>Ga0070709_10002013_pt1 | contig 11043 bp, 9 predicted proteins | sample LARL51metaG_FD_65449 | JGI IMG/M metagenome (GOLD analysis project Ga0070709, IMG submission 65449) | Corn, switchgrass and miscanthus rhizosphere microbial communities from Kellogg Biological Station, Michigan, USA - LAR L5-1 metaG | ecosystem: Host-associated > Plants > Roots > Rhizosphere ...
CGACAGGGTGGTGCCGATCTCGATGCCGCCGAAGAAGCGGAAATTGTCCATCCTGGCGATGCGATCGAAGGCTTTCGTGACCTGCTTCAGCTTGGGATGGTCAGGCGCCACGCCAAAGCGGACCAGGCCGTAAGGCACCGGCAGCCGCTCGAACATGTCGACACTGACGGACTGAGCGGACCTCAGCAAAGCCTCCGCTGCATAGAAGCCGGCAGGGCCGGCCCCGATGATCGCGACGCGATAGCGGGCGGTCGCCTGCATTATCGTTGCAGGATCGCACGCTTGCGCTCGTCGGCGCCCGGGAGCGGGGCAAGCCGGCCGGTCAGGACCGGCGTCTCGGCGGCCCTGCGGCGGTTGATCTCGATCCATTCCAGCTTGTCGAGCGGCAGGTGGTGCGAAGCCTTGATCGCGCCGACCGGGCACACCGGCACACAGCCGCCGCAGTCGATGCAATTCTCCGGGTCGATATAGGTCATCTGATCATCGACATGAAAGCATTCGACGGGGCAGACGCTGACGCATTCGGTGTAGCGGCAGCCGTTGCAGAGGTCGGTGACGACATAGGGCATTTTTTTTGTGCTCGTCTGTCAGGTGGTCGCGACCTGCACGAGAATGTCGGAGAAGGTTGGCGCCCGGCCGAGATCGGCGAAGGCGGGGGGCGTCACCGCATGCACCGTTGCGCCCTTTCGGTTCGAGCGGTGCCAATATCCGGCCGGCGCCACCACGACGCCGCGCATGACGTCGACCGACAAGGTCGCGAACGCCTCGAACGCGCCGCGATCGTTGAACACCCGGATCGGCGACCCTGCCACGATGCCGCGCGGGCTGGCGTCATCGGGATGCAGGATCACCATCTGCTCCTCGCCCGCCAGCGCCAATTGTTCGGGCAGATTGCCGTAGTTGGAATTGAGGAATGCGTGACTTTTTGGCGAGATCAGGCTCAGTGGATAGCGCTGGGCGAGCGCGGGTGCCGTGCCCGGATTTTCGTTCGGCTTGATGTAGTGCGGCAGCGGATCGACCGGCTCGCCGGCCTGGTCATTGCCATAGCCCTGCCGGAACAGCGGCACGACGAAGTTGCCGCCGGCCGCGATGCTCGACTTGAACTCGCACTTCCCGGACGGGGTCGGGAAATTGCCGTCGCGATGCGGCGCCCAGTCATCTGGATGCTGCAGGGCAAGGCGTGCGAATCCTGTTCTCTTCAGTTCGTCGAGGCTGATGCCCTGCAGCGCGGGGCTGGTCCAGTCCATCGACGCCGCGATCATCTCGTCGTCTGAGCGGAAGAAGAAGGGATCATCGATGCCCATTGCGGCGGCAAGGCGGCGGAACAGCTCGGTGTTGGAAACCGCTTCGCCGAGCGGTGCGATGGCCGGATTGTTATAGGAGAGATAGAGGTGCCCCCAGGAGAACATGATGTCCTTCTGCTCGAGCTGCGTCGTCGCCGGCAGCACGATGTCGGCATATTTGGCGGTGTCGGTCAGAAAATGCTCGCTGACGACCGTAAAGAGATCTTCGCGCGACAGCCCGCGCTCGAGCTTGTCCTGTTCGCTCACCATCGCCATCGGATTGGCGTTGTAGACGAACAGCGATTTGATCGGCGGATCGAGCGCGAGCTCGCCAGTCAAGGCTGGGCCGAGCCGCCAGGTGTTGATCACCCGCATTTTTGGCGGCTGCAGGTCGGGCCGCATCAGGGCGGGCCAGTTGACCGGAAAGGCCCAGATCGGGAGCTGCAAGAGACCGCCGCCGACATGCTTCCAGGCGCCGATCAGGGCAGGCAGGCACGCAATCGCGCGCACGGTCTGTCCGCCGCCGGCATGACGCTCGACCGCGACGCCAATCCTGACGACGGCGGGCGGCGTGGTGGCGTATTCGCGCGCGAGCTTCAAAATGTCGTCGACGGGAATGCCGGTCTCGGCCGCGGCGAACTCCGGCGTGTAGGATGCGGCGCGTTCCGCGAGCTCGTCGAAGCCGACCGTGTGCTGATCGATGTAGTCGCGGTCGATGAGGTTTTCCTTGATCAGGATATGGATCATCGCGAGCGCCAGCGCGCAATCGGTGCCCGGACGGATCTGGATGTGCCAGTCGGCGAGCCGCGCGGTGCGCGTGCGCACCGGATCGATCACGATCAGCTTGGCGCCGTTCTTCTTGGCCTTCTCGATGAACGGCCAATGATGCGAATTGGTGGAGAGCGTGTTGCAGGCCCACAGGATGATGTATTTCGAATGCACAAAGCTTTCGGGATCGACGCCCGGCGTGTGGCCAATGGTCATCATGTAGGCGGTGCAGGAGGCGGAATCGCAGAAGGTGCGCTCGGACACCGAGGCGCCGAGCCTGTTGAAGAGGGGGTCGCCGACGTTGAGGCCGTTGATGACACCCTGAGTGCCGAGATAGCTATAGGGCAGGATGGCTTCGGCACCGCTTTCGGCGATGATTTTCGTCCAGCGCGCCGCGATCTCTGCGGTCGCTTCCTCCCAGGAGATGCGGGCAAAACTGCCGCTGCCTTTCGCCCCGACGCGCCTCATCGGATAGAGCACGCGCTGCTCGCTGTAGACGCGCTCCTGGTAGTTGTTCACCTTCACGCAGAGCCGGCCCCGGGTGAAGGGATGATCGGGATTGCCCCTGACGGCAATCGCCTTGCCATCCTCGACCGTCGTCAGGATGGAGCAGGTATCGGGACAGTCATGCGGGCATGCACCAACAACGATGCTTTGGGTCATTTGCGCGCTCCTCGCAGGCTGGCGGATAGAGTTGACGCAGTCTGCCAAGGTCCGGCGCGATAGGATTTATCCTGGACTGCGGATCGTTGTTCCAATCCTGCTGAAATCAGCCGGCTTGACGTGAGGGCCGTCGAGGCCCGACAATCCGGCACGGAAGTTGCCTGAAAACTGGCTGTGAAAGCCTTCTGCCTCCCTGGTCTCTTGGCGTAACCTTGAGCGCGCAAGGAGTGTGCGATGCCGCAAGTCCTCGGGCATTCGGCCGACAAGTATGTGACCGGCCAGATGCTTCAGACCTCCAATACGAGGCGCTGGTCCAACCTGCTGGCGGAGCGCTGGACCCACGCGGCCGGCGAATTGCCGCCGCTCACCCCGCGCGATACCGAAGTCGCGGTGCTGTTGAACGGCAGCAGCGTGGTCGATCGCATCGGTAGCGGGATGCGACAGGTGACCCACGGCCGGCCCGGCACGGTGTGGCTCTGTCCTTCGGGCATCAAGGAGGAGTTCATCAACGTCGAAACGCCGATCCAGGAGTGTCTGCACATTTTCCTGCCCGGCCAACCTTTCGACGAGACGGTCCTGCGCGATCTCGATATCGATCCGCGGCGGGTGGAATTGCGCTATGAGACTGTGGCGCAGGATGGCTTCATCGGCCAGGTCGCAGGTCAGATCCTAGGCGAACTCGATCATGAAAGCTCGTCCGGGCGCCTTCTGATGGAAGCGCTCGGGCTCGCCTTGGCGGCGCATCTCGTGCACAAATATTCTGCCGTGGACCTTCGCCAGCCACGACTTCGCTGCGCCGACAAGCCGCTGGAGACGCGCCGGCTGAGACGCGTCCTGGATTTCATCGGCCAGAATCTTGATGCCGAACTGACCGTGACGCAACTCGCCGACGTCGCCTGCATGAGTGCTGCCCATTTTGCGCGCAGTTTCCGGCTCGCGACCGGATTGCCGCCGCATGAGTTCGTCAGCCACGAGCGCCTGGAGCGCGCGAAAATGCGACTGCTCGCCGATCATGTTCAGATCGGCGAGATCGCGTTCGCGGCGGGCTTCTCATCTCAGGCGAATTTCACCCGGGCCTTCCGCAAGGCGGTTGGCATGACGCCGGCGCAATTTCGCGCGCAAAGGTCGCCATCCACGACGAACGGACGATGACCGCGGCCTTTTTCGACAGGAACCTCCGCTTCCAACCATGCGTTTGATGCCGGGATACTTGTCGAAAGCGCAATGGTCCGGCTCGAATCCTCCATTGCGTTACCGCTCGTTGTTCGAGCATGATCGTTCCGAAACCGGAACTCCAAAAATTTCCGGACCAGGCTTCAGGGAGGACGCTCGATGAAGACACAGGCTTGGCGCGTCGCGCCAAAACTCGCCACGGGTGCGGCGGGAGCGATTTTCTTCACGCTTGCCACGGCTTCGCCCGGTCACGCCCAGTCCGGGCCGATCAAGATCGGCGTCATTGCCGAGGCGCAGGCGGTGGCCGGTTCGTCGATCCCGCAGGCCGCGCAACTCGCCGCCGACGAGATCAATGCCTCCGGCGGCGTCAATGGCCAGAAGATCGAGATCGTTTCCTACGACAACCATTCCTCCGCCGCCGAATCGGTGCGCGCTTTCCAGCGCGCCGCGAATGAGGACCATGTCAACGCGGTCATCGCGAGCTATATCAGCGAGGTCGTGCTGGCCCTCGAGCCATGGACGGGGCGGCTGAAGACGGTGATGGTGACACCGGGCGCGGCGTCCGACGTCATCACCCAGAACATCGCCAAGGACTACGACCATCTCAAATACACCTTCCATGGCTACCTGACGTCGACCAGCATCGCCGATCTGGTCTGTGCCGCGGCGAAGGACCTGCTGGCGACCCAGCTTCATTTGAAGTCGACGGTGGTGATGAGCGAGGACGCGGCGTGGACGACGCCGCTCGACGCGGAATATCTGAAGTGCCTGCCGGACGCCGGGCTGAAGGTGCTCGACCACATCCGCCTGTCGCCCGACACCACCGACTTCACGCCGATCTTCAACAAGATCGAGGGCCAGAAGCCCGACGTGATCCTGACCGGCATCTCGCATGTCGGCGTGCAGCCGACCGTGCAATGGAAGCAGCAGGAAGTGCCGATCCCGATGTTCGGGATCTCTTCGCAGGCCACCAATTCCAGCTTCTGGAACGATACCAATGGCGCGGTCGAAGGCGTGCTCTATCAGGCCGTCTCCGGTCCCGACGTCGCGGTCACGCCGAAGACGCTGCCCTTTGTCAACGCCTTCAAGAGCAAGTTTGGCAACTTCCCGTCCTATGCCGGCTACACCGCCTATGACGAGGTCTACTACATCGCGGACGCGATCAAGCGCGCCGGCTCGACCGATCCGGACAAGCTCGTTGCGGCCATGGAACAGACCGATTGGGTCGGCACCATCGGCCGCATCCAGTTCAAGGGCAAGGACACGGCCAATCCGCATGCTCTGAAGGTCGGGCCCGACACCATCACCGGGCTGATGCTGCAGTGGCAGAACGGCAAGCAGGTCAACCTGTGGCCGGAAAAGCTCGCCAACGGCAAGATGAAGTTTCCGAGCTTCATCAAGGTCGGCTCAGTGCAGTAGCGAATGCTGGTCGAGAACCTCAAAAATGCTCCCCGTCAGCATCCGCCGGCGGGGAGCATGCTTGAGAGGGACGAGCTTGCGAGGGATGGGAAAGGTTTGCGCTTGAAGGACGATCATCTGCACAGCGGAACGGGCCGATGCAGTTCTGGCAAATTCTGATCGACGGCTTTGCGGTCGGTTCGCTCTACGCCCTTGGTGCGATGGGCTTTGCGCTGATCTTCGGTGTCTCCGGCGTCCTCAATTTGTCGCATGGCGCGCTGATGGTCGCCGCGGTCGTGGCGGCCTGGGCCGCCGGCAACGACCTGCATGTCGGCCCCTATGCGGGAGCTGCGATCGGCGTCCTGGTCGGCTTGGTGGCCTCGCTCGTGACCTATTTCGCGGTGGTTCGGCCGCTGCAGAACTCGCAGAAGATTCGCGAGGACGAGAAGGAGATCTTCATCCTGACCGCGACGCTCTTGTGGGGCATCATGATCCAGGAGTTGATCGCCTATTTCTACACCAACAACGCAAAAACGGTGTCGCCGATCGTCGGCGGCGTCATCAACATCGCGGGCGTGCGGACGCCAGCGAACGAGCTGTTCACCGCGATCGTATGCTGGATAGTCATCGGCTTCCTCTGGCTGCTGGTCAATCGCACGCGCGCCGGCAAGGCGGTGCTGGCCGCGTCGATGAACCCCCGCGGCGTGACCTTGCTCGGCATCGAACTGCCGCAGATCTACATTGCGGTATGGGCGATCTATGGCGTGCTGATCGGCGTGGCCGGCGTGCTGCTCGGCATGTTTTTGGGCGTCTCCTCCTACAGCGTCGGGCCGTTGACGGCGAGCGCGTTCTCGATCGTCGTGCTCGGCGGGCTCGGCAGCGTCTCCGGCGCGCTGATCGCCGCCTATGTGGTCGGCTATCTCGAGACCATCACCGCCTATTTGATCTCGCCGGCTTATCGCACCATCCCCGCGCTGCTGCTGCTCGTCATCGTGATGTATGTGCGGCCGCGCGGCCTCTTGGGACGTCGCTAGATGCTGAAATCACAGACCCTCCGTATCCTGCTGGTCAGCCTCGTGGTCGTCGTGGCGGCGTCGTTCCTGCCGCTCGGTGTCTCCGGCTACGTGCTCGGCCTGCTCACGGTCGCCTATTATTTCGGCGTGTTCTCGATGGCCTGGGATCTCCTGTTCGGCTTCGCCGGCGAGGTCAATTTCGGTCCGACCTTCCTGATCGGCACCGGCGCCTATACCGCCGGCATTCTCGACAATCTCTACGGCCCGCCGATCTGGGTCTGCGTCATCGCCGGCACGCTCGCTGCGGTCGTGGGTGGATTGATCCTGGCGCTGCCGGCGCTCCGGGTGCGCGGGCCGTATTTCGGTCTCACCACGCTGGTCGCGGTGCTGATGCTGCAAAACTTCATCGTCGTCGACGCCGGCCTCACCGGCGGCGAGATCGGCCTCACCGTTCCCGACGTCCTGACCATCAGCGAGGTCGTCAACTACCAGATCGCGCTCTGGTTCATGGCGGTGAGCGGCGCCATCCTGTTTGCGCTGTCGCGCTCGCCGGTCGGGCTGATCCTGCAGGCCAGCGGGCAGGATGCCGTGCAGGCCGGCGCGCTGGGCTTCAACGTCACCAAGCACAAGCTGTTTGCCTTCATCATCAGCGCGTTCTTCTCCGGCCTCGCCGGGGCGCTGTTCGTGTTCTATTTCGGCTCGGCCTCGATCGGGACGCTGGTCGACGTCACCGTCGGCGTCCAGGTCATCATCGCGGCCGTGATCGGCGGCCGCCGGACGATCCTCGGCGCTGTTCTCGGCGCGGTGTTCCTGATCGCGATGGGCGAATTGCTGCGGAAGTTCGGCGAGCTGTCGAATTTCATCGTGTTCGCGCTCGCGCTGATCGTCGTGCTGGCGTTTCCCAACGGATTTTTCGGCCTGCTGACGCGCGGCAGAGAGAATGTCTAGACATGCGTGATGGCATCTCGCTCGAAGTGAATCATATCACCAAGCGCTTTGGCGGCCTGGTCGCGGTCAAGGACATCTCGCTGAACGTCAAGGCCGGCGAGATTCTTGGCCTGATCGGCCCGAACGGGTCGGGTAAATCGACGGTGATGAAGCTGATCATGGGCATCGTACGGCCGGATGGCGGCTCGGTGCGCATCGCCGGCGAGGAGGTGGCGGGGCTGCCGTCCTACAAGATCGCGCGGAGGGGGGTGGGCATCGTCTTCCAGCATTCGCGCCCGCTGCACCGGCAGACCGTGCTGGAAAACATCAAGCTCGCGCTCTTGCCCGACAAGCTGACGCGGCTGTTCGCCGATCCCGGCATCGAGGAGCGCGTGCGCGCTATTGCCGCGCGGGTCGGCCTCTCCGCGGTGCTCGATCGGCTGCCATCGACGCTGCCGTTTGCGGACCTGCGCAAGATCGAGATCGCCAAGGCGATCGCCAGGGATCCAAAAGTGCTGCTGATCGACGAGCCGTTCGCCGGGCTGACCCAACAGGAGACGGCGGCCTTCTCAAAACTGATCGCGGAGCTGCGCGACGACGGGCGCGCCATCCTGCTGGTCGATCACAACGTCAAGAGCGTGGCGCGGCTGGTTGACCGCGTGCTCGCGATGTATGTCGGCGAACAGATCGCGGAGGGCTCGGCCGAGCAGGTGATGGGCGACGAGACGGTGCGCCGGGTCTATCTCGGCGGCAGCATCGAGACCGCGGCGCGGCCGGAATCCGCCTTCAGCGATGGCGCAACCCCGTTTCTCCAGGTCGAGAAGCTCAGCGTGCATTACGGCAAGGCGCAGGCGCTGGAGGACGTCTCGATCCACGTGCATGCCGGCGAGTTCGTCTCGGTGGTCGGTCTCAATGGCGCGGGCAAGACGACGCTGTTCAACGCGATCTCCGGTCTGCTGCCCTATGCCGGCGAGATCCGCCAGCAGGGCCAGGCGCTGCGGGGCCTGTCGGCTGCGCGCGTCGCGCGCAATGGCATCGTGCAGGCGCCGGAAGGCCGCGAACTGTTCGTCGACATGACCGTGCGCGAAAATCTCGATCTCGGTGCCCATCATCTCGCGCCCGACGAGCGCCAGGTTCAGCTCGAATGGCTGTTCGAGCTGTTTCCCATTCTGCGCGAGCGGCAGACCCAGGTCGCCGGGACGCTATCCGGCGGCGAGCAGCAGATGCTGACCATCGCCCGCGCCCTGATGATGAAGCCAAGACTGTTGATCCTGGACGAGCCGACGCTGGGCCTCGCCCCGATCATCCTCGAACAGATTTCGCACATCATCGAGACGCTGCGCCGGACCACGTCGATCAGCATGCTGCTGGGCGAGCAGAACGTCACCTTCGCGCTGCCGCACGCCGATCGCGTCTATGTGCTGGAGCATGCGCGGATCGTCTGGGAGGGACCGCCGAGCCGCTTCGCCGCCGAGGCCGGCCGCGGCTATTTGTAACGGTTCATCGCGGTTTCGGCGTGACCTCCCGGGCTCTGTCGCTGCGCGAAGCGAATGATCCAAGTGAATGAATCAATTGAATGATTGGCGATAGCGAAGCCGTGATCCATGGTCGTGGCGGCTAACGATGTCTAACAACTCCTAGCGGGTCATTTTGGGGCAGCGGTGGCATTGTTGCCGTGGCGCAATCCGATGAAGCCATGAACCCCTGGAGGTCGACATGAGCACCACCACCGATGAACGCAGCAAGGCTGCGACCGAAACGGCGAAGCCAAGGACCGTCGACATGAAACTCGAGGTCATCGTCATTCCCGTGTCTGACGTCGACCGTGCCAAGCGCTTTTACGGCGATCTGGGCTGGCGGCTGGACGCCGACTTCGCGGCTCCCAGTGGCGACTTCCGCGTCATCCAGTTCACACCGCCGGGGTCGCCGGCTTCTGTGATCTTCGGCAAAAACGTCACCGCAGCCGCGCCCGGCTCCGCCCAGGGCCTGTACCTGATCGTTTCCGACATCGAGGCCGCGCGAAAAGATCTGATTGCGCGCGGCATCGCGGTCAGCGAGCCGTTCCATGGCGAGAGCGACAGGTATCTTGGCCCGGACGAGCCCTATCTGTTCGGCCGGGTCCGGGTCAGCGGCCCGGATCCCGCGCATGGCAGCTATCGCTCATTCGCCTCGTTCAAGGATCCGGACGGCAATGGCTGGCTGTTCCAGGAGATCACCGCGCGACTGCCCGGGCGCGTGGACAGCGAAACGGCGTTCGCCTCACCGGTCGATCTCGCCGGCGCGCTGCGGCGTGCGGCGGCGGCGCATGGCGAGCACGAGAAGCGCAATGGCGGCCAGCATGACGTGAACTGGCCGGACTGGTATGCCGACTACATCGTCCGCGAACAGGCCGGGGCGGAGCTGCCGGTGTGAGAACGCGTCAAGCCAGGCCGCCGTTGCGATCGGAACGGCTCATGGTCTCTTGCGTCAGCAGGCCCTCATGGTGAGGAGCGCGCTCTTGCGCCGCGTCTCGAACCATGAGGCCCCGATGCTGATGTCCGGGCCTCGTCCTTCGAGACGAGCGCAAGAGCGCGCTCCTCAGGATGAGGGGAGAGAGACCGCTTCTGGCGCACGAGCGTTACTTCCCCTTGATCTTTTCGTATTCCGCCATTGCCCGCTCGAATTTCTTGTTGAACAGCCACATCGCATCCATAATTTCGCGGAACGTCGCCGACGTTCTAGCGCGGTCGGCCTTGCCGAACGCAAAAATGCTGTTGTTGCGCAGATATCGCATGATGCGCGGGTCGGAGATCCGGTAGCCGAGCAGGTTGCCCGAGCGCAGCGCCGATCGCGTCGGCGTCGGAACGATCTGGATCAGCTCAAAAAACTTCATCTGGTCGATCGGATCTTTCAGTGTCTTCACGATCGAGGGGATCTGCGGAAAAAGTTCGGCGTGGGCGTTCATCAGGCCGTCGCGCACTGATGTCCAGTGGTTGAAGCGATGATCGTGATCGCCGGCGCGCGCCTCTTCCTTGTCGTCGCGCGCGATCAACTGGGGATCGAAGGCCGCGATCGCCGGCCTGATCGCAGCCCATTTCCTGCGGCCGAGGCGATCTTCCGACGGCCCGGTCTGCAGGCTGCCCTTGTAGGTGTTCGAGCGAGCGTTGCCGACATTCTGCTTGCCGTTGGTCTCGGCAAAAAACAGCCCGAGGCTGATCCGGCCGGCGGCATCGGCGCCCGCGGCGTCGAGGCCCTTGGCTCGCGCGATCGCGGCGGCAAGCTCGACCACGTCCTTGAACGGGGTCGCCGAGTCCTGGGCGCCGGCGGGCGGGGCTTCCATGATGCTGAACAGCTTGCTGTACTCATCGACCAGCGGCTCGGCGTCGGCGTCGAAATAGGCCGGCGGCAGGCCGAACTTGTTGGCGCGGCCTATCCTGGATGGAAGCGCGTCGGTGAGATCCTTGTAGGTGCTGATCATGTCGACGCGCGCGAGGTAGAGTGCCTGTCCCGGCTTGTCCGGCAGCGGCTCTTTGGAATTGATCTGGTTGCGCCGCTCGGCCAGGATCTGCTTGAACCGGCTCAAGGCGTCGTCGTAGGCCTTGACTGCCTCCGATTGCTGCGTCGTCAGCGGCTGCGCCAGCGCAGCTGACATCAGGCCGAGGCCGGGCGGCAGTGCGACCAGGAGTCCGAGCGCAAGAGCTGCGCGAATTGCGGTGCGGTGGCGTCGTCTCTCCATGGCGATCGTCGCGCCCTTGATTCCGGTGGCGATTTGATCGTAACCGGCAAGGACATCGCGTGGCGAGCACGAACCTCACATTCGATTCAATGTTTCTTGAAAA
>Ga0070709_10002017_pt1 | contig 11031 bp, 9 predicted proteins | sample LARL51metaG_FD_65449 | JGI IMG/M metagenome (GOLD analysis project Ga0070709, IMG submission 65449) | Corn, switchgrass and miscanthus rhizosphere microbial communities from Kellogg Biological Station, Michigan, USA - LAR L5-1 metaG | ecosystem: Host-associated > Plants > Roots > Rhizosphere ...
CGCGCTGCGCGACGGCCGGTGCCGGTACGAGACCGACGGCGGCGCGGTGATCAGCGTGACGGTCAGGGTGGACCCGGCCACCCGGTCCGCCGAAATCGACTTCACCGGCACGTCGGCCCAGTTGCCCGGCAACTTCAACGCCCCGTCCTCGGTGGCCATGGCCGCGGTGCTCTACGTGCTGCGCACCCTGGTGGCCGACGAGATCCCGCTGAACTCCGGCTGCCTCAAACCGGTCAAGGTGATCATCCCGCCCGGGTCGATGCTGGCACCCCGCTACCCGGCCGCGGTGGCCGCGGGCAACGTGGAGACCTCACAGGCGATCACCGGGGCGCTGTACGCGGCGCTCGCGGTGCAGGCCGAGGGCTCGGGGACCATGAACAACGTCACGCTGGGCAACGACCGGCACCAGTACTACGAGACCGTGGCCAGCGGCTCTGGCGCCGGCCCGGGATTCAACGGCACCGGCGTGGTGCAGACGCACATGACCAACTCCCGGCTCACCGACCCCGAGGTGCTGGAGTGGCGCTACCCGGTGCGGGTGGAAAGCTACGCGATCCGCCGGGGCAGCGGCGGCACCGGGCGCTGGTCCGGCGGCGACGGTGGCCGCCGGGAACTGCGCCTGCTCGAGCCGATGACGGTGACCACGCTGGCCAGCCACCGGCGGGTGCCCCCCTACGGGATGGCCGGCGGCCAGCCGGGTGCGCTCGGCCGGCACTGGGTGCAGCGGCCCGACGGGAGCGTGGTCCCGATGCGCGGCTGCGACAGCGTGGCGGTCGGCGCCGGGGACCTGTTCGTGATCGAGACTCCGGGCGGAGGTGGCTACGGCACTCCGGACGATTTGGGGTTACCAGGTGATGGGGCCCAGCCCCGTTGATCCAGACTAAGACCATGACAACCGACACAGCCGAGGGCGCGGTCGGGGCGGTGATCGCGGGCCAGCGGATCGAGCTGCTGGACCGCGCCCGCGTCTACGCCTGCGGCATCACCCCCTACGACGTGACCCATCTCGGGCATGCGGCCACGTTCGTGTGGATCGACACGCTCGGCCGGGTGCTGCGCCTGCTCGGCGTCCAGCCGGAGGTGTGCCGCAACGTCACCGACGTGGACGACGTGCTCGACGTGGCGGCCGACCGGGCGGGCGCGGCCTACGACGAGTTCGCCGCGATCCAGCAGTTCGGCTTCGACCGCGACATGGCCGCGATCGGGGTCCGCTCGCCGGACCACGAGCCGCGGGCGCACCGGTACGTGGCGCAGGTCATCCGGCTGGCCGCGGGGCTGCTCGAGGCCGGCACGGCCTACCAGCGTGGCGGCGGCGTCTACTTCCGTGGCGCGGGCGTGGCCGAGCGCGCCGGGCTGGCCCGGGACGCGGCGCTGGCGCTGTCCGCGGAGTTCGGCGGGCGCCCCGGCGACCCGGCCAAGGACGACCCGCTGGACGTGGCGGTGTGGCAGGCCGCCGAGCCCGGCCACCCCGCCTGGGACTCGCCGTGGGGGCCCGGCCGCCCCGGGTGGCACGCCGAATGCGTCGCGATGGCCATGTCGGTGTTCGGCCCCGCCGTTGACGTGCACGCGGGCGGCGCCGAACTGCGCTTCCCGCATCACGCCTACCACGCCGCGATGGCCGAGTCGTTCACCGGCGTGCACCCGTACGCGCGGGCCTGGTTCCACACCGGCGTGGTCACCATCGACGGCGCCAAGATGGCCAAGTCGGCCGGCAACCTGGTGCTGCTCGGCGACCTGCTGAAGGAGCATCCCGCGGGAGCGGTCCGGCTGATGATCCTGGACCGGCCCTGGGCGCAGGGCTGGGAGTACCGGCCGGAACTGCTCGGGCCCGCCGCCGCCCGGCTGGAATCGCTGTACCGGGCGGCCGCGCGGCCGGGGGGCGACGACCCCGCCGCCGTGGCCGGACTGCGCCGCCTGCTGGCCACCGACCTGAACGTCCCCGCCGCGCTCGACCTGGCCGCCGAGGCGGGCGGCGCGGCCGCGCGCACCCTGGCCAGCGTGCTCGGCCTGACCTGAGGCAGGGCCCCGGCCCGGTGACGAAGGAACCGGGCCATAGGCCAGCGGGGGTTCCGCGGGTCGCCCCCCGGGCTAGCAGAGCCGGGCGCGGGTAGGAGTAGGTTTGCCTCGCGCCGGTAGCGAGGAGGAACAATGCAGCTGACCAAGCTGGGGCACGCCTGCGTGCGGCTGGAGAAGGACGGCGGGGTCCTGGTCATCGACCCCGGGGCGTTCAGCGGCGACCATGCCCTGGACGGGGCCGATGCGGTGCTCGTCACCCACGAGCACTTCGACCACGTGGTCCCCGACAGCATGCGCGCCGCGCTGGCGGCGCAGCCGGGCCTGCGGCTGTGGGCCCCGGCCCCGGTGGCCGAGCAGTTCGGCGAGTTCGGCGGCCGGGTCACGACGGTCGCGCACGGCGACGAGTTCACCGCCGCCGGGTTCGGGGTGCACGTGTACGGGTCCGAGCACGCGGTGATCCACCCCGACATCCCCACGTGCGCGAACGTGGGCTTCCTGGTCGACGGCGAGGTCTTCCACCCCGGCGACTCCTACACCGTGCCCGAGGAAAGCGCCGGCACCCTGCTGCTGCCGGGCAGCGGGCCGTGGCACAGCACCCGGGACATGATCGACTACGCCCGTGCCGTGGGCCCGCGCCGCGGGTTCATCATCCACGAGGCGCTGCTGTCCGAGACCGGGCTGGGCGTGCTCGACATGTTCCTCGGCCTGGCCGCGGGGCCGCACGACGCGAAGTACACCCGGCTGGAGCCCGGTACCAGCGTCGACCTTTGACCTGCCGATGAGGTAGCCCAAACCGCCCAAAGAGCGGATCAACCTGTCCCCCCGCTCCCCATAGCCTGCCGCAGTCCGGGCACGGCAATCGGGGGTCACAATGGCACAGGCGACCGCGCATTTCGTCCAGCGGCATGTGGGCTGGGGTGGCGGCGTCATGCCCGCCATCCTCATGCACCACTCGATCAGCCCCTACTCCAGCGACCCCTACCAGATCACCGTCAGCCCGGCCAGGTTCGGCCTGGTGGGCCTCACGTTCGATGACGGCTACTCCGATTTCATGCATTACGCCCTGCCGGTGCTGGCGTTCGTGGCCGGGCTCATCGCGGTCAGCCGGTTCGAGCGGAAGCAGGAGTGAGGCTGCTGGCCCGGGGGAGCGAACTCCCGGTGTCGGTCTTGCCCGGATTGACCGGGCATGCGAACCTGCTTCAGTGGCTCCCAACCCCGTAACCGCCCCGCCCGACCGGGCCTCCAGCGATCGGCCGCTGCGCGGCGAGCCGGTTGCTCGTGACGTGTTCACCGGCCTGCCCGGCCGTTACGACCGCCTCGCGTACCTGCTCTCGTTCGGCCAGGACCGGCGCTGGCGCCGGGCGGTGGTCGCCCGCACCGCCGCGGGGTCGCCGCGGCTGGTGCTCGACGTCGCGACCGGCCCTGCCGGGATCGCGCTGGCCGTAGCCGAGGCGACCGGGGCGAACGTGGCAGGCGTGGACCTCAACGAGCCCATGCTGCGCGCCGGTCTGCCGCGGATCCGGCGGCCGCTGCCGCAGGGCCAGGTCAGGGTCGCCGCGGGCCGCGCCGACCAGCTACCGTTCGCCGACGCGACGTTCGACGCGGTGACCTTCTCCTACCTGCTGCGTTACACCGACGACCCGGCAGCCACGATCGCCGAGATGGCCCGCTGCCTGCGCCCCGGCGGCACCCTGGCCTGTCTGGAGTTCAATGTCCCGCCACAGCCCGCCTGGCGCGCCGCCTGGTGGTGCTACACCCGGCTGGCGCTGCCGGTGCTCGGCGGCCTCACCGGGGGACCGGCCTGGTACCGGGTGGGCAGGTTCCTCGGCCCGAGCATCTCCGAGCACTACCGGCGCCACCCGCTGGCCTGGCACGTGGCCGCCTGGCAGGCGGCGGGCATGACCGAGGTGCGGACCGAACTGATGAGCCTCGGCGGCGGGCTGGTCATGTGGGGGCGCAAGGGATCCGCCTCATGACGGCATCCGGGGAACGGTCGGCCTTCTACGCGGTCGGCCGGGGCACCGGCGGGCCTGGTGACTGGCTGACGCTGCTGCACCCGCCCTACACGCTGTGGCATCTTTCGTACGTGGCGATCGGCGCCGCGGTCATGCCGCCGCTGGTGCTGTGGCGGCTGGTCGGCACGCTGGTCGCGTTCTTCCTGGCGGTCGGCATCGGCGCGCACGCACTCGACGAACTGCACGGCCGGCCGCTCGGCACCGGCATCAGCACCACCATGCTCATCGTCACGGCGGTGGCGGCGATCACCGCGGCGATGGTGCTCGGCCTGGTCTACGGCGGCTGGAAGCTGCTGCCGTTCGTGATCGCCGGCGGAGTGCTGGTGTACGGGTACAACCTGGAACTGTTCCGCGGGGTACTGCACAGTGACATCTGGTTCGCGGTGGCCTGGGGGGCGTTCCCCGTGCTGGTCGGGGCCTACGCACAGCACTGGACCCTGTCGATAGCGGCGGGGGTGGCGGCGGTGGCCGCCTTCTTCCTGTCGCTGGGCCAGCGTGCGCTCAGCACGCCCGCCCGGATGCTGCGCCGCCGGGTCAGCGGGGTCGCGGTGCGGCTCACGTTCAACGATGGGACCACGGCCGAACTCGGCCGTGCCGACCTGCTGGCCCCGATCGAGCGGGCGCTGCGCTACTTCGTCTGGGCGACCAGTGCCGTCGCGCTGGCCATGGTGCTGGTCCGGTGACCGGCTCCGGGTATGACGCAGTGGTGGTCGGCGCCGGGCCGGCGGGCAGCATCGCCGCCCTGGTGCTCGCCCGCGGCGGCGCCCGGGTCGCCCTCGCCGACAAGGCGGTCTTCCCCAGGGACAAGGCCTGCGGCGACCTGATCGGGCCGCGGGGCGTGCAGGTGCTTGCCGACCTCGGGCTGACCGTGCCGGACGCCGGCCAGGGCTCCGACCTGCTCGCGGTCGGCCCGTCCGGCCGCCGCAGCAGGCTGCCCGCCTTTTCCGGGCGCAGTTACCCCGGCCACGGGATCGTGGTGCCGCGGGTGGCCTTCGACCACGCGCTGCGCGAGGCCGCGCTGGCCGCCGGGGCGGTCGGGGTCCGGGCGCGCATCACCGCCGTGGACAAGGGCCCGGACGGGCCCGTGCGGGCGGTGCTCGCCGACGGCCAGCGTCTGGCCGGGGATGTGATCATCGGTGCCGACGGGGCGCTGAGCACGGTCGCGCGGCTCACGGGGATGCTGGACTCGGCCAGGGCGCTGTGGGGATTCGCAGTCAGGGCCTACGTCCCCGGCGAGGTCCCGTTGCCGCTGCTCGTGCTGCTGGAGTCGGCGCCGTGGCGGATCTATCCCGGGTACGGCTGGCTGTTCCCCGGCGAAGACGGGCAGGCCAACGTCGGCATCGGCATCGGCATGGGGGGCACCAGGCATTCCGCGCCGCTCCGGGGCGACCTGGACCGGTTCACCGAGTTGCTGCGCTCGCGCGGGGATCTGCGGCCGAACGCGGACATCGGGCCGGTCGTCGGCGGCTGGCTGCGCATGGGCGGGACCGGGACACCCGCGGCCGCGGGCAACGTCCTGCTGGTGGGGGACGCGGCGGGCCTGATAAACCCGCTGCAGGGCGAGGGCATCGCGCCCGCCATGATCAGTGCCCGGCTGGCGGCCGAAGCGGTGCTCGCGGATCCGTGCCGGGCAGGCCCGGCCTACACAAGCGCGCTGGATGCGGCGTTCGGGCACTACCTGCCCGGCGCCAGCGCGCTGCAGCGCGCGCTGATGCGCCGGCCGCGCGCGGCGTCGGCCAGCATGCGCCTGGTCACCGCCCCGGTCGTCCGGCGCGTGGTGGCCAGCACCTGGTCGATCTACTGGAACGGCCTGGCCGACGGCGCCGCGCCCCGCCCCGCCGCATGGGTGGCCCGGGGACTGGAAAAGACGGCGACGGTGCTGGCCCGGGGGAGCACAGCGCTCCCCGGGGGACACTCCCGGACCCTCGATGGCCCGGAACCCCCCGCTGGCCTGCGGCCCGGTTCCTCCGTCACCGGGCCGGGACCCCGCTAGCCCGGGGGAGCGACCCCCCGGAACCCCTATGACCGCAAGGCCCCGTGACGATGTCACGGGGCCTTGGGCGGTGCGGGCTGCGTTAGATCAGCCGGCGCGGTAGTTGTGCGGCTTGGAACCGTGCAGCCGCGAGTTGGACGTGCTCTGCAGCGTGTCCGGGTTGATGAACGTGCTGCCGGTCGGGCCGGCCTCCACGGCCTGGTGGGTCGCGCTGCCGCGCAGCAGCTGGTTCCAGGTCAGGAACCACTCGGTGTACCCGTCGTCCCACTTGCCCGACACCGGGCTGCCGGTGATCGTGATCGGGTCGCCGGGGTTGGACCGGACGTACCACCATTCGGCGTTCTGCGGGGATAGGTTCACGCAGCCGTGGCTGACGTTGGTGAACCCTTGCTCCCCAACTGACCAGGGCGCGGAGTGGTAGTAGTTGCCACTCCAGGTGAACCGGACGGACCAGTACACCGGGACGTTCTTGTAGCCCGGGCCGCTCATCTTCACCGGGTTGCCCTTTTCGATGGTCAGGTAGGTCCCGTTGGCGGTGTCGTCACCCGGCATGCCGGTGCTGTCCGGCCAGGTCGCGTACAGCTTGTGGCCCCAGTAGATCTGGGTCTTGTGGGTGCGGGTGCTGGTCACGCCGATGAGCGACTTGCCGATCGTGAACGACTGGCTCAGGTTGCTGACGCCGAACACCCCGGGGGCGATCTGCGCCCCGTTGAAGTGCGCGTCGAAGCTCACCTTGGTGTGCTGCGGCCAGTAGTTCCTGGTGCGGAAGTCGAGGGTCTGGCTGCCGTCCCAGTACCAGGCGCCGACCACCGGCTTGGAACTCTTGATATTGATCGCCTTCTCGATGTCGGCCCGGTACCTGGGGTCCACCGCCTGGCTGAAGTTGATCATGATGGGAATGCCGACACCGTAGGTCTGGTGGCCCAGGATGGTGCTGGCGGTGAATGTCCCCGCCGGGCGCTGGGTCCTGAACGTGCTCGTGGCGGTCGTGGTCTTACCGTCGGTGCCGGTCGCGGTCACGGTCACCGTGTACTTGGTCGCCGCGTGCAGCGGCCACACCGTGTGCCAGGCCGTCTGGCCCTGCAGGGTGCCCGCGGCCGTGGTGTGCCCGGCGGTCACGCTGACGTTCTGGATCTTGCCGTGCGCCACGGTGACCGAGACACCGCGGTCGGTCTTCACCCTGGTGCTGCCGTTCTTCGGGCTGATGGAAACCACCGCGCCCGATTTGGCCAAGGTCTTCGTCCCGCCGGTCGACCCGTGCTGGCCGGCGGCCGTGCCCGATGACGAGGAGCCCGAGCAGGCGGTGGCCAGCAGGCACATCGCACCAACGACCCCGGTGACTGCCAGCCCAGCCCGTCGGCCCCTGAGCAGATGCCGGCCTGTCAGTGTCCGCTCCCTATCCCGCACTCTGGTCCTCCTGGTGGTACCAAATCCGAAGTGACGAGGCCATGCCCACGGCTACGGCCTCTCTTCCATGCGGTGTGCTGGGCCGCCAGCGCGGAAATCGCTGCCGCCCTCCCCGGGTGCTGGGGAACGCGGTGCCCGATCTCGGTCGATAGCCTCCGATAGAGAGACGGACGAGACGGGCTGGCGGTTGCCATCAACCATTATGCCAACAGGACGTTGCGGGCGATGCTTCCGGTTCACCGCGACGAGGACAGCAAGGACACAGATCGCGATTGCCGCCCACGGGACGCTATCACCAATGCGGTCAAACACCGTCAAATCCGTGGCCGGCATCAGGTCAAGCCGGACGAAAGCCACGCCGCGCTGCGCGGTGCCGAGCCAGGCCAGTTGCCTTCCCTGGGCGTCGAACGCGGCGGTGACCCCGGTCAGCGCGGCCTGCACCGCCGGCCGCCCGGTCTCTGCCGCCCGCACGGCGGACAGTGAGGCGTGCTGCGCGGGCCCCCAGCTCCCCTGGAACGTGGAGTCCGAGGTCTGGTACACGATCACCTGGGCGCCGTGCACCGTGTCGGCGCGGGACATGTCGGGGAAGGCGGCCTCGAAGCAGATCAGCACGCCGAGCTTGAGCGGCCGCCCGCCGGGCAGCGTCGCGGTCATCACCCGCGCCCCGTCGCCGGGGATCATGTTGCTCGGCGCCGCCTTGCTGATCCTCGTAAGCCAGCCGAGTTGCTGACGGAACGGGATGTACTCCCCGAACGGGACAAGCCTGGTCTTGGTGTAGGTGGCCTCGATCCCACCACTGTCGATCAGCACCGCGACCTTGGACTTCCCCCCGGGGGTGTAGGAGTCCTGGTCCACCAGGATCGGGGCGCCGTCGGCTGCGGACAGCCGCCGGAGGCGGTCCAGGAGCGCGTGGTGGAACCGCAGGTCGTAGCCGATGCTGCTCTCCCCCCACACGATCAGGTCCGGGTGCAGCGGGCCCAGCCTGGCGGTCAGCTCCTGGCTGGCGGTGCCCAGCGGCGAGGGATGCTGATAGAAGCCCGGCTGGACCAGAGCCACGGTCACCTGTCCGGCCGGCTGCACCGGTGGCGTTAGCGCGAACGCGACCGGGCCTGCCCCGGCCGCCACCGCCGCCGTTGCCGCGCCAAGCACCCGCAGCGCAGCCCGCGGCGCGGTGATCAGGATGACCAGGCCGGTGTTGGCCGCCACCAGCGCGAAGCTGACCAGCCACACGCCGCCCACCGAGGCCAGCGCGAGCATCGCCGGGTGCTGCCACTGGCTCGCGCCGAGCAGCGCCCACGGGCCGCCCAGCGCCTGCCAGGACCGGATCCACTCGACAAGCAGCCAGAAGCTCGGCACCACCACCAGCGCGGCCAGGCAGCGCCTGGCCGTCATCGGCGGGCGCAGCAGCGCCCAGGCGCTCACCCCGACCCCGGCCCAGCAGGCGCCGAGGACGATGGCCACAAGCAGCAGGGCGGGGCCGATGTTGGGGATCAGCCAGTAGTGCGCGGCCATGATGAACCCGGCACCGAACCACCAGGCACGGACTCCCGCCTCGCGCGCCGAGGGCGCGCCGCGCATCAGCAGCAGGCCAGGCACCAGAGCGAACCAGGCCAGGAACCCGAGGTTGGGCGCGGGAAAAGCGAGGACCGGCACGGCTCCGGCCACAAGCGAACCCCAGCGGGCGGGCTTGGCGAGGCCGCTGCCCAGCCGCCGCCAGAACGACATGTTCCCATTGTGCTGCCGCCGCGCCGGGGCGCGCGCCCGCGCCGGGTTACGCCTCAGTAGCGATTGGGCCGGCTTCCGGCTGCGTCACCGGGCCGTGCCCGCGCGTGCTCGCCGCCGTCGGGCCATGGCCCAGCCGTATGCCGCCCAGCCGAACGCGGCCACGGTGAGCCCGGTGATCAGGTATTCCGGCCCGGCGCCGACCCGGTCGGCCAGGGTGATCTTGTGCAGCAGCGGCACCCGGGACTCCAGGACGGCCTGCCGCCAGGTGCCGGTGCGGGCCACCAGGCTGCCGTCCGGCGCGATGATCGCGCTCACCCCGGTCGTCGAGGCGACCACCACGGCCCGGTCTGATTCCACCGCCCGGATCCGGGCCATGGCCAGTTGCTGCAGGCTCTCTCCGAGTTGCCCGTCCACCTCGAAGGTTGCGTCGTTGGTCTGCACGGCCAGCAGGTTCGCCCCGGCCCTGACCTCGGAGGAGACCAGGCCGTCGAACCCGACCTCGTAGCAGATGACGTCGCCGAGCCGGATCGGCCCGGCATGGAACACCACGGCGCGCCGTCCTGCGGTGAAGTTTTCCGGCTGCAGCGCCACCAGCGAGGTGATGTGCGAAAGCAGGCCGCGGAACGGGATGTACTCCCCGAACGGGACAAGCTGCCGCTTCACGTAGAGCGGGCCGGGGCCACGGCCCGGGGTCCACAGTTGCCCGACGTTGCGCAGCGGGTTCCTGAGCACCTCACCGACCAGCACCGGCCGGTCGATGGCCTGCACCGCCGCGGTGATCGTGCCAAACACGGACGGATACTGCCTGGGATCCAGATCGGTGGAGTTCTCCGGCCAGATCACCAGGTCGGGTGCGGGCCGGCGGCCCGCGCGCACCTGCTCGGCCAGCTTCTCGGTGACCGCCGCGTGGTTCGCGGTCACCGTGGTGGCCCGGAGCAGGTCGGGCAGGGTCCTGGCGTGCGGCACGCTGCCCTGGACAGCGGCGACCGTGGCGAACGGGGTGCCGGCCGGCACAGGGTCCACCGGCAGCAGGCCGCCCGCCAGGGCCAGCCCCACCGCCCCGGCAAGGACAAGCGCGGGGAGCAAGCGGCGGCGCAGCCCACTCGCCGTGCCCGGTGCCAGCAGCAGCCAGGCAAGCGTGCTGCCGGTGAGCGCGAGCAGGAAAGAGAGCAGCGGCGCACCGCCGATGGCGGTCCAGGGCGCGGTCGGCGTGCCCGCCTGGCTCATGGCCAGCCTGCCCCACGGGAACGCGTACGGCCACCGGTCACGCAGCGCCTCGGCAGCGACCCACCAGCCCGCCACGGCCACCGGCCAGGCGCGCAGTGACAGCAGCACCCGCTGGCCCATGGCGAGCAGGGCGAAGATGACAGCCTCGGCGATGGCCAGCGCCGCCCAGGCGTACCAGGCCAGGTTGATCAGCCAGGACAGCAGCGGGACGAACAGCGCGAGCCCGAACAGCAGCCCAACCGCGAAACTCGCCCGCAGGCTCCGGCCTTGCAGCGCCACCACAAGCAACGCCGGCCCGAGCGGGGCCAGCGGCCACGCCCCGATCGGAGGAAAAGCGGCGGTGAGGATCAGCCCACCGGCCACCGCGGCCAGCAAGGCCCAGTTGAGCCCGAGCCGCGGCTCACCGGGCAGCCCCCGGCCGCCGGACGGCCCGCCAGTGGTCGCCGCTGCGCCACTGGGCACGGGCGCGCCACTGGCTACCTGCTCCCCGCCCGCCCCGCCCGGAGCCGGGGCGGCCGTGGGCAGGCCAGCGGAGGTACCGTCCTGGCCGGTCAGCGTTATCACCCTCCCGCCTGCCGTGCGGTGGCTGCGACATCATTGAGGGTAGCCGCGCCGCGAACCAGCAGCGCGTCACAGGGCCGCTCCCCC
>Ga0070709_10002022_pt1 | contig 11017 bp, 10 predicted proteins | sample LARL51metaG_FD_65449 | JGI IMG/M metagenome (GOLD analysis project Ga0070709, IMG submission 65449) | Corn, switchgrass and miscanthus rhizosphere microbial communities from Kellogg Biological Station, Michigan, USA - LAR L5-1 metaG | ecosystem: Host-associated > Plants > Roots > Rhizosphere ...
TCGAGCAGGGCAAAGGTCGCAAGGATCGCCACGCGATGCTTTCTCCGGTGCTGCTCGACCTTCTGCGCGACTGGTATCGCATTGGCCGCCCGCAGGGCTGGCTGTTTCCGGGACTGAAGCCGGCCAGCCCGATGTCGACACGCCAGCTCACGCGCGCCTGCCACACTGCGGCCGACATGGCCGAGATTACCAAGCGGATAACGCCGCACACCTTGCGCCACAGCTTCGCCACCCACCTGCTCGAGCAGAACATCGATATCAGGGTGATTCAGGTCCTGCTCGGTCATGCCAAACTCGAGACGACGGCGCTCTACACCCGCGTCGCCACCAACACCATCCGCGAGGTCATGAGCCCGCTGGATCGCCTCACGCCGCTGACGCCCAAGCAGAATGAACCCAAGGACACGCCACCGGCCTAAGCCCGACGCGGGTGGCACGTCCAAGATTGGAGGTGGCGGATATTTTCCGCCGCCATGGACCGGCATGGCGTCAAGCCAACACCGGCCATGTGAGCCTCCAGCAGTTGAAGGTGATGTCGGCGATCGAGCGCTGCCGCACGGCGGAACTCGGCGGCCATGTCGCGCGCTGCGAGGACTGTGCCTTTACGAACATCGCCTACAACTCCTGCCGCAACCGGCACTGCCCGAAGTGCCAGGGCGCCGCCGCCAAGCAATGGCTTGCCGACCGCGAGGCCGAGCTGTTGCCGGTGCCGTACTATCACGTGGTGTTCACGCTGCCGGCGGCCATCGCCGACATCGCCTACCAGAACAAGGCTGTGGTCTACGATCTGCTGTTCAAGGTCTCGGCCGAGACCATGCTGACGATTGCGGCCGATCCCAGGCATCTGGGCGCCCGCATCGGCATCACCTCCGTGCTGCACAGCTGGGGCTCGGCACTGACCCATCACCCCCACGTGCACATGATCGTGCCAGGCGGCGGCATCTCACTGGACGGCCAGCGCTGGGTGTCGTGCCGGCCGGGGTTCTTCCTCTCCGTGCGCGTACTCTCCCGCCTGTTCCGCCGGCTGTTCCTGGAGAAGCTCGTCGCCGCCCACCAAGCCGGCCGGTTGAGCTTCTTCGGCGATCACGCCCATCTGGCTGATGCACAATCCTTCGCAGCCTATCTCGCACCGCTTCGCAAAACCGAATGGGTCGTCTACGCCAAGCGGCCGTTCGGCGGACCTGAGGCAGTGCTGGCCTATCTGTCGCGTTACACCCACCGCGTTGCCATCGCCAACAGCCGCTTGATCGCCTTCGACGTGCAGGGCGTCACCTTCAAATGGAAGGATTACCGCATCGAGGGCCTCGATCGATACAAGCAGATGACGCTCGCCACCGACGAGTTCATCCGCCGCTTCCTCATCCACGTGCTGCCAAAAGGCTTGCACCGCATCCGCCACTACGGCCTGCTCGCCAAAAGCGCTTGCGCCGTCAACATCGCACGCTCACGTGAGCTGCTCGCCGTTGCAAGTCGTCAGGGCGAGCCCACCAGTGCCTCCGCCGACAGCAAGCCGCCTTGTCCATGCTGCGGCGGTCGCATGATCATCATCGAGGTCTTCGCCCGCGGTACAACGCCCCGCTATCAGCCGGGTCCTCCAGCAAGCGCCATCAGGATCGACACCTCATGACCCCATCACAATCCCGCAATTCCGCTCACCGCGTTCGCCGCCCTTCGACTGGCCACGGCAGAGTGCAACCCGGTACGCAAATGTCGTCTCAAATCGTCCGACAGCTCACGAGGCGTGAGGCGACCGATCGCTTGTTCACGAGCCGCTTCACTCTCGCATGCCTCGCTGCAGCGTCACGATCCCAATCACACGCCTCGCCCGTGGCACTCAAATCCCCATAGACCCTACGGCACGGCATCACGTTCCCATTCCCGCGGTTTCCTCCCTTGGAGGCTTTCGGACGCCGGCCGCCGAGTACGCGGTGCCGTACCTCATGCGGCCGGCATCCGAAATCCTTCACATAACCAGACATCGACCCGCTGCTCGAACGCTGTCGGCTTGCGGGTTATGCACGCCCGCCGGCGGCCGTCTCTGCCAACTTTGTCCATTCCACAGCGAGCCGGCGCCAGAACTCTCGGTCGCTTGCCTCTTTCGCTTTCGTGGCCTCGCGTTGGCAGTCTTCTGCTTCCCGGTAGCACCGGTCGGGGTCAAGCTTGCCCACGACTCGCTTTCCGATCATGGCCTCGCTCCCTTCCCTATACAGGTGGGAGCGCTATCGGTCTCTCAGCCACCGACGCCTACGGACAGAGCCTCGGCCGGTGATGCGGGGACAATAACGCCTTGACGTGGATGTTCCTACGAATTTCGCCACCAGGGGGAACACGGACAGCACGCCGGAGCGCATGTGAGCAGTCGGCAAACGACTGTGGAACTTCACCGATGCGGCCGAGGTCTGCAACGGGTCAGGGGCCGAAAGTCTCACTTGGAGCAAATCTTGTCTGCACTACCTCAGATAGCAGGCATCGATTTCTGCCGTGATGATTTCTCAGTTGGGCCAGTACCGGAAGTCGGGTGCATCGCCGCAGCACTTGACTTGTGCGGAGCTAATTAGCCCGCATACAGCACGATGTCGAATAGCACCAATTTCGACTCTGGTTCGAGCTCTGGAGGCGGCGGCAATAGCTTTGTGATGAGCAATTCCGGTCGCCCCGCACTTTGCAGAAAGCGATCCGTATTGTTGTAAGGGTCATCCTCAAAGTACATCTGGGTCACAAGTCTATCTTGCTTGCCATAAACCTCGAAGTGAATGTGCGCTGGCCGGATTGTATTGGGACCGATTGGATACGCGGCTGGTTTTATGGTCTTGAACCTGTATCGACCTTCCGAGTCCGTGGTCAGAACGACCGATCCTTCAAAGTTTGGGTCGAGCGGCGCGGGGTTCGTATCGCTCGGATGCGTGTAACGTCCATGAGCGTTGGCCTGCCAAACCTCGACCTTGGAGTTGCTAACGGGTTCGCCCTTCAAATTGAGCACGCGCCCCATGACGTTTAGGATTTGACCCTCAGCGCGACCGGGTCGACCGGGTACTTTCGTTAGATCGGCGTTTTGATCAAATGGTTTCGCTGGGTAAAACGGACCAAGTATCTGGCCAGGCGTGCGCTGCAAGGCCGCTTGAGCAAACGCGAATTTGGTTGAGACGACGCTAGTGACGCCAAGTATCGCAGACATTCTCACGATTTCCCGACGGCTCAGATCATCGATGGAGTAAGTCGCCATCACTGAGTCCTCCTCAATGTCGCTGCATTTTTCAGGTGGACAAAGCCATCCTAAACCTCCGTCGAAAGACTATTAAGATAGCCTGTCACCAGCATGCTTGCTGTTCGTGCGCGCAGTGACCGCTGCCGCTAAGAAGCGTGATGAAATCGCCCCTCTCAAGGAGCCTCAAGGGCCACGCCTCGCGCAATGGCTAAGACTAGCGCTTTTTGCCCAGGGCGGCGAGTGAAATGGGCCACGGTTGGCCTTAGATGCTAGTCAGGCCCAAGTCCGTTCCGGGTCAGGTGCCGAAAGTCTCACTAGGAGCAAATCTCGTCTGCACTACCCCAGATAGCAGATGTCGGTTCCAGCCGTGAAGATTTCTCAGTCGGGCCAGTTCCGGACTCAACGAGCGCGCGAAAACGCCCGGGCTATCGATTGTTCGCAAGGGGTTTCACCCACTCGCGGACGGACTCGATGAACATTTGCGCGACCGGGCTGAGCGATCGACTCTTCAAGGCGGTAACGCCGACCGGTTGGCGAGGATGGTGGCGCTTCACGGGCAGCGCTTTTAGTCTGGGATTTTCACGCGGCAGGAGGAGTGAGAAGCCGACGACCACAGTGAGGAAACGTCCCGTCGCGAGTAGCTCGTTGCGCAGAGTAATGGACGGAGCCGCAACGGTAAGCCGCGGCGGATCAAGTCCGGCCGCGCGAAAGACCTCCGCCTGCATCGCACCGAAATCGGTGTTGATTGGATCCAGTATCCAGGGTTCGCTCAGCAGGTCAGCAAGCTCGATCTTTCGGTGGCGGGTCAGTGGATTGTTCGGCCCCGCGACCACGACCAAGGCGTCATGGAAAAGAATTTCTTCCGAATACTCCTCGCCGTCGGGACGCGCGAATCGTGCAATCACGAAATCCACGTTGCGTGCCACCAGCTCCCGCCGCAGCGGCGCCGGCACGCCGGCGACAACATGAAAAGTCATCCGTGGATATTGTCGTGACAGCCGGTCGATGACGGGCGCCACTATTGCCGCATTGATCTCGTCGGTCGCCCCGATCCGCACTTCGCCCGCCGTAGGGTCGGACAGAAATTCGATCTCCTCGATGCCTTGTCGCATCTCGTCGAAGATGGCGATGCCGCGCTTGACCAGCGCCCGACCATAGGATGTCGGCTCGACGCCGCGCTGGCTGCGGTCGAGAAGCCGCACTCCCAAAGCGTGCTCGATGTCGGCAATCGCCTTCGACACGACCGGCTGCGATATCGCGAGACGCTCGGCCGCCCTGCCCATCGTCCCGCATTCAACGACGGTCATCAGGATGCGGAGGTCGCGCAACTTGAGCCGGCGACCGATCTGCTCCGTGCCTTGCTTCGTCGGGGTCATAGACATCTGGCTATGAGCCTATCCAAAGATCGACGTATCCAACTATAGAAAGAAGGCGCAGAGTTCAATCGCAAATTGAGCCCGCGGGGCCGATTGAGCCCAGCAGGGCCGGCCACAAAGAACGGTACAGCAGGAGGGCAGCCATGATCACCAAGCGCGCGTTCCTATCGACCCTCGCGATGGCAGGCACGGTGGCGATTGATCTTGACGCCAGCGCCTTTCGACCAGCGCTTGCCCAGTCCTACCCGTCGCGCGTCATTCGTATCATTGTGCCGTGGTCGGCTAGCACGCCGCCCGACATCCTCGCGCGCATCGTCGCGACCGCGCTTTCGGAGAGCGAAGGCTGGAATGTGATCGTCGAAAACAAGCCCGGCGCCGTGGGGACGATTGGCCCCATGGAGGCGCTCAAGCAACCCGCCGACGGCTATACGCTGCTTTCGGTCGGCACGCCGCTCGCAGCAGTCCCGGCTCTCGTTCCCGATGCAAAATTCAAGCTGGAGACCGACCTGACGCCGCTTATCCAGATAGGCACAGCCTACAACGTCCTGGTGGTGAACCCGTCAGTTCCGGTCAATTCAGTGGCGGAGCTCATCGCGTACCTAAAAAAGGACCCAGGCAAGTACACGTTTTCGTCGGGCGGCTTCGGTACACCCGCGCATCTGCTCGGCGAGTTGTTCAAGCTCGAAACCGGCGTGCAGGTAACACATGTGCCATATGCTCAATTTCCGCAGGCGATTGGGGACCTGATTAGTGGCGTCAATACCTATCAGTTCATCGCCATGATGCCGGTGGTGCAGCATATCAACACTGGCAAGCTCCGCGCCCTGGCCGTCATGGGCCACAAACGTGTTCCTGCGCTGAAGGACGTTCCGACCATCGCTGAGGCTGGGTATCCGAAGCTTGCCGCCGAGGATTGGAACGGTCTCATGTTGAAGACCGGCACGCCGCCGGCAATCACTGCGCGGCTCAATGAGGCCGTCGACAAGGCGCTCAGGGCCGACAAGGTGCGCGACGCCCTCGCCAAGCTCGGCACCGATCCGGGCGGAGGTACGCCGGAGGCGTTCGGCACGCTGGTCCACGCCGAGATTGCGCGCTGGTCCAAGGTCATCAAGGACGCCGGCATCAAGATCAACACATGACAGCCAGCGACTTTCGCGTGACCCTACTCGGGACCGGCGTGCCGATTCCAAGTCCTGACCGCTTCGGCCCCTCCACGCTGATCGAGGCCGGCGACCAGAAGTTCCTCATCGACGCTGGCCGCGGTGCCACGATCCGACTCTACCAGCTCAAGCTGCCGATCGGACGCATCGACGTACAGCTTCTTACCCACTATCACTCCGACCACACGTCGGGCATACCGGATGTGTGGCTCACCGGCTGGCTCGAATCATATTTTGGAACGCGCAAGACGCCCTACCGCGTGATTGGCCCCACTGGCGCACGCGAACTGATCGAGAATTTGGAGCGGGCCTACGCGTGCGACACAAAAATCCGCGTCGCCGACGAGAAGCTGCCGCTATCCGGCATTGCGACTGACGTGACCGAATTCGATCGCGACGGCCCGGTCTATGAGAAGAACGGCGTCAAGGTGATTGCCTTCGAGGTCGACCACGGCGACGCGATCAAGCCTTGCTACGGCTACCGTTTCGAATACGGGGGCCGCGTCGCCGTGTTTTCCAGCGATACGCGCTACAGTCACAATGTCACCAAGTATGGTGCCGGCGCCGACTTGCTGGTCCATGAGGTCGCGAGCGCGCGGCCGGAGCTCATGAGAGAAGCCTACGTTCAAAGAATTATCGGCCACCACACGACACCGCGAGTGGCCGGACTTGTCTTTGCCCAGACGAAGCCGAAGCTCGCCGTCTATACGCATATCGTTCTGCTCGGCAGCGAGTTTATTCCAGGGCTCGAACCTGGGACCCGCTGATTAAGAGTCAGCTGCTCTGCTCGCCAATAACATGCGAGCCGTCCTTCCAGGACCCCGCCGAGTCGTAAACGAAAAGTTAAGCTTCAAATTCCGGGCACGAAATATAGCCCAAGACTCTGCGCTTGGAATCGCTCCATGCTTGCGGCATGTCAACGAGCTTGATCATCCCGAATGGCCAGATTCTTGTGTCGCTCGCACTGGCGGCGGCCTCGTCGATCAATGCTATCGTGCTGTTGGCGATGCCTTAAGGTGGCGAAAGTTCGGACCGCGGATCTGAAATAACCCGCACAACCCCCTCGAATGGCACAGAAATAAGGACCGGCAGAGATCATAGTTGAAGGCGCATTCGAGCAGCCCGATCTCTGAATTGCCCGTCCGATTTCCACGCCAATCTAGCCGGACGTCCGACGGTGAGCTTGTTACTCTTTCGTCCGCGGCCTTCTCCGTTTTCAATAGCTGAGGTTTCAGCTCCATCGGAGCGGGCGCCAGTCACGACCAGCGCGAAAATCTCTGATGTGGCTTTGGGGCACGACTCGGACGGGTTGAATTTACACAGCTAGAGGAGAACGTGATGCCGCGGCGTCCGGCCAAGGTTACGCAAGCAGACATTGCCCGCGCGATCCGTGCCGCCAAAGAAGCTGGGGCGGCTGAAGTCACGGTCGATGGAGAAGGCGTTATTCGGATCGCCTTGGCGCCTGGCGCAGCGCCGATCAAGCCCACAAACGGCCACGATCAGGAATGGACGCCGTCCGAAGCGTTGCACCGCTTCCTGAAACGCACTGAAAGCGGGTGAAACGCACTTTGCGCAATTGATGCGGAGTAAGCGCATCGTTAGACTCCAAGCATTGGTTCTCGGAGAAAGCCAATGCTTGAACATAAGGTCCGGTCTCCTCGCGCGCCCGAGGACCGCCGGATGAACCTGTACTACGACACTTTTCGTGGCCGCCTGCGCTGGTACGTCAAGGTCAGCAAAACGGGGCGCCGCATCGACATCACGGAAGAGTACAGCACGGATGAGCAAAGCGATTTCCACAAGGCGTGGGAGGCCGCGGTCCGCGCCTTCGGAGGAGTGCCACGCATGCGCCGCACCAAACCGGACGATGTGCCGGCCACCTCGCGCCGCTACCTGATCAGTGACGTCTCCGACAAGGGTCAACTGCGCTGGTATGTACAGCTGCGCGACAAGCTGTCCAAGATCAGAATCCACGACGCGTTCGGGAGCGACGAGTTCAATCGCACGGTCGATGCGGCGATCGTCGACCAGATTGGGAAGTTCGGCGACGCCACCGACTGGATCCGCGCCGAAAAGCAGAAGCGAGAGAAACGTACGCCGCGGCCTACGACGCCGCCCCTTCCGGGCAGCCTGCGCTGGTACTGGACGCTTTACAAGCAGAGCGACCGCTGGCTCGGCAATCCGACCATCGGCGAGGAAGGGCTGGCTCAAAGTACGCGAGATGCGCGGAGCGGACTGATCGAGCCGTTGCTTGTTGACAACGGCGAGCGATCGTTTTCGGCGTTGACCCGCAGGGTGCTGCGCGAAGAGCTGAAGGCGCGCACTCCGGTTCAGGCAGGCAATCTGTTGTCGGCGTTGCGCCACATGATCGGCTGGATGATCGACGAGGACCACATCGAGCCGGATGATGATCCCACCATCGGGCTCAAGAGCGGCAAGGCGAAAGCGTCGCGCAAGAGCGGCGGCTGGGTGCCGTGGACAGAGGAGGACATGGCAAAGTACCGGGCACGCTGGCCGCTCGGCACCGAGGCGCGGCTGATGTTCGACATCCTGCACTACACTCACCTGCGGCTCGGCGACGCCTCCCGCTTCGGATCTGCGCACCTGGAGCGGACGTTGAAGATCATGATGGTCAAGATCGCGACCGAAAAGAGCAAGGGCCAAACCACGGCGACGGTACCCGTACATCGTGATTTTGCGGTCTCGCTGGCGGCGGCGCGCAATGCCGGCATCCTGGGAACGGGCGAGGTCTTCACCGGCAAGCTGGTGAAGGGCGACATCATGCCGATGAACAAGAAAGCGTGGGCGGCAAAGTTCAAGAAGTTCGCTCGCCTAGCTGGCGTCAACGAGCCCAAAAAGAACTGCCATGGCGTGCGCAAGGCGCGCGCCGAAGTCGCGGCCTATTCGCAGTGCACGGAAGCGCAGATGATGGCGATGTTCGGCTGGCGCGATCACAAGATGCCGGCGCTCTACATCGCCAGAGCGAACCGGGACAAGCTTGCGATCGGCGGGATGGAGAAGATCGAGGCCTATGATCAAATGGAGAACATCGCCGATCTGGCGATGCCGACCGCCCAGAACAGAATAGTAACTTTCGAGAGTAACCGGCGGAAAAAATCCTGAGATTTCAACGCCAAATGTGGGGGTGGTGCGCTCGGAGGGACTCGAACCCCCACGATTTTACTCACTGCCACCTCAAGGCAGCGCGTCTACCAATTCCGCCACGAGCGCTTGGGATAAGGCCGGGGCGATGCCCGGCCGGATCAATGGCGCCGATGTAACAAATGAAGGTTATGGCGACAAGGCCCGCCAAGCCCCTGATCCAGAAAAGTATTGGCCGTTTTTGCGCAGAAATCAGTGGAGAAAGTTTTCGGTTCCCGGCAGGGCCGTCTGGACCCCTGCCCCGCAGCGGATATCCGCCAAGCTACCGGCTGCCCGGCGATCTCGGCAGCATCTGCTTGACCTCGACCGCGATGCGGTTGCGGTCGACCAGCACGACGCCGCTGGCGATCGGCAGGTTGTTGGCCAGCACCTTGACCTCGTCCGCCTCGGTGGCATCGAGCTCGATGATGGCGCCGCGGGATAGCCGCAGGACCTGGTGCACGGGCATGGTTGTGGTCCCGAGGACCACCATGAGATCGACGGTGACTTTATCGAGGGTTGGCACTTCAAGACCGCCGAACTGGGACTAAATTGCGCTTCCCGAAGACATCACCATGTTATGGTTAGCCAATGGTTAACGACCGCGAGAGCCTCGATCTGACGCTGCTTTCCGCCTCTCCCGGCGCCGACGCGGTCGCATGGCGGATTTCCGATGAGCCGGTCCCCTACGGCGAGGCCGTCGCCTTCATGGAGGCGCACGCTGCGGCGATCGCAGCCGGCGAGGCCAGCGAGCTGGTCTGGCTGCTCGAACATCCCCCGCTCTATACGTCCGGCACCAGCGGCAAGACTGGCGACCTGCTCGATCCGCGTTTTCCCCTGTTCGCCACCGGCCGCGGCGGCCAGGTCACCTATCACGGGCCGGGCCAGCGCATCGCCTATGTGATGCTCGACCTGAAGCGGCGGCGGCCCGACGTCCGCGCCTATGTCGCAAGCCTCGAGGAATGGATCATCCGGACGCTGGCCGCCTTCAATGTGCGCGGCGAACGGCGCGAGGACCGCGTCGGCGTCTGGGTGAAGCGGCCGGACAAGGGCGCAGGTCACGAGGACAAGATCGCCGCGATCGGCGTGCGCATCAAACGCTGGGTCTCGTTCCACGGCATCGCCATCAATGTCGAGCCGGAGCTGTCGCACTTTTCGGCGATCGTGCCCTGCGGCGTCACCGATCCGCGCTATGGGGTCACCAGCCTCGTCGATCTCGGCCATCCCGTCGGGATGACCGACGTCGACATCGCGCTGCGGCAGGCGTTCGAGGAGATCTTTGGTTGCACCGAAACGCGCGTGTCAGAAACATCGGAGTAGGTGAACGACCGCCGCCGTCCAGACTGAAGCCGTCGCGGATGGCCTCACCGTGAAACACAAGGCCGATCGCGGCCGGCATACTTCCCCGCGACGTGCCAATAACAAATTCCAGCCAGGAGCCCGGCAACGACAAACAACCAACTGAACCAATCGAACGTCCTGAATAGGAGCGCCTGGCTCGACGCGCCGATTGCAGCCCCTGCGCCACCGAAGAACGAGACGGACCGAATTTGAAACCTCTCGCTCAGCCAAATGACCGGGGCAGCAGGAATTGCTGTCAGCACACAGGTGACGACGAAAGTCAGCAACGCCGGAAAAAGCAACGCGACAACGCCTCCGACAAATCTCATCAAGCCACCGCCGGTCATGGATACGATCGCCAAGAGGACGACGACGAACGCGAAGAGGAAAGCGGTCGCGGTACCACATCCGGCAAGCCAGCCTCCCAATGCACGAGAACAGCGATCCGAAGACATTTTTTTGGCACCTTACAAGATCGCTTCAAAGGCACTGCGCAACGTCTGGTACCGGAACACGAATCCGCTGCTGAGCGCCTTGTTGGGCAGCACCCGCTGGCCGCCGAGCAGCAGCTCATTGGCAAAATCACCGCCGATCCGGCGCAGCAGGCCGGAGGGGATGCGCAACACCGCGGGGCGGTGCAACCGGCGCGCCAGCTCTTCGGTGAATTTCGTGTTGGTCACCGGCATCGGCGCGGTCGCATTGATTGCACCGGACAGATCGGGTCTGGCGATGACATGGGCGATCAGGCGAATGAGATCGTCGCGCTCGATCCAGGACATCCATTGCCGGCCCGA
>Ga0070709_10002026_pt1 | contig 11014 bp, 7 predicted proteins | sample LARL51metaG_FD_65449 | JGI IMG/M metagenome (GOLD analysis project Ga0070709, IMG submission 65449) | Corn, switchgrass and miscanthus rhizosphere microbial communities from Kellogg Biological Station, Michigan, USA - LAR L5-1 metaG | ecosystem: Host-associated > Plants > Roots > Rhizosphere ...
TGCCCCACAGTCCCATCATCACTTTCTTTGCTTGACCAGGATATCGTTTCTTTATGGAAACGATTGCCAACCCCTGAAACCAACCAGCAGCGGGCATGGCGAAGTCGAATACTTCTGGCTGAAATAACTGGATTAATGGCAGGAACGAGCGTTCTATAACTTTCCCTATGTATGCATCTTCTAGAACTGGTTTTCCGACCACAGTTGTCAAGTAAGTTGGGTCTTTTCTTCTCATTAAACCAGTAAGTGTGAAGGTGGGAAATGGCTCTGACGGGGTATAGTAGCCAGTATGATCACCGAACGGGCCTTCCATGCGAACATCGTTAGGATCCGCATATCCTTCCAAAACAATTTCGGCGTTAGCAGGAACCTCCAAGTCAATCGTGTTGCATTTTACGAGCTTGAGTCCTTTCTTTCTCATAATACCAGAAAAAAGAAATTTATCTATTCCTTCTGGAACAGGTGCGATGGCAGCAAGAACAGTTGCCGGATCGGCACCTATAATGATAGCAACTTCGATTGGTTTTCTCTGTTCTTTTGTTATTTCATAATGTAAGGCGCCACGCTTATGGGTCTGCCAGTGAATTAGGGCTTTTTTATCGCTAATGATCTGAATTCTATAAACACCTAAGTTTCGGATGCCTGTTTCTGGGTGCCTTGTAACAGTTAGTCCAAAAGTGATAAATTTGCCCGCATCATTCGGAAAAGATTTCAGAATTGGCAGACGATTCAAGTTAGCATCTTGTGTTTGCAAAATCTCTTTGACAGGTCCTGACTCTATCTGCCTCGGACCGTAATCGGAGATTTCTGAGAGTTTCGGTAACATTTTGAGTTTATTAAGCATTCCGGAGGGTAATCTCAGCTTGGTCAGTTCTACAATACGATTACCGATCTCAGTAAAGTCCTCTAGCTCCAGAGCAATTTGCAATCGCTTTATCGTCCCAAAGGCATTACCAATGATAGGAATATCAGAGCCTTCGACGTTTTCAAAAAATACTGCTGGTTGTTCTTTCGCATACATCAGACGGCGCATAATTTCCGCGATCTCCAAATCAGGATTTACCTTCGTCTTTATCCGCTTTAATTCGCCAGCTCGATCCAATGCCTCGACATATTCTCCTAAGCTTTCGAACGGCATGACCTCTATATCAAGGAGAAAGGTTAGATAAGCCTTCTCTAGGATGAAACAGCCTAGCCTAGGATGCGTGGTCCTAGTATACCAAAGGAATATGCCAAAGCCCAACCAAGAGCACATTGCCACCTCCGTACCACAGAAAAAACGGAATGTACTACCTCACTGGATAGATGAAAATAAGACCAATTGATGAAATTAGTGAACAATAGCGTGCTCATGAGGATGTTCACTAATGTGAATGATACGGGCCATTCTTTTTACACCGGTCATAAAATTCGTGATTAGAATATGGTAGCACGCAATCCTGCTTCAGTTTTTTAGAACGGATAGCTAGTGACAATGCTATGGAGCGGGACAAAACATCGGCTTGCCTTTCAAGGGCTGGCATGTTTTTTGCAAGCATGAAATAAAACCTGTTTTGTGTCTAGTGACCTGAACCAAGATTCTTTCTTCGCTATAGGAATTCGATAAACATTCGATACTGTTGGCATACTTCTATAGATCGTCTCATAGTGATGAATAAAATTATGAGGCGCTGCGTTCTTTGGTGTTTTTCCTTCATACCAATCAATATTAATTATATGCTTGTTTGACATATCTACGATTTTATTCATGATTTTCTCAATTTCTGATGGTAACACATGCAGGAGAACTTCTGACGAAATGATCAAATCATATTTTTTTTCATTTTGAAAAGACTGTATATCAGAAACAATAAACTTAAGTGGATTGCGCTCTTTTATGTCTATTACAGGTTTAACGAATTCTTTAGCATTTTCTATTTGATGTGGGGAGAGATCTATAGCAATATACTCCATTATGTTTGGAAAATTTGACAATAGTAGTTTTGCTATACGTCCAAATCCACAGCCTAATTCAAGAATAGTTGAAAAGGAAGATGAAATAGGAATATTTTTTAAGTAATCAAGTAGGATATTTTCTTGTAATTCAGCGTACTTGTTAGGTCGATATTCATCCCTGTACTTCTTTCCACGCTCAAACCAATATTCGCTGGGAATGTACCGCACTTCTTACAACCACAATCTACTGCTAATTAAGTTTAATTCCTCTCATCGAGTATTGACTAGAATTTAATCAACTTTATGTCGTCTGAGCCGAGTGCGGGTATGGCAATAGTCCTATTGGCTTGAACGATGGTAAGCGGCCATGCCTGTATTGTAGTGAATATCCTTAATTGCGCAAGTCTGAAATTTTACCAGCCTCTGGGTCTAGGGCTGCGTTAGCGCTCTTTCTATAGGTGCAGAGTTTCAATCAATGTTTTATTAATTTTTTGCTGACTTGCAATCTGCTGGATTTCAGAAATCGCGGTAACGAGTGAGGGAGACATCAATTAAATCGACTCTTCCCGTATTCTCATCAGGATATCTGAACTCATGAACTTGTACTTGATGGGCCGAAAGGGAGTTGAACCCTCGACCTTTCGATTATCAGTCGAACGCTCCACCAAGCTGAGCTATCGGCCCCGTTGTCATTTGAAATCTCAAAATAAGTGTTATTTAATCGTGTGGCTCTGGATAGGAGTATAATCGCCAAATGCATTTAAGAGCATCGTGCTACATATAGTGCATGATAAATGGCTGAAGCAATCAGCAATATAGCCATAATGACGAAACCTAACAGCATTGAAGCGGAGGAAGCTGCTAGAAGAATTACAAGGTTGGTTGCACCTCGAAAACTCAATGTATACGCCGTATACCCATTGACTATCGAAGATACTCAATCGGTGGAGACGGAAGATCTCAGGAAGCTTGAACTCGACGTAGTATTTGCCATAGGGGGAGATGGAACAACTTTGAGGGCATTTAGATATATTCCTCCGGAGACACCATTATTGAGTGTCAATGTTGGTGGCAACAGAGGCATTTTATCGGAAACTGGAATTTCTTCATTGGACGAGTCGATAAATGCTATACTTTTAGGACAGTATTTTCTGGAGCGCCGTATACGAATACAGACAACCACTGGGGAGAAAACATTTCCTATAGCCTTAAATGATATCATGATAATCAGGGTAAATCTGACTAGAACGCCTATGCTATCCGTAAAGTTGATGGGCCACGTCATAACACACAGGATGGATGGACTCATAATCTCTACGCCGACAGGCTCGACAGGTCACTCATTGTCAATTGGTGGTCCGGTGTTATACGAGAGATTGGAATCCTTGCTCCTTTCCCCGATCGCACCGATGAATAGAATGCCACATTTGGTAATCCCACCCGAAGAAATCGAAGTCAAGAGCACTCACGATGTTAGCTTGGTAATAGACGGCCAGGAAATATTCCGAGTCACAGGGGGTGAAACTCTGAAAATATCTCGCCATCAGTATGACGCGCAATTCATTCGTATAAAAAAAAGAGGCATGAGCCAGATTGTCAAGCTGGGATTCTAGCGAATTCGTTTTAGATGCAAGTGCATTTTATGCAGGAATTCCGTTTCAGTCTTCAAAGAAAAGCTTTACTACTACGGCGGTTTATGATGAAGTAAAACACATCAGAAGATCTTACTCAGGGTTAGAGGCACTAATTGACGCAGGTAATTTGATAATAATGCAACCTGAAAAAAGTTCGCTGAATAAGGTCATCGTTAGTGCAGAAGAGACAGGTGATCGTCGCAAACTTTCATCGGCTGATATTTCAATAATCGCTCTTGCGCTTCAACTGAGAAGGACTCTAATCTCGGATGATTATGCTATCGGGAATGTCGCGACATTTTTGAAAATTCCGGTCAAATCACTTGCATTCAAGGGCATTAAGGAGTTGAGAAGGTGGGTCTCATTTTGTAAGGCTTGCGGACACGCATACAACTCTTACGTTAGCGTGTGCAGAATTTGTGGATCTCGACTCAGACATCGGTTCAAGGTGATAGGTGACAAAATCTAATGGAAATTTTCAACCCTCGATTGTTGCTGATTTACTTGTAGATAATATTTTTGTTATTAGACTAAATCTAAAGTTGACCACTAGATCGATCTGATTAGGCGATTGGTTTTGAAAACTTGATGTGAATAGTATTTTCTATGCCATTATTTTTGAAGTCACGTATTACCTTTGGGTCATTGCCGACATGTTTAAGATAAGATGCAAGGAGCGACGCCCAACGTGACACAGATTCACTTCTAACTTTTGAACGGATACTTAGTATATTATTGATTCTGTCGTGAGTTAAGTCGCCAGAACAACTAATATGTAGTGCGCAGTCAATGACGGTCAGCATTTCATCGACCTCCGTATCAAATATTTCAATCCCAAATTTCTGTGCCGACTTTATTAGAGCTGATGTAGGCTCATCCCAATTTTTTGAGAGCTGTTCTTTGATGTTTGCATTTTCAAGGAATTTGACTAACCTGTTTGCTTTCATAACGATATGTGGTTGTATATTTACAATTTGTCTGACTTCCGCCGCATTGTTCCACTCTGTCTCGAAACTTCTCAATTGTGACAAACCAAATATGTCAATAGATGCAAAAAGCGCAGCTTTTCCGTTACTGCTATCAACTGCTACCATATTATTGGAGTCGATAATTATCACATTAGAGCTCACATTTCCAATTTTAAGATCAACATCTTCCGGAAGTGACGGCAGATTCTCATTTCCGAAACATTGGTTTGCTAATAACAGCCTAATCTTGACGCCATTGGTAATAGCTTTGACCATGGCTAATTTACATTGTGTTATCAACTGTATTCCCCAGCTGTCCAATATTGCCAAAACAGAGGACTTTGAGCTGGCTATCAGGGTCTTCATTTTCTCGAGTGTGGAATTGGCATCTAGGATATAATACCTCCTTTCCTCTGAAGCTCTAGGTTTTTGCTCTTCAGTGATTTTCTGAAGTCTATCCACTATCTTTTTCATATTTTTTGACCTGCGTTCGTAGAGCTTCACTATATCTCTGAACGCCTCATCAGGAGGAATGGCACTACATATAAGTGGCTTCGACTGTGATACTATAGATAATCTTTTTTTTTCCAATTTTTTCAGAGTAGAATACACTTTCGTACGAGGTAAGTTTGCGTAATATGAGATTTCACTGGCTGCAAGGGAGCCTTTACGGATCATTATGAGATATGCTCCAGCTTCATACCTGGACAGCCCTAATTCTTCTAGGCTACCAATTAGATCGTTAGCGTTATGTCCGCCGTGCATAGAAAACTATCCAGAAAATTGTGACTTTGACTAAAGGTAAAGATAATAGTTAAATTCATTGCATCAAAGTTAAAAAAAATACTGAGCTGTGACTTTGTTTAATAGTAACCGTAGTTACGAATTCACCCTTTACATACGTGGTATTTAGGATGGCAGTCGGTTTCACATATAGATACATTTATGGAACCCAAATCCAGATGGGTAACATCAGAAGCTAAATCAGGAAACAACGGCATATACAGTTCGATAAAATACGATGTGTCTTTACAGCCAAGAATCGATGCAATTCGAAACCACATCACCGAGCTTGAACGAATAATGTGTCAATCAATATCAAATGATGGCGACATAAATCGAAGGGAGGATCCGCATCTAGTCACAAATAATTCTGTTCATCATTCTGATATGTACGCGTCGGAATATGTAACACGAAAACGGAATCAAATCATACGAGTGTCAAAAATATTACTCGATAGGTTGGCATATCAATTGAGGAACGTGTCAGATCTCGGTGATATAGTAATCATATTGAGCCCTGCTGTTGCGATACTTAAGAATATTCGTGCTTCATTGATTCCGTGCATACCTGATTCTCGTCAGGAACTGTGTTATATTTGTGAACTGTTGGAAGTTGTCCTCGTAGATGCTGCACAATTAGGGGGATACACCATAAACTTTCAAACGGCAAATGAAAGTGCTTTAAAGTTAATGAATGAGACATCATCGAATAACCGAGGAGAATTAACTAAAGAACTTCCTGAGTTACACGAGGTACCACGAGCTGACTAGATTCGTACAATACTGTAGATGTTGATTGTATTCCCCCAATTCACCATTTTTTGAGCTGAAATAATCGACTGGCAAGGTTCTGCTTAACATAGTAAATTGTGCAAATTATTTTGTTTCTTACGCAACATAGATTTACATCATAGTAATTCAAACGAAGTTATAATTTTTATTAAGCGGTAATCATTCCATTATGAGTCTGGCTCCCCAAGAATTAGAGAATAGTGCAAGCAAATATGCCGCTGAAGCTATTCGATTAGATTCTCAGGGCTCGCGAGGGATGGCCATTCAGTCATATCAGAGGGCAATCGAGTCACTTGTAAAGTTAGTACAGGTTTATCCGGAATACAAATTAAATAAAATCTATATCGAGAGGGCCGGTGCATATCAAAGTAGAATTGAAGCCTTGCGAATGTCACCGAAGCTCGATGAAATTAACCCGATGAAGCCTGACGAATCCAGTAAAAAGATTCAGACAATTAATTCAAATCAGAAAGCAGATGGTGCCGGACAGTCAAACGCAGAGCCGTTGGATGGTGCTCTAGATGATCTCGTAATGAAGGAAAAACCGACAGTTCGCTGGAATGAAGTTATTGGACAGGAGGATGCCAAGCGAGCCATTAGGGAATCAATTGTTTATCCCACAAAAAGAGCTGATTTGTTCCCTCTAGGCTGGCCCAGGGGCATATTGCTTTACGGACCTCCAGGATGTGGGAAAACCTTAATCGCAGCAGCGGCTGCAGCGGAGATTGATGGCTACTTTATAAATGTTGATGCAGCTTCTATGATGAGCAAATGGCTGGGTGAAGCTGAAAAAAACGTCTCAAAGTTGTTTGCGATGGCACGAAGACTGAACGACCATGAAAATGCTCCGGTGCTCCTTTTTGTAGATGAAATAGACTCCCTACTCGGAACCAGAAATAGCGAGGTCGGTGGCGAAGTTAGGGTAAAAAATCAGTTTCTTACCGAAATGGACGGAATAAATAGCAAATCAAAAGAGTTACTCCTCTACGTTATAGGTGCAACTAATAAGCCTTGGAGTTTAGAGGCAGGATTCCTTAGGCGATTCCAAAAAAGAATCTACGTAACGCTGCCCGATAATAATTCAAGAACTAATTTATTTGTTCAATATACCTCGGCACTGAAGAAAGAACTCTCGTTGAGCTCCGAAGCTCTTGCCAAGTTAGGGGAAGGATACAGTGCAAGTGATATCAAGGACATATGTCAGTCAGCACAGCTCAGAGTAGTTAACGAGTTATTTGAGAGCGGAAAAGCGATGGAAGCAAAGTCGAATCCAAGAGCCATTAACATGACAGACTTCAAAGAAATTTTTAAGATCAGAAAGCCAAGCGTCAGCATCGACATGATTAGAGCCTACATGAGATGGAGCGACCAGTTCAAGGCACTCTAGTCAATCCCATAAGAGACTGTCCGCCGCGCCCCTAAAGCGCTAGGACTCTGAGCTTCTGAATTTGTTCATGGCTCCGGAAATATGCGTCTTTGCGATTTCTCGCCCTTTCCAGCCTATAACCTTGACAAATTTTCCCTTTTCTAACTCTTTGTAGTGTTCAAAAAAATGGGTAATCTGATTACGCAAATACTGAGGGATTTCATCGGCTTCCGTAATAGTTGAAAAGCTCGGATCTACCTTGTTTAATGGGGCCGCTACAATTTTAGAATCCTGACCTTTCTCATCCTCTGTAAGCAAGATCCCGACGGGGCGGGCTTTGATAATAGCCAATGGTATTATAGGATAATTACCGAGTACGAGTACATCAATTGGGTCCCCATCTTCTTCCTTCGTCTGAGGAATGAAACCGTAGTTGCATGGATAATACATTGCACTGAGCAAGATTCTGTCCACGACAAGTAATCCGCTCACCGGGTCTAATTCATACTTTATTCTGCTGCCTTTGGGGATTTCTATTACTACATTGATTTCCTCAGGAGCATATTCTCCAGTACTCACGGTGTATTTTTTCGTCAAATTCAATACTTAGCGCGATTCACATAGAATATATTCTTATTGCACTTTTTAAACAAAAAACATAAACACGAGATAAGGGGAGATTGCCACTCGTGCAGAAGGAACTAGCAGGCAAATATGATGCAAAGGCTGTCGAAACTGAGATTCGTCATTACCTTCACAATATTAACTTAAGATCTCTTTTGGAAGATGAATTGCGGGATAATAAACAGGTGGTCGCTTTCATAGAGGGTCCTCCCACAATGAACGGCGAACCGCACGCTGGACACCTAAGGGGGCGAATAATCAAGGATCTGTGGTACCGATTTAGGTCACTTCAAAAAAAGAAGATTCTTTTCAGGGCTGGCTGGGACACGCAGGGTTTACCGGTCGAATTACAGGCTGAAAAGGAATTAGGCTTAACAGGAAGTAAGATGGAAAATGTAAGCAAAGTAGGAGTAGAAAAAATTGTAGAGGCATGTAAGAAAGTCATTCACAGGTACAACGAAAGTTGGATCACCGCCGATAGATTATTGGGAATGTCTTTTAACTATGAAAAAGCTTACTGGACATTCCACAATGAATACATTGAGAGAGAATGGAAATATCTAAAAAAAGCGTGGGATTCCGGCTTGCTGACGGAATGGTTTAGGGTAGTAGCATATTGTCCAGGCTGTCAGACATCCCTCAGCAATGCCGAAGTAAATCAGGCATACGAGAATATTGAAGATCATTCATTGTATTATAAAGTTAGATTATCCGATCAAGATGTCTATTTAGTTGTATGGACTACTATGCCATTTACACTTGTAACAGATGAAATGGTTGGTGTTAACCCGGATGCAGCATATGTTTACGTCAAAGTAGGTAGTGAGGTGTGGATAATAGCTGAAAACAGACTCCAAGATCTAATGAATGAATTTCGCATGAAAGACTATTTCGTAGAGAGAACTGTTTTAGGCAAACAGCTAAACGGAACTCATTATGTTCATCCGCTATTAGGACTTATCCCAAAATTGCAGGAGCTGGCTGAGACAGGCTCGATACACTTTGTAGTAGCAGAGGAATTTGTAGATGTTACAACTGGAAGTGGGATAGTACATCTATCTCCAGCCAACGGCGAGAAAGATTTTGAAATTGCTTCGAAAATGAATCTGCCGATCTTCGTACCGATAGACGATAGAGTAAATTTCACCTCAGAAGCTGGATCGTTCGCGAATACTTTCGTAAGAGATGCAGATGTAAGTGTTATAGATGCATTGAGGACATCGCATGCACTACTTAAGATTGGAAAGATCAAGCACCAGTATCCAACCTGCTGGCGTTCCCAACATAAACTAGTCTGGCTTGCAAGACGTGAATACTTCTATATCATAGATAAGCTTGGAGAGAAGCCGACGGATGCTGCAAATATAGTTGACTATTTTTTTGAAGCTCCAAAAAATAGATTTCTAGAGATTATCAAAGAAAAAGTGCCTTGGTGCATCACAAGGGAGCGTATATGGGGGACGCCGCTTCCTATATGGTTGTGTGGCCAATGTCGACACAAAGATGCCATTTTTTCAAGAGAGGAAATCTTGAAAAAATCGATCTCTTTGCCGGATGGTCCAGACTTCGAGCTGCATCGACCACAGATAGATAGGATCGAAATAAAATGTGAAAAATGTGGTTCCAATATGCGAAGGGAACTCTTCGTCTTGGATACATGGCATAACAGCGGGGCGGCCCCTTACGCTTCACTCAGCGATTATGAGTACAAAAATCTGATACCTGCTGTGTTCATGACAGAGGGAATAGATCAAACTCGAGGCTGGGCGTATACTCTTTTAATCGAGAATGTTATAATGAATCAAAGCGCAGTCTCCCCATTCCTTTCGTTTCTTTTCCAAGGACACGTACTCGACGAAAAAGGTAATAAGATGAGTAAAAGCCTTGGCAATGTTATAGATGCACACGTTTTACTTGGTGAGCATCCTGTTGATTTAATTCGATTTTATTTCATGTGGAAGTCCTCTCCGATTGATTCTCTGAAGTTCAGCCTCCGGGAGATGCTATCAAGGCCTTACCAAATAATAAGCACTCTGTATTACCTACATTTCTACTTTAGACAGAACAGCACATTTGATGGTTTTGACCCAAGAAGACATGATCTAAAGTGGGTATTAGCCAGTGATCTAATGTCCCTATCCGAAATTTGGCTCATCTCAAAACTCCAAAATCTCGTTGGGCAAATTTCCCTAGCATTCGAAAGATGTAGATTCAATGAGGGCGCGAAAGCAATGGAGGAATTTATAATCAACAATGTGAGCCAAATGTACATTCCTGTTACTAGAAATAGCATATGGGATGACAGTGCTGAAGGACTCGATCGAAGATTGGCTATTTACGCGGTGTTAGCTCACTCTCTCAAAAGAATAGACATAATGCTGCATCCGCTAACACCCTTCATTACAGAATACCTTTACTTGTCATGTTTCCCAAATAAAAAGAGTATATCACTCGAATGCTGGCCTGAATATGATGATAAACTTGTTGACAATATCGTCGAACAAGCGGTAGATAAATGCAAAGAAATTATATCGCTCTCAAATGCTGCAAGAATGAAGGCTACATTAAAGCGACGTTGGCCTGCGAAGGAGGCTCTTATCTGTACTACAGAACCTAACTTGTTACAAAAAGGCGGAATAGCTGAATTATTGATAAACCAGCTGAATGTTGAAAGCTACCGCATTTTTGAGGTAAAAGATGGGACCTTTCTGTCAAAAATGAGGAGTCTCATCGAGAATCAACTACCTGTTATTCCTAATGTTTTTTTGATAAAAAAGAATGTAGCGGCCAAACTAAGGTCCGATATCGATCAAGTCAGCCGGGCTCTTGAAAGAGTTGATAAGCTGGAACTGATCAATTCGCTGGAAGCGTCGGGAAAATATACAATAACATATGACAGCGGACAAATTGAC
>Ga0070709_10002029_pt1 | contig 10999 bp, 7 predicted proteins | sample LARL51metaG_FD_65449 | JGI IMG/M metagenome (GOLD analysis project Ga0070709, IMG submission 65449) | Corn, switchgrass and miscanthus rhizosphere microbial communities from Kellogg Biological Station, Michigan, USA - LAR L5-1 metaG | ecosystem: Host-associated > Plants > Roots > Rhizosphere ...
TGAGCCGCTTACTATACGTGGACACAAAGACGTATCTCACGGGCGATATCCTGACCAAAGTAGACCGAATGAGCATGGCAACTTCGTTGGAAGTTAGAGTGCCGATGCTTGACCATGAATTCGTGGAGTGGGCGGCCGCTCTTCCACTCAAGTACAAGTTTCGTGAAGGCACGCGGAAGTACCTCCTCAAGAAACTAGCGGAGCGGCTTGGCATTCCTTCCGAATTGCTGCACCGCCCTAAGCAGGGGTTCCAGTTGCCCTTAAGAGACTGGATGCGTGACGGATTGAAGGGAGAAATGCTCGGCCTTCTGGTTGAGCCAAGGACTTTGCAGCGAGGCTATTTCCGTCCAAGCGCAGTGCGTGCGATGGTGGACGAGCACATGCGTGGGCGTAGGAATCGCTCAATGCATCTTTGGACAATTCTCATTTTCGAATTATGGCATCGAAACTTCTTAGAAGAGCATGTCTATCAAACTGCTACGGTGGTTTCTTGTTCCACTCCCGGAGGCATGGCTGAAAGCACCCAAACGCGGGCATAAGTGAATTCCTCGATGACGGAACCGACTAAAATTCTGCAAATTGGCAACTATCCACCGCCCATGTGTGGCTGGGCCATTCAGCTGAAACTCGTCACGGACGAATTGCGGCGCCGAGGTCATGTATGTGAGGTGCTGAAAATAAACGAGGGCAGACAGGTACGGAGTCCGGAGTATGTCGATGTGCAGAGCGGGCCGGACTACCTGCGAAAAATTTGGCGATTCGCAATACGCGGATACCAGTTGAACGTGCACGTGAATGGGATGTCAAAGAAGGGTTATTGGCTGGCGATGGCGGCTCTGCTCGTAGGCCGATTGGTGAATCGGCCGGCGCTGGTTACTTTTCATGGCGGACTTTCTCAGAAGTATTTCCCGCGACACGATTCATTGTTGTTGCATTGGGGATTTCGCGTCCTTTTCGCCCTGTCGGGCGGTGTGGCCTGCGACAGCGAACCTATCCAGCAGGAGATTGAACGATACGGAATCCCGCCTGAGAAAGTAAGATCGATCGCGACATTTTCCTCTCAATATGTGCAGTTCGAGCGCGCGCCGCTTCCAGCTGAAATTGAGCGCTTTCTCGCCGAGCACAATCCAGTGTTCTTTTCCTACGTTTCCTTTCGACCCGAGTACAGGCTGAGCGTGATGCGAGAAGCCATGCAGTTGTACCGGAAGGAGCACGCTGCGGCAGGATTCATCTGGCTGGGATTTCCAGGCAAAGAGTTTCCCGCAGCCCAGGCATTTGTCCGAGACTGGCCGGGAGTGGAGCGAGACAGTCTTCTGTTACTGGGCAACTTGACGCATGATCAGTTCTTGACTTTGCTATCGCGGTGCTTCGCCTATTTGCGAACTCCGGAATGTGATGGTGTAGCCGCATCTGTACTGGAGTCGATCGCTTTAGGAGTGCCCGTAGTTGCCAGTGAAAATGGACGCCGACCGGAAGGCGTGATTACGTATGGCGATGTGGATGCGGCAGATATGTGCGAGAAGTTGCTTTTCGTCACGGAACACTATGAGCAAGTGAAGCAACAGCTACGGCCCGAAAGATCTAACGACAATGTAGGCGCTATGGCAGACTGGCTCAGCGGCAGTTTGCCGATATCAGCCGAGCCGCAGACGGCTGTGGTTCGGTAATTTCCGGCCCTGAAATCTCCTGGCCGAACTACGGTTCAGAAAGCAAAGTTCTTTCACCTCCAAAAGGTAATCCATGAAAGCATTTTTCTCTACAATCGCTCTGATCGTTAGTTTAGCCGCATGCGGAACACTGCAAGGAATGCAACAGGCACCGGAGGCTTCGGCGACGCAAAGTCCTGGTGAAGCTACGTCGCAGCGACCTCAACCAGGGTCGTTTGATGGTCCCGCCGAGTTGCCCCGCACTACCGTCGATGTGACGTTGCCGCAGCAGACGGGCAAGATCATCCGAGTACGCGCGAACGACAACTTCCAGGAGGCCTTGGAGCGTGCAGGTTGTGGCGACACCATTCAGTTAGAAGCGGGTGCGACATTCACGGGAACTTTTCATTTTCCAAAAAAGCCTTGTGACGATCGCCGGTGGATTGTGGTGCGCACTTCGGCAGCAAACGACAGTCTTCCCACGGCCGGTGAGCGTCTTACGCCTTGTTATTCCGGAGTCGCGTCACTGCCGGGCCGGCCGCCACTGAATTGCAAATCGACAAAAGTTGTTACGGCGCGATTGGAGGGGAAAACTGCGGATGGAGCGGTCATGCTGGCTCCCGGAGCGAATCACTACCGGCTTATTGGCCTAGAAATTACGCGGATCGCTGCTGGCCCCAAGCTTCCGCTCGTGTACACCCTGGTGGCGAACAGCCAACAAGCGCCGGCTGACCATATCATTCTTGATCGTGTTTGGGTACACGGTACTCCGCAAGATGAAACCAATCACGGAGTTCGGCTTAACGGCATCACGAATGCTGCGGTAGTCGATTCAACCTTCACCGACTTTCATTGCATTGCCAAGACAGGCGCTTGCACTGATGCGCAAGCGATCGTCGGGGGAAACGGAAACTTACAGTCAGGCCCGTTTTTGATTCAGAATAACTTTCTGGAAGCTTCCGGTGAATGTGTGCTCCTTGGTGGAGGACCTGGCACAGTCACTCCCGCCGACATAACCATTCGGCGCAATCATTTCTTCAAGCCTCTACTCTGGCACAAAGGGGAACCGGACTTCATCGGCGGGCCGGACGGCCAGCCGTTTATCGTCAAAAACCTCTTCGAGCTTAAAGTTGGCACTCGGGTTTTGTTTGAAGCCAACATCCTCGAGAATTCATGGGGCGGCTTTACCCAAGCTGGTTTCGCGATCCTATTGACTCCACGCAACCAGGCCAGCACTCCCAGCATTCAAATCACGGATGTCACCATTCGTCATTGCATCATTCGCCACACGGGCAGCGGTATGCAGATCGCAAATCCGGCCGGCGAGGTCGCCAGCGCCGCCGCGGGCGAGCGATACAGTATTCATGACCTTGTTTTTGATGATATCGATGATCAACGCTTTGATGGGCACGGTAATCTGGCACAAATAGGCATGGGAAGAAAACCCGACGTTCCGCGGCTTCAGCACGTCACCATTAATCACGTCACCGCATTCCCGAAGAAGGTGCTGATAGGTGTCGGCGGCCCTTTTCCAGCAGAGGTGGAGGATATTCGCTTTACCAATAACCTGGTCAGCGCTGGTCAATTTGGGATCAATCCGACTGGATCGCCCTGCAATGTTGGAGGCCGACGCGATGCGACGACCATGATCCGGAATTGCTGGAAAAGCTATGAATTCAAGAACAACCTGATCATCGATGCCCAAGGATCCTGGCCGCCTGATAATTTTCACGCGAAGAGCGTCGATGCGGCCGGATTGGAAAAGGTAGAGGCGCCTGGAGGTACAGTTTTTCGGCTGGCGGCCCAGAGCCGATACAAAGCGAAGGGGTCGGACGGAAAAGATGTAGGCGCTGATCTGGACGCTATCAACCGAGCGGTGGAAGGTGTGTACTAAAATTCCGAACATTTCGGTGCTAAAGAGAGGGCGAGCACCGAGGCTCGCCCTTTCTGTTTCCGATTGCAATGATACTCTCGGTTAACGAACGCCTGCAGTGGCAGCGTTCACCGCGTTGATGTCAGCGCCCAGGTCCTTGCCGTCCGACGCAGCATTCTTGTATGGACTGGTCGGCAGGAGGGCGTAGTTTCCTCCATTGCCATTGTTGAAGTTCGTAAACTGAACCGCAGCGACACTGGTGGGGAAGAAATTCCCTGCCGGCCAGTTGGCAGCTGCTGTATTCGTGTTAATACCAATCAGTGCGTTCGGGCCAGCGATGTAGCTGGTCCAGCAAGCATTGAACGACGCCATGGGGTTACCCGAGACTGCACAACCATTGGCTATACCGGTCGACCACACGATGAATTTCCCGGCGAGCAGCAAGTTGTTGGTTATATCCATGTTGTATGCCTTGGGAAGATTGGTCGCACCGCCCAGAGAAATAACGCCGTGGTTGGGATCGGGGAAACCCGTCACATGGTTAATGGAAACGCTGTTGAAGAACTTAGTTGTGAAACCGGTTCCGAGCTGGAAAAGATTTCCCGAGCCGTTGAACTTAGTGCCATCCACATCTTCAATAACGATGTCGTGAATGCTCCAGCGCTGTGCTGCTAGCGAATCAACCATGACTCCATTTTCGAGGTTCTTAGTCGCACAGAGCTGCATCCCGGCTCCAGTGTGGCTGAGAGTGTTGTACCGGATCGTGATGTCTTGCACCGGTGCCCAAGAGCCACGCGGTGTGAGCACAATCCCCCACCCGCGCTGGCTGAAGCCACCCCAACTGTTCTCGAGGATGTTTCCTTCGAAAAGCAGGCGCTCCGCATTTTTCAGTTCGAAAAGATTCTTGACCATAAAGGGATCGCCAGAAGGGCCGCCCACAAAACCCGGCTGGCCTTGCAGCCAGGTCAAGGGCTTGAACATATGGTTCCGGCGAATTTCGATGTCCGCGGGAGCAACCGATCCGCCGGCGCCGCCGAAGATAATGTTTTCGCCGCCAGCTTCCAGGAAGTTGTTTACGATTTTGTAAGGACCCATGGGCAAATTGCCATTGCCACCGCCGATTGCATTTCCGTCCGTGCATGAGCCGCTGTGGGATATGCAGTGCATATCGGTGAAGGTGGAATCAACAACTGCGACATAAGTCATTCCCGTGGTGCCCAAACCGCTCTTAACCTCGTCCTGCGGAGTTCCATGGACCCACACACGGTCTAGGACCACGTGATCTGCAGGCCCAGGACTTGCCACAACCAGATGGTAAACGATGGGTCCGCCCACTGAGCGCGTGATCTCTAATCCGAGCAAGCGGTAGTGGTTAGCTCCAGCCGCGAAGACGATGGGGCCATCCCCGGGCTTCGGCATGAGCAACCTGGCCATTACGTTCTGAGTCGATTGGCAGTTCAATGCAGGCCGCGCGGGTAGCGAAGCGACACCGGCGAAACAGGGCGTGAGCCGGATTCCTTCCGGAGGCAAGGCGCTATTAGGAGCACTGGTACGAATTGTGATCCAGTGTTGATCGTCGCAGGGCTTTGCCGGCAATGTGAAAGATCCGGAGAAAGTCGCGCCCGCTTGCAATTCGAGTGTGTCTCCACACTGGGCCGCGTTCAAAGCCTGCTGCAAGCTGGCACCGGCAGTTACAAGGGTGATGTTGCCCGGGCTTGGTGTGTCGGATACTGCGCTCTGAAGGAATATGCGAGGCAATTCTGCAGGGCCGTCGAAGCCAGTGCTATTGGTTGGTGGTTGTGATGCGACACCCAAGTTCAAAGCTGCCGAGGCCGAACTCGAAGAAGCATCCGTAACCTGAGCGGTGAAAGAGTGCGGCCCAACGGCACTCGTCGTTCCGCTCAAGGTCCCCGAAATGGGGTCCAACTGTATGCCTGAAGGCAGGGTACCCGAGACGCTCCATTTATAAGGCGGTTTTCCGCCGCTGGCGAGAAGGCTCGCAGCATAGCTGATTCCCGCTGTGGCAGGCGGAATGACCGTGGTGCTAATCGCCAAAGCCGCGGGCGGTCCGGGATTACTTCCTGCAACCGTCACCCCTGCGCTGGCACTTTGACTTGGGTCAGCCATGCTGGTTGCAGTAACTGTTACCGCAGTCGTTGCGGATACCATCGGAGCGGTGTACATCCCATTGCTTGAGACGTTGCCTGCGCTGGCTTTCCAGGTCACCGCGGTGTTGCTGGTTCCTGTCACCGTGGCGGAAAACTGTTGCAAGGCGCCCGCGGATAAGGCCGCCGTACCAGGGGAGATGTTGACGTTGACAGCTCCTGGGCCCGGTGTTGCATCCGTGACCGATAGCCCAAACGAACGTCGCCCCATATCACTTCGGGGCTGGTCGGTAACCACTATTGCAAAACGATAGCTACCCGAGATTTTGGGAGTACCACTAATGGACCCAGTCGTCGGATTTAGGGTTAAGCCAGCAGGAAGCCCGCCTTCAGCGATAGAAAATTGATAGGGGGCACTTCCGCCGGAAACGCTCAGGACCCTGCTATAGGACTGATTCGCCTTGGCTGTGCCGAGTTCCGCTCCCAGAACGAGCTTTCGAACCGGTCGACGTTCTTGTCGCAGGGGTACTTTCGGAGTCTCAGTTAATCGGGCCGCACTCGGCAACACGACCGCGAATGCAGTTGTCGTGATCCCGAGTATCGCCGCGATGACCAGCGACAGAATGGAAAGGTTGAGGTTGCGCAAAAGGGCCGGCAGGGAAGAGATTGAGGAAGACTCAAAAATAGGAGCCTTCTTAACTGATTCGGGTGACATCAAACACCCCTCGTTTACGGAAATTTGGGGGGACTTCGCGTTACGAGTCCTTACAAAGCAATGTAGAAGCTGACATTAATGTGCGACAGATAACGGTAGGTCACTGACCAGCGGGGACACGGAGGTACATGTCTGTAGAGAGATTCGAACGAGAACTAATCATTGCAGAATGGCCGTTATACCTGGGTCGTCGTGCGACTGGACTCTTTCTCGGCCGCTATTCACGCCTCTTGAAAGACCGGCGAAGCAGAAAAGCACGAAGATGGTCGTAAGCTGAATTTCCTGCGACTCGCTTCACAGTGGCTCGCGCAAGATCGGGCAGGCGCAATCGCCATAACTGCCGCCCGCGAATGATGTTTGAAAAAATGGCACGATTTGTGCCACGCATTATCGCGACTCGGGAAAGGCAGTAAAGATCAGTGCTCGACGAATTGGCGGAAATCCGACTTGTCGCGACCGACTGATAGCCTGCCTCTCGGGCAACTTCGGCAGCTCGCGTGTTCCACCGGCCGCCCGGGCATGAAAAGTGACTAACGCTGCAGCCTGCAATCTGCTCGAGTCTGTCTTTGGCTTCCTTAATCTCGCGACAAAGTCCCGTTTCATCGAGATCGGTGAGATACGCGTGACTCATAGAGTGACAGCCGATCTCGATACCGTAAGCACCCAGTTGGCGAAGCTGAGGCGGTGAAAGATAGCCGGGCATTCCGATAAAGCCGGTTGTGATGTAGGAGGTTGCGCCGAAATTAATTTCCTTGAGGATAGGTGCAACCACGAGCAGGTCCGTTTCGCATCCATCATCAAACGTAATCGCTACGGCCTTGTCTCTCCGGGCGACAAGAGCGTCAGAAACACTAAGCCCTTGAAATCCGGCTACTTTCAAAAGTTGCATCTGCTCTCGAAAACTGGACTCCCGGACGATGTAACGAACATATCCGGGTTCGCTTTGACAGAGTGGCCGCCCGGGAACTTCCAGTTCGTGATACATCAAGTACACCGTCTCCGAATCAACCCCGCTCATCGATGCTCCGCCTCCAAACGAATCATAAGTTCACAGGGCCGTCGCCGTCGCCGCGAGTGAAGTGAAGATTGTGTTTGTTTGCGTCAAGCGGGCCGATAATTTCAGCGAGTGGCTTTGACGCGGCGAAGATAAAGTTGGAAGGCCCGTCCAGAAAGCCGCGAGCCTTCATGCCGTTCACCCAAGCACTGTGAAGCTGATTGCTCACGACCAGATCAACGTCGCGTTCCTGCAGGAATTCGGTTGCAGCTTGAACAACGGCAACAGCATCCTCGGGCGCCGCAAGGCAGTCGGCGATGGAACCGACGCGCATGTTTCCGAAGTACTTGTTGTTTTTCATTTGCGTGTCGAGCACCACGGCCCACCCAATAATTCGATCACCTCGAGATATCTTCAGGCGAAACAAATCTTTTCCTAATGGATAAAGAACGCTCAGGGTTGCGCGGTCACGCCCGGCAATCATCGAGTATTGGTTTCGAGTCTGTTGCCAGAGTTCATCCGCCCACCCTTCGAAACTATCGACAAGTTCTGCTGCGATGTCGGGCTGGCGTGCGCTAGAGTAGCGCTTCTGCAGCATGTTAATGCCGGTCCATCCGGCTCCGGTAACCGCTGCCAGATTTCCTATGAAGCGCAGCGCCTTCGACTGCCGAAGCGGTGCGATTTGGCGCAAGAAATTAGCCGCATGGTTAACCCGAAAAGCAAATGGTACTTCGCACAAACTCCAGCCCATCGCTTTCAGCATTTGGGGCAAGGGGAGGTCGAAGCCTCCCATGCCGAGGCAATACAGCAAAGGCTGTGCCTTCAGGGCAGCGCGAAGCATGTGGACTCCCACGCTGGAATAAGCCTTGTTCACAATGCCTTCGGAAACCGGCAAGTGATAGTAAACGACGGTCCGAGTATCGCCCCGCAGAAAGAAATCCTGAAACTTGAGAATGAAGGCGCCGCGAACTTCGTTCTTGTCGACGGCAAGATAGAACTCTTGGTAAGTACGGCGGTCGCTGAGCTTTGGCAACCAGGGAGGAATGCTGGTTTCGTGAAAATGAAACGCAGGATCAATGCCGCCAGCAGCCAGACGTGTGTTAAACGCTTTGACGGCAGGAATCCAATCTTCGGTGTAGGGCTGAATGGTGATAGCCATGTAGACGATGGCGGTTACGCGGTGGCGCCGAGCTTGGTTTGTACCACTTCGGAGATTTTTCCAACGCTATTCATCTCGTCGATCTCCTCAGGATCGAACTGAACCGAAAACTCCTGCTCCAGTGCGAGCACGAGGTTGAGATGCTGGACCGAATCCCAGCCTTCGACGGTCTCATTGGAGGATTCTGGCGTGATCTTGGCAACAGGAATCTTCAAAACGTCGGAAGCAACGGCGCGGACCCTCTCGAACACTGGGGACGTCATCTATGATTTGTCTCCATTCACAATATGAAGCTTAACCCATTCGGGACAGGGAAGCGGTTGTTCAGCAAGGTCCAGAGACCATAGGGTGCCTGCCTCTGTCTGCTCAACCGGCACGAACCCGTGACCCTTGTAGAAGTCTCTTGCCGGCGCATTTTTCTTGGTAGGAAAGAACCAGCCCTGCAGTTTCCGGACGCCGTGTTTCCGGGCATTCTCGGCGAGAAAAGAAAGAAAAGCGGTCTCGACAGTTCGTCCAATAACACGGCAACTTAGAAGAAAAGTATCGATCTCGCAGGCCTCGCCCTGAACTCGAGTCAATGCAACTCCAACAAGGCCGTTGTCGCCGAAACGGTCCTTCACGCGGATCGAAAAGCATTCTTGCCCGTTGGACGCGGTCATTTCCGATATCTGCTGTTCCGTGTATCGACGTGTGGTGAGGTTGAACTGATTCGTCTTGTGGGTGAGTTGCGCGACGCGAGGCAAAGTTGCCTTCGTAACACGTGCGATCTCGGCTTCCTGTTCCAGAAATCGAAAGAAATCTTCGCGCGAGGTTACACTGTGTTGCAGTTGTTCTCGCTCCTGCTGCGCTCTATACATCTCGCCGCGCTGCTTGTCTTCGGAGGAGAGTACCAGGCGTTCAAACACTGGTGCCTCGCGAACCACGCGGGCAAACTGCATTGAATCGTTGGGTAAGTCAATCACGCAAACTTCGGGGAGCGCAGAGCGAACCTGCTGGCGCTCAATCGGATTGTCGTCAAGAAAGGCTAGCGAATCGACACCGATATTCAGTTCCTGTGCAATCTCACGCAGATTCTGAGCCTTGTCGGTCCAGTTGATTTTCATGCATGCGAAGTGGGCTGGAGTCAGGAGCATGCCGGGATGGGATTGCAGAACTTCCATGGCATCGTCGGGATTGTTCTTACTACAGATCGCCAGCAGAATACCGCGGCGATGCAGATCGAGAAGGGCGCGTTGCAGATCGCGGAACCCGGCTCCGGGATATTCGTTACCCAGCTTGATGCCGCTCATGCCGTCTTCCCCGATGACTCCGCCCCAGAGCGTGTTGTCAAGGTCGACCGCCACGACTTTCGCGATCTTGCCCGTAAGCGGATGGAGGAAACGCATCCATTCTTTTGCAACGAAGTTCAGGTTCTGCGACGCGATGGGCAGTCGAACGGTGAGCCACTTGCGTTCATCGCCCCACTGAGCGCGTCCGTGGCGCGCAGTTAGCGAATCGTAATCGAGCACGTACACTCCGGTGTGGCCGGCGGCAATGCTCCGGAGCTCCCGATTGATGTGCTGAATAGCGTCAAGCTGACCCGATGAGGCCTGAGCATCAAGGACGCCGGAGACGGCTGTTACAGGCGACTCGAGATTATGAATTATTAGATGAGCATTGCTGCGCGATCTGAAATTGTGCACCCAGCTGCGGAATTCGCTCATCACTCTGTCGATCGCAGCACTCGTCTGCTCTTGCGCAAGATCGGCAAAATCACGCCAAAGTTCGGGCACAACGTCGCGAGTCTGGACGGCCATGAAAACGGCGTTGGGCGAAAAAGAATACAACTGGCTTGCAGGATCGAGAATTTCTTGAACGTGAGCGTTGAAGTCTGAGAGTTGAACGATTAATTCGATACCAGCCGCAAAAGCCGCCGCCCGCAAGAGCGGCAGGATGGGTTCAACTGTGAAGGAGCGCAAAATCGCTACGCGGTAGGGAAGCAGGTCCAGGCTCGCGCGAAGTTGTTCGAAGCGAGCAACCAGAAAAGAAGCAGTGGAGGGAGTGGGCTCGTGTTCCCACAATTCACGTAGCAGTCTCGAAGCCGACACCGCATCTCCGGCTGCGATCCGCTGTTCGATTTCCTCCCGCGTTGGAATCTTGCTCATCTTGCGATAAGAATCGGTTAGCGCTGGCGCTCCAGGTATTCCACCAGCAGTTTTTGTTTCGTGTAGACCCAGGCAATGCGCCTGCCTTGAAAGGCTGCTGCGGGCAAAGGTTTGCGGACAATTAACGATCCCTGCTTTCGGCAAAAGTCCAGTTGTGCCTCGAGCCTATCAACCTCATAGCAGATGTGATGCAGCCCTCCACCCTTGGCGACGAACTTCTTCAAAGGTGATTCCTCCGAGTCAGGCTCTACCAGTTCGATCGTAGGGTTACCAGACTCGCCACATTGCAGAAAAGTAACCCGCGCCTGCTGCAAAGGATCGTGAATGATTTGGCCGTCCCATTCCGCACCGAGTGAGCGGGCG
>Ga0070709_10002034_pt1 | contig 10978 bp, 8 predicted proteins | sample LARL51metaG_FD_65449 | JGI IMG/M metagenome (GOLD analysis project Ga0070709, IMG submission 65449) | Corn, switchgrass and miscanthus rhizosphere microbial communities from Kellogg Biological Station, Michigan, USA - LAR L5-1 metaG | ecosystem: Host-associated > Plants > Roots > Rhizosphere ...
GCGACGCATTTTTCACCTCTACTGGCGGTTCGCCCGCGGCATGACGCTGGGCGTGCGTGCTGTCGTGCTCGATGCCGACAACCGCGTGTTTCTGGTCAAGCACAGCTACATCTCGGGCTGGCATCTGCCCGGCGGCGGCGTCGAGGTCGGCGAGACTTTTCAGGATGCGCTGGCGCGCGAACTGGTCGAGGAGGGCCGCATCGAGATCGCGGGCGAGGCCGCCTTGCATGGGGTGTTTCTCAACCGCCATGTGTCGCGCCGCGATCATGTCGCGGTTTTCGTCATCAGGCAGTTCCACCAGGACCGGCTGCCCGAGCCGAACCACGAGATTGTCGCCAGCGGCTTCTTTGCAGCCGACGGCCTGCCCGAAGGGACTACCAAGGGCACCCGGCTGCGGATTGCCGAGGTCCTGGATGGCAAGGCGCCGATCGCGACATGGCGCTGACCGCCTGCTGGGCTCGGAGGTCTCGCGTGAAGATATGTGGTAACCACAACGGTAGTGCGCTCCCTCCCTTGCTGGGCAGGGGGTACAACAAACTCCACACTTGGGTCTTGACCTCGGTCCGCCCCCGCAAGGGGGGAGGGGAGAACCAGCATCTCGCATTCGATTAAATTCAGCTATCAAGTATCTTGTGCAAGTCGAACAAGCGTGCTGCGACCACGATGAAATCGCTGAAAATCTTCTGGAGCCTGGCCTGCGCACTGGTGCTTGCCAGCAATGTCTGGTCGATGTCGCACTGGAACGAGGCGCGTGGCGTCTATGACGACGTCTGCTATCTGCGCCAGGCGCATCTGTTCCAGCGCTTCGGGCTGGGCGGTTTCGATACCGACATCGCGCGCGATGATGATCGCTATCTGGTGTCGAAACTGAAGGAGATCGGCTATCCCGCCTGGAATGATCCGGCCCAGGCGCCGTGCCATACGCTGATGCCGGCGGCAAACAAGATGGTCGTCCAGTATCCGCCGGGCACGGGCGTTCTGCTCGCGCTGTTTCCGCCAGGACATCAGGTCATTCCGCTCTATGTGACCGCGACATTCGCCGTGTTCGGCTTTGCCCTGCTTGCGATCGCTCTCGCCCGCACACCGCGATCGGTCGCATTCGCCGGCCTGTTCGGCTGCCTTGCCGTCTACCTGATGATCAATCCCGCGAAGGCGAGCTATTCGATCGCGCCGACGATGATCGTCTGCGCGGCCGCCGGCTACCTGACCGCGCGCTGGCTGACCGGCACGCGTCACAATGTGGCACTGATCGCGCTGATCGGTTTGCTGCTTGGGCTGGCCGTGAATTTCCGCCTGCCGAACCTGTTTCTGGTCTCCGGTTACGGCCTGTTCCTTTTGGCTACGTTCCTGGTGAGCCGCACCCACAAGATCTTCGTCGAAGGATTGTCGTTCGGCGGAGCCGTCCTGATCGGCATGGCGCCGACATTGCTCGCCAATGCGATCAACGCCGGCAGTCCGTTTGCCACGACCTATAGCGGCGCGGACGCGGTCGCGCCTGGTTTCAGCCTCGCCATCATCGAGGAATATCTTGCCGACATGCAGTTCGTGCTGCTGGTGCTTGCGCTCGTCGCGACCGCTTACCTGCTGCGCGCGGGCTCGAACGGCGCACGAAGCCTCGCGATTGTCGTGGCGGCAAATCTTCTGGTCAATCTCGCCTTCTTCATGAGCCATCCGATCTTCACGCCCTATTACACGATCCCGATCGCGATGCTGTCGCTCTGGACCCTTTTGTTCGGCTATCTGCTGCAGCCGCACCAGGCGGTGGAGGGCGTGTCCGCGGCGCAGGCGCGGCCGGCCTGATCGTGCTAGGAAGTGTGATGGATTCGCTGATCACACAGGCGTTCTTGCCGTGATACCGTCGTCGCTCCGCGTTGCCGTTCTGCTGCCGTGCTTCAACGAAGCGGCGGCAGTCGCGACCGTCGTGGCCGATTTCAGGAAGGCGCTGCCGGGTGCGACCATCTACGTCTACGACAACAACTCGACCGACCGCACCGCGGAGCTGGCGCGGGCGGCGGGCGCCGTGGTGCGCAGCGAACGGCGCCAGGGTAAGGGCCATGTGGTCCGGCGCATGTTCGCCGACATCGACGCCGACATCTACGTGCTGGCCGATGGCGATGCGACCTATGATGCGGCCAGTGCCCCGCGCCTGATCGCGCGGCTCGTCGAGGATCATCTCGACATGGTGGTCGGCCTGCGCGTCGATCAGGCGGCAGCCGCCTATCGGAAAGGCCATCGCACCGGCAACTGGATGCTGACGCAGTTTCTCGCCTCGGTGTTCGGCCAGGCCTTCAACGACATCCTCTCGGGCTATCGGGTGTTCTCGCGCCGCTTCATAAAATCCTTTCCGGTGCTGTCGGACGGTTTTGAGATCGAGACCGAGCTCTCCGTGCATGCGCTGGAGCTGGCGTTGCCGGTTGCCGAGATCGAGACGCCGTACTATGCGCGCCCCGAGGGGTCGTTCAGCAAGCTCAACACCTGGCGGGACGGCTTTCGGATTCTCGGGACCATCCTGAAACTCTACCGCTCGGAGAAGCCGCTGCGTTTCTTCACGGCTGTCGGCGCCTTCCTCGCGCTGGTCGCGATCGGTCTCGCGATCCCGATTTTCATCACCTATCTCGAACTGGGCATCGTGCCGCGGCTGCCGACCGCGGTGCTGTCCACCGGGCTGATGATCGTGGCGATGCTGTCGATCTCGTCGGGTCTCGTGCTCGACACCGTGACCCGCGGCCGCCGCGAGATGAAGCTTCTGGCCTATCTTTCGCAGCCGCCGCTCAAATCGGAGTAGCGCCTTTTCCGTTCCGATTGAATCGGAACGGAGGCTCTAGATTGTTGTTTGACGCGTTTTCTGCGAACCGATGCCCGCTTCGCTCGAAAGCGCTCTGATGCAGTTTCGATGGCATGGACCTCGGGCCTGCCAGATGCTACGCGGTCTCGGCCATGAACGATCTCTCGATTACCATTGCTCCCGAAACGGAGAACGACGCGCAAGCCATCGAGCGGCTGCACGAGCGCACCTTTGGCCCGGGCCGCTTCGTGCTGAGCGCCTACCGCGTGCGCGAGCATGTCGATCACCTGCTCGATCTGTCCTTCACCGCGCGCATCGGCACGCTGCTGGTCGGTTCGGTGCGGCAGTTGCCGGTTTCGATCGGCGACACGAAGGCCCTGCTGCTCGGGCCGCTGACGGTCGAGCCGCCGTTCCGCAGGCGCGGCATCGGCGAGGCGTTGCTCGCGCGTGCGCTGGCCGAGGCAAAGGCCAGGGGGCACCGCCTGGTGCTGCTGGTCGGTGACCTCGCTTATTATGGCCGGGTCGGATTCAAGCAGGTCGCGAAGGGCAGGGTGACCATGCCGGGGCCGGTCGATTACAGCCGCCTCCTGGTCGCAGAACTGGTCGATGGCGCATTCGACGGCGTCTCCGGCGCGGTCCGGCCCGACTGGAGCATGGCGCGGCAATAGGGGGCTGCGTCAGGAGGTCGGCCGTATCTGGCGATGGGAGGACAGGCCGATCGACTTCAGATGCGCGAACTCCGCATCGGTCGCCTGTTGCAGAAACTCGAGCATCTGCGGCAACAGCAGGAGTGGCGGCGGCGCGAACAGGATCGCGTTCGCCGTGTTGAGCGCGGCGCAGATTCCACAGCCATCCGCCTGCCGCACGTTGCGCGGCGAACGATCGCCGTCGCTGCCGGAATCGGGCTTGAGCTCAGAGGCCTGGCTGAAGGCGGCGAGGTCGCCGGCGCTGGCCGTATCGCCGATCGGCTGACCCTGGCGCACAGCGGACGAAGCTGTCGCAGCGGCCCAATGCAGATCCGCAAACGACGGTGCGATGACGATGAGCAACGTGCACAACGCCCGCCGTGCCGCGCGGTTGATGTTCCGGAACCCCGCCATCCCGTGACGCACCTACGCTCAAATCAGAAATCAAGGCTGTTCTGAAGTCGCGCGTCAGCGTTGCAGGCAGAACCGCGTCGTGTCAACCGTCGTGGGTCTCGCGCCTTCGTCCAGCAAGACATTGAATGATGCTGTGATACGGCGGTGACACGCGTCGTACAAATTGTATCTAGCGTCCTTCGCGTATCCAGGTTGCAGCAAACGCGCCGAGCAGCAGCAGCAGGCCGATCAGTCCGGCGAAGATCGGCAGCACGCCGACGCCGCGCACCACGCTGGCGTCGCGCATTTTCACGCCGAGCCAGCCTTCGCCATGGAACATGGTCGACGATCTGACCGGCACGATGCGCGGCAGGTCGATGCCTGATCCATCCGCCACGCGCCGCGCGTCGCCGCCCGTCGCCTGCGCCAGCGGCTTCAGCATCTCCGTCGTGGAGGTGACTTCGGAAAACTCCTTCGGATTGGTCGGGCCGACATTGATCAGCGCCTTCAGCGTGCCGTCGGTCGCCTGCCACAGGCCAAGCTCGTTCGCCGGCACCGTCGCCTTCCATTCGCCGGGCTCGCCAGCCGTCAGCGTGAGGTCTTGTGTGACGCCGGAGGGCGAGGTCACGGTGACCGGGGCGACGCTGTCGGCCATGGTCTGGCGTACGACCACCAGATCGTGGCCCTGCACCTGCAGCCGTAACGCCTCCTCGTCGAGGTCGGGCTGCTTCATCAGCCAGTGCGACATCCGCCGCAGCAGGTCGAGATGCGGCCCGCCGCCCTCATAGCCGCGTGCCCACAGCCAGATATGGTCGGACAGCAAGAGCGCGACGCGGCCCTCGCCGAACCGCGACAACAGCAGCAGCGGCTTGCCGTCAGCTCCGGTCATGACCGGCGCGCCGACCGCGTTGCGGGTGTCGACGGTGCGGAAGAACCGGCTCCAGTGCGGCGGCTCTGAATCGGCGCCCTCGAGCCCGCGCGTCACCGGGTGCCGCTTGCCGGCATCCGAGAGGTGCGCATAGAACGGCTTTTCGGTGACGCCGACCGGCTCGGCCGGCAGCACCGAGTCGAGCGGCGTGCGCCAGATGCTGGTGTTCGAGGCGTAGTCCGGCCCGGCCGAGACCAGCACCGCGCCGCCTGCGCGCACATAGCGGGCGATGTTGTCGAAATAGGCGACCGGCAGCACCCCCTGGCGCGCGTAGCGGTCGAAGATGATGAGCTGGAAGTCGTTGATCCTCTGCTGGAACAGCTCGCGGGTCGGAAATGCGATCAGCGACAGTTCGTTGATCGGGGTGCCGTCCTGCTTCTCCGGCGGACGCAGGATGGTGAAATGCACGAGGTCGACGCTGGCGTCCGATTTCAGGAGGTTGCGCCAGGTGCGCTCGCCGGAATGCGGCTCGCCGGAGACCAGCAGCACGCGGAGCTTGTCGCGCACGCCATCGATTGCGACCACCGCGCGGTTGTTGACCGCCGTCAGCTCGCCCTCGAGCGGCGAGGCCTCGATCTCGACGATGTTCGCGCCCTCATGCTTGATGTCGATATCGACACTGGAGGTCTGTCCGCTCTGCAGCGTGCGTTCGCTGATGGTCTCGCCGTCGCGGCGCACCGCGACCTTGGCGCGCTCGCCGGTCACGCCCTGGTCGTCGAGACGGTAGGTGATGGTCTGGGTCTGTCCGACGATGCCGAAACGTGGCGCCGAGGTGATCGCGATGCGGCGGTCGCGCTCGTCCTTCTGGCCCGTGATCAGTGCGTGTAGCGGCGCCTGGAAACCGATACCGCCCGCATTCGCCGGGGTGTCGTGCACGCGTCCATCGGTGATCAGGAACGCGCCGGCGACGCGGTCGACGGGCACATCCGACAGCGCGGAGGACAGCGCACCGAACAGCTTTGTGCCGTCGGTTTCACCGTCGGCCTGTCCGGCCTCGACCACGCGCACTTCCAGTCCCTTGATCTTCTTCAGGGAGTCGACGAGGGCTTCGCGGGCCTGCGCGGTCTGCTTGGTGCGGTCGCCAAAATTCTGGCTCGGGCTCTTGTCGACGACGACCGCAGCCACCGAGGACAGCGGCTCGCGATCCTCGCGGGTGAAGGAGGGATTGGCGAGGGCCAGCGCGACAAGGGCGAGCGCCGCGACGCGCACCCACGCGCCGCGCGAACGGGCGGCCAACAGCAGCGCCGCGATCACGACGATGGCGCCGAGCGCGACCCACAGCACGACCTGGGGAACCAGAGGCGTGAACGCAATGCCGAAATTCATGGCGTGAATCTCTCAATCTCGTCATGCCCGGCCTGGTGCCGGGCATCGACGTCTTTCTTGGAGAAGAAGACGCGGATGGCCGGGACCTCTGCGCGAAGACGCGCTTCGCGCTGTTGCCCGGCCATGACGGCGCAAATGTGGGACGCGCTCCAACTCATCACGCGCATCTCATTGTCCGAGCCGCTCGATCAGGGCGGGGACGTGCACCTGGTCGGCCTTGTAGTTTCCGGTCAGCGTGTACATCACGATGTTGACGCCGGCGCGGAAGGCGTAGTCGCGCTGCTTCGGCTCGCCAGGCACCAGCGGCAGCATGTACTGGCCGTCGCTTCGCATCGCCCAGGCGCCGGCCAAATCGTTCGAAGAGATGATGATCGGCGAGACGCCGTCGCCGCCGCGTGCCGGCCGTGCGGCGGCTTCCTCGTCATCCTCGCGCGGCAGGGCCTCGACCCAGGTCTGCCCGGACACGAAGCGGCCCGGAAAATCGCGCAGGAGATAAAAGGTCTTGGTCAGCACATGCTCGCGCGGCACTGGCTCCAGCTCCGGAATGTCGAGGGAGGAGAGAATGTCGCGCAGCGCCTGCATGCCCGGCGTCTGTGCGCTGCCATTGTCGCCGGGCGGCGTCTCGACGGCATCGCGGGTGTCGAACAGCACCGTGCCGCCCTGCTTCATATAGGCGTCGATGCGGTTGATCGCGTCCTGCGGCGGTTTTGGCGCGCCCGGCACGATCGGCCAGTAGATCAGCGGGAAGAACGCCAGTTCATCATGCGCAGGATCGACGCCGACCGGGTCGCCGGCTTCGAGCGCCGTGCGCTGCGCCAGATACAGCGTCAGTCCCGCCATGCCCGCCTTCACGATCGAATCCACGTCCGCATTGCCGGTGACCACATAGGCAAGCCGCGTCTGCGAGACCGCCCGCATCGCGAAATCGTCGCTGGCTTCATCGGCGCGAATCGGCGAGGGCATGGCGAGCAGGCCGCCGAGAAGCAGCGCGAAGACGATGGCGGCCGGCGCCGCGCGTCGCCGTACCAGCGCCGCCAAGCCGCCGCCAAGCACGGCGATGACAATCGCATCGAGCAGGAACAGCGCCAGCGACGCCGCCAGCAGGATGCCGCGGAGATCGCGCGGTTCCGCGTTAGTGTAGCTGGCGCGCCGCGCCGAGATTGCGGAGGTGTCGAGCGGGACGATGCGATCAGCGGGGGCCAGCGTGTTCACGGCGAGCGGTCCTTCGGCAGGGCCATAGAATCCGGGCGGATGATCCAATGTGGCGTGATCCTTGAAGTCGGCGGGGAGCGGCTTGGCGGTCGAGGGCGGCGGTCCGAACGCGCCGAAGCCGTCGAGCGTGTGCAGCGGCGCCACTGTCTCGGCCTTGGCTTCGCCGGCAACGCCCGCGCCCTGTTTTGGCGTGTAGCCGGAAATGTCGACGATCCGCCGCAACATCTCGACGAAGCCGCCCGACATCGGCAAGTCCGACCAGCGCATGTCGGCCGAGACATGGAACAGCACCAGCATGCCCTTGCCGCGGCGCTCGCCGGTCACGAGCGGCGTGCCGTCCTCGAGCGAGGCCCAGCTCCTGGTCGAAAGCACGGCGTCTGGTTCGGCCAGCACCTGGCGGCTCACCGTGATGTCCTTCGGCACGGCGAGCCCGGCGAACGGACCATCGGCGGCGAAGGCGGTGAGGTGCTGCGGCTTCTCCCAGGTCAGGCTGCCGCCCAGCGTGCGTCCGCCGCGGCGCAGCTTGACCGGGACGAGATCGTCATCGCCCTGCGCGAGCCGCGGGCCGGCGAAACGAACCAGCACGCCGCCCTGGTCGATCCAGGCGGCAAGGCGGTCGTGAATGTCGGGCGACAGCGTGCCGACATCGGCCATCACGATCATCGGCAGTTTCTGGTCGAGGAATTGACCGATCGCCTGCTGCGGCGCGACGCGTTCGCCGAGCCTGATATCGGCGAACGGCGCGAGCGCCCGGGTGAGATAGAAGGTCGGTGCGAGCAGCGGCTGCGCGGTGTCGCTGGTGGAGGCGGTGACGATGCCGATGGCGCGGCGGCGCCACCTCTTGTCGAGCAGCTGCACGGCGCCAGCGGACCGCTCGCCAGCGACTTCGAGCCGGGTGATGTCATTGCGCAGCTCGACCGGAAGGTCGAAGGTCGCCTCGGTCTCGCGGGCCCCGCTTGCGAAGGAGAAGTGGCCGTCCGCGATCGGCAGGCTCTTGGCGTCCAGCGCGCGCACGATCCCGGTCGCAAGACCGCCATCGGCGCGCAGCACCTTCACCGTCATCTTGGCGGCGGCATTTTCCGCCGCCGTCAGCGCCAGCGGCGACGGGGCTCCGCCCTCGAAAATGGTCAGCGTCCGCTCGCCGATGGTTTTTGCCAGGCCACTGACGAAATCCGTGCCGCGCCCGGCATCGACACCATCGGTGAGCCAGGCGATCTCGCAGTCGCCAGTCGCTTTCAGGAAGCGCGCGACGGTCGGCAGCGCGTCGCTGCGGTCGATCGTGTAGGGGCGGGGCGCAAGCTGCTGCAGCGCGACCCGCGCCGCACCGGCCGGCATGATGGTGATGTCGCGCGCCGGATCCGACAGCGGTGCGATCGCAACCCCGCGCCGGTCGTTGTCGGCATTCGCGATCAGTTCATCGGCGGCCTTGATCCGCATGTCCCAGTTCGAGGCCGCGCCCCAGTCGTCGTCGAGCAGGATGAGCAGCGGGGCCGTGCTGCCGGCCAGACCCGTCTTCGGATTGAGAATCGGGCCCGCGGCGGCAAAGATCAGGAGCGCCGCGGCCGCTAGGCGCAGCGCGGTCAGCCACCACGGCGTACGCGAGGGCGTCTCTTCCCGCGGTGCGATGTCGAACAGCAGCCGCGTCGGCGGGAATTCGATGCGCCGCGGGCGGGGTGGCATCACCCGCAGCAGCCACCACAGCACCGGCAGGCTGAGCAGCCCCAGGAGCAGCAGCGGTTCGGCAAAGGAGAGGGGAAGACCGGCGATCATACGCTGCGCCCTACCTTGACGTTGGCACGCACACCACCCTTGCTCACGGTCATGCCGGCATGCAGGAACAACAACAATTCGGCGGCCGAACGGTTCGTACTATGGGTGGTGAACAGCCAGCCGAGCTTGTTGGTCTCCTCGCGAATCTGATCCCGGTGCAACGCCACGCGGGCCACATAGTCGCTCGCCCAGGTTTCGGCGCGGCCCGCGGTGATGACCTCGCCGCCCTCCGGCTCGACGAACTCGACGCGGCCGGAATAGGGAAAGCTCTCCTCCGCCGGATCGACGACCTGCACCAGCGTGCCGTGCGCGCCGGATCCTGACAATCCGGCCAATGTGGTTCTGATCTCGGACATCGGCGACCAGAAATCCGACAGCACCACGATTTCTGCGAGCGCTGACGGCACGAAGGAGGGCGGCAGGCTCGGCCGCTGGGCGTCGTCATGCAGCATCGCCTGCGCGATCTTGTCGATCACGGTGCGGCTCGCGGTCGGGCTCATCAGGCCGGGAATGCCGACGCGTTCGCCGCCGGCGACCAGAAGCTCGGCCAGCGCAAAGGTAACGATCAGGGTGCGTTCGAGCTTGCTGTCGCGTGCCTTGGGCGAAGCAAAGGCCATCGATGGCGAGCGGTCCGGCCACATCCACACGGTGTGCGCCGCCTCCCATTCCTGCTCGCGGACATAGAGGTGATCGTCGCGCGCCGAGCGCCGCCAGTCCACATTCTGCGACGGCTCGCCCGAGACGAAACGGCGATATTGCCAAAAGCTTTCGCCGGCGCCCGCCCGCCGCCGTCCATGCAGGCCGTGAATGACGTTGGCGGCGATACGGCGGGCCTCGAGCACGAGGCGTGGCAGCGAAACGGCGAGCGTCCGGCTTTCACCGTCGGCCCGTCGGATCGCGAGAATTTCCTTCCCATGCCCCGGGTCGGCGGCCATCAGCCGATCCGCGTCTTCAATTGCTTGATCACGTCCGGAATGGTGCGGCCTTCGGCGCGCGCCGAGAAGGTCAGCGCCATGCGGTGCTTCAGTACCGGCTCGGCGAGATCGAGCACATCGTCGATCGAGGGCGCAAGCCGCCCGTCGAGCAGCGCGCGCGCACGGACCGCGAGCATCAGCGACTGGCTGGCGCGCGGGCCGGGTCCCCAGGCGATCAGCTTGCCGGCATCGCCGCCTTCGGGGCCCGGGCGCGCGGAGCGCACCAGCGACAGGATCGCTTCGACCACGGAATCGCCGACGGGGAGGCGGCGCACCAGCCGCTGCGCCGCGATCAGCGCGTCGGCGGTCATCGCGGCCTTCGCCGCGGTCTCCTCGGCGCCGGTGGTCTCGAACAGGATGCGGCGCTCGGCATCGCGATCCGGATAATCGACGTCGATCTCCATCAGAAAGCGGTCGAGCTGCGCCTCGGGGAGCGGATAGGTGCCTTCCTGCTCCAGTGGATTCTGCGTCGCCAGCACGTGGAACGGTTTTGGCAGATCGTGACGCGCGCCGGCGACCGTGATGTGCTGCTCCTGCATCGCCTGCAGCAGCGCCGACTGGGTGCGCGGGCTGGCGCGGTTGATTTCATCCGCCATCAGGAGTTGCGCGAACACCGGCCCGGAGATGAAGCGGAACGAGCGCTTGCCGCTGCCGCTCTCGTCCAGCACTTCGGCGCCGAGAATGTCCGAGGGCATCAAATCAGGCGTGAACTGGATGCGCTTGGCGTCGAGGCCGAGCGTCACGCCGAGCGTTTCGACGAGCTTGGTCTTGGCGAGGCCAGGCACGCCGATCAACAGCGCGTGACCGCCGGAGAGGATCGTCACCAAGGTGTTCTCGACGACCCGTTCCTGGCCGAAAATGACCGTCGCGATTGCGTCCCTTGCGGCGCGGATCTGGCCGGAGA
>Ga0070709_10002038_pt1 | contig 10966 bp, 12 predicted proteins | sample LARL51metaG_FD_65449 | JGI IMG/M metagenome (GOLD analysis project Ga0070709, IMG submission 65449) | Corn, switchgrass and miscanthus rhizosphere microbial communities from Kellogg Biological Station, Michigan, USA - LAR L5-1 metaG | ecosystem: Host-associated > Plants > Roots > Rhizosphere ...
ATAAGAAATTGCAGAACTCGTGCTCTAAAAGTGGTGGGTAGCAACCTCAGTAATGCTGGCGAAAAGCCGGAACCGTACTCAAGTCGGCTCATAAGCGCTAGCGCGTGCTAACAATACTCAATGAAGTGTGTTCCGAGTCACAGACTCAAGTTCGTCCGAGCAATTACGGTCAGAGTAACGCCATCACAAGAGGAGATGTCTGGTGCAGTCTGATGATAAGGAACTCGGCCCCAGTAGCTCGACTGACCTCACGAACAGAATCAAGCAGCTACGCCAATACCAACGGTACGCTATCCGCCGAGCGACCGACGTGGGAATGACCCGTGCGGAAGCTACCGAGATGGAGGCTAGAATCGATCAGATCGGAGAGTTGGTCGATCGGCTGTATGCTCAGTTGAAGTAACATCGCGTCTCTCCGAGTAGAGGAGTCCCGATAGGCTGTAGGTTTCCCTTGGCTGTGTCCGCCGTTTCCAGCTTCGTGCCCGTTTAGGTCGACCATGGCACCACCGAGATGTCTCCTCCCTCACAGACCCCACCGTGCAGATTTCCCGCAGCGGGTTCCTCAAGCTGGACTCACCGGTTACATCCAGATATGGCAGATCCGAGGCGGCAGCAACGGATGACGGCGAAGGAGTTGTTTGTATCGCTCCCACGTCATCCGGTTTCCGCGCGTGCGTCGATTCAGCCACTTTCTCCAGATCCTAACGACACCTCGATAGAACTTCAGAAGACTCTGAGCGTTCGTCGGTCGGCCGTAGTACTGGTAGTGGCCTCGGAGCTTGGCGTTGAGGGTCTTCTGCTGCTCGTCCACCGGCGCATGTCGGTGCCTCTGGCACCATTCGGCGACCGCCGTGAGGCTCCTGCGGAGCCGCTTGCGCATCGTTCGCACATGCACTGTGAACTGCCCTCTCCGGCTGCGTGCGCAAATGTGCGTCAAACCGAGAAAGTCAAAGGTGCCGGGTTTCTTCTTGCCCTGCTTCTTCGCACGCTCCTCAGCGTAACGCCCAAATTCCAGCAGCCGCGTCTTCTCCGGGTGAAGTGTCAAACCGTATTTTGCGAACCGCTTCGATAAGACATTCTTCACCTTCTCCGCGTCTTCCCTGTAGTGGAAGCAAAGTATGGCATCATCGGCAAAACGGATCTCGTGGGCTTCACCCCTAAGTCGGGGCTTCACCACCTCCTCGAACCATTCGTCGAGCACGTGGTGCAGGTAGATGTTGGCCAGGAGCGGACTAATCGTCTGCCCTTGCCCCGTCCCCCTGTCACTCACGAGAAGCTCTCCTTGATCGATGACTCCTACCTGGATCCACTTCCGTATCAAGCGAAGCACGCTGCTATCGCTGACGCGTTTCTCGATCATCACCATGAGTTGCTCTCTCCCGATCGAATCGAAGTAGGCAGTGATGTCTAACTCCAGGATCCATCCTGTGGAGCGTGTGCAGATGACTCGCTTCACTTCGTCCAGTGCCTGGTGCTGCCCCCGTCCGGGTCGGAACCCGTAGGAACAATCGAGAAAATCCTGCTCATAGATGGCGTTCAGTACTTCCACCATCGCCTTCTGCACGATCTTGTCCTCCAGAGCGGGAATCGAGATCGGTCTCTGCTTCCCGTTCTCCTTCGGTATGTAGACCCTGCGCAGCGGTTGGGCTTGGTACTTTCCATCTTTGAGCCGCTGATAAAGCTCTTGGATCTTTCTCTCAGCGTCCTGCTGGTACTCCTCATACGTGACGCCGTCCATCCCTGCACTAGCATCCTTTCGTAGGCTTCGGAATGCCGCATACAACGTCTCGGGCGTGATCAAGTGAGCGATCGAGAAGAACTGTCGCTTCGGTTCCTCCTTGGCTAATTCGGTTAGTCTGTCGAGTTTTGTGGACATAGCAGTTCGAGTTCTGTGTCTCGCCTATGTTTCCTTCGGCAGATACGTCCGCTTGTTTCCCCCTTCCCTCCAGTGGGTGCCGTGGCCGCTCCTGGCCGAAGCCCTGCGGTTCCCCACCTTCACAGGTACTACGGGGTCATAAGACTACTCGTCCATCTATCCCGGTCGCCTCCGGTTTCCCTTGACGATCAGTACCTCCCATGGTGAGGAGGAGATGGGGGAGCTCTCCTGGGTTCCTGGGAAATCCCTTTGGAAGCATGCCCCGAGCTAGGGACTCCGGCGACCCCGGTGCGACCTCGCATATCGGTCGCCCGGATGCTGCCTTCCGCCTTGTTAACGGCGTCGGCATCGCAACCAGCCGAGTTTTCGGAGCTGAATCTTCACGGCCTGCTTCCTTGCTGTGTACGCTTCGCACCCACCAGTCACCCGGTGAATGGCAACACTCGCTTCCGGTCTGTCTGCTCGACTGTGACCGAGCGGGACTTACACCCGCTGGATTCCATTAAGAAGTTTCACCGTCTCATTCTCGGTTCCTCCTCTTCCAAGCTTTTCCCAGCGCGATGACAATGTCGGCGGTGTCAAGTTCTTTTTGAGCACACTACGGCGTGCACCCGGAGAAGAGCGCCATTTCGCTCTCGTTGTGGTTTGCGCGTTTCCGACCTGAGCTCGCTTGGAATCGTTCGGGGCAGGAACTCGTGGGATTGTGCGGGGGTTGCTGACTGGAGACATCGTCAACAGCATAAGGGAGAACTCATCAGGCGGCACCGAGGCTCATTTCTACCTGCATCCCTCATTCAGTTAGCAGCCATTCGGAGACATACACACGATTGCGGTTGCGGTCGCACCAGAGCTTCAGCTCCGGCGAGGAAACGTATTCTAACCGCATCAATCCCAAGCGAGCGACTTGGACGTCGAACTCAGTAAGAAGCGCCGGGACGGGCAGAATGGATTTTCCCCAGTTCGGATTTCGACGTTTGGTCATGACACCAGATCATACGCTTCTTCTGAAACCTCAAGGGGACGCTGTCGCCGCCTACATCCAAAGTTTCCGGGCTAGACGTTGAAGTTCTTGATCGCCGCTCTCCGCTGCCACAGCTCTTCCACCAGCTTTCGGATAGACTCCCGCCGGCTATCGCACTGCTCCGCCTCCGGGGAACTCATACCCAGGAAAGTCGCCGACCGATAGGCGTCGAGTTGCTCTCTGATGAGGCCGTCGATCTCGTGCCTCAAGCTCTCGATGGACTTGATCGCGTCCTGTGGATCGGTACTCATGGGCACCGTCCACGCAAGTGGCGCACCATAGACACGGCGAATGGATCCGGCTGAAAACATGAGGGCAGCCGACCGTGACCAAGGATATGAGCGCGTGCTTTAACCCTGTCGGTAGCGGGAAAACTCGCAATGGGACAGAAATGACTCGGGAGAAGAACGAGCCTGCACGCCCGCGCCAGAGGATTCGAAAGTGCCCGGCGAGAATTTGCCTCCTAAGAGAAGGCAATTGGCTCGACGATACTCAGAGGAGAAAACACAAAGTTCGGCAGCACACTCTATGCCCGAGGCCACATCTACTGCCTGACTCATCCCCGGGCGAGTGACATCGAAAGGGACTTGGCACGACATTGTTGTATCCAAGGATGTGGAACTTCTCCCGCAGACAATGGCGCTGAGTGTAAGGGCGGCCTCTTAGATGGATGTGCCGGCTTCAATGCGAACAGAAGGACGAAAACAAGAATTAGCTAGGACTGCGATGGTCGCAAGCACAAAACGGGTCGGCCCAACTCTGGGTTGCCCGCGATCATAGTGTCTTAAGGGCTCGCATCAACCGACGGCCCACACCACATTAGTCGCCGGAGCCGCAGCGGAGGGTTGGAACGTAACAAGCCCGTCGCGTAGCACGGAGTTTCTTCCCTCATATGGAGATGTTGATTTTCACGTCTTTGCCGACCCAGCAAAGAGACTTCCATCTTGAACACGGCTGTTCATTGGGCAAATCTGCGCAACTCCCCGCCAGCAGACCACGAAAATAGATATGCAGTCATCGAATAGTCTCCGAACAGCCGGCGATGAAAAGCGAGAAGCAACGGTGCTGCTCAGAACCGCGCACCTCGCTTTTCCTGGAAGTGATCCCCGGCTCGAATACAAAGGAGGACGGACGATCACATGTCAGAACAAGGAACGGTCAAGTGGTTCAATAATGCCAAAGGCTACGGCTTCATCGGGCGCGAAAAGGAAGCGGACATCTTTGTCCACCAGTCGGCGATCCACGCAGAAGGATATAGAAGTCTGGAAGAAGGCCAGAGGGTGGAATTCGACGTAATAAAAGGTCCCAAGGGCTTACAAGCGGACAACGTCCGAAAGATCGCGTCATGACGAATCCTCCGAAAGGTGAGCAATCGTCAGCCTTACTGGAAGAGCGAACTCTGTGGCCGCACGGGCACTCAGTGCGATCAGGATGTTTCACTAATTGAAATAGAAGTCGGGCGATTAGAGGTCTCTGCGCTGAGACCCGAGATTGGTTATTCCGTCGCCACGGACCCATAACCGAGCGGGGACGGACAAGTCTTCGGTTGGAAGAATCGGTATAGCTCTTTCCAAGGCTCAACCATTCTAGCCTTACTTCGCCCACGTTCTCCATTGGAGGATTCTGAGCGTAATTTCGATGTCTTTCCAATTGATTAGCGTCAGTCGAAGATCGACCCGTCTCAATGTTCTCTAATACACCCAATCCAGCTCTCTAGCGAAACTCTTTCGACGCACTGAAGAACAACCCGCTTCCCGTGTTTCCTCTGATCTTGCATTGAGACCTCGCCACGACCTTCATCCACCAGCACCTGAACGGAGCTGCCGAGCGGCCAGTCCCGTTCGCGAAAGTGTCTTCGCCGAAGTAGTCCTCGTCTCTTCTCGATGCACCGATATACATATCCCTTTACTTCGAGGTCTAACTCATATGCTCCCTTCTCATTTTTTCCCGAGGACGCCGTCGAAACAGTGGGAACCAGGATACACATCAACTTGCCTGTGGCCTCGAAGCCTTCGGGCATTGCCGTACATAGCGTTGCGCAGACAAGCAGCTGCACCGCTGTTGCGATAAATCTAGCGCTTCCCATGGTTTTGGAGACTGGGTACAGGACTAACCGTACATCGGGCCGAACACAACTTCGACGTTCATGGCATATTTTGGCGCTTTGCATCTTCGGTTTGTTGTGGTTCGAAGCTGCTGCCGTCCGCTTTTACTTTTGGACTGGCACATCGACGAACTCTACTTGCTCCCATTTCCACCGTATCGCAACTAGGTTCCAACAGGTGCAGGATAAGTTTAACGCGGGTGATGCTGTGCTCAAGAAAGTGCTGATCGTCGATGAGAGCGTATTTGTTCGTCACGCATTGTATGAGTTATTCATGCGTGAGTCGGATTTTGAAGTATGCGGGGTTGCTGAGAACGGGCGAGAGGCCATTGAAGTAGCAAGCCAGCTGCATCCTGACTTAATTGTGCTGGATCTTTCGATTCCGGTGATGAATAGCCTCGATGCTGCTCGTGCGTTGAAACGTATGCTCCCTACCGTTCTCATCATCATGTACGGTGCCTTCAAAGGCCGCCGTTCCGAGAAGGCAGCGAAACTAATAGGAATTTCTGAGATTGTGTCAAAGTTCGATCCACCTTCACTGTTGCTTGAGAAGGCCCGCGCACTCGCGCATCGCATCGCTGCTTGACCGGTAGGTGTCTCGAATTTGCCGACTCAGAGTTTAGCAAGTTCGATTGGAGGGTTCGAAATGAACAATCTAACGATAAAGTTGGGCCTCGTTGCATTCCTGGTGTGTGTCGGCGTTCTACTCATGGCCGCAGCTCAGGACACGAACGACACGGACAAGACAACGCGATATGTCACTGGCTGTGTTCAGCAGGGTCAGAAAGCCAACGATTATCATTTGATTACAGAAAATGCGAAGTGGCATCTCAAGGGCGATAGCCTCAGATTAGCGGACTACGTGGGGCACAAGGTCAAAGTTGCCGGTGCGGTTTCAAATCAACCATTTCACGGTATGAAAGAAGATCTCAAAGGCGAGGTGGAAAAGAACCCTGTCGAGACTGGCGTCCTCACAGTTACGAATCTAGAAATTGTGAGCAACAGCTGCAATTAAGGCTCACTTGAAAGCATTTGGTAATTCGTTTCAATGGGTAAAGGCGACATAGAACCGGATAAGGTCAAATCGGGTTAAGAAACGACAGCGACATCGCTACAGACGGCGCCGCGCTGGTTTTGACGTCAACGTTACACAGCTAGTGGCTGTGCACGATGATGTCACTGGAACTGTAGGTCGTTTTTTGGAGAGCCAAAATGGATAATCGTAGACTGATGCTCGTGGTAGTGATCTTGTTGATAGGCGTGATGTGCGCGCAGGACCGGGTGCAGTCCGAGTTGCGATTCGCGGCTCACAGCAGAGACGAAAAGACGGCGGGAGTGTGGGTAGACGGGCAATACGTAGGCTCTGTGAAGGAACTTGCAGGCGACAAGAAACTAATGCTCTTGCCTGGCAAGCACGAAATTGTCATCCGCCAGGCCTGGTACAACGAGTTTGTCACAGAGGCCATCCTCGAACCTGGGAAGACCCACGAAGTCAACGTCGTGTTGGTAAAATCGCCTCGGTTGCCGACTGAGGACGCCACCGCCGAACTGAAAATAACGGCGACCCCCTCCCGTGCGGCAGTCTTTGTCGACGGTCAATTTGCCGGTCACGTAGACGAGTTTGACGGCGTCGGCAAAGCCATGCTTCTTACTCCAGGACAGCACCGCCTGCATATTGCTTTGCCGGGTTACCTGCCCTTCGACACCATGGTGGACGTACGTCCGCGGCAAAAACTCAAGATTCAGACTGATCTCGTAAAAGGCAGCATCACCGAGGCCGGATCGCAGGTCAGCAAGCAGTAGAAAATCGTGCGCTCAGAAAGGCCGCACGACGCAATCTCCACTCCGCTCCAGCGAGAAGAGTTTGCGGCACAGTCGGAGGCAAAATCATCTGGTGTACAGTTCCGTTTTTGATGAAAACTGCAGACAGTCAAATCTTCCCCTGTATGGAAAGCGAATCCAATGGCTGATCTAGGTGCGGTAGTAGCGCAGTTGAAAGCAGAACGTGCGAAGTTAGACTAGGCGATCGCACTGTTTGAGCAGTCTTAACTTCCATTTCATCGGAAAAGAGGCACCCACACGCTTGGCAGGCGGAGTCGAACTATCCATGATGCCCGACGCGGGAATCTTGGACTCGACAGACGCGACTTGCCGCGAGCACGAAAGAGTGGTTGATCCAACGTATCTCGATCAAGTCCGAATACAAGCAAAACAATTTCCCACCAAGCTGTTATCTCGCCAGTCCAGAGTTGCCGAGTGCGCCATACGGAAGTTCAAGAATGGAAAGAATACGATCAGGCCTAAGACACTCCGAAAGCTGAAGCTGGTTCGCGGATTACCAATAAAACGGGTTTCATATACCGAATTCGTCGGCTGGCTCAGACGTTACAAGTCCACTATTGCAGCCTGAATGTTGAGCTTTGATTAGCCGCCCGAGGAGCCAAACGCTCAGATACGAACATGATCGAAACAAGTCGAAATTTGAGTGTTAAGGCCTGTGTCTGTTGAAAAATCTCGGTTCACGACGCGCTTCTTTGCCCCTCCCAGTCTCCTGGTTATTCGCTTCTTTCGTTCAGACCAGGTTCATGCAGTTGCCATCTGCGCGGTTGACTTACGGCTGAGGAATCGCACCAGCCGTTTCAGGTTCTGCGCCGTAGCCGCTAGGTAGAACTGCTCGCGCACGAAGCGCATCCGGCGCAGCCGCAGTCGGCGTAGTCCGATGTAATTCTTTAGCTCTGCGAACAGTGCCTCCACTTTTCTCCGAGCCCGTTGCGAGATCGCGAACTCCGGTGTCTCGGCCCGGGCCTTGGCACGCTGCCGTGCCTCTTCACAAGTGTGAACGGCGATAGTCCGATACTTGCCTCGCGTACAGCGGCTCTTCTGGGAGCACTCGCGACAGCGCTTCGGCGTCGAAAAATAAACATGGGTGTGGTTGCGCTTATTGATTCCGGTGTATTTCAGGACTTTGCCTTCTGGGCAGATATAACAGTTCTCCTCAGGCACGTAGGTGAACTGGTCGATGCCATAGAGATCCGTCGGCTGCCCGTTAGGATTTTCTTTCACTCGGATGTAACCTGCGATGCTGCGCTCATCGAGCCATTGCAGCAGTTCGCCGTTGCCGTAGGTGGTGTCCGCGGCCAGAGTTTGGGGCAGATAGCCGTAGCGTTCGCGATAGCGTTCGATCATGTCTCGGGCCGCTACGCTCTCGTGACTCAATCGTGCCGGTGTAGCTTGCACTCCCACGATGACGCAACTGGCGTTATCCACCAGATAATTGTCGTAGTAGCCGAGCCGTGCCGGACCGCCTTTGGTCGCATAGGTCGAGTCAGGATCCGTAGTAGAGACTTTGTCTTGCTGCTCAACCGGAGCTTCCACCGGGTTCTCCCGCTCCAGTTCGACTAAGTACTCGCGCACCGTCTGGTTCACCTTCGACACTTCCACCAGTTGTTCGGGGAGAACGCGGCTATGATGATCTGCATTAGCCTGAATGAAACTGCCGTCCACCGACATGTGCTTGCCCTTCACCAACCCCGCTGCCACGCAATGGGCGACGATCTCCTCAAACAACTCCTGAAACAGATTCGATTCCTGAAATCGTCCATGCCGGTTCTTGGAAAACGTAGAGTGGTGCGGAATCTCCTGATCGAAGCCCAGTCCCGTGAACCATCGCCACGCCAGATGCATGCGTAGCTCTTCCACCAGTTTCCTTTCGCTCGTCACCCCATAGAGATAGCCGATCAGCAGCATGCGCAGCAGCAGTTCCGGGTCAATGGACGGTCGACCGCTGTCGCTATAGGAAGCCTTCAACTTGGTTCGCACGAAATCGAAGCTGACATGGCGATCGATCAGACGTAGCAGATGATTTTCAGGAACCTGATCTTCGAGACGGAAATAGTAGAACAGCGATTCCGCGCGCGAGTGATTTCCCATCATGACTAGCAGGCCTCCGAAGATAGCGGTGAACAGCGGCACTGGGAACTCTGGCCTGCTTATAACCTGAACCTTGCGCCGCCACAAGCATCAACTGAGGGACTTTTTCAACAGACACGCCTGTTCTCGACAGTTATGCCCTAAAATGCCGTTCAGATGGGACGGCCCGCCCGAGGGATGAACAGTTATTCTTGTTCGGTGGGGGTATCCAAGTGAAGCGGTGCGCGTTGCTTTTGCTGACGTTTGTTCTGTTCGCTTGGACAACATTCGCTGATGACAAGAGCCACCAGCACGAGTCTCCCGTCGGACTAGGGGTCGTTCATTTTCCGATTTCATGCGATGCCTCCGTACAAAAGTCGTTTGAGCGCGGCATCGCGCTACTGCACTCGTTTTGGTACGAGGAAGCGCAGAGAGAGTTCGAGCAGATCGCCGAAAGTGATCCCAAATGTGCTATGGCGCACTGGGGTGTCGCAATGAGCCTTTGGCATCAGATCTGGGATGAACCTTCACCCGCCACTATAAAACGCGGCCAAATGGAAATGGAAAAGGCCCTGTCTCTTTCCCCCTCCACGCCTCGTGAGCAAGGCTACATTTCGGCCTTGTCGGCTTTTTACGGACGAGACGAGAAAACATACGAGCAGCGAGTCTCCGGCTACTCTGCTGCGATGGAGCATCTATACCAGCGGTTTCCAGCTGACCACGAGGCGGGCGCTTTTTACGCCTTATCGCTGTTATCCACCGATGCTCATTCTTTAAAAGCCATCGCTCTTTTGGAAAAACTATTCGGTGAAGAACCGCAACATCCGGGAGTTGCCCACTATTTGATTCACGCCTGCGACTCCCCCGAACTGGCGCAGCGAGGTTTGCCCGCCGCACAACAGTACGCAAAGATTGCGCCAGAATCACCGCACGCCCTCCACATGCCGTCACATATCTTCGTCAGACTTGGGCTTTGGAATGAGGACATTCATTCCAACATTGAGGCCATCGCAGCCGCGCAAAAAGGAATCGACAGACATATGGGAGGAGAATTTGACCAACTACATGCGATGGATTTTCTGGTCTACGCCTATCTGCAGAGTGGCCGGGAGGCGGAAGTGCAAACAGTCATAGAAACGGTCAGAAACATGCCTGCCAGAAAGGACGATTACGGACCTGCCCGGCTTTTTGTCTTGAGCGCACTTCCGGTTAGCTCGGCCCTCGAACTGCACCACTGGTCCGAAGCGGCATCCCTTCAAACAGTCCCAGATGCTTCTCCCGGGATGCAAGCCATAACCTACATAGCGAAAGCTATAGGAGCCGCTCGTTCCGGCAACCTGAATCAAGCCCGCGACAATCTAGACCAGCTTCGGGCGATTGTTCGCGGGCTGGCAGAATCCGACAAGGAGGTCTCGGGGGCGGTCGAAAGGGAACTACAGATTACTGTTCCATGGATTGAACATCTGGAAGGAAGAGATGAAGACGCACTTCGCCTATTGCGCTCTTTGGCAGATAAGGAAACGGGAATCTCGGAAGCGAACCAAGCCATTCCTCCGCGTGAAATGCTTGGTGACATGCTACTCGAACTTAAACGACCGGAAGAATCCCTCGCGGAATATGCAGCAGAGTTGAAGACGAATCCCAACCGATTCAACTCCCTGTACGGCGCGGCACGGGCTGCTGAGTTGGCCGGACAGAAAGACAAAGCTAGACGATATTACGCAGCACTCGTGGCTAACTGCCGAGGCTCGAATTCAGAACGCCCGGAACTGATGCATGCGAAAGAAGCGTTGCGGTCTGAACCTACCTCGAAGTTAACCTCGCGTCGAGCCAGCCTAGCCGACGATTGGCGTAACCTCGCCATTTCACTCAAAATCCCCCGGCAGGGTTTTGAGTGAAATGGCCTGTGGCTGTTGAAAAACTCCCTCTCCGCGCCAAACAACCCAAAATTGGGGGATGCAAAATGTCTTGGAATTCGAAAACATCACTTAAATCGAAGCGTGACGCAAAGTTGTTTTCGCGAATTTCTTGAAAAAGAGTTTTTCAACAGCCACTC
>Ga0070709_10002039_pt1 | contig 10965 bp, 9 predicted proteins | sample LARL51metaG_FD_65449 | JGI IMG/M metagenome (GOLD analysis project Ga0070709, IMG submission 65449) | Corn, switchgrass and miscanthus rhizosphere microbial communities from Kellogg Biological Station, Michigan, USA - LAR L5-1 metaG | ecosystem: Host-associated > Plants > Roots > Rhizosphere ...
AGCCGATCGAACAGCTTCTTCGTCTGCTCATTGGAGAGGATGTCGATCGTGTCGGAAGGAGAAGCTCCCTTTCCTGGCAAAAAGTCCAACTTCGTCACCGAGTCGGTCCAAACCGTGTCTTCCAAGGTCCGGGCGCCTGAAACGACGTCGGCGATGCCGACGCCGGCAAGCGGAGCCAAAGTGGCGGAGAGCGACGGATTCCTGAGGTCGCAGTCGACGACGATGACCCGTTTTCCGGCACTGGCAATGAGCTGCGCGAGCGAAGCTGCAATGGTGGACTTGCCCTCGTTGGGAAGCGTGGAGGTGAGTCCGATGACTTTGCTTGGCGTTCTGTTCGGATCAAGATCGATCGCAACTCTGAGCGACCGGATCGATTCCGCGAAACGGGATGACGGCATGGCCGTGGCCGCCCAACAGGTTCCGGATCCCCTCGATACCAGGCGTTGGCCGAATCTCAGACCGGCCTCCGCTTCGGCAAGGGCGACCTGTTTGGTCAGCTTGTCCACTTCCCGGCGTCTCAGCAGAGGGACGACCGACAGGCAAGGCAGCCGCAATCGATCCTCGATCTGGGCGGTCGTTCGAAAGCCGCGATCCTTCAGCTCCCTTAGCAAGCCGAGTGCCGCGCCGAGCGCCAGTCCGCCGAACAGGCCCAGCGGCAACAGCATTGTCGCCTTCGGCTTGCTCTTCGTCTGGGGAGCCGTGGCGGGCGAAATGACGCGCGCCTCGGTCAGCGGGAACGAACCCTGCTGGACGGAACCCATGTAGCGCTGCAGGAAGCTCTCATAGAGGGCGCGATATCCCTTGGCGCTGGTCTCCAGCTCACGGATGCTCAGCTCGGCCGCGCTCGTGTTCCGCGACTGCGCGACGGCGCGCGCCAACTGCTTCTCGATCTCCTGCTGCTGTTGCCTGGCCTCGTCGTAGTCGTTCTTGGCGATGTCGGCGAGGCGCCGTACCTCGTCGAGTATCGTTTGACGGATACTCTTCATCGTCGCGCGGAGATTGACGACCGCGAGATGGTCCTCGCCATACTTGGCGGAGAATTCGTAGGCCCGTCTGCCATATTCGAGATATTGCTGGCGCAGGGTGTTGAGGATCTGAGTGCTGCCCGAACCGTTCAACGACAGACCATCGGGCGCGTTGAGGTTGCCGCCGAGTTCGGTAGCGGGGAAATCCGAAATCGGGGCAGCCCCGTCGAGCGCGATGCCGCTATTGTTCGAAGCGAGCATGGTTTCGAAGCGGCTCAACCGGGTCATGAGGGAAGCCGTATGGGTACGGACTGCAACAAGACGGTTGGTGAGCTCCGTGACCTGCTGCTGGTCGATGAACTTTCCGTCCGCTGAAACGATGTTGCTCTTGTTCTTGAGCTCGTTCACGGAGCGCTCGGCAGTCAGAGCGTCATTGCCCAGCTCCTGGAGGCGGTCGTGCAGCCAAGCCGTTATGGTTCGATGTTCGTCCGTCTTCGCCTTCTGCTGGTCGTCGAAGTAGTCCTTGACGATCGCGTTTGCGATCACCGCGGCACGCTTGGCGTCGCTGGCGCTGAAGTCAACCTCGATCACGGCGCTGGTTCCGACCCTGAAGGCGGACATTCGGCGCTGAAATTCGTCGACGAGCTCGTCCATGGACGGGGTTTTGGCCTCGGGTAGCGGGATGCCGGCCATCGCGCGCACGGCGTTCAGCGCGACGTGCAAGGGGCTGCCTTTGCCGTTCATATCCGGATCATCGGCGAGGTTGAGCTGATTGACCACGGAGGTTGCAATCGTCTTGGATTTCAGGATCTCGATCTGCGACTCCATGTCGATCGGCGCGTCGTCCAGCATCGATTGCGGCTGAACGGCGGGAGCCTTCGAATTTCCCAGCAGGACCTTCACCTGCGCCGTATAGGTCGGTGGCGTCGCCTTCAGAACGCCGATGCTGGCGGCGAGCGAGAGCACGGCGCAAAGAGCGATCACCAGATAGTGCCGCCGCAGGAACCCGAGCGCCCAATTGAGCGGTCCGGGACCGGATTTTTCCCAGCCGTGCTCGTGTCGGGAGCTGTCCTGAAACGCGCTCGTCCTCTGGTCGTGTAGCATGTTTTTGAAGCTTCCTCAGTTGGGCTTCGAACGTCCGGTCGTTCAGCGCGCATGTTAGGAGATGGTGATTTGAATCTCTGAGCTGGAAAAATGTTCAAAAGCCGAGCTGAATAAATTTGTATTAAATTTTGTTTTATGCGGCAAGTGGCGGCTTGGATTTAAAAATGTCGTCTGCCTTATGGTTAAAATGACCATTCAGTCCTCGATCGAGCGAGGTTGTCGGCAAGTTCGCGGATCGGGAAGTCCCCCCGGATATGTGGCCAAACGTCTCTCGCACCGAAGGGGTGTGGATTAATAATCTCGATTTCAAAGTTCGAATAATCAATGTTCTGGATCGGTGCCCATGAAGGGCAGGGTGCAGCCGGACGGAGGCGTTTCGTTGCTTTGGCCTTGAATCAATTGCCAGTAAAGTCAGTGACTTGCCCGCTTCGGGCCCGCCTGGGACGGTCCGGCGAACAGGATTTATTTTCCGAAATAAATATTTAAAAATTAATTGAATTAATTATTAAAACGTGCTGAGCTGCCGGTCGGGAGAGCGGGGCCGGCACGAAATGAGCGCGCCGCGACGATGACAAGGCGCCAGGAGGTGCCGTTCGATGCAACAGTGGCGCGCCCTCGAATGAACTCGATATCCGGCATCAGCGGCTCGCGACAGCGTGTCGAGATTATCCAGCCAAACGACGGCCTTCGCTACTCTTCGCCATGGCCATGGGTTCGGGCCATCCTGTTGAGCGTAATGCTGTGGGCGATGCTCGGATGGTATTTTTGGCGGTTGTTTCACTGAAGCGGGCGCGATGCGCCCTTAAATGGCCGGCACAGTGTCAGCGATCTCCAACGAGATCCGGTCTGGCCGAATGCCCAGATCGTCTGCGCGCGGCAGTACCGCGATCGACTTCGGTGACGCTGCTCCTTGCGATGGTCGTCGGCCTGCTTCCGGGCGGCGCCGGCGCGAGGAGCCGGCCGCCGCATGAACCCCTGGTTCCGGCCGTGCTCGTGGAAACGTCATTCAGTCTGGCGCCCTTCCAGCATGTTCGCTTCTGCCTTCGCTATCCTGCCGATTGCCAGTCGAATCCGTCGGAAGCGGAGCGTATCGAGTTGACGGATGAAAATTCAGCCTTGCTGGATCGCGTCAATCGCAGCGTGAACGCAGCGATTGCTCCGATCCACAAGAGTTACGGCAGGAACCTGAAGGAAGCCTGGACGATCGCGCCGTTTTGGGGAGATTGCAATGACTACGCCGTGACCAAGCGGCATGAGCTGCTGCGGCGTGGGCTGCCTGCAAAGGCCCTGCGGCTTGCGGAGGTCAAGACGAGGTCCGGAATCGGCCATCTCGTTCTTCTGGCTGCAACGACGGCGGGTGAGCTGGTGCTGGACAATCTCACCGACGCGGTCGTCCCCTGGCAAAATGCCGATTATGACTGGATCAAGATACAGTCCGCCGGGGACGCCAGATCCTGGCACGAGGTCAAGACGTCGGAGCCTCCTGCGTCGTCCCTGGATCCAAAATTGTCCGCGGCTGCCCGGCGATCAAACATTCATGCTCCGCCGACCGCTCTTGCCATTCTGCCTTCCACGAAGGCCGACGCATCGCCTCAGTGATGGCCAATAGCCCACACAGCCGTATCGAACGCGTCGCCGCGCTTCGGCGAAGCGGCAGGGGCGCGAACAGGACGATGTCGCCGAGCCCGACGAGCGCGAGCCCCATGATCGACCAGGCCGACCAGCGATAGGCCTCGAAGGCGCTGGAGACGGCGAGCGCGACCACGGGATAGAGCACCGTCACATAGGCGGCGCGGTCGGCGCCGAGCCGCCTAACCAGCGAGAGATAGGCGAGGAATGCCGCGATGGTGCCGACAACGGCGAGATAGACCAGGCTGAGGAGATAGGCGGGCGAGGGATCGATCGCGAAAGCCGCGCCTCGCGCCAGACCGAATGCGGCGAGGAAGACCGTGCCCCAGCTCATGGCCCGGGCGACTGCGTTGGCGAGATCGGTCCCGCTCGCCGTCGCGCGCAGGGAGGCGAGATTGCCAAGCGAGAAGACGAAGGCGGCAGCGAGCTGCAGCGCGACGCCGAGCGCGCTGCCGGCATCGACGGCGATTCCTGCGAACGTGTCGCCGAACAGCAAGATGATGCCGACCATCCCCAGCAAGGCAGCGGCGAGGACTCGCCGGCTTGGCCGCTGGCCGCGGAAAAGCCATTGGTTGAGCGGGTTGAATACCGTCACCATGGTGAAGATGACTGAGGCGACGCCGCTCGCGATATGGCCGATCGCGGCATAGGTGAGGATGTAGTTGAGGCAGAAGAGGCAGATGCCCATGGCCGCAAACCAGCCATGCTGCCGCCAGTGCACGCGCTGCAATCGCCCCGCCACTGCGAGGCCGGTCCAGATCAAGGCTGTCGCGAGGGCGAAGCGCCAAAAGATCGAGATCTCCGGCGCGACGACCCCGAGCTGCAGCTTGATCGCGAACCAGGTGAAGCCCCAGGCAAGGACAACGGTGATGAAGAGCAGGGCGGTCATGACATCCCAGAGCGATTGGACTTGCGACCGCTATCCCGGTGCGGCCGGCTTGTCTGTCATGGCGCTGCTTGTTCTTGTCACGATCTTGCTCTAAAGCGCGGCGTTGGGGCCATCGAGCCGTTGTCGAGCAGTGGCTGTTTTGCTCTAATCGGAGGCGTGTTCGACCGCCTTTTGGCTAGCGATGTCAGGTCTCCAGAGCTTTACCGTCTTTGACTGCCTGAGTGGCGCCGATGTGCCGCTGCACGCCGCCGCTGCACTCGGTGGCGGTCTTGCTATTGCATTGTGGGAGCGGAACGAGACCGCCCTCACGCGGTACGCCGAACCCAACCATCACACGCTCAGCCTCTATCTGCGTGGCGGCGAAGCCATCTGCCGTCGCCGCGACGGCGAGCGCATCGGCAACGAAGGCGCCGGCAGCCTCTGCACCATGCCGCGCGGCGTCACCAGCGATTGGGACGTCAGCGGCCATGTCGCCATGTTTCACCTCTATGTCGGACGCGCCGCCTTCGAGCGCGCCGTCGTCGAGGCGCTCCACGCCGACCCCGCCTCCGTCGAGCTGCGCGAAGAGACCTATTTCCGCGATGCCCAGGTCGAGGCGTTGATCCGCGAGGCAATGCTGCCTCTTGCCTGGGACGAGCCCGCCGAGCGGGTGGCGCTTGGTCATGCCGCGCAGACGCTGCTCGCCTATCTGGTCGCCCGTCTCACGACGCGTGGTCCGGCAGCGCTGCGCAAGCACGGCGGTATTCCGCCGGTACGGCTGCGGCGTGTCGCCGACTTCATCGATGCCCACCTCGACAGGCCGCTCGGCATCGAGGATCTCGCCGGCGTCGCCGAGCTCAGCCCCTATCATTTCGCGCGCATGTTCAAGCGCGCGACGGGCGAAACCCCGCATGGCTTTGTCCTGCGCCGTCGCATCGAGCGCGCGAAACGGCTGATGGCGATGACCGAGATTCCGCTCGTCGAGGTCGCGCTCGCCTGCGGTTTCTCCAGCCAGAGCCACTTCACGCAACGCTTCCGCGCCGTCAGTGGCATGACGCCGCGCCAATACACGCGCGCGCTGCAAGGTTGAACTGCGGCGGAGACATACGCGGAGCGATGTCGCCGCACGCGCTGCTGCGCGCGCGATCGCGGAGCAGATCCTGGCCTCGCTGAGCAAGGAGCCCGCATTGTTCGAGGAGCTGGCGCGCAGCCGCTCCGATTGCCGGACCTCGGCCGACGATGGCGGCCGTCTCGGCCAGGTGACGCACGACCAGACGGTCGCGGAGTTCGAGGCGGGGCTTGCGCGTATGCGCGAGGCGATCGTCGAGACCCGCTATGGCTTCCATGTCGTTCGGCTCGACCATCATGCGCCGGGGCAGGTGCTGCCGTTCGAGCTCGCCCGCGAGCGCATCGCAGACTACCTCGCGACCGGCGTGCAACGCCGCGCGCTCGCGCAATATGTTTCCGTCCTGGCCGGTCGCGCCGACATTGCCAGTGTCGCGTTGGCGGGCGCGAACTCGCCGCTCGTGCAATAGGGGCAAAGTTCGCCCGATCTGCTGGTGTTCAACAAGTTCGGCAAGGCCGAGTGCGAGGGGGGCGGATTGCTCGACCTCATCGCTGGCGCGATGGAACGCAGGGTCGCCGTCGTGATCGGCGTACCCCAGGGCAACCTTGCGGCATGGCGTAGCTTTGCAGGCGATCTGGCCGTCGAACTGTCCGCCGACGTCGTCGAAATCGAGAGCTGGGTGGAGCGCCTGTAGGAGCTGGTTGTATCGGCCGGGCGAACCGGGTGAGATGGTCCTCACCTACGATCTTGCGGCCCTTGAACGTTTCGCCAGGTTGCGTTCGTCCCGCACCGCCAGCCGCTTGTGGTTCTTCGCATGGGATTCGGCGTGGCGAGTTGTCGTGCCGTGGTGGTGATCGGCATATTCCTTGCCATCGATCGGGGCGAAATGCGCCGGATCTCTGTCGAGATACGGCCGCCCGATTCCGAACTCCTTCCCGTGTTCATCGATCCATTTCCAGAGCATCTCGGAAGACGACCAGCGCTGGTCGCGTGTTCCGCCTTTGACGCTCACGACGTCGGCCGCAAGTCCGTGGCCATAGCCGCCGCGAAAACTCCCGCCATGATACGACCTGTCGGTCGCCGCCCGCAGCCCGCTGGCAAGCGATTGACGGTAGTCATCGCGGAATGCGCTGGTGATGCCGGGCGACAGCCCGTTTTGCTCCGCGGCATGAAGCGCTTGAAACAGCCTCAGCTTGAAATTTGGATCCATGCCTCCGATGACGTAGTCCGTCATCGGCATGCCGGCCTTCTGTGCGGCTTTGGGATCCTTCCACCCAAAATCCTCATCGACCAGCCTGGTGAAGCTTCTGGTGACAGTCCTTGTCTTGCCCCTTCTCTTGACTGTCACTTTCCTCTGTTCTTCCACCTTGATGGAGTCCTCTTTCGGCGCGCATTGGTAGAGTGTCCACAGATATCGGTCGACGCAGGTGTCGATGACCAGGCACTCGTCGACGATTTCGACGGAATTCACATCCTCTCGCATGTCATCAGGCTTGATGTCAGGCGCGCTCGTCGTTGTCGTCGCCTGCAGGGGCGGTGTCTCGGGCGGCAGCGCCTGCAACGAACCGGTCAAGTCGGTCCCGGTCGGCGCCTCTTCGGCTCTATCGCTCGCGGCGTTGCCCATTGCCGTCGCCTGCGGCCCGTCCACATGCTCGGCATCGGCCGCAAGGGATGACGCGCGGTCCAGGAGCGGGGCTGCGCCGCTGTTCTCGATGACGGCCGAATCAAAGCCGGCAAGCCCGGCGACAAGCCAGCCCGCCAAAATGACCGTCAACGCCGCCGTCGCACATCGCCGCGGGTTCATGATCGCAACCTCCAAAGCCGGATTGCACAGTCGATCACGCGATTTCGCCGATCTTCGGATCACCATCGCAACGTGCAAGGGTGGAAACGACAAAGCGGCATCTTTTTGGGTGACTGTTACCAGAGTGCAACGCGCCGCTGCAAGCCAGGTTAACGTATGTTGCCGAAAGAGGTGCGAGGGATGCCGCAGATTATTGACGGGCATGCTCAGGCCAAAACCCGGCGAGACCTATGTCGCGGATTTCGGCCCGTTCGGAACGGTTGAAGCGAGCTATTTCTGAGTCTCGAGCGCGCTTCTCAGCACGAGTTCCGAGCTCCAGCTTCACGTCGTCCAGCGGCTGCGCGCTGCGCGCGGCCCGGCACATCGCGATCGTTCCTTCGACGGATGCGACGATGAGCGCAGCAAGCCGGCGGGCGCGGCCGGCCGCGATCCCCTCGCGCTTCAGCGCCGCCGTGAGGATCTGCTGCCAATCGGCGAACATGCCGTTCGCGAGGTCGAGCAGATGCCGCTGCGCGACCTCGTCCGCGGCGCCCTCCTTGTCCATTGCGTCGCTGACATATTGGTCGACCGCAACCGCAAGCACCGGACAGCCGGCCTCGAACTTGCTCTTCTCCAGCGTCTGTCGCCAGAGCGCGATGAAGGCGCGCAGGCCTTCGACCGGGCCGCGTTCGCGGGTGAGGTGCCGCAGCGGTCCACTGACCCGGCTTCCGGCGAATGCGATCGCGTCTTCCACGAGCTGCTGCTTGCCGCGCGGAAAATGATGGCTGATCGAGCCGCGCGGCGTGCCGGTATGCCGCACCACCTCCCGCATGCTGGTGGCGTTGAGGCCGCGCCGGCTCATCAGGTCGGCTGCGCCGGCCAGCAGATCACGCGCGCCATGGAACTCGCCGCGATCATCGCGCGCAACGCACCGCTCGGCATCCAGGTCACCAAGGAGGCGGCGGCAAAGTATGTCGAGCAGGGCGAGGCGGCGGCGATTGCCTGCATTCCCAGCATTCGCAAGCGGGTGCTGACCAGCGCGGACGCGCGCGAGGGCATCCAGTCTTTTGTCGAGCGGCGTGCCGCCGCGTTTCAGGGACTGACCTGGCTGATCGCCGGCCTCCCTGAGCAGATCGCCTCGCCGAAGTCGTGCGGGCGCGGGAGCATTGGTCGCGCGGCCCTCAACCTTGCCTCTGGCGTCCAGAATACGCAGGTGATATAATAATTACAAAATATAACTATTTGGTGAGGGAGAGCGATGCGCGGGATCTTCTCATTGCGGGCATGCACCATCGTCGGATCATGCGCGATGCTGCCGCTGTTGCCGACGCCGGGTTCTGCGGCCGATTGCGCAGCGCTCGCGAATGCGAGCCTCAATCTGCCCAACGTGGCGATCACCGGCGCTGCGGTGTCCGAGCCCGACAAGGGCCTGCCGCGCCACTGCCTCGTCACCGGCAAGGCCAATGAGCGCACCGGCGTCGACGGCAGGACCTATGCGATCCAGTTCGAGATGCGGCTGCCGGACGACTGGAACGGGCGCTTCCTGCATCAGGTCAATGGCGGCAATGACGGTGTCGTGGTGCCGGCCTATGGCGACAGGATCGATGCGCCGTCGACCGGCGGTGTGCCGCCGCTGGCGCGCGGTTTTGCCGTGCTCAGTTCGGACTCCGGTCATCAGGGCAAGGACCCCGCCAACGCCGCGCTCGGTCTCGCCGGCGGCGCCGCCTTCGGCCTCGACCCGCAGGCGCGGCGCGACTATGGCTACAGCGCCGACATCACGCTGTCGCCGGTGGCGAAGGCGATCATCGCGCAATATTACGGCCGCAAGCCGGATTATTCCTACATGTACGGCTGCTCCAATGGCGGCCGTCACACCATGGTCGCGGCCTCGCGCATGGGAGAGGCCTATGACGGCTTCCTCGCCGGCAATCCGGGATTCGACCTGCCCAAGGCAGCCGTGCAGCACGCCTGGGACGTGCAGCATCTGCTGAAGATCGATCCCGACGTCCGCAAGTCGATCACCGCGGACGACGCCAAGGTGATGTCGAAGCGCGTGATCGAAGCCTGCGACGCGCTCGATGGCATCAGGGATGGCCTGGTGAGCAATCTCAGGGCCTGTCAGAAGACGTTTGATTTCGCGAGCCTCGCCTGCAAGGCGGGGGAGACAGATAGCTGCCTGCCGCAGATCAAGGTCGACGCGCTCAAGGCGATGTTCGCGGGTCCCGTCAACAGCAAGGGCGAGGCGCTCTATTCCGACTGGCCGCTCGACGGCGGCATCGGGCTCGGTAATTGGCGGCTGTGGAAGGTCGAGAGCCAGATCCCGCCGTTCAACAATCAGTCGTTGATCGCGACCATGGGCGCTGCCTCGCTGTCCTACATTTTTACCACGCCGCCGACGCAGACCGCCGGCAGTACGGATCAACTGATCGCCTTCCTTGCCGCGTTCGACTTCGACAAGGACGCACCGAAAATTTTTGCCAAGGATGCGACCTTCGCGGAATCGGCAATGGATTTCATGACACCACCCGATGTCGCGCATCCGACGCTGGACGGACTGCGCAAGGCCGGCCACAAGATGATCGTGTTCCACGGCCAGGCCGACCCGGTGTTCTCGCTCAATGACACCATCCACTGGTACGATGCGCTCAACGCCGACACCGGCGGCGAAGCGGCAGGCTTTGCGCGGCTGTTCGCGCTGCCCGGTGTGACCCATTGCGGTGGCGGACCCGGCCTCGACAAGTTCGATGCGCTCGGTGCGCTGACGGACTGGGTCGAGAAGGGCAAGGCGCCAGATCGCATCATCGCCACCATCAATCCGGCCAACAAGGACGTGCCGGCGGACTGGAGCCGCACGCGCAGCCGGCCGCTCTGTCCATGGCCGTCATTTGCCAGATATGGCAGCGGCGATGCCGAGGACGCCGCGTCGTTTTCCTGCGCGCGGGAGTGACCGGCCAAGCCTCTACGACACGCTGAGGTCCCGCGCCACTGCGCGCAGCGCCTGCATGACGTCGTTCAGGCCGGGGGCGGGCTCGGTGTCCTGCCGTTGCACGAACGGGCAGGTCAGGACCGCCAGCGCGCCTTCGACGCCGAGGACGGGCGCGGAAATATCCACCACGCCGCGGGTCTGCAGGCTTTCGCCCTGCCAATAGCCGCGCGCGCGGATCTCGCTCAAAGTGGCGACGAAATTTCGTGGTGTCGCCGCCTCGCCGTTATGCTCAGCATGTTCGCGCAGCATCACCGCGCGGGCTGCCTCATCCTGGAACGCCAGGATCACCCGTCCCGAGCCTGATTTCAGCAAATTGATATGTGCGCCGAGCCGGATCGTCAGGCCCCAATGGTCGGGACTGTCGACCTGCGCGACGATCGTCACGTTGCCGCGATCATAGACGCCGAGATGGCAGGATTGCCGAGCCTTGTCCGAGAAGCGGTTCATCAGCGGCATCGCCGGCGTGAGCAGCCGTTTGAGCGGCGGATGCCGCCCGCCCAGTGCGAACATCTTGTAGCTCAGCGAATAGCGATCGCCCTCGAGCGAGCGCAGCACATAATGGCG
>Ga0070709_10002040_pt1 | contig 10958 bp, 8 predicted proteins | sample LARL51metaG_FD_65449 | JGI IMG/M metagenome (GOLD analysis project Ga0070709, IMG submission 65449) | Corn, switchgrass and miscanthus rhizosphere microbial communities from Kellogg Biological Station, Michigan, USA - LAR L5-1 metaG | ecosystem: Host-associated > Plants > Roots > Rhizosphere ...
AGCAGCGGCACCAGCAGCAGCGCGACGATATTGATGATCTTGATCAGCGGGTTGATGGCCGGACCGGCGGTGTCCTTGTAGGGGTCGCCCACCGTGTCGCCGGTGACCGCCGCCTTGTGGGCCTCGGAGCCCTTGCCGCCGAAGTTGCCTTCCTCGATGTACTTCTTGGCGTTATCCCAGGCGCCGCCACCGGTGGTCATGGATATGGCCACGAACAGGCCGGTGACGATGGTGCCGATCAGCAGGCCCCCGAGGGCGCGCACGCCGGCGCCCGGACCCATGAGCGAGTTGAGGGCCAGCACCAGCACGATCGGCACCAGGATCGGCAGCAGCGAGGGCACGATCATTTCGCGGATGGCGGCCCGCGTCAGCAGGTCCACCGCGCGCGAGTAGTCGGGCTTTTCGGTGCCGGCCATGATGCCCTTGATCTCGCGGAACTGGCGGCGCACCTCGTTCACCACCGAGCCCGCGGCACGTCCCACCGCCTCCATGGCCATGGCGGCGAACAGATACGGCACCAGCCCGCCGATGAACAGGCCGATGATGACGGCCGGATCCGACAGCGAGAAGCTGGCGAGCTTGCCGGCCGCCTCGAGGTTGTGGGTGTAGTCGGCGAACAGCACCAGCGCCGCCAGGCCCGCCGAGCCGATGGCGTAGCCCTTGGTGACCGCCTTGGTGGTGTTGCCGACGGCATCCAAAGGATCGGTGATGGCGCGCACTTCCTTCGGCAGGCCGGCCATCTCGGCGATGCCGCCGGCGTTGTCGGTGATCGGGCCGTAGGCATCGAGCGCCACGATCATGCCCGTCATGGACAGCATCGAGGTGGCCGCGATCGCGATGCCGTACAGGCCGTCGAGCGTGAACGAGCCCCAGATCGCCAGGCACACCGCGATCACCGGCAGCGCCGTGGACTTCATCGACACGCCGAGGCCGGCGATGATGTTGGTGGCGTGGCCGGTCTGCGAGGCGGCGGCCACCTTGCGCACCGGGCTGTACTCGGTCGCGGTGTAGTACTCGGTGATCATGATCATCGCGGCGGTGAGGCCGAGGCCGATGAGCGCGCAGCCGTACAGCTTGCCGACGTTGTCCGGCATGATCTTCTGGGTGATGAACCAGAACAGCACCGCCGAGACCAGCGCCGAGACGATGACGCCCTTGTAGAGCGCGTTCATGATCTTGCCGCCGGGGCGCGCCGACACGAAGAAGGTGCCGATGATCGAGGCGACGATGGAGGCGGCGCCGAGCGCCAGCGGGTAGATCACCGCTGCCAGCGCAGCCTCGGCACTCTCCTTGGTGAACAGCAGGCCGCCGAGCAGCATGGTGGCGACGATGGTGACCGCGTAGGTCTCGAACAGGTCCGCGGCCATGCCGGCGCAGTCGCCGACGTTGTCGCCGACGTTGTCGGCGATCACGGCCGGGTTGCGCGGGTCGTCCTCGGGGATGCCGGCCTCGACCTTGCCGACCAGGTCGGCGCCGACGTCGGCGCCCTTGGTGAAGATGCCGCCGCCGAGGCGCGCGAAGATGGAGATGAGCGAGCCGCCGAAGGCGAGCCCGACCAGGGCGTGCAGCGCGCCCTCGGCCCCGACCGACGGGAACTGGCGCAGCAGCAGGTAGTAGCCGGCGACGCCGATCAGTCCCAGGCCCACCACCAGCATGCCGGTGATGGCGCCGCCGCGGAAGGCCACCTGCAGGGCGGCGTTGAGGCCGGAGGTGGCGGCCTGCGCGGTGCGCACGTTGGCGCGCACCGAGATGTTCATGCCGATGTAGCCGGTCAGGCCCGAGAACACCGCACCGACCGCGAAGCCGCCCGCGGTCGGCCAGTTGAGCGCGAAGCCGATGACCACGAACAGCACGATGCCGACGATGAAAATGGTGGTGTATTGGCGGTTGAGGTAGGCCTTGGCGCCGGCCTGCACCGCGGCGGCGATTTCCTGCATGCGCGCGTTGCCCGCCGGCAGGCGCAAGATCACCGTCATGGAGAACACGCCGTACAGCACGGCCAGTACGCCGGCCGCGATCGCGGCCCACAGCCACATGGTGGCATCCATCGCTCGAACCTCCCCCAAAAAAGGCCGCGCACTATAGCACGGCGGCCCCGCAGTCCCGACCCGGCCGGCGGTTGGTCAGAGGGTCCGGCGGCTCGCCCCGCAGACCCGCCCGGGAGCCGCCCGCGCCCGTGTCGCCGCCGCCGCGCTCAGACCTTGAATTCGGCCTTGAGCTTGCGACGCACGCCGACACCCCGGATGTGGACGTAGTCGGGCAGGCCGTCGCGGTAGGGCGGGTAGGCCTCGCCGGCGATCAGCGGCTCGAGGTAGCGGCGGCAGGCCGCGGTGATGCCGAAGCCGTCCTCGCGGATGTAGTCCGGCGGCAGCTTCTTTTCCTTGTTGGCGACCTCGCTGAGCGGCACGTGGCCGATCACCCATTTGTAGGGCCGCGAGGACTTGCGCACGAGGGTGGGCATTACGGCGTTGACGCCCCTGACCGCCAGCTCGACCGCCGCCCTGCCGACCGCGTAGGCCTGGTCCACGTCGACGCGCGAAGCAATGTGGCGCGCCGCGCGCTGCAGGTAGTCGGCCACCGCCCAGTGATACTTGTAGCCGTGCGCCTCGCGCACCATGTTGGCGACGAGCGGCGCCACGCCGCCGAGCTGGGTGTGCCCGAAGGCATCGCGGGTGCCGGCGTCGGCGAGGAACTTGCCGTCCGCGTAGGCGGCCCCTTCGGACACCACGATCACGCAGTAGCCGTAAGCCTCGACACACTCCTGCACGCGCGCCAGGAATTTCTGCTGCTCGAACGGCACTTCCGGAAACAGGATCAGGTGCGGCGGCTCCGCCGCGCCCTTGCCGGCGAGTCCGCCGGCGGCCGCGATCCAGCCGGCGTGCCGCCCCATGACTTCCAGCACGAACACGCGCGTCGAGGTGCGCGCCATGGAGGCGACATCCAGCGCCGCCTCGCGCGTCGACACCGCGACGTACTTGGCCACCGAGCCGAACCCCGGGCAGCAGTCGGTGTGCGGCAGGTCGTTGTCGACCGTCTTCGGCACGCCGACGCAGGTCACGGGGTAGCCGAGCGCGGCGCCGATCTGTGACACCTTGAGCGCGGTGTCCATGGAATCGTTGCCGCCGTTGTAGAAGAAGTAGCCGATGTCGTGGGCGCGGAACACTTCGATGAGGCGCTCGTACTCGGCGCGGTTCTGCTCGATGCTCTTGAGCTTGAAGCGCGCCGATCCGAAGGCGCCGGCCGGGGTGTGCTTGAGCGCGCGGATGGTCGCGGCGCTCTCACGCCCGACGTCGATCAGGTCCTCGGTAAGCGCGCCGATGATGCCGTGGCGGCCGGCGTACACCTTGCCGATATGCTTCGAGCGCAGCGCGGTCTCGATGACGCCGCAGGCAGAGGCGTTGATGACGGCCGAAACACCGCCCGACTGGGCGTAGAGGGCGTTGCGCGGAGCGGGCTTTTTCATGGCGGGGAAGGGGCGCGGCCTGGGGGGGCGGAAGAATAACGCAGCCGGCGCGGCGGGTGCGACAGCCGCGCCGCGTGCAGTTTGACCTTGCCTGAGGCCGCCGGTAACGTGACGGGCCGTTGTGGCCGAGGCGCGGCCACGCTCGGTCACTGAACAAAACATGCGCATCGTGCTGTTGGGGGCGCCCGGTTCGGGCAAGGGCACGCAGTCCCAGCGTCTGGTGGAGCGCGTCGGTATCCCGCAGATCTCGACCGGGGACCTGCTGCGCGAGGCGGTCGCGCGCGGCACCGAGCTCGGCCGGCAGGCGAAGGAGGCCATGGACTCCGGACGCCTGGTCGAGGACTCCCTCGTGCTCGGCATGATCCGCGAGCGTCTCGGCGAGCCGGACGCCCGCCGCGGCTTCATCCTCGACGGGTTCCCGCGCAACCTCGCCCAGGCGCACGCGCTCGACCGGCTGCTGGAGGCCCTGAAGCAGCCGCTGGACGCCGTGGTGCAGCTCGAGGTGGACTCGCGCGAGCTGGTGCGCCGCATCGCCGGCCGGCGCAGCTGCGCCGACTGCGGCCGGGTGTTCAACCTGCTCACTTCGCCGCCGAGCGGCGCGGGGGCGGTGTGCCCCAAGACGGGTGCCCCGCACCGCCTGATGCAGCGCCCGGACGACAACGAGGCGACCGTGGCCGAGCGGCTGCGCGTGTACGACGAAAAGACCCGGCCGCTCATCGACTTCTACCGCGCGCGCGGCCTGCTGCAGGTGATCGACGCCGAGGCTGCCGTGGACGAGGTCACCGCGCGCCTGGCACAGGCCCTGCGCGTGCCGGCGCTGCGCGCGCCCAAGCGTGCCGCGGGCGCCCGCCGCGGCGCCGCCAAGCGGGCACGCAAGCCGGCCAAGAAAAAGGCCGCCGCGACGGCCAAGCGTACGCGCGCCTCCCGGGCGAGCCCCAAGCGCCGCAGCACGCGCACCCGCCGCGCCAAGGCGCCGCGCGCCGGCGCCGTGCGCGGCGCACGCCGCCGCAAGAGCACGCGCCGCTAGGTCACAGCGCCGCGAGCAGCCGCTCGCCGAGAATGGCGCGGCGCCAGCCGCGCAATACCGCGCCGTCGCGCTGCCCGTCGGCGAGCTGCTCCAGGTCGCGCCGCGTCGCGAGCACCTCCGGCACGAGCTGCAGTTCCTGGGCCACCGTCTGGGACAGCTGCCCGAGCTTCTTCACCAGCGCCGCCTTGACCGGATCCGGTCGTGCCCGGCCGGGTAGCGGCGGGGCCGGCTCGGGAACCTGCGCGGCGTGCACCAGCCCGAGCAGCTCCTCGCCGCGGCGCTTGACCAGCCCGGGGGGCATGGCCTCGATCTGCGCCAGTGCCGTCAGTGAGCGCGGCACCTGCAGCACCACGTCGCGCAGCACCGCGTCGTCGAGAATCCAGCCACGCGGGCGGTTGTGTTCGGCGGCGGTACGCTCGCGCCACGCGGCCAGCGAGCGCGCCACGCGCTCGCGCCCCGGGTCGAGGTCGCGCAGGCCTTTCAGCCGCAGCCAGGCGTTGTCGGGGTCGACTACCAGAGCGCGCGTGTCGTCGAGTGCCGCCATCTCCTCCTCGAGCCACGCCAGGCGGCCCAGCCGCTCGAGCTCGGCGCGCAGCGCGTCAGCGAGTGGCAGCAGGTAGCGCACGTCATCGAGCGCGTACTCGATCTGCTCGGGTGAGAGCGGGCGGCGCGACCAGTCGGTGCGCGTGTGGGACTTGGCCAGTTCCTGCCCGAGCAGGCGCCGCACCGCCTCGGCGTAGCCGACCTGCGCCGGCAGGCCGGTGAGCGCCGCGGCGATCTGGGTATCGAACACCGGCCGCGTGCGCCCCATCGCCGGCAGCAGCACCTCCAGATCCTGGCGCGAGGCGTGCATCACCTTCAGCACCGCAGGGGCGGCGAGCACCGCCGCGAGCGGCGTCAGGTCGGCGAGTGCGAGCGGATCGACGCATGCGGCCTCGTCCGGGGTGGCGAGCTGCACCAGGCACAGCTGCGCGCGGTAGGTGCGTTCGCGCAGAAACTCGGTATCGAGGCCGAGGCGCGCGCTGGCGGCGAGGCGTGCGGACAGTTCGACGAGCGCGGGAGCGGTGGTGAGAACGTGCGGCAAATGAAAGCTAGTCTGTACAATCGGACGTGCGCATTATGCGAGGCCCGCGCCGGCATCGAAAGCCATGAGCGAACTTCTCCGGCTCTTTACGCAGATCGCCGTGCTGCGCCGCGGACCGCAGGACGTGCCGGCTTCGATGCTGCTGCTGGTGCTGAGCATGCTCGCCTACCTGGGCGTGAAGGCGCTGGTGTGCACGCTCTTGCCCCTGCAGGCGTGGCCGGGTCCGTTGCTGGCGGAGACGCTGTTCACGCTGCTGTGGTACGTGGCGCTGCTGCGCCTCGTCGGCCGGCCGGAGCGCACGCTGCAGACCGCTACGGCGGTGTTCGGCGTGCAGACGCTGCTCGCGCCGCTGCTGGTGGCGTGCGAATGGCTCATCCCGCGCGTCCAGCAGGGCTCGGCCTGGCAGCTGCCGGTCGCCTCGGCCGGACTGCTGCTGCTCGTGTGGCTGATCACGGCCAACAGCCACGTCGTCAAGGCCGCGCTCGAGTGGTCGGCCACGGCGAGTGTCGTGCTGGTGATCCTGCAGGTGTTCTCCGTTCAGCTGCTGCTCGTGATGCTGTTCCCGCCCGCCGGCGCCTGAAGGCAACTGGCCATGCACGTACACATTCTCGGCATCTGCGGCACCTTCATGGGCGGCATCGCCGCCATCGCGCGCGCCGCCGGCTACACGGTCAGCGGCTCGGACCGCAACGTCTATCCGCCGATGAGCACGCAGCTGGAGGCGCTCGGCATCGCCGTCACCGAGGGCTTCGAGGCGGCGCAGCTGAGCCCCGCCCCCGATATGGTCATCGTCGGCAACGTCATGACACGCGGCCAGCCGGTGGTCGAGGCGCTGCTCGAGAGCGGCATGCCATACATGTCCGGCCCGGAGTGGCTGGCGCGCCAGGTGCTCAAGGACCGCTGGGTGCTGGCGGTGGCCGGCACGCACGGCAAGACCACCACCTCGTCGCTCCTCGCCTGGATCCTCGAGCATGCCGGCCTCAAGCCGGGCTTCCTGATCGGCGGCGTGCCGGCCAACTTCGGGCTGAGCGCGCGCCTCGGCGCCGGGCGCTTTTTCGTCATCGAGGCGGACGAGTACGACACGGCCTTCTTCGACAAGCGCGCCAAGTTCGTGCACTACCGCCCGCGCACCGTGGTGCTCAATAACCTCGAGTACGATCACGCCGATATCTACCCCGACGTGGCCGCCATCCAGCGCCAGTTCCACCACCTGGTGCGCATCGTGCCGGGCGGCGGCCGCATTGTCTGGAACGCCGCCGACGTGCGGCTCAGGGAGACACTCGCCATGGGCGTGTGGACCCCGCTCGAGGGCTTCGCGCGCGCGCCGCAGCCCGACGCCCTGTGGACCGCGCAGCCGGCCCCGGACGCGGCCGACTACTCGCACTTCGAGGTGTTCGAGGGTGGTCGCCCGCGCGGCACGGTGCAGTGGCCGCTGATCGGCGCGCACAACAAGGAGAATGCGCTCGCGGCCATCGCCGCCGCGCGCCATGCCGGGGTCGATGTGCCGCAGGCGCTCGCGGCCCTGCGCAGCTTCGAGGGCATCGCGCGACGCATGCAACTGCGCGGCGAGGTGCGCGGGGTGCGCGTCTACGACGACTTCGCCCACCATCCGACGGCGATCGCCACGACCCTGGAGGGGCTGCGCCACCGCGTCGGCAGCGCCCGCATCATCGCCGTGCTCGAGCCGCGCTCGCACACCATGCGCATGGGCGTGCACCGCGACACGCTCGCGCCGGCGCTCGCCGGTGCCGATGAGGTGTGGCTGTACACCCCGCCCGACCTCGGCTGGGATACCGGCGCGGTGCTGAGCGCGCTCGGCGCGCGCGCCCACGCCAGCGCCGACGTCACGGCGCTGGCGCGCGAGCTGGCGCGCGCCGCCCGCTCCGGCGACCACGTGCTCATCATGAGCAACGGCGGCTTCGGCGGCCTGCACGACAAGCTGCTCGCCGAGCTGCGGCGGCCGGCCTGACGGCGCCGTGGACGCGACGTCACTGCCGCTGTTCCCGCTGCACACGGTGTTGTTTCCCGGCGGGCCGCTGAGCCTGCGCATCTTCGAGGCGCGCTACCTCGACATGGTGCGTCGCTGCCTGAAGGAGGGGGGCGGCTTCGGCGTGCTGCTCATTCTCGAGGGCGCGGAAGCCGGGGCGGTCGCGCAGCTGGCGGGCGTCGGCACCCGCGCCCGCGTCGTGGACTTCGATACCCTGTCCGACGGGCTGCTCGGCATCGCCTGCCTGGGCGAGCAGCGCTTCACGCTGGGGCGCCGCTGGCAGCAGGAGGACGGGCTGCACCTGGGCGAAGTCGAGTACCTGGCGCCGGAGAGCGCCTGCGCGGTGCCGGCGGAACTGGCGCACCTGGCGGAGCTGCTGCGCGAGGTGCTGCCGCGCCTCGGCGGACCCTACATGCACGTCGAGGCGCACTACGAGGACGCCGGCTGGGTGGGCAACCGCTGGGCCGAGATCCTGCCGCTCGCGCCCGCCCAGAAGCAGCAGCTGCTCGAGCTCACCGATCCGCTGCTGCGCCTGGAAAAAGTCGCGGCCTGGTCAGCCCGGCAACCCCCGGCTGCGCATGTATAGGCCGAGGTACTTGCGGCGCACGTACTGCGACTCGATGAGCGCGAACACCAGCCCGCGCCAGCCGTCGAGGAACCCGAGCCGCAGCAGATAGCCGCGCACGAAACGCCACTGCGCGTTGAGCAGCACCGGCGCGAGGCCGCAGCGCCGCCCGGCGTCGTACATGGCCTGCGCCATGAGATCGGCGTAGCGCTGCATGCGCGCCAGGTGGTCGCCGAGGGAGCGGTAGGAGTAGTGCTCGAGGTGGCCGTGCAGGCGCGCGATGCGGCCGCTGACGCGCGTGTTCTCGTGGATCTCGTAGCCGCTCCAGCCGCCACGGCGGCGGTCGAACAGTCGCACCAGCCGGTCCGGGTAGGCGTTGCCGTGACGCAGGAAGCGGCCGAAGTAGTCGGTGATGCGCGGTATCGACCAGCCGGCGGCGCCGGCGAAGCCGCCGGCGCGCAGCGCCTCGAGCTCGGCGCGCAGCGGCGCACTGACGCGCTCGTCGGCGTCCAGGCACAGCACCCAGTCATGCCGCGCGGCCTCCACCGCAAACTGCTTCTGCGAGCGGTAGCCCGGCCAGTCGCGCTCGATGACGCGGGCCCCGAGCGCGGCGGCGCGCGCGCGCGTGTCGTCGCTGGAGTGGGAGTCGACCACCAGCAGCTCGTCGCAGAAGCTGACCGAGCGCAGGCAGGCCTCGATGCGGTCGGCTTCGTTGTAGGTGATGATGCACGCCGACACGCCGCTGACACTCGCCACGCGTCCCCCGTTCGACCGCGGACAAAGGCCCGTAGAATACCCCGAAATGGGCGCGATCCTGTTCTACGATCCCCTGTGCCGGCAGCCGTACGACACGCGCACGCTGGCCGGCGCGGCGCTGGGCGGAACGGAGGCGACGCTGGTGCGGGTCGCCGACGCGCTCGGCGCGTTCGTCATCCAGCACAACCGGCGCGAGGACTGGGGGCGCTACCGCGCGCCGCGCCGGCTACCCGACATCAGCCACGTGATCGTCAGCCGCGAGGCGCGCGCGCTGGCGCGCGTGCGCGAGCGCTACCCGCAGGCGCGCCTGTACCTGTGGCTGCACGACCGGCTGCACCCCGGCACCAAGCGTGCGCGGCGCCTGGCCGCCAGCGCCGCGCTGCTGCGCGAGGCGGCGGTCACCTGCATCTGCGTCTCGGAGTGGCAGCGCACCGGCGTCGCGGCGACGCTCGCCGCGCTCGGCCTCGCGCCGCACGTGCGCACCGTGACGCTCTACAACCCGGTGGACGACGCACTGGTGCCGGATGCCACGCCGCTGGATGACTCGAAGCTCGTATTCTTCTCCTCGCCCAACAAGGGGCTCGCCTTCAGCCTCGATGCGTTCGCACACCTCAGGCGCCGCATGCCGCAGCTGCGCCTGGTGGTCGGCAACCCGGGCTACAAGAACCCGCGCCAGGCGCCCGCCGCGGGGGTCGAGTTTCTCGGCGCGCAGCCGCAGGCGCGCATGCACGCCGAGGTGCGCGGCGCGCTGTGCACGTTCTTTCCCAACTTCGTCATCCCGGAGACTTTCGGGCTGGTGTTCGCCGAGTCGCACGCGCTCGGCACGCCGGTGCTGACCCACGATTGTGGCGCGGCGCGCGAGATCGTCGCCGACCCCGCCCAGGTGCTGCCGCTGCGGCATGCCTACCGTGTGTACGAGGCGCTGCTGGCGCCCTGGCCGCGCAGCTGGCGGCGCGCTCCGGCGTGGTTCGCGGCGCGCGCCGGGCTATTCGACGCCTACGCCGAGCGCATCGGCGCCTGGCGCGCCGGCGGCCGTCCGCGCTGCGGCCCGGATCCGCGCTTCGGGGCGGCGGCGGTCATGGCGCAGTGGCGGGCGCTGCTGGCCTAGCGGCGGGGGCGGATGCGCGCGGCGGCAGCGCGCACCAGGCGGCGAATACGCGCTCGACGCTGAGCGCGTCGATGCGGCCCGTCTCGGGCAGGCCGCCAAGTCCGATCACGGCCGAGCCGCCCGGGCTGCGCGGCAGCCACTCCGACTGCTGCTGGGCGCCGAACAGCACGACCACCGGCAGCGACACGGCGGCGGCGAGATGCGCCGGCCCGGTGTTGACCGAGATCATGCTGTGGGCGCGTGCGCAGAGCGCCAGCAGCCGCGGCAGCGGCAGCTCCGCGCTCGTGAGCGCCGGCAGGCGCGCCGCCTGCATGATCCACTGCAGCAGCAACGCCTCGCGCGGTGCGCCGCACAGCACGATGCGTGCCGCCGGCAGCTGCGCATGCAGCCGCTGCGCCAGCTGCGCCCAGCGCTCGACCGGCCACGCGCGATCGTCGTCGGCGGCGAGGCGCAGGCGCCGGCCGCGCATGGTGCGGCGGTTGCCGGGCTGCAGCAGCACCAGCGGCGCGCCCGCGAGGCCCCGCGCCGCCAGCCAGGCGTCGCAGGCGGCCGCCGCCGACGGCGCGACCTCGAGGTGCGGAGCGCAGCGCGGCGCGGCGCTGGGCCAGGGGTAGGCCGCGGCGTCCAGAGCCGGCGGGGTGAGCCGCCCGAAGCTCACCAGGCGGTCCACCCAGTGCTGTTGCTGCCAGCTCGCCGTCTGTGTGAGGTACAGGCAGTGCGCCGGGTCGGTGCCGCTGGCCGCCAGCAACCGTCGCACGCGCGCCAGTTTCTTGACATCGAACTCGCATACGTACACCGGTGCGCCGCGGCGCGCGCGCAGCTGGCGCAGTGCCCGCCACCAGTTGGCATCGAGCGGGCCCAGGGTGTAGCGGCGCAGGCACTCGACGCGCGCGACGTCGGCGTGTGCGGCATACAGCTCGGCCGGCCAGGAGCCGGCGCCGATCACGTAGCAGCGGCCGCCAAAGCGG
>Ga0070709_10002041_pt1 | contig 10956 bp, 9 predicted proteins | sample LARL51metaG_FD_65449 | JGI IMG/M metagenome (GOLD analysis project Ga0070709, IMG submission 65449) | Corn, switchgrass and miscanthus rhizosphere microbial communities from Kellogg Biological Station, Michigan, USA - LAR L5-1 metaG | ecosystem: Host-associated > Plants > Roots > Rhizosphere ...
ATGGGCGGCGACATTACGATGTATTTCGCCAAGCAGTATCCCGAGGAGATCAAGAAGGTCGTGACTCTCGACAATCTGCGCGTGCCCTTCATCACGTCGGGCAAGTTCAAGATTCTGTCGTTCCGTTCGAAGGACCCGCAGTTCAAGGCCGATCCTGGCGTGGTCCCCAGTTCCGACATTTGCGACAAGGCCGGTATTACCGTTGTAAACACCGCCTTCCAGCATAACGACATGCGCGACACTGGTTCGGAGGTGGCCAAGTCCTCCATCCAGGCCATGTTGGACAAGTTCCTGGCCGACAGCGACGGCGATCTGACGCCGGTCGAAACCTCATCGCCGAAAATTCTCGACCCCGGGCCGGTTGCGCCTTACGTTCCGACTGGAAAAGAAGCCCAGCCGGCGAAGTCGCTGACGCACTAGGCAACCGCACCTATATTCTGGCGGGTACCGCAGCTGGCAATCACATGCGAGCGCCGATGTCCCGCGAGCCGACCAGATCAGGATCTGCAGACCTCAGGCCCGGCAAGGCCGGATCGCTTCCGGATGCCAAGCCTTCCACATCGGATGACATTGCCGCCTTCGTCGCCAAGGCCCGTGCCATGTCGCCTTATGCCGCCGGCGCACGCGGGCGGCTGGTGTTCGCGCTCGACGCCACCATGAGTCGCCAGCCGACCTGGGACATGGCCTGCACCCTGCAGGCCGACATGTTCCGCGAAGCGGCTTCGCTCGGCAGCCTGGATATCCGTCTCGTCTATTATCGCGGCTTCGACGAATGCCGGGCCACGGGATGGATTTCCGATAGCGCCGAGCTTGCGCGGCTGATGGGCAAGATCGATTGCCGCGGGGGCAACACTCAGATCGGAAGAGTGCTGTCGGAGGCGCGGCGCGAGGCTGTGGCCGCCGGCGTGCGGGCGGTGGTGTTTGTCGGCGATGCGATGGAAGAGCAGGTCGACGAACTCTGCGCCAAGGCCGGAGAACTCGGCATGCTCAAGGTGCCGGTGTTCATGTTCCAGGAGGGACATGACGAGACCGCCGAACAGGCGTTCCGCGAGATCGCGCGTTTGACGGGTGGAGGGTGGTGCCGCTTCGATCCCGGCGCCGCGGCGCAGTTGCGCGAATTGCTGCGCGCGGCGGCCGCCTATGCCGCCGGCGGCCGCGAGGCGCTCAAGCAACTGGCCGCGCGCGAGAGCGGCGCGGCCAAGCTGCTCGGTCAGATGAAGTAACGCCTGTCGGTTTTCAGGCCGCTTTCGCCGCGACGGCGGCAAGGGCAGAAGCGAGCTTGCCCGCGACCGCTTCGGTTTCTCCGGTGATCCCGTGCCGTCGGCTGAGCCAGACGGGCTCATTGTAACTGAGATAGGTATCGCCGGCCTCATCCTGCCAGACCAGGATCTTCATTGGCAGATCCAGGCCAATCGTCTGCGCCGCCTGGATCAGCGGTGTGCCGCCCTTCGCGTTGCCGAAGATCAGGACCTCGGTTGGGCGCAGCGGCATCCCGGCCGATTTCGCGCCTGCCGCATGGTCGATCCGCGCGAACACCTGCATGCCCCTCGATGCGACCTCGGCCGCGAGCCGGTCCATCGTGTCCTTGGGGCCGAAACCGCTCTTGATTGTCGTCAATCCATCGATCGCCATGGCGCGCTCCCAATCGTTTCGGGCTCAATGGTGTGAAAACTACCGGGCCCACGACGCCGCCGCCAACGAACTTCTCGTGTCCCGGCCGGATGGTCGCTTCGCGTGGGGCGAGGCCCCGCCAAGCCTTTTGCGCCAAGCCTTTTGCTCCATGATTTTTGCAGCCAGCGCGCCTATATTCGTGGAATGCCAACCCTGATTGCAGGCGCTGTCGCCGTTCTCGTTCTTTATCTGCTGCTGCAGAGCCTTCGCGCCGCCAATCCGGTCGCGCTTGCCCGCGCGATCAAGATCGTCGGTGGCGTTGTTTCGCTTGCGGTCGCTGCTTTCGTCGGCCTGAGGGGTGAACTCGCAGTCGCCATTCCGCTCGGGGTGTTCGGCGCGGGACTGCTCGGCTGGTCGCCCAGGGCCATGCAGGGATTGGGTAACATCGGCGGGCTGTTCGCGGGTTTGGGCGCACGGCGCTCTGCAGGGCAGGCGTCGACGGTCCGTTCGCAATTTTTCGAGATGACGCTCGATCACGACAGCGGTGCGCTGACGGGCCGGATCATGGCCGGTCCTCACGCCGGCCAGCCGCTCGACGCGTTCGATCTGCCGCAGCTTGCGGCGATGATTCCGAGCCTTGACGGTGAGAGCGTGGCCTTACTTGAAAGCTATCTTGACCGCAGGTTTCCCGCTTGGCGTCAGGACGCGCAGGGCAACGCGGCAGGGAGGCAGCGACGCGCGGCGTCGAGCGGAAAAATGACGGACGAGGAGGCCTACCAGATCCTTGGCCTGCAGCCGGGTGCGGGGCGCGACGAAATCAGCCGTGCTCACCGTACGCTCATGAAGAAACTGCATCCCGACCAGGGGGGGTCGACGTACCTCGCCGCCCGTGTAAACGAGGCCAAGGATACCTTGCTTCGAACGCATAACGGCTGACTCCGGCAACGCTGACAATTACGCCACGACTTGGAAATTCGCTTCTGCTTGGTGCCCTGGTCGACGCCCGAGGTCGCCCGCCATTGCTTGGCGTGGTCGATTGCTCGGTCCGAGGATTCTTAAGCTCAAATTCTTGACGAGAGGTTGTTGGCAAGCAGATTTCGGCGCTTTGTTGCGCGGTCGTCGCCGAATCCCGCTGATCAATCAGATCAAGGGCTTAGCCGTAGGTACCTCTCACAGGTGCCACACGACGAAACGCCGCAGCGGATGGCTGCGGTGCGCGTTGCCTAAAACTTGTAAATGGAAGCCGGTCCCGACCTCAGTCGGAACCGCATCGATGATCAGTTATGTACGGTCATGCAGGAAATCTCGGAGCGCTTGAGCGCGCGGCACACGGCTTCGGCCTGATCGCGATCAAGGCCTGCGAAGCGAGCGCGATACAGCATCTTGTTGTCCTTGGCGACGACCGTCTCGGTGAACGGATCGGCCTTGCTGAGCAGGCCCTTGGCCCGACTGCGAGCGGCTTCGATGCGCTGTTGCGCCTCGTTTTCGCTCTCGAGCGCGCCGACCTGGACGATCCAGCCGCTACGAGCCGCTGCGGGCTTGGCAGCCGCGGCCTGCTGGGCAGACTGCGATGCTTCCTGCGACTGAGGCTGCGGCTGCGGCGGGGCATAGGCCATCGTTTGCGAGGCGGAGGCGGAGGAGGACGGCAGGCTCGAGGCCGGCAGAACGCCGAGGATGCCATTGCCGGTGCCGAAGCCCGGCGGCTGCGGCGGCAGATCGGACTTGGCGGCCTCCGACCGGGCCGGGTCGGGCCTCATCAAGTCGCCCTTTCCGCTGTCGACCTTGGCGATCAGCGCGTTCGACGTTTCCGGAACGTCAGCGCGGGACGGGGCGGAGCTTGTCATCGGCGCGACCGGCTGGGACGGACCCGCGGCTGCGAGTTTCATCGGTCCGGCCTTGACCTGAACCGTCTTGACCTTCACGGGCTTCATCGGCTCGGAAGAACCGGGGATTGTTGCCATCGACTGCGACTGGATCACGCCCGAGGTCAGCGGCGCAGGCTCGGTCCTCGGCTGCGCGGGCGGCACGGCGGCAGTCGCCGCGCTGATCGCTGCGGCAAGCTTCGATGCCGCGCTGGTGCGCGCGGGTGCGGCGGGTTGATCCTGCGCGTCGGACGCCTGAGCGATTGATCGCGTCGGGCTGTCGGCATCCGCGACATCGACGTCGGAGGTGTTGCGTTCGGTGATCGCAGCCACGGTCCGCGTCGTTGAGGCCTTATCAAGGTTCGCCGCCAGCAGATTGCGCATGGTGGCGTCGCGCGAACCGCCGCTGCGGCCTCCCATTACGACGCCCACCAGGCGGCGATTGCCGCGCCGCATGGAGGTGACCAGGTTGAAGCCGGATGCGCGCGTGTAGCCGGTCTTGATGCCGTCCACGCCTTCGACCTCGCCGAGGAGATGATTGTGGTTGCGGATCGACTGGCCGTGATAGTTGAAGCTCAGCGTCGAGAAATAGCGATAGTAGCGCGGAAAGCGATCCTGAATCGCGCGGCCGAGCGTCGCCTGGTCGCGGGCCGTCGTGATCTGCTCGTCATTGGGCAGACCGGAGGCATTGCGGTAGGTGGTGCGGCTCATGCCGAGCGCACGCGCCTTGCGGGTCATCATCTTGGCGAAGCTGTCTTCATCACCGCCGACGGTTTCCGCGATGACGACGGCGGCGTCGTTCGCCGAACGCGTCACCAGGCCTTTGATCGCGTCTTCGACGCGGATGGTTTGTCCGGGACGCAAGCCAAGCTTGGTCGGCGCCTGATCGGAGGCATGCTCGGAAACCTGCATCTCGCTGTCGAGATTGATCTTGCCGGCTTCGAGACGCTCGAACAGCAGATAAAGCGTCATGATCTTGGTCAGCGACGCGGGATGGCGCAGTCCGTCCGGACTGGTCGATGTCAGCGTCGCGCCCGAGTTGGCGTCAACGATAATGGAAGAGAACTGCGGACTGTAGTCGCCATCGTCATCGTTGTGATGGCTGCGGGCATGATGCGTGGAGTGGCCGTGGCGGTGAGAGCGCCGCGCTTCGGCGCTGTCGGTGGTGAACACGGCCGCCGTCGCGATCGTGAACAGCCCGAACATGCCAACCCGCATCAGGTGCGAGGAAGCCCAGTCTTTGCGAAGCATGAAATCCCCGTCCCAGTTTTCGACTAGATCATCGGTTCGTGAGGCAAAATTGTGCTCAAGCCGGCGATCTTCCCCCTGGTTAAACCATCAATCGGGCGCAGCCTCTGCGCGTCGGTTGAGGTTCAGGCCATCATTCCAGCCAAGGTACTGTCGAGCAATAACTTTTTGCTGGCTGGCGGGAACCGGATGAGTGCAAGAATCAGGTTAGGTCGCCCAGGTTTCCAAAACCTTAATGATCCCTTGCATATCGGGCCGGTGTTTGCCGCAAAACGCGAATATTGTGCGACGCACAAGATTCTTGACCTCAATTGTGCGTTGCACTATATTGTGATCGCGTCAGGGAGCCGGGAACCTCCCGGTTGAGCGCCACTAGTCTGGGAGAAGGATTCCACGATGTTTAAGGTTGAAGACATTCAGAACTACGGAAAAGAGCAGTTCGAGACGGCGGTTGCCACTGCCACCGGCGTACAGAACGGGCTCAGTGCGATCGCCAGCGCCTATGGCGACTACACCAAGAAGTCCTACGAAGACACCAAGTCCTTTGTCGAGAAGCTCTCCGGCGTCAGGACGATCGACAAGGCCCTCGAAGCGCAGACCGAATACGCCAAGTCCGCCTACGAGACCTTCGTCGCCGATTCCCAGAAGATCGCGACTCTTTACGGTGATCTCGCCAAGCAGGCGTTCAAGCCGCTCGAAGGCGTCGTCGCCAAGTTCGCGCCACAGCACGCGCAGTAGTCGGCTCGACTGGAACAAACCAAAAGCCCGGCCGAAAGGCCGGGCTTTTCTACGCGCGGGGCTCGCCGGATTATTTCGCGACGCGCAGCTTGGCGATCTGCGTGAGGATGTTGTTGAACGCGTCCGACGTCTGACCGCTACTCGTGATGATCTGAAAGTTGCCGCCACCGCCCGCGCAGTCAGTCAGCACCTGCGATGTTGCATCCTTGCTGCCTATGTTGACCTGGATCGTGAAGACGGTGACGGGTGGGTTCTTGGGATCTCGCAGGTTCTTGCAGAGCAGTTCCTGGCGGGTGTCGATGTCGGTTTGAGTGGTGCTCCAGCGGTTCTGGGTGTTCAATCCGTCGGACAGCAAGACAATATAGTCCCTGTAGAGAAAATGGGTGTCTTTCGCCGGGGCCGGGATTGGCTGGTTGGTCGTGCTGAGGGACTGCCATCCCCATGCCAGCCCAACCGCCTGATTGGTATTGCCGCTCGGAGCCATTGCCGTGATCTGGTTCTTGAGCGTCTGCCACTGATTGCTCATCGGATAGACCTTGGCCGGAAGGCAACCGGACCATTGTTCGGCGTAGAACTTCGAGGATGCATTGTCCGGCGAGGCATTCGACGCGTCGAAGTCCTGGTTGCGATCGTTGACGCAGCCGGTCCAGGTGGTGTGTGCGGGAGCCGCTGCTGTGGCCTGGACAGCATCGGTCGGATGCGTGCGCCAGTAATGCTTGTAGTAGGTTCGGACGCATTTTTTATTGCTGCCGCTGCCGTTGCACGCGCAATTGGGATTTGAGCCGCAGGAAGCGCCGCTGCTGGGGCCCGACACAACGGTCGTGTGATCGACGACGCTTGTGTAGCATCCATTGTAATAGACGCTGGTTTTTCCCGGATAATGCGTTCCGCTGTCAATGCCCGGGCAAATCATGCCGGCGTAAGTGCCGCTCGATGGAATCAGATACCTGTTTGGATTCAGACTGCTGAGATCGGTTGCGCCGCTCACCGTCGCCGGCCGGTCCATGCACGCGAAGCCGAAGGGCTTGACAGTGCTGTTGTTGGTTGGGCGGGTCACTCCATTGACTTTGGTGGTATCGAACGGGCAGGGCGCGCCGGGACCGATGTCCGCCCAGGATGAGTAGGTGATGCTGTTGTAAGTGACATTGATCGGATAGCTGTTTGCCGTGAGGATCTGGGGTTCGGCTTCCCAGTCCGTCCAATTGATCCATGGCGCGTCGACATTCGAATGGCCGCTGCTGTCGGTTCCGACGTTGACGTCCTTCGCGAACGGAATGATCGAAATATAGACGTCGCCGTCCTCCTTGTTATAGACGGACAGCTTGTCGATCATGTCCTTGGCCGCGCTTTGCATCGCCGCCATCTTGCCGTTGTCGGCCATCGATCCGGTGTTATCCAGGATCATCGCCACGCGCATACGGGTGTTGCCCCAGTTGGTGGTCGACGTCGCCTTGAAGGTCATGTCCGGAAAGCCGGCCAGCCTCATGAAGTCGGTTTGAATCTTTCCGGACATGTCGAGTTGAATGGCCGCCAGCGCGCTGTTGCTCGGAGGCGTGTAGGTGACCTGGACATCCCCAATGAGCGTGGCGTCTCGCTGGTCGGTGAAGAGCCCGTTGACGTACTTCTTCGCCTGCGAAGTGATGTCCGTGTCTTTGATGATGCCTTGCGACAGGTCTCGCGACAGCATCAGCGCCGCCGTGTCCAGGGCCGACTGCAGGGACGTGCGCGCCTTGCTCGCCCGGCTATAGTCGATCGCTGCGCCGACGAAGGCGAGCAGCGGCAGCAAGGCGACGGTGAAGAGGATCGCGACATTTCCGTCCTTCGCGCCGGCGAAGCGGCGCGCGGCTTCTGCAATCTGACGAGTAAATGATACGATAGGCATGACACTCACCGGATGTGGATTTCCCGCGGAACATCTGGTGAGGGCACGTTGAACGAGTGGTAAATTTGACCGTAGAAACCCGGAGAGAAATCGTGGAAAATACGGAGAAGTGGGCAAAGCTGCGCGGACGGTTAATCTCGGCCAAACAGCCACTGGCGTTGCTTTGTCAAATCCGCCAAAATTGTTTAACGTTGCAGGGATCGTCGGTTCAGGGAATCGGGCCCGCCGCCCGAGCCGTCTGGTGAGGTCGGGCGCGCTTGCGCGGAGCCTGAGACTGACCCATATTCCATGCCAGCGGATCCTGATGGGATCGGCCGGCTGGGAAGCGATCTGGAAAATTGTCTGGGAAGCCACGATGGTTCCGGGGAGAGCCTCTACTGGCCGCTGTCCGGTTTCCTGTGGGGATGTCGAACGCCTGAGCCGAACGCCTGCGCCATGTCACACCGATTTTTGAGCTTTGATCCGTCGGCATCGGCCGCCATTCCGGCGTCTGTCACCCGAATGGGTAATGATGAGAACCGTTCCAACGGCCCAAGCGGCCCGACGACGTCAGTCATCACCAAAGTCAAGCCGAAGACGAAACGGCCCAATCTGTACCGCGTCTTGATCCTGAACGACGATTACACGCCGATGGAGTTCGTCGTACATGTGCTGGAAAAGTTCTTCCAGAAGGACGTCGAGGCCGCGACGAAGATCATGCTGCACGTGCATCATCACGGGATCGGCGAGTGTGGGGTATTCACCTACGAAATCGCCGAGACAAAGGTGACGCAGGTCATGGATTTCGCACGCAAGCACCAGCATCCCCTGCAATGCGTGATGGAAAAGAAGTAACCGCGCGCCTCCGACTGTAAAATTCGCCGTCGGCACCGTTCCCGCCTGAAATCGGAACGGCTTTTGCATTGAAATTTCCGCAGACATATTGAGTCGCGGAACAGGTCTTTTGCCGCGCCGGGGTATGACTATATGTGACAAAGGTTGTTGTTGCCTGAACGGGTAACGGCGATCATGATGGCAAGGGGCAACAGAGGACGCGCATGCCGACTTTTTCTCAGAGCCTTGAACAATCCCTGCATCGTGCGCTGGCGATAGCGAACGAGCGCCACCATCAGTATGCGACGCTCGAACATCTTCCGCTCTCGCTGATTGACGATTCCGATGCAGCCGCCGTGATGCGCGCATGCAGCGTCGACCTCGACAAGCTGCGCACCAGCCTCGTCAACTACCTCGAAACCGAGTTTGAAAATCTCGTCACCGACGGCAGCGACGATGCCAAGCCGACTGCCGGATTCCAGCGCGTGATCCAGCGCGCGGTGATTCACGTGCAGTCCTCCGGCCGCGAAGAGGTGACCGGTGCCAACGTGCTGATCGCGATCTTCGCGGAGCGCGAGAGCCATGCCGCGTATTTCCTGCAGGAGCAGGACATGACGCGCTACGATGCCGTTAACTACATCAGCCACGGGATCGCCAAGCGTCCCGGCGTCTCAGAGGCGCGGCCGGTGCGTGGCGTGGACGAGGAGACCGAAGCCAAGGGCAACGAGGACTCGAAGAAAAAGGGCGAGGCGCTCGATACTTACTGCGTCAACCTGAACAAGAAGGCGAGGGACGGCAAGATCGATCCCGTGATCGGCCGCAATTCCGAGATCAACCGCGCGATTCAGGTCCTGTGCCGCCGGCAGAAGAACAATCCGCTGTTTGTCGGTGAGGCAGGCGTCGGCAAGACCGCGATCGCGGAGGGGCTCGCCAAGCGCATCGTCGACAGCGAGGTTCCGGAAGTGCTGGCGGCCGCCACCGTGTTCTCGCTCGACATGGGCACGCTGCTCGCGGGCACGCGCTACCGCGGCGATTTCGAGGAGCGATTGAAGCAGGTTCTGAAGGAACTGGAGGCGCATCCGAACGCCATCCTGTTCATCGACGAGATCCACACCGTGATCGGTGCGGGCGCCACCTCCGGCGGCGCGATGGATGCCTCCAACCTGCTCAAGCCTGCGCTCGCCTCGGGCACGATCCGCTGCATGGGCTCGACCACCTATAAAGAGTACCGTCAGCACTTCGAAAAGGACCGCGCGCTGGTGCGCAGGTTCCAGAAGATCGACATCAACGAGCCGACGGTCGAGGACGCGATCGCGATCCTGAAGGGGTTGAAGCCCTATTTCGAGGATTATCACCGTCTGAAATACACCAACGAGGCGATCGAGGCCGCGGTGCAGCTCTCCTCGCGCTACATCCATGACCGCAAGCTGCCGGACAAGGCGATCGACGTGATCGACGAATCCGGCGCGGCGCAGATGCTGGTCGCGGAGAACAAGCGCAAGAAGACGATCGGCATCAAGGAGATCGAGACCACGATTGCCTCGATGGCGCGGATTCCGCCGAAGAGCGTGTCGAAAGACGATGCGGAGGTGCTCAAGCACCTCGAGCAGACCCTCAAGCGCGTGGTGTTCGGCCAGGATAAGGCGATCGAGTCGCTCTCGGCGTCGATCAAGCTGGCGCGGGCCGGCCTGCGCGAGCCTGAGAAGCCGATCGGCTGCTACCTGTTCTCGGGTCCGACCGGCGTCGGCAAGACCGAGGTCGCAAAGCAACTCGCGGCGACCCTCGGCGTCGAGCTGCTCCGGTTCGACATGTCCGAATACATGGAGCGCCACACGGTGTCGCGCCTGATCGGCGCGCCTCCGGGCTATGTCGGCTTCGACCAGGGCGGTTTGCTGACCGATGGCGTCGACCAGCATCCGCATTGCGTGGTGCTGCTCGACGAGATCGAGAAGGCGCATCCCGATCTCTACAACGTGCTGCTGCAGATCATGGATCATGGCCGGCTTACCGACCACAACGGCAAGCAGGTCAACTTCCGTAACGTCATCCTGATCATGACGACGAATGCCGGCGCGGCCGATCTCGCAAGGCAGGCCTTCGGCTTCACCCGGAGCAAGCGGGAAGGCGACGACCACGAGGCGATCAACCGGCAGTTCGCGCCGGAGTTCCGCAACCGCCTCGATGCCATCGTCTCGTTCGCGCATCTCAATGCCGACGTCATCGGCATGGTGGTCGAGAAGTTCGTGCTGCAGTTGGAGGCGCAGCTGGCTGATCGCGACGTCACGATCGAGCTGTCGGAACCGGCCAAGGCTTGGCTGATCCAGCACGGCTATGACGAGCAGATGGGCGCGCGGCCGATGGCCCGCGTCATCCAGGAGCACATCAAGAAGCCGCTGGCGGACGAGGTGCTGTTCGGCAAGCTGAAGGGCGGCGGTCACGTCCGCGTCATCCTCGGCAAGGACGAGGCAGAGGGCGATGCGGCGAAGGAGAAGATCAGCTTCGAATTCGTCGAGGGCCCAGTCACACCGAAGCCGGAAAAGCTGCCGGTCGCGCGCAAGCGCAAGCCGAAGTCGGGCGGCGGTGGTGGTGGCGGCGGTTCCAAGGGCCCCGCCTCGAAGGGGCCGCTGGTGAAGGCGTAATCGGCGCCACGACGCGCGAGTGAATGCGAAAGGGTCGGCGGATATGCCGGCCCTTTTCTTTGTGTCTCGTTTCTTGCCCGTTGCCCCAAAAGATCTCCCCGCGGTCATGGGTCCCTGCGCGCGCTCGCAAGCGCTCGCTTGGCAGGGACGACGGGGAGAGGAA
>Ga0070709_10002043_pt1 | contig 10951 bp, 9 predicted proteins | sample LARL51metaG_FD_65449 | JGI IMG/M metagenome (GOLD analysis project Ga0070709, IMG submission 65449) | Corn, switchgrass and miscanthus rhizosphere microbial communities from Kellogg Biological Station, Michigan, USA - LAR L5-1 metaG | ecosystem: Host-associated > Plants > Roots > Rhizosphere ...
GCTGCGCGACGCGGTGAACTACATGGTCACCGCCGATCTCGCGACGCTGAATTACGCCGCGAAATTCAAGGACGAACTGTTGTACAACCGCTACCAGGCGGGCCGGAACACGATCCAACAGTTCCGAACGAGCGCGCCCTACGCCTATATCATCCCGCAAACTCAGCACGATCCCGTCGCGCCGGTCGAGCTGCTGCGACGCATGGCGTTCATGGGGATTCGCGTCAAACAGCTCGATCGCGACGTCGCGTATGCCGGAGCGAACTACCCCAAGGGCACCTGGGTCATTCCGATGGATCAGGAATATGCGCAGCTCGTGCGCGAGCTGTTCGAGCCGCAGCACTATCCCGACTTGGGCGATGACACGCCGTATGACGCGGCTGGTTGGACGCTGCCGTATCAGATGAACGTCAACGTGGTGGAAGGCCAAGTTCCACTTCCCGATGATTTTCGCGCGGCGATGAAGCCGGTGCAGGGGAAAGCCGTCGACTGGCATACCGCGGCCGATGAGCCGTTCACAACGAACGCCGAAGCGGCTGGAATCGTTCCGCCGGCGGGCGGCCTCACCGGCAGCGGTGACCAACTCGTCCTCGATCCGACACAGAATGCATCGTTTCAACTGATCAACCGCGCGCTCGCGGCGGGTGCGACGTTGCGGTTCGCGCCCGCGGCAGCGGGCCACCCCGCCAAGTACGTCGTCTCGGGCGTCGACCCGGCGAAGGCCGACGCATGGGCCAGGGAGTTGTACGTTCGCGCTGAGCGAATGACCGCGTCGTCTGCACCGACATCGGTCGCGGCGCCGACGCGCATCGCGGTTTACAAGTCTTCACCGGGCGTGATGGACGAAGGGTGGACCGAGTGGTTGTTCGACACGAACGGCTTCAAGTATTCGCTGATTACGCCGGCGGACATTCGCACCGGCAATCTCGCCTCGCGTTTCGATGTGATCGTCTTCGCGTCGCAAGGAGTCGGCGCGGGTGGCGGACGAGGTGGGCGTGGCGGTGGCGCCGGAGGCGGCAGGGCGGGCGGTGGCGGACGCGGAGCGGCCGCTGACAGCACCGCCGCTGAAGAGATCCGCGCGGTCGACGAATTCGTGCGCGGCGGCGGGACCGTTGTCGCGTGGAATCAGGGAGCCGGCTCGATCATCAATGCGCTCAAGCTACCAGTGCGAAACGTCGTCGCGGGATTGCCGCGTCGCGAGTTCTTCACCGGCGGCTCCGTCATGCAGGTCATCACCGACCCGACGCATCCGATCATGGCGGGGATGCCAGAACACGCCGACGTGTTCGTGTTCAACAGCCCGGTGTTCACGACGCTCGACGGATTCGACGGCTCCGTGCTAGCCAAGTTCCCGGCGGACGTCAGTCCCTTGCGGTCGGGCTTTCTCAGCGGCCAGCAGTTCATGCAGGGGTTCGCCGCCGCGCTCGACGTGAAGCATGATCGCGGCCATGCGGTGTTATTCGCGTTTCAACCGCAGTGGCGTGGCCAGCCTACGGGGACGTTCCGCACGGTGTTCAATTCGGCGTTCTTCGGTCGAGAGGTGGCAGATCAGGCCAAGGGAGCGCCGGGGTTCTGGACGGCGCCGGCGGTTCCGGTTCGTGCCGACTCGTCCAGTTCTCGCGGCGGGCGAGGGAGACCGCCGACTGCGGAGCGACAGCGATAGGGCGTCAGCGGTCAGCATGCTCGAGCTTTAGCTACAGCTATAGCTCGAGCCGTAGCTAGAAACGCTGACGTCTGACGCCGATCGCTGCTATCTTGCGGACCTGCGCGCGTAGCTCAGCTGGATAGAGCGTCGGCCTCCGGAGCCGAAGGTCACAGGTTCGAATCCTGTCGCGCGCGTCCTTCTCCCGCATCAGACGCAGGACGGTACGCAGCTTGCTCAGCTCGGCGAGGCCCAGTGTTTGGTCTCCCGCCTTTTAGCCGTCCGAATGGCTCGAAATTCCCGCTGGCAAGACCTCCGCATCGGTCTCATTCTCGCCACCGTCGTCATCGTTGGCGCGCTGCTCATTTTGGTATTTGGTCGCGTCGGTGTGATGCACGGGAAAAAGATCACCGTCTTCGCCACGACCGATGCCGCGCGCGGAGTGATTCGTGGCACCGAAGTGTGGCTCGATGGGCAGAAGGTGGGCACCGTGAAGGGCATCACATTTCGTCCACCGAGTGCGCCCCCCAGCGAACGACTCGTGCTCGTGCTCGAGGTTCTCGAGAGCGCACAAACGCGCATCCGGCAGGATACGCGAATTCAAATTCGCGGCGGCATGAGCCTCATCGGCGATCAGGTCGTCGCTCTCACCAGCGGCACAGCGAAGGCCCGCGGTATCGCTGATGGCGACACGATTCACGCGGGGAAGCAGACCGACCTCGAAAGCATGGCGTCCGACGCGTCCCTGGCGTCGCGCGAGCTCCCTGCCATCATGTCAAACGTCAAGTTACTCGTCGCGCAACTGCGCACCGCCGAAGGAACGCTGGGAGCGTTCGGCATCGACCGAGGTGGTCCACAAATGGAGCGCGTGCGCGCGAAGACGAGCAGTCTGATGAATCGTCTCGGGGGGATGCGGGGTACAATCGGACGCGGGTTCGAAGGATCGGATGCGTTGCGAGCCCAGGCGCAACAAACTCTCGCTCGAGCCGATTCGATTCGCGCGCTGGTGACGTCGAACGAGCACTCGCTCGGGCGCTTTCGGCGTGATTCGACGCTGATGCGCGAGGTGGGCCGTATTCGCGACGAGCTTCACGACATCGAGCGACGCGCCGAGAGCCCCATGGGAACGATCGGTCGAATGCGAAGCGATTCGGCGATCGCCCGGAACGTGCATCGCGACCTCGTCGCGTTCGATTCTCTCTTTCTCGATTTAAAGAAACATCCGCTTCGTTACATCGCGTTTTGATCGCGCGGTGAGCCACCCTTGACCCCTCTCCGAGGCACCTGTACCTTCGCATGCACTCAGGTTCATCGCTTCGCCCGCCGCCGACGTCGCGACGAATGCGCGCAGTTCGGCCAACGCAGGATACCGCGCGCCAGCACGTCGAGCCCTCCCCTCCCGCGCCGCCGTCAGCCCCTCTTATCCTTTCTTCCTCTCCATCCGGCCAGGCGAGCCCGCAAGGTTTCGCCACGACGTCCGTGAACATCGCCGAGCTGAAGCGAAAGCCGGTCCCCGAGCTCAACGAGATGGCTGAAGGATTTGCCATCGAGAACCCGACCGGACTGCGCAAGCAAGATCTCATATTCCGCATCGAGCAAAAACTGCTCGATCAGAATATCGTGCTCACCGGTGAGGGCGTCCTCGAGATTCTGCCGGAAGGCTACGGTTTTCTGCGCAGCCAGGACTGGAACTATTTGTACGGGCCCGACGACATCTACGTCTCGCCGTCGCAGATCAAACGGTTCGACCTGCGCACCGGTGATACGGTCTCCGGACAGGTCCGCCCGCCGAAGGAATGGGAGCGATACCTGGCGCTGCTCAAAGTCGAGTCGGTCAATGGCGACGAACCCGAGGTCGCGAAGGCGCGCGTCAGCTTCGACAATCTGCGTCCGCGCTACCCGGAGGGCCGCCTCCGTCTCGAGACGAAAGACGGCGACGTGAGCATGCGCATCATGGATCTCATCGCGCCCATCGGAAAAGGTCAGCGCGGGCTGATCGTCGCGCCGCCGCGCGCCGGCAAGACGATTCTCCTGCAAAAAATCGCCAACGCGATCCGCGAGAATCATCCCGAGGTCACGCTGATCATTTTGCTGATCGACGAACGTCCCGAAGAAGTCACCGACACGATCGCGAACGTCAACGCCGAAGTGATCAGCTCGACGTTCGACGAAACGGCTGACCGCCACGTACAGGTCGCCGAGATGGTGATCGAGAAGGCGAAGCGTCTCGTCGAGCACAAGAAGGACGTCGTCATTCTGCTCGACTCGATCACGCGACTCGCGCGCGCACACAACGCGGTCGTGCCGCTCTCGGGAAAGATTCTGTCCGGCGGTGTCGACGCGAAAGGATTAGAGAAGCCGAAGAAGTTTTTCGGCGCGGCGCGTAACATCGATGGTGGCGGCTCGCTCACGATCATCGCCACGGCCCTGATCGAAACGGGCTCGCGCATGGATGAGGTAATCTTCGAGGAGTTCAAGGGCACCGGCAATATGGAGCTCATTCTCGCGCGCGAGATCGCCGATCGTCGCGTCTTTCCGGCGATCGACATCAATAAATCCGGAACGCGAAAAGAGGAGTTGCTGTTCACGCAGGAAGAACTCAATCGCGTCTATCTGCTCCGCAACTTCCTCGGCGACATGCCGACGGCCGAAGCGATGGAGTTTCTGCTCAAGCAGATGTCACGCTCGAAGAACAACAAGGAGTTCTTCCAGCAGATGGTGCAGGGGTAGTCGCGATCGGCGCGCCGGTGACCTCGGGTCGCGGACGACTTCTCGCGATCGACTATGGCGAGCGCCGCATCGGACTGGCGATCAGCGACCCGACGGGAACGATCGCGTCGCCGGCGGGCGTGATCGTGCGTCGCGCGGGCAAGCGACCTCCCATCGCCGAGATTGTGCGACGCGCCGAGGCGCTCGAGGCGCGCGGCTTCGTGATGGGACTGCCGCTGGACGGAAGTGGCGACGAGACGTCGCGGACCACCGAGGTGCGCGCGATCGCCGCAGAGCTCGCGAAACGCACCGGATTCTCCGTCGTCCTGGTTGACGAGCGCTACACTACGGCGAAAGCGCTGCGCGCCATTCACGAAATGGGCGGATCAACCAAAGGTCGAAAGGGCGACGTCGATGCCCTGGCGGCGACGATACTTCTTCAGCATGCGTTGCAGCTCGCGGGCTAGACGACTCCTTCGCAGTTCAGCATTCGTGCTCTCGTTCGCCGCTGCGGCGTGCGGCAGCGGGACGGGTGCCGCGGTGCGAGTCACGATCCCGACCGGCGCCAACATGCGCGTCGCCAGCGACTCGCTCGCCAAGGCGGGCGTCATTCGATGGCCACGACTCTTTCGCGTCTACGCGTCGTTGCGACATCACGATCGGTTGATCCGATCGGGGACGTACATGCTGCATCGGGATGCCGGTTGGGGCTTCGTCCTCGATGCGCTGCGTGCCGGCAAGGGAATCGTCCATGTCGTGACGATTCCCGAGGGATTCTCATTATTCCAGATCGAGCCGCTCATCGCGTCGAAGCTCGGCCAGCCGATCGATTCCGTCGACGCCGCCGTGCGCGATACGGCGTTGCTCCATCAGCTCGACATTCCAACGAAGACGGTCGAGGGATATTTGTTTCCCGACACGTACGTCTTCCAGGATCGGACGAGCGCCGCCGCCGCGGTCGACGCGATGGTGAAGCGATTCGAGCAAGTGTGGAAACCGGAATGGAGCGCGCGCTTGGACTCGATCCATCTGTCGCGCAACGACGTGATGGCGCTGGCGTCGATTGTGGAGAAGGAGGCGCGTCTTCCGGAGGAGCGGCCCGTTATCGCCGCCGTCTATCTGAATCGTTTGCGCGTCGGCATGCTGCTGCAAGCCGATCCGACGGTGCAGTACGCGCTCGGTAAACACGTCGCGCGCGTCTACTACAAAGATCTCGAAGTCGAATCGCCGTACAACACGTACAAGCACAAAGGCCTGCCACCCGGACCGATCGCGTCGCCGGGCAAACCCAGCATCGAAGCGGCGTTGTATCCGGCCAATGTCCCGTACGAATACTTCGTCGCGTTCCCCGACGGGCACCACGAATTTCGGCGCGACCTCGCCGGCCACGAGCAAGCCAAGCTTCAGGCGCGCAAGGCGTGGGATTCAGTCGACGTCGCGCGTCGCGGCGATACTGCGCGAACCAAGTGATTCCGAGCGCCACCGGAAGCTGACGTCCGGACCGGTGTCGCGTCCGCGCGCGCGGCGGCCCCCGCGACGTTTTCCGTGACCGACGTGCGCCTGGGCCAGACGGTCCGTCACTGGAGGGAGCAGCACGAGGTCGACGAGGTTTGGATCGAACTGGGTGCCGCGGCCGCTCTCGATGACGTGCAGCGCCTCTCGAATGCCGGTGCCGCGCCGATAACGGCGATCGTGCGTCAGCGCGTCGAACGTGTCGGCGATCGTGACGATTCGCGCCTCGAGCGGAATCCGTGCGCCGCGCAGACCGCGCGGATAACCCGCTCCATCCCACCGTTCGTGATGTGAGAGAACTCCAATCGCGAGCTCGGGATAAAACGCGTCGAGCGGCGCGAGCACCTGTGCGCCGCGGCGCGGATGCGTTGCGATCTCTTGCCGCTCGGCGGGACTCAATTTCGTCGCGTCGTGCACGATGTCGAAGAGCGCTTCGTGGATTTTCCCAATGTCGTGAAACAGGGCAACGCGCTCGATCGCGCGTTGCCGTCGCTCATCGAGCCCTACCGCGTCGGCAATGATCAGCGAGTACGACGCGACGCGGCGAACGTGCCTACCGGTTTGCGGATCGTTGGCGTCGATCGCGTTGAGAACCGTCTCCAGGGCGGCGGCCGCGATGCGCTCGATGGTGCGGCGCGCCTTGCGCTCGCGAACGAGAAGTGCTCCAGCCGCAACCAGCGGAACCAGGCGAGGAACCAGTTGGGCGGACAGCTCGAATCGGTCGTCACTCATGCCAGTAGCAAACGCAAGAAGCCGGCTACTGGCGATGACTGGCCTGCCGGGCGTTCCCGCGACACCCCGTCCGTCTCGACGAGTTCGAGCGCCACCGGTAGAATACCCGCCCATGTTCATTCAACACTTCAAGGACGCGACCCCGGAAGCCGACGGAAAGTCGGATCTCCGCCACCTGTTCGCGTATGATCCTGGACGGTCGGAGCATCTGCTTGCATTCACGCAGACGGTCATGCGCGAGCCGGGACCGTTGAGCCCCGGCGAACGCAAGCTCGTCGCCGCGATGACCTCGAAGGAACGCTGCTGTCTTTTCTGAATGGTGATTGCGCTGTTCAACTTCTATAACGCGTTCGTGGACCTGCACGGCGTCGACGAACTGTCCGACGAGGAGTATGGCGTCGGGAATGCGCCTGTCGACCGTCGGATACATTCCGTAGCGTATCGTGTAGTCGGCCGGCGACTCGAGGGGGGACAATGAGGATCCGCATCGCGACGGCCTTACGCATTGGCGGCAACTGCCTCGTCGGCTCGCTCGTTGCCGTGCCGGGCCAATCACACGCGCAAACGATGGTTCGCGGCGTCGTCGTCGATTCGTCGGGCAAGCCGGTCAGCGAGGTGGCGCTGGGAATCGTCGAACTACATCAGGCCACACGCTCGGACGAGCAGGGACACTTCGTGTTGCCCAGTGTCCCGAAGGGCGAGGTCAACATCTCGGTGCGGCGTATCGGCTATGAGCCGCTCGTGGTCCAGTTTGTCGTGTCCGGCGGTCCGGCGGATTCCATTCGTGTCGTGATCGCGGCGCTGCCGGACGTATTGGAGGCCGTCAGGGTCTCCGCGGAGGAGCGCCGTCGACGGCAGCGAATCGAAGATTTTTACTGGCGTCGCGCGCGCGGTATCGGTACTTACGTTACGCGCGAGGAGATCCTGTCACGGCGCGCGAGCGTGCCAAGCGATGTCCTGAGGACGGCGAAGGGCATTCGCGTCGTTCGAACGGCGAACGGAACTGGAATCCGCTTCAACTCCGCGTCGACTATTCGCGGCTGCACGCCAATGATGTGGATCGACGGCCAGCGCGCGCCGGGCATGGAGATCGATGAGATTCCGTTGAACGACATCGAAGGAATTGAGCTGTACAACGGGGCGTCCACGACACCGGCGGAATTCGCGCAAACCAATAGCACGCAGTGCGGGACGATCGTCATCTGGACGCGACTACCTGGCACATGAGCCGCACGCGCTCATTGGGCCGGCACGTGCCTGACGACAACCTCGTGTGCACCGGCCGGCACCGGCACTTGTGTGATGGCGCCACCCGGCCAGCGAACCCACACGGCTTTGGGTGGCGACGCCAACCCGAACACCTGCACTGCCCCGTTCTCGGACCAATATCCTGAGCCGGCCTGAATCTCCCGCACTGGCCCCATGCGATCCAAATACACGATTCTCACCTGAGCGCCAACGCCGTCGGGATTCAATGCCGGGCCTTGAACGCGAACGCGCAAACCCGGCTTCGCTCCGCGATTATGGAACAGCCGAGTCGCGGCGCCGTTCTGCGACACGGCGAGATCGAGTCGGCCGTCGTCGTCATAATCTGCGTACGCCGCGCCGCGTTGATCGCCGTACACAACCAAGCCCGACGCCGCGCCGGTCATTGGTTTGAGTCCACCCTTTCCGTCGCCCCGCATGAGCAGGCTGCGTCCCGAGTCGTACCGCGGCGTTCCGACGGCCGTCGGGAAAAAATTCTGACTGAGGAAAACATCCTCGAACCCGTCGCCGTCGAAGTCGGCGATCCCGACATAGAATGCCGGCGCCCACTGCGCTTCCGCTGGAAGTGAAACGGCGTCGAAATGATCGCCCCGATTGAGAAACGCCATGTGGTCCATGGTGACGGCCTCCAATTGCTGCACGCGATTGGCCGCGGGCCCCAGGACCTGATCGAGGTTCGCGCCGGCGAACGCCGCGAACGTTCGTACGCGACTTGCGAGATCTGGAATGGCGACGCGCAAGCGCGTGTAGCTGTTGAGCGGGGCAAGCCCCCTGCCCGTGGAATCGTGGCGGGCGAGCAGCATCTCCTCCTCACCGCCGGCGCCAATCGGCCCGTGAACCAGGTACAGCGGATGCGCACTGTCGGCCGGAGTGGCCGTGTTTCGGCCCCAACTCGTTGCGACGATGTCGAGACGCCCGTCGCCATCCAGGTCGCCGACGGCGATTCCGTTCCAGCAGCTCGACCACCGACTCAGTCCCCACGAATCCCGCGCGGGGCTGAACTTGCCGTGTCCGTCGTTCAGAAAGAGGAGGATCGACCCCCAATCGCGCGCGATCAATAAGTCCGGGTAACCATCGCCGTTGATGTCGGCGAACACCGCGGCCGACACCATGCCGACGTCGTGCAACATCCGGCTGTTCACCGTATCGAGCACGAACGTGCCATTGACGTTGTTGAATAAACCTGACGATGCCGCGACCGGATATCGCATCGGGACCGCGCGGCTCCCAACGAACAGATCGAGCCTACCGTCGCCGTCATAATCGCCAAGGGCGAGCGGGCCGGTCGCCGATTCATGCGAGCCGACTACCGGCTCGCTGGCCTGCGCAAGTGAGCCTCGCGACGCCGCGATGCTGACGACTGCCGGCTGCGACGTCATCTCGGCGGTGGAACGTGCCTCCCAAATCGAGACGCCGGCGAGTAGGCGCGCCGCACCGTTTTCGGCCAGGCCGAGGATGGTGGTGACATCGGCCGGGGCGACCGGACCGTGCGCCGGATCGGGCGACAATCGACCATGAGCATTCTTGAACACGGCGATCCGACCACCCTTCCCTGTCCCAACGATCAGATCCTCCGAGCCGTCGCGATCGAGATCGAACCAGGCGACGCCGGGCCCGAGCTGGGACAGGGCGTTCGGCAGCAGATACTGTCGGTCCCAATCATCGAACGAGTTCTCGGTGTGCGTGTGTCCGCGCAATTGCGCGGTCGCGTCCTCGAACAAAGGCGGCGCCACACTCTTTGTCGCGAGCGAGTCGGCCGCCGAGTGCTGCGCCGCGGTCGCGGTGGTGATCTCGTACAGCCGATTGGGGCGGACACTGGTGATCGTCGTTCGGCGACCGTCGCGCCAGTCGATGACAAGCGTCGCGCTGTCCGCTTTCCCCATCGCGAACGACGCCTCGTAGTCGCTGTGCGACATATAGATCCCGCCGACGACAATTTCGCGTTGTTGTACCGGCACCGCGCCGCCCAACAACCGGATTCTCGAACCGACGGCGCGCGTGTTCGGCGCGTCGCCAACAAGTCGCACGGCGACGCGCGGCGCGGTGGCGTCGTTCCGCAACACGAGCGCCGGCGCGCCCATGCGATTCACGACGACGTCGAGATCGCCGTCGCCGTCGAGATCGGCGGCGGCCATCGTGTGCGACACATCGTTCTCGGTTCCGAAATGCCACTTCTCACTCACGTCCTCAAACGTCAGGTCGCCGCGATTCCGGTACGCGACATTCTTGAGATTCAACCGCGGATACTCCCAGCGCGAACGACGCCAGTTCGCCGCGGTGACGCGACTCTCGACGCCTTCCTGCGCGTCGCCGTCCATGATGTCCCACAGATGCCCGTTGGCGACGAGAATGTCCTGCCAGCCGTCCAGATCGACGTCCATGAACATCGTGCCCCACGACCATCCACTCGCCTGCACTCCCGCGAACATCCCAACCTCGGCGAACGTGCCGTCGCCGCGATTGATGAACAACGTATTTCGCTGCTGTTGCAGCTCGGTGTCGATGTCTCCGGGACGCTTGGGCAACGCCGTGTGCGTCGGGATCTCCATCTTCGCGCGACGGGGATCGTTGCTCAACATGTCGTCGACGAACAGATCAGGGAGGCCGTCGCCGTTCACATCGGCGACGTCGGCACCCATGGACGAATTGCTGGTCTGGCGCTGTGCGGTCCAATCGGCGAGGCGGAAGTGTCCGTGGCCGTCGTTGATCCAGAGCTCGTCCGTGTCCTCGAAATCGTTCGTGACGTAGAGATCGGGCGCACCGTCGCCGTTCAGGTCGACGAACTTGGCGTCGAGTGAGAATGATTCGGGTTCTTCCGAGAGTGGCTGGCCATGAGCGTCGCGAAAGATCGGCGACGTGAATGGCACGCGCGTGAACCGACCGTGTCCATCGTTGGTGTAGAAATCATTCGTCGCACCGCGCTCGCTCATGCGAAGGCCGCCCATGTCTGGTCGCATGACGAGCTTGTACTCGCGCTGAAACTCCGGAACGATCTCGTATTTGTTCGGCCCGACTTGGCGCACCATCTCGTTGTACGCGCGTTGCTGCGGCGGAATCGAATCGAGGATGCTGTACGGCTTGTAGTTCGCG
>Ga0070709_10002047_pt1 | contig 10949 bp, 10 predicted proteins | sample LARL51metaG_FD_65449 | JGI IMG/M metagenome (GOLD analysis project Ga0070709, IMG submission 65449) | Corn, switchgrass and miscanthus rhizosphere microbial communities from Kellogg Biological Station, Michigan, USA - LAR L5-1 metaG | ecosystem: Host-associated > Plants > Roots > Rhizosphere ...
GCCGGCGAAGTGCCGTCCACCAAGGGTCAGCTCGGCGGCTGACCGGTTCAGTTCACGCCGGAGAATCCAATGCCGGTCTTTACGATTCATGGTCCCACCGCGAATGGGGCGGACGTCCGTCTTACCGACAAATTCGTGTTCGTTCGCGACGGATTTCATTTCTGGGCGTTCGTCTTCGGTCCGTTCTGGTTGATCTGGAACAGGCTGTGGCTGGCGACGATCGGCTGGATTATCGTCACCGTTGGGCTACATCTTGGCTTGAACGCTCTCGGCGCCGGACGACTGGTGACCTGGTCTGCCGACTTGATGGTCGCGCTGCTGATGGGATTGGAAGCCGCGAGCTTGCAGCGCTGGACATTCTCGCGCGGCAAATGGCATCAGCTCGATATCGTCGTGGCCGATGACGAGGAGGCGGCCGAGCGGCGTTTCTTCGATCGCTGGACCAACGGCTCGCGCGGATCGGGCTACGATCCCTTGACGGTCGATCGCGGTGGTCCGCCGCCGACCCGCAACGTTCCCGGACAGCCTTTCTCCAGACCGCCCCCGCCGCTGCCACAGGGTGGCATCATCGGTCTGTTCCCCGAACCGGGAGCGCCAAGATGAGCGTCGCCATTATCGACTACGGCTCCGGCAATCTGCACTCGGCCGCGAAGGCGTTCGAGCGGGCGGCGCGGAGCATGGAAGATCCGCAGAAGATCGTGGTCACGCGCGACCCGGAGGCGGTGTATCGCGCCGATCGGATCGTGTTGCCCGGCGTTGGCGCGTTCGCCGATTGCCGTCGGGGACTGGACACGCTCGACGGCATGCTCGACGCACTGACTGAAGCCGTCCGCAACAAGGCGCGTCCATTCTTCGGGATTTGTGTCGGCATGCAGTTGATGGCGACCCGCGGCAAGGAGCATGTCACGACTGACGGCTTCAACTGGATCGAGGGTGATGTCGTGAAGATCGCGCCGCGCGACGAGAGCCTGAAGATCCCGCATATGGGATGGAACACACTCGACATGGTTCGCGAACATCCGGTGCTCGAGCGCCTGCCGCTCGGGCCGAAGGGTCGGCATGCCTATTTCGTCCACTCCTATCACCTCGCGGCGGCTAATGAGGCGGATGTGCTGGCGCGCGCGGATTACGGCGGCCCGGTCACGGCCATCGTCGGCAAGGACACCGCGATCGGCACCCAGTTCCATCCCGAGAAGAGCCAGCGCTTCGGGCTGGCGCTGATCTCGAACTTCTTGAAGTGGAAGCCGTGATCCTTTTCCCCGCGATCGACCTGAAGAACGGCCAGTGCGTCCGGCTCGAGCAGGGTGACATGGCGCGCGCGACCGTGTTCAACCTCGATCCCGCCGCACAGGCCAAAAGCTTTGCCGCACAGGGCTTCGAATATCTCCACGTCGTCGATCTCGATGGCGCCTTCGCCGGACAGCCGATGAACGCAGCCGCGGTCGAGGCGATGCTCAAGGCGGTCGCCATGCCCGTGCAACTCGGCGGTGGCATCCGCGATCTGACCACAGTCGAGGCTTGGCTCACCAAGGGCGTGACGCGGGTGATTATCGGCACGGCGGCGGTGCGCGACCCGGACCTCGTCAAGAGCGCGGCGAAGAAATTTCCCGGCCGCGTCGCGGTCGGGCTCGATGCGCGCGACGGCAAGGTCGCAGTCCAAGGCTGGGCGGAGACGTCGCAGGTGACCGCGCTCGAGATCGCGCAACGCTTCGAGGATGCCGGCGTCGCGGCGATCATCTTCACCGACATCGCGCGCGACGGCCTGCTCAAAGGTCTCAATCTCGACGCGACACTCGCGCTGGCCGACCGCATCTCGATTCCCGTGATCGCCTCGGGTGGCCTTGCCTCGATCGAGGACGTCAAGGCGATATTGACGCCGCGTGCGAAGAAGCTGGCCGGCGCGATCGCAGGCCGGGCGCTCTATGACGGCCGGCTCGACCCGGCCGCGGCGCTGGCGTTGATCCGCGCCGCCCGGTCCGCAGCCTAGGAGACTGCCATGTTCAAGGTCCGCGTAATCCCCTGCCTCGACGTCAAGGACGGACGGGTCGTGAAGGGCGTCAACTTCGTCGACCTGCGCGATGCCGGCGATCCCGTCGAAGCGGCGATCGCCTATGATGCGGCCGGCGCCGACGAACTCTGCTTCCTCGACATCACCGCGACCCATGAGAACCGCGGCACCATGTTGGATGTGGTCCGGCGTACCGCCGAGGCCTGCTTCATGCCGGTGACCGTCGGCGGCGGGGTGCGGACCATCGACGACATCCGCGTTCTGCTCCGCTCCGGCGCCGACAAGGTCTCGATCAACTCGGCCGCCGTCGCTCGTCGCGAGTTCGTCAAGGAAGGGGCGGAGAAATTCGGCGAGCAGTGCATCGTGGTCGCGATCGATGCCAAGCGGGTCACGCGGCCCGGCGGTTCGGAGCGCTGGGAGATCTTCACCCATGGCGGCCGGAAGTCCACCGGCATCGACGCGATCGAATACGCCCAGGAGGTGGTTTCGCTCGGCGCCGGAGAAATCCTCCTGACCTCGATGGACCGCGACGGCACGCGCCGGGGCTTTGATCTCCAGCTCACGCGGCTGATCGCGGACAGTATTCCGGTGCCCGTTATCGCCTCCGGCGGCGTCGGCAATCTGGACCATCTGGTGGATGGGATCCGCGAGGGTCACGCGACGGCCGTGCTCGCGGCTTCGATTTTCCATTTCGGCGAGTTTACCATCCGGCAAGCCAAGGATCACATGATCCGCGCCGGCCTGCCGATGCGGCTCGATCCCTGACGACTTCGCGTCACAAAAGTGCTACATCCACCGCAGGCGTAGCGCCCCGCCGCCTCAAGGGCGTTTTGTGTTGAGTACTGGCCTGATGCCGCGTTTTACGGTCCATGACCTTGCCGCCACCATCGATGCCCGCGCCGCGGCGGGCGGGGAGGCGTCCTATACAAGAAAGCTGCTCGACAAAGGCGCCGAGCATTGCGCCAAGAAGCTCGGCGAGGAGGCGGTTGAGACGGTGATCGCCGCCGTCGAGAACAACCGCGATCACCTGATCGCCGAGAGCGCCGACCTGTTGTTTCACCTGCTTGTGCTTTTGAAATCACGTGGTGTCACGCTTGAGGATGTCGAGGCGGCGCTCGCGAAGCGGACGACAATGTCCGGATTGGAAGAGAAGGCATCACGCAAGAAAGAGTGACCCGGTTCTCGGGATAGAGTGAGAGACGCCATGGATATCCGGGCAGCAGATCAGCAATACAATCCTTACCGGCTCTTCTCGCGCGAGCAGTGGGCCCGCCTGCGCGATGACACGCCGATGACGCTGGAGCCCGGCGAGTTCTCCCAGCTGCGCTCGATGCACGACCGTCTCGACTTGAAGGAGGTCGAGGACATTTATCTGCCGCTGTCCCGGTTGCTCTCGATCTATGTCGACGCCATGCAGCGGCTCTATTACGCACAGCGCCAGTTCCTGGGAATCCGCGACCGCAAGATGCCTTACATCATCGGCGTCGCGGGTTCCGTGGCGGTCGGGAAGTCGACCACCGCGCGCGTGTTGCAGGCGCTTTTGACGCGCTGGTCGCCGCGGCCGAAGGTCGATCTGGTGACGACCGACGGCTTCCTGTTTCCCAATGCCGTGCTGGAACGGCAGGGCCTGATGCAGAAGAAGGGCTTTCCCGAGAGCTACGACCTGCCGACGCTGCTTGGGTTCCTCAGCGACATCAAGGCCGGCCGGCAGAGAGTGCGGGCGCCGGTCTATTCGCATCTGACCTACGACATCGTGCCGAGCCAGTGGGTCGAGATCGACCAGCCCGACATCCTGATCGTCGAGGGCGTCAATGTCCTCCAGACCGGGCGGCTGCCCCGTGACGGCAAGGCGGTGCCTGTCGTGTCGGACTTCTTCGACTTCTCTGTCTATATCGACGCCGACGAACCGGTGCTGCGGGAATGGTATGTGCGGCGGTTCCTCGCGCTACGGGACACCGCGTTCCACAATCCAAAATCCTACTTCCATCGCTACGCGCCGCTCTCGGACGAAGAAGCGACCGCGACCGCCATCGCGATCTGGGAGCGCACCAACCTCGCTAATCTCGAGGACAACATTCTGCCCACGCGGCCGCGCGCGACCCTGATCCTGAGAAAAGGCGCCGACCATCTGGTCGAGACCGTGGCGCTGCGCCGGCTCTGATCCCAGCGCGTCGCCGCGTTCACGCGGCCAGATGTGACGCAGCAGTCATTCCGGACAGCGCCTCTTCGAGCTTCTCCCGGTCGAGCGGCTTGATCAGGAACCCGTCCATGCCTGCCTCGAAGCAGGCATAGCGATCCTCGACCAGCGCATTGGCGGTGAGTGCTAGAATCGGCGTGCGCCGGCCGGGCTGGCCGGCTTCGCTGGCGCGGATGCGCTTGGTGACCTCGATTCCGTCGAGCTGCGGCATCTGCACGTCCATCAGGACGAGATCATAGGGTGCGCCGGCGGACTTGGCCGCGAACCAGGACTCGAGCGCCGCCCGGCCGTGGATCGCGATCACGGGATGATGGCCGAGCCGGGTCAACAACGAGCGCATCAACAGCGCGTTGATCTCGTTGTCCTCGGCCACCAGGACCGACAAGCCTGGTGCCGGTTTCTCGGCCGACGACTCGTTGGGCTCGAGCGTTACGATCGTGGAGTCGCCCGCCAGACTCGGCGCCGCCACATCCGGATCTGCAGAGAAGCGTGCGGCGAGCGAGGCGGCCCGCAGTGGCTTGACCAGGTATCCGGTGAACGCGGAGGAGGGGCTCAGCTCGTGTCGGGTCGCCGGCGTGACCATCACGATCCGTTGCATCGCATGAGCACGGGCGAGTTGACCGAGTTGCTCGATCGCGTCTGCGCCGAGCGCGCGGTCGATCAGCACGGTGTGCCAGGAGCGCTCCGGCAGGAGCACGCGGGCGACCTCGGCATCCGAAACCAGGCAGGTCTGCCCGCCCCAACGCTGCAGCCGCCGGGCGATCAGGGAGGTCTCGATGTTCTGCGGCGCGACCAGCATGACCGACCGGCCGGCCAGATTGGGTGGATCGAAAGGCGGCGCATCACCGCATTGGGGGCGCAGCGGAACCGATACCTCGAAGGTCGAGCCTGCGCCGAGCTGGCTGTCCAGCGTGATGCGGCCGCCCATCCGCTTGACAATCCGCTCCGAGATCGCGAGCCCCAGACCGGTGCCGCCATAGCTCCGGGCGATCCGGTCGTCGGCTTGTTCGAACTCGCGGAAGATGCGTTCCTGTGCCTCGGGCGCGATGCCGATGCCGGTGTCCCGCACCATGAAGCTGATCTCGTCCGGCCAGATGCCGGGCTCGACGATCAGCGCGACACCGCCGTTCGAGGTGAACTTGATGGCGTTGCCGGCGAGGTTGAGCAGCACTTGGCGTAGCCGTGCGGCGTCGCCGACCAACTCGGCCGGCAGGCGGTCGTCGACATAGGCGGCGATCTCCAGGTTCTTGGCCTGGGCCCGCGGCGCCAGCAGCTCGGTGATGTCTTCTATCAGCGTGGTCAGCGCGAACGGGCGTTGCGCGAGATCGATCTTGCCGGCTTCGATCTTGGAATAGTCGAGCAGCTCCTCGATCAGCGACTGCAGCGCGTCACCCGACGTCTTCACCGCCTTTACATAGGTGCTCTGTTCCGGCGTGAGCAGCGTGTCGAGCAGCAGCGAGCTCATCCCGATGATGCCGTTCAGAGGTGTGCGGATCTCGTGGCTGGCCATGGCCAGGAACCGGGACTTGGCGCGGTTGGCGGCGTCCGCCTGGTCGCGCGCCTCGGCCAAGGCGCGCTCGGTCTCGGTGCGATCCGTGACGTCACGGCCGACGCATTGCAACTCGGCGGGTTGGCCGGCATCCGGCCGCAACAGACCCTCGCGCCAGGCGATCCATCTCGGGCCGAGAGGGGTTGCGATCTGCTGGTCGTGGATTCGGGTCCCGCTCGGATCGATCGCGCTGTCGCCCTGCTCGAGAATCTCGAACGCGAAGTGGCTGCCGATCAGGGACTCGGTGGGTCGACCGGCTATTTGACAGTAGGTGTCGTTGACGAATGTGATGCGGCCTTCCGGGTCGCGCATGACGATCAGGTCGCTCTGGGATTCGAACAGGCTGCGGGCACGTTGCTCGGCCTCCTGCAGTTCCCAATTGCGGTCGGCCAGCGTCTCGTTGTGCGTGGTGATCTTGCGCAGCTTCTTGCGCAGGAAGCGCAGCCGCATGCTCAGTGCCGCAAGGGCGACACAGGCGATCGCGAACAGGAAGCTCGCGCCAATCGCAAAGGCGTTCGGGTCATAGCCGGATTTCTGCGAAAGGCTTCCGGCAATGAATCCGTAGGCGCCGCCGAAGACCGCGGAAAAGATCAGTAGCAGACGAATGGAACTGAAAAGCCGTCGGTGACGGCGCCCGAAGCGGCGCACCTGCAGTCTGACCCGGAAGAACCGTCCCATCGCCGACCCCTTAGCTTTTGCTGTTCTTGTCTTGTGATCGATTTGTTCGACGACGATGCGATGGCGATGTTGCGAACTATTTGAAAGCGCGTTGCCATGCACTGAGCGATGCGAACAGGGTTACTTGAAAGTTAGCGAACGATCCGGAATCTGGACCCCGGGGGTGAGGCTCGTCTTTCTGGTCAGAGCGACGCGGCGGCGAGACGTGGATGATCGCTGCGGGCGCTAACCACCAGAGCTGCGGCGTCCTGCTCACTCAGCCGGGTCGAGTGGACGAAGATCCGATAGTCCGACGGCCCGTCATCATGAGACAGATAGATGACAGGCGCCGAACCGGACCTCTCTGCCGAAATTGCGACGAACTGGGTGGCCGCCGTCGATCGGCAGGCGGAGTCGTCGGTGTCATCGACGTCGTCGATGACGGCGAAGTCGGCGGTCTCGGCGCGGTCCGAAACCGCGACCCGTACCGTCGCAAGCTTCGGATCGTCGGTGAAGCTGACGTGAAGGTCGGCGTGCCAGGGGGCGGATGCGATCTGCAGCGTGTCTGCGCCGATCGCGATGCACGGGAGGGGACTGGGTAGGAACTCGAAGCGGGCAACAACCGCTACGGCGATCAGCGGAACCGCCGAAACCAACACCTTCAGACGCAACATGCACCAACTCACTTGAGCCCGGTCCGGAACAGACCGGGGTTATGGTTGGCGGAGCGTAAAGAAGACTCGTTACCGCATGGTTGACATGATCGGGGTCTCGTTAACCCGCGCCGCAGGATTTGGGTCACGCCGCGCGGCGGACGTCCTCGGCAAGGGCACGGTAGGACAGGGCCTCGGCGAGGTGCAGCCGGCCGATCTTGTCCGCACGATCGAGATCCGCCAGCGTGCGTGCGACCCGCAGCACGCGGTGATAGCCGCGCGCGGAGAGGCGCATGGTCTCGGCGGCATCGCGGAGCAGCTTCTGGCCCTGTGCGTCGGGTTGGGCGATCCCGTCCAGCACCGAGGACGGCGCTTCCGCATTGGTGCGGATGTGCGGCAGACCGGCCGCCGCGTAACGGGCGAGTTGCACTTCGCGCGCTGCCGCGACGCGGGCGGCCACCTGGGCCGATCCCTCCGACGGTGGCGGAAGGATCAGGTCGGCCGGGGTCACGGCCGGCACTTCGATCCTGAGATCGATGCGGTCCATCAGCGGACCCGAAATCCGCATCTGGTAGTCAGCAGTGCAACGGTCGATTCGGCCCCGCTTGCAGGAATAGCCGGGCTCGAAGGCGTGACCGCAACGGCAGGGATTCATTGCGGCGACCAGCATGAAGCGCGCCGGGTAGGTGACGCGATGATTCGCACGGGACACCGAAACCTCGCCGTTCTCGAGCGGTTGCCGGAGCGAATCCAGAACGCGGGGGTCGAACTCCGGCAATTCGTCGAGGAACAGGACACCCTGATGCGCCAGTGAGATCTCGCCGGGTCTGGCGCGGAAGCCGCCGCCGGTCAGCGCGGCCATGCTGGCGGAATGGTGCGGGCTCCGGAACGGCCGCCGCGAGGTCAGTGCGCCGCCCTCGATCTCACCCGCGACCGAGGCGATCATTGAGACCTCGAGTAGTTCGGACGGCGACAGTGGAGGAAGGATCGAAGGTAGCCGGGCCGCGAGCATTGATTTGCCCGAACCCGGCGAGCCGATCATCAGCAGGTGATGGCCGCCGGCCGCCGCGATTTCGAGCGCACGCTTGGCGCTCTCCTGGCCCTTGATGTCGCGGAGGTCGAGCTCATTGCCTCGCGCTTCGTGCACCTTTGGCTGCGGGCGCGACAGCATCTGCGTGCCCTTGAAATGGTTGGCGATCTGGATCAGCGAGTTGGCTGCGATGATCTGAATATCAGGGCTCGCCCAGGCTGCCTCCGCACCGCAGGCCGCGGGACAGATCAATCCCTCCTCGCGTGAATTCGCGCCGATTGCGGCCGGCAGCACGCCCGCCACCGGGGCGATCGATCCATCGAGCCCGAGTTCGCCTAGCACCGTGAAGCCCGACAGCGCGTCAGGCGGGATCGCGCCGATCGCCGCCATCAGGCCGAGCGCGATCGGCAGATCGTAATGGCTGCCTTCCTTGGGCAGGTCGGCGGGGGCGAGGTTGACCGTGATTCGCCGCGCGGGAAGTGCCAGGCCCGAGGCGATCAGCGCCGACCTCACCCGCTCGCGCGCCTCGGAGACCGCCTTGTCGGGCAGCCCGACGATGGCGAACGCCGGGAGACCCGGCGCGACCTGGACCTGCACGTCGACCGCGCGGGCCTCAATTCCCTCAAACGCCACCGTGGAAACGCGCTGGACCATGCCGCCCCTCTGTCAGGAGACGAAGGTAACTGAACACGGTCGCGAGTGCAAGAACATTAAGGGAACACGATGCCCGGAGGCTGACCGGCCGCTCGGGCCGGCCGCGTCTCCGGGGTTGGTCGCCAGGTCAGAGCACCATCTGCATCGGCTGCGCGATGTAATGGAATCCCTCACCGTTCTTCACGACATGGCCCACCCCCGGCCAGGGATAGTGATAGGACATGACCGCGATCTTGTTGGCGGCGAGCATGTCCAGCATCTTCACCCGGCTCTGCGCCGCCTGCTTCGGATCGGTGTCATATGAGAACTCCATTCGCGGTTTCTCCATCAGCAGGATCTGGTGATGGGTGAGGTCGGCGAGGAACGCGAACGATTTGTCGCCGGAAGAGATCATGAAGATGCTGTGGCCGACAGTGTGACCGGGCGCGGCCAAAGCCTGGATACCGGGCAGAAACTCCTGGCCGTCCTTGAAGAACACGATGCGGTCGCGGACCGGGAGCAGGTTCTTGCGGGCGTGGACGATGAAGTCCTTGTTCGGGCCGACGAGCTTGCCCTCGTCGGTCCAGTAGTCCAAATCGCTTTGTGCGATGTAGTACTGCGCGTTCGGGAACAGCACCTTTCCCGCGTCGTCGACCACGCCGCCGATGTGATCGATATGAGCGTGCGAGAACACGATTGCATCGATGTCTTCCGGCTTGATGCCGGCCTCCGCCATGCTCTTCTGCTGCCGGCCGGTGGTCGGCCCGAACAGTTTCGAGCTTCCCATGCCGGTGTCAAACAGAACGAGCTTGTCGCCGGTGTTCACGATCGGGGAGTTCTGCTCGAGCACGATGTTGTCCGGAGCCAGGAAATTGTCGGAGAGCATCTTCTTGATTTCGTCGTCGGTGGCGCCGGTGAACGTGCCTTTTGGGTTGCCGAGCGGCAGCGGTCCGTCAGACACGACGGTGACTTCCGCCGAGCCCAGGTTGAAGCGGTGGAAATAAGGGGACTGCGTGCCGAGCTTCGGCTCACGCGCGAGTGCGTTGCCGTCGAGCATGGCCGAAGCGCCGAGGCCGGCGGTCAACGCAAGCAGGGATCGCCGTGAAAGCGGGTTGCTCATGGGGGTCTTCCTCCAACTCTTAATTATGATTGGATCAGAGTCATGCCGCGCGAACCGCTTGGCTCGTGCGGCAACGCCCAGCATGAGGCCGCTTTTGGGCCTTCGGAAGGCGTTGCAACCTGAAAGCGTTCGGAGGACGACAGGAGAGAGAAGGTGCGGGCGCGCTCCGTCAGGCTTTCGCTCGCTTTGCCTCGATCGTGTCCCAGATCTTGGCGGCGATGTCCGGTCCGCCGAGCCGTGCGACCGCGCGGATGCCGGTCGGCGAGGTGACGTTGATCTCGGTGAGATTGCCGTCGATCACGTCGATGCCGACGAACAACAGTCCGCGCTCGCGCAGCGCCGGACCGAGCGTGGCGCAGATTTCCCGCTCCCGCGGGCTGAGGTCGGTTGCCTGTGCGGCGCCACCGCGCACCATGTTCGAACGGAGATCGTCCGCCGCCGGCACGCGGTTGACGGCGCCGGCGAACTCGCCGTCGACCAGGATGATGCGCTTGTCGCCGTGTTTGACCTCGGGGAGGAAGCGCTGGATCACCCAGGGCTCCTTGAAAGTCACCGAGAACATGTCGAACAGCGAGCCGAAATTCATGTCCTGCGGCATGACCCGGAATACCGCGGCGCCGCCATGGCCGTGCAGCGGCTTCATCACCACCGCGCCATGCGTGTCGCGGAATGCGTTGATCTCATCCAGGTCGCGCGAGATCAGCGTCGGAGGCATCAGTTGCGGGAAGTTCATCACGAACAGCTTTTCCGGCGCGTTGCGTACGCTTGCCGGATCGTTCACGACCAGCGTCTTGGGATGGATCCGCTCCAGAAAATGCGTCGAGGTGATGTAGGCAAGATCGAACGGGGGGTCCTGGCGCAACAGGACGACGTCGAAGGCATTCAACGGCTCACGGTGCGGCTCGCCGAGGGTGAAGTGGTCGCCGGGCTCGTCGCGGACGGTCAGCACCTGAACCGGCGCGACCAGTTCCTCGCCGTTCAGCGATAGCTTGTCCGGCGTGTAATAGGACAAACCGTGGCCGCGCTTCTGCGCTTCGAGGAGCAGCGCGAAAGTCGAATCGCCGCGGATGTTGATGCGCGCGATGGGGTCCATCTGGACGGC
>Ga0070709_10002049_pt1 | contig 10935 bp, 9 predicted proteins | sample LARL51metaG_FD_65449 | JGI IMG/M metagenome (GOLD analysis project Ga0070709, IMG submission 65449) | Corn, switchgrass and miscanthus rhizosphere microbial communities from Kellogg Biological Station, Michigan, USA - LAR L5-1 metaG | ecosystem: Host-associated > Plants > Roots > Rhizosphere ...
GAAGAGAGACGTCACACCTATCGACTGGGCACCTCTTTTCCGAGGTTGCGGTATTGGTCGATTACAAGCTTGAGCGCGAGAACGAATGGACTACGCTGTGGGACGCCCCAAAGTGGGCTGTGCCTATAAAAGCCGAATGAGCTACGAGGTCTGCTTCTGGGCACTTTACGGACATGGGACCATGTCCGACTTGAGTCCGTTATCGGCGCCAAGGCGGACGTCCGCCGGCGCTCCAAGTTTATGGGTTCACGCCCTAGCCGAAGCGGTCTTTCCATGCTGGCAGCGCGCCGGGGAAGGGCAGGCGGCTTGCCTCATACACTCCGCGCGCGATCGCCCGCGCCAGCACATTGGCCGCAATCATGCCGAGTTCGGTAAGACCGACCACGGGATCGATCGGCCTGTCGCAGGTCGCTGCTGCGAACAGCACGTCGCCGTCGAGCGGGGCGTGCACCGGATAGATCGCGCGCGCCATGCCGGTCTGCGCGATCATCGCAAGCCGCTTGGCTTGCGGCCTGGTCAAAATAGCGTCGGTCACGACGAGCGCCAGCGTGGTGTTCTCGGTCGCCGTGGCGGCCGGCCCGCCCTTGATCCGAAGCGCCAGCATGTCCGGCGTGAACGATGGCGGCAGGCCGCGTCCGCCATATTCGCCGTTGATTTCGAACGGCGCGGCCCAGAACCATGGTCCGTCCCCGACCGTCACGCTGCCGACCGCATTGACGACGGCGAGTGCGGCGACCGAGACGCCGCCGGCGGTCTTCGCCGAGGCCGAGCCGACGCCGCCCTTTAGGTTGGCCGTGGTCGCCCCCAAGCCCGCGCCGACGCTGCCGAGCGCGAAATCGCCGCCCGCCGCCGCCGCGGCGGCATAGCCGAGATCGCGATAGGGCGGAAAGCGGCCCCAGGCCTTGTCTCCGCCGTTCAAGAGATCGAAGCAGATGGCGCCGGGGACGATCGGGATCACCGCGTCGCGGATCTTGAAGCCGCGGCCCTGTTCGGCGCACCACGCCTGCACGCCGCCGGCGGAATCGAGGCCGAGCGCCGAGCCGCCGGACAGCGCGAGCCCGTCGATCGTGTCGACTGTGCTTTCGGGCCGGAGCACCGTTTCCTCGCGCGTCCCGGGACCGCCGCCGCGCACGTCGATCGCGGCAACCGCCGGCTTGTCGAAGATGATGGCCGTGACACCGGAGGCGAGCTTGCGATCGTCGGCGTGGCCGACGCGAACGCCGGGAATGTCGGTGAGGAGGTTCTTCACGAGGTCGATCCCTGTCGTGTCGCCGCGTCCTGAGCCCAATGGGATATATCAGCCGGAACGGACGCATCAACTGCCTAGCGCGAGCCGGATCATCCTGGCGAGTTCCGGCTTGCGATAGGGCTTGGCCAGCAGCAACACGCCGGGATCGAGACGGCCGTGATGGATGACGGCATTTTCGGTATAGCCCGAGGTGAACAGCGTCTTCAGCCCCGGACGGTGCTTCAAGGCTTCATCGACGAGCTGCCGGCCGTTCAGGATGCCCGGCATGATCACGTCCGTGAACAGCAGATCGATGGGCGTGCCATTGTCGATGATGGCGAGCGCCTCGGCCGCATTCGCGGCTTCCAGCGTCTTGTAGCCAAGGCTCGCGACCTGGGTGACCACATGCTTGCGCACCAGCGCGTCGTCCTCGACGATCAGAATGGTCTCGTGACCGCCCTGGATCTCCTTCGCCGGCGCCGCGTCCGAAGCCGGCTGGCCGCTCCCGGTCGATCGCGGCAGATAGATCTTGACGGTCGTGCCGTGACCTTCCTCGCTGTAGATCTTGATGTGTCCGTCCGATTGCTTGACAAAGCCGAACACCATGCTGAGGCCGAGACCCGTGCCCTTGCCGACCTCCTTGGTGGTGAAAAAGGGGTCGAAGACCTTGTCCAGCAGTGCTGCGGGGATGCCGCAGCCGGTGTCGCTCACCGCGGTCATGACATAGTCGCCCGCCGCGACCTCGTCGTTCATGCTGACATAGGCGTCGTCGAGCGCGACATTCGCGGTCTCGAGCACGAGCTTGCCGCCCTGCGGCATCGCGTCGCGCGCATTCAAGGCGAGGTTGAGAATGGCGGCGGAGAGCTGGTTCGGATCGACCAGCGCCGGCCACGAATCCCCGGCGAGCTTCGGGACGATCTCGATGTGCTCGCCGAGCGTCGGCCGCAGCAGCTTCGCGGATTCGAGCAACAACGCGTTGACGTCGATCTCGCATGGTCGCAACGGCTGTTTGCGCGCAAAGGCGAGCAATTGCTTGGTGAGCTGGGCGCCGCGCTCGGCGGCCTCGTCGATCAGTTTCGCGATCGAGGCAAGCTCGGGCCGGTCGGCGACGGCCTCGGCCAGCACGCCGATGGTTCCGGTGATCACGGTGAGGATGTTGTTGAAGTCGTGAGCGACGCCGCCGGTCAACTGACCGATCGCGTCCATCTTCTGCGCCTGCCGGAATTGCGCCTCTGCGGCGTGGATTTCGGTGAGGTCGCGGCCGATGAAGTAGTATCGGCGTGCCGCCTCGGACCAGGTGCCGAGCCAGTTCAGCGTCACGGGACGCCCGCTCTTGTGGTTATAGCGCGTCTCGAAACTGTGGATCTGCCGCCCGCTTCTGGCTTCCCGCATTCCCTTGCGCGCGAGTTCGAGATCCTGCGGATTGATGAACTCGATCGCGTTGTGACCGATCATCTCCTCGGGCCGATAGCCCAGGATCGTCGCGACGCTTGGGCTGATCTGGACCACGATACCGGCGGTGTCGCTCACCAGGATCAGGTCCTGCGAGTTTTCGAAGATTTGCTGCCGCTCCTCGATCTCGCGCGAAAGCGCCCGCTGTATGCGCTTGCTTTCGGTGATGTCGCGCGCGATCTCCGACGCGCCGATGATCTTGCCCGAAGCGGCGCGGATCGGAGAGATGCTCAAGGAGACCTCGATCTCCTGTCCGTCTTTCCGTAGCCGCACTGTCTCGAAATCCTGGATCGCTTCGCCGCGTCCGACGCGCGCGAGAATCCCGTCGACTTCGCAACTCTGCCCCGGCTGAACCAGGATGGCGATGTGCTTGCCGATCGCCTCGGGCGCCGGATAACCGAATAGCCGTTCGGCTGCCGTATTCCAGGCCGTGACCGTGCCGTCCAGCGCCTTCGCGATGATGGCGTCCTTGGATGACTCGACCACCGCGCTGAACAACTGTTCTCGGCCGGCGTGACGGTCGCGTTCGAATTCCGCCCGCCGGCGCTCGGTTCGCAGCAATCTCGCCATCGCGGCCTGCAGCGCGACATTGTCGAACAGCAGAACGCCCAGGACGAAGCTCGCCGCGGCCAGGCCATAGAGGCGCCCGGCGTAGAAGCCCAGGTCGAATCGGGCGACGTTGAGAATGGACGCGAGCGCGATGTCGAACAGCCAGGCGCACATGACGACCATGAGCCAGATGTCGATGACCAGATGCGGCCGGCGAAACCACAGGGTGACGAGCGCCGCCATGCTGAGCAGCCACACGCTCGTCACGACGCCGTACAGGGTCAATGTGTAACGACCCTGGCTCAACAGGATCGGGAGCCGTTCGTGCTGCACCGTGACGACCCAGGTGACGATCGCGATGACCACGCCCACGGCGAGAGCGCTTGCGGCGATCGACCGCCCGACCGGCCATGGCGTCTTGATGCTGCCATTCTCGGCCTTGGTCAGGGCATAGCCGATCACGAAGAGCGGAAAACCGGCGTGCCAGATCATGTAGAGCCAGGCGGTGGTCTGCAATCCTGCACCGAGCAGTCCGGTCGGCGTGAACAGTCCGGGAAAGGTCAAGCCGTGCACGATCGCGGCAGCGGCGGTGAACAGATAGCCGCTCGCGAGCAGCAGCATCGCCCATGAGCGCAGGATGGCGAATTGCGAGAGCAGCAGGATGGCCGTGATGATGTCGTTGATGGCGAGCGCCGACTGGTAACTCGCGACGAAGGCCGGAATCGGCGTCAACGGCGTTCCGGCAAACGGCACGGCAAGCGCAAACAGCAGCGCGGAGATACCGACGACGGCAAGCGCCAGCGAGCGGTCGCGCCGCGTTGCCGCGCGGGTCGAAAGAAACACGATGCGATCGTTGCCCGCTGGCATGTTCGCCTCCAGCGAACGTCGAATGCTGTATGCCTGTTAAGGTGCCAATGATTTAATGGAAACAACCGCAGGTGACATATTACTTAAGTTTAGCAGAGCGGCCTCGAAGCAACCAACGCGAGTAACCGGGTTTTTACTGGCTGACACCGATAATCACCCGGGATTTTACTGACGTCATCCGGAATTCTACGGGGTTGCCGGTTCTCAGTTACAGCTTACGTTCGCCGTGGAGCGTCCAATGACCCGTATTCTCGTGATCGACGATCAAAGAGACGTCCGCGCGATGATCTGCATGGTGTTGCGGCTCAATCGTTTCGACGTGCACGAGGCGGCCAACGCGGCGGCCGCGCTGAAGATTTTCGAGGAGGCCGCGTTCGATGTCGCGATCGTCGACATCTTCCTGGGCGGCGCCAGCGGTTTCGACGTCATCGCGGCGATGCGTGGAAAACGTCCCGATCTGCCCGTGGTCGTGATCTCCGGGATGACATCCTTCGATGCCGCCTCGCGGCCCGCGGAGCTGAGCAACGTGGTCTATCTGCAGAAGCCGTTCCGGCCGAACGACCTGATCGGTGCGATCGCGAAGGCGCGCGGCGAGGAGCCGGCGGGCGCCGCAGCCAGCTTCGTCTCGCGCGCCGCGTGCTGAACCAAAAAGGCTGAACCAAAAAAGAACGCCCCGGCGGAGCGGGGCGTTCGAAGCCTAAAGCATGATCCGGAAAAGTGTGTAGCGGTTTTCCCTTAGCTAACAAACGCGGAACGCGTTTGCGCGGAGATCATGCTCAATCAAGGAGCTAAAGCGCGATAATGATTCAACCTGATCTCATCGCGCTTTAGCCTGATCCTCAGATCATCAAGACCCTTTGGGATTGACCTCGGTATAACCGCCCTTGGAGTCCCACTTGTAGACGACATAGTCGATCTGCTTGATGTCGCCCTTGGCGTCGAACTCCATCTTGCCGATCACGGTGTCCCACGAGCCGCCCTTGATCGTCTCCATCACCTTCTTCGGATCGGTGGTCTTGGCCTTCGCGGCCGCCTGCGACCAGACCTGCATCGCCGCGTAGGTGTAGAGCGTGTAGCCCTCGGGATCGACGTTCTTGGCCTTGAAGCGCTCGACGATCGCCTTGGCGGTCGGCTTGTTGCGCGGATCGGGGCCGAAGGTGAACAGCGTGCCTTCGCCGGCCGGTCCAGTGATCGAGGCGAACTCCTTGTCGGCGAGCGCGTCGCCGGCCATCAGCACGGTCTTCAAGCCTTGATCGCGCATCTGACGGACGATCAATCCCGACTCCTGATGATAGCCGCCGACATAGACGAGGTCGATGTTCTCGAGCTTCAATCGCGAGACGATGGCGTTGAAATCCTTGTCGCCCTTGTTGTACGACTCGAACAGTTTCTCGGTGATGCCGGCCTTGTTCAGCGCCTTCTTGGTCTCGTCGGCAAGTCCCTTGCCATAGGTCGTCTTGTCATTGAGGATCGCGATGTTCTTGCCCTTGTAGTTCTTCGCGATGAACTGGGCGGCGACCAGACCCTGCTGATCGTCACGGCCGCAGACGCGCGCGACGTTCCAGAGCTTGCGCTCGGTGAACAGCGGGTTGGTTGAGGCCGGCGTGATCTGCAGCACGTTGCCGTCGGCATAGGCTTCCGAGGCCGGAATCGACGAAGACGAGCAGTAATGACCCGCCACGAAGGGGATCTTCGCGCTGCCGATCTTCTCGGCGACCGAGCGCGCCTGCTTCGGATCGCAGGCATCGTCCTCGACATCGAGCTGCAGCTTCTTTCCGAGCAGCCCTCCGGCGGCGTTGAGGTCGGCCACCGCCATTTCCGCGCCGTTCTTCATCTGCCGGCCGAAGGCGGATTCGCCGCCGGTCATGGGGCCCGCCACTGCAACTGTGATGTCGTCCGCAAACGCCATGCCCGACAGCGCCAACGATGCGCCCAGTGCCAGGCCGATGAGCTTGAAAGATTTCATGAGTGATCCTCGCGGGTGTACGCTTTTGAGTTGACCGGACATGCCGGCTTCGTGAAGCAGGTCATTGTCGGCTCATTTTATCGTGAAGTCATCGGCAATTTTCGGGCAAATGCACGGTCTACGTGCAGCATTTGGCCCGGGCCATCGCGGTCGCCCCGGATGGCCGTGCTAGGCCCGCCGTCCGCCTTCCAGATAGGCCGCGCGGATCTCGGGACGTTCCAGCAGCTCGCTCCCGGTTCCAGCCAGCGTGATCAGGCCGTTGACCATGACATAGCCGCGATGGGCGAGCTTGAGCGCATGGTTGGCGTTCTGCTCGACGATCAGGACCGTGAGGCCGTCCTGCCGGTTCAGCGTGCGGATGGCGTCGAAAATCTGGCGCGCGATCAAGGGCGCCAGACCCAGCGAGGGCTCGTCCAGTAGTAACAGCCGAGGGCGGCTCATCAGTGCGCGGCCGATCGCCAGCATCTGCTGCTCGCCGCCAGACAGCGTGCCGCCGCGCTGCATCAGCCGCTCCTTCAGCCGCGGGAACAGCGTAAACACCCGTTCGAGGCCGCTTGCGCGGTCGGCCTCGCTGCAGTCAGTCGCGTCGGCGCCCATCTGCAGGTTTTCCGCCACGCTCATGCGCGGGAAGATTCGCCGCCCTTCCGGTGCCTGCGCAATCTTGAGCCGCGCGATCTGGTGGGTCGGGATGTCGGTGATATCGCTCCCGTCGAACAGGATCTGGCCGGCGCGGGCACGGGGCCGCCCGAAAATCGTCATCATCAGCGTCGACTTGCCGGCGCCATTGGCGCCGATCAGCGCGACGATTTCACCCGGATTGATGTCGAGATCGACGCCCTTGAGCGCTTCGATCTTGCCATAGGCCGCGCGCAGGCCGCGGATCGAAAGAAGAGGGACGGGGGAGGAGGTCATCGCTCGGCCCCGTGCTCGCCGGAGCTGATGTCATTCTCACCGTTGGCGACGCTGTCAGCTCTCCCTCCCCCTGAAAGGGGAAGGGTTGGGGTGGGGGTTGTCGCCGCTTGCGCCAGCCTCTCCATGTGCCCGAGAAGATCGCTGAGCACGCCCTCCACCTCATTGTTCCAGTAACGGACAACCGTGACGCCCTTTTCGGCAAGCCACTGTGTCCGACGGTCATCGGCCTGCTTGCGCTCTTCGGCGTGCTGTCCACCGTTCACCTCGACAGCCAGCCGAAGACGCGAGCAATAGAAATCCAGCGTGTAGAGGCCGAGCGGATGCTGCCGCCGGAAAGAAAAGCCGTTGAGCTGGTCGCGTCGCAGCGCGCGCCACAATCGCTGCTCTGCGTCGGTCATATTGCCGCGGAGATATCGCGCGCGTGCGGTCATATCTTTCGTGCGGGAAAAGCGGGACCGCCACCCGCCCGCTTCGCGGTCGACCTCCCCCTTGCAGGGGGAGGTGGGAGATTTGTCGTGCGGCGCGGTCACGTCCCGCTCTCCATCACGGCGATGGCTTCCTTTTCGTCGGCGCCGAGGTAGGCGGCAATCACCTTGGGATCGTCGCGCACCTTTTGCGGCGAGCCTTCGGCGATCTTGACGCCGTAATCCATCACGACGACATGGTCCGAGATTTCCATCACCACGCTCATGTCGTGCTCGATCAGCAGGATCGAGGTGCCTTGCTCGGCGCGGATCGAGAGCAGCAATTCGCTGAGTGCCGCACTTTCCCGCGCGTTGAGGCCAGCGGCCGGCTCGTCCAGGCACAGCAGCGCGGGTTCGGTGCACATCGCGCGCGCGATTTCGAGACGCCGCTGATCGCCGTAAGGAAGGTTGCCGGCTGCATCGTCGGCGCGGTCGAGCAGGCCGATGCGATTGAGCCAGAAGGTCGACAGCTCGATCGCGTGCTTCTCGGCGGCACGCCAGGACGGCGCTCCGATCAGGCCGAGGAAGGTGAGGCCCGAGGCCCGCATCAACACATTGTGCTGCGCCACCATCAGGTTTTCCAGCGCGGTCATGCCGGGAAACAGGCGGATATTCTGGAACGTGCGCGCGACTTTCGCCTGCTTGGAGATCCTGAAATCGTTCAGCTTCTCCAGCGCGATCTCGTCCGCGCCGTCGCGGGTCAGCCGGATCGTGCCGCCGGTCGGCTTGTAGAAGCCGGTGATGCAGTTGAATACGGTGGTCTTGCCGGCGCCGTTCGGGCCGATCAGCGCCGTGATCTTGCGCCGTTCCGCCGTGAACGACAGCTCGTTGACGGCGACGATGCCGCCGAAGCGCATCGCCAGAGAGTCGACGGCAAGAATCCTGTCAAGAATCCGGTCGTCGCTCATCCCTGTCCTTCCTTGACGAGGTCGGAGGAGATGGCTTTCGCCTTTTTCAGGAAGACGGTGGGCGCGCGATGGCCGATCAATCCACGCGGCCGCCAGATCATCAGCAGCACCATCGCCATGCCGAACACCAGCATGCGGTACTGGTCGAGGCCGCGGAACAGCTCGAAGCCGCCGATCATCGCGAGCGCCGAGAGTGCGACGCCGAGCTGCGAGCCCATGCCGCCGAGCACGACGATCGCAAGCACCAGCGCCGATTCCTGGAAAGTGAAAGATTCCGGGCTGATGAAGCCCTGACGGGTCGCGAAGAAGGCGCCGGCGAAGCCGCCGAACATGGCGCCGGTCGCGAAGGCCGTGAGCTTGGTCGTCGTGGTGTTGATGCCGAGCGCGCGGCAGGCAACCTCGTCCTCGCGCAGCGCCTCCCAAGCGCGGCCGATCGGGAGCCTCCGCAGCCGGATCGTGACCCAGTTCGTCAGCAGCGCCAGCGCCAGGATCAGATAGAACAGGAACACGATGCGATGGGTGGGCGAGAACTCGATGCCGAGCAGCGCGGCAAGCCCGTCGTCGGCGGGCGTCAAGGGAATGCCGAACAGAGTCGGGCGCGGAATGCCCGAGATGCCGTTGGGGCCGCCGGTCAGGCTCTGCCAGTTGATGATGACGAGGCGGATGATCTCGCCGAAGGCGAGCGTCACGATGGCGAGATAGTCGCCGCGCAGCCGCAGCACCGGGAAGCCGAGCATCACGCCCCAGAGCGAGGCCAGGATGCCGGCGAGCGGCAGGCAGACCCAGAACGACAGGCCGAAGGTGGTGGCGAGCAGCGCATAGGAATAGGCGCCGACCGCGTAGAAGGCGACGTAGCCGAGGTCGAGCAGGCCGGCGAGGCCGACCACGACGTTGAGCCCCCATCCGAGCATGACATAAGTGAGGACGAGGATCCCGAGGTCGAGAATATAGCGCTGATTGTAGAAGATCACCGGCACGAGGAAGGTGAAGATCAGGAGCGCCGGCGCGATCAGGCGGCCCGCGCCGGAAAGCCGGCCCTGCACGAACGGCGGAATGATGTTGGCGGCGCCGATCGGCCCCAACCATCGCCGGATCAGTTCGAACGCGATGCTGCCGACGAACACGGCCGCGACCAGGCTTGCGAGTTCGCCAAAGCGCGTCCAGTAGATCAACTGCCCGGTGGGGCCGGCCTCGGTGCGGATGCCGATCATCAGCGAGAACAGCACCAGCGCGACGAAGGCGCTCACGAAGGCTTTTTGCAGGATGGAGGCGAAACCGGGCGCGCCCGCAGCCGGCTTGTGTTCGGACGTCGATCCGCTCACGCCGCTCAAACTTTCTCAACCTCGGGCCGGCCGAGCAGCCCCGTTGGCATGAAGATCAAGACCACGATCAGGATCGAGAACGCCGCGACGTCCTTGTATTCGACCGAGAAATAGGCCGACCACAAGGTCTCGATCAGCCCGATTGCGAGTCCGCCCAGCATCGCGCCCGGCAGCGAGCCGATGCCGCCGAGGACGGCGGCGGTGAACGCCTTGATGCCGGCGACGAAGCCCATGAAGAAATCGACCAGGCCGTAATAGAGCAGGTACATCATGCCGGCGACGGCGGCGAGGGCCGCGCCGATCACGAAGGTCATGGAGATGGTGCGGTCGACATCGACGCCGAGCAGGGCCGCCATGGTCTGGTCCTGCTCGCAGGCACGCATGTCGCGGCCGAGCCGGGTGCGCGCCACCAGCCAGGTGAAGAGCAGAAGCAGCACGACGGTCGTGATGACGACGATGATCTGGATGTTCGAGAGCTGCACCGCGAAACCGCGGCTGCCCTCATGCAGCGTGTAGCCGCCGGTGATGATCGGCGGCACCGGCTTGACGCGGGCGCCCTGGGCGACCTGCGAGTAGTTCGTCAGCACGAACGACATGCCGATCGCCGACAGCATCGGCGCCAGCTTGAACGAATGCCGCAGCGGCCGGTACGCGATGCGTTCGACGGTCCAGCCATAGAGTGCGGTGATCGCCATCGACACCAGGAGCACGATCAGGAGGACGACGGGAACGGCGGTCAGCCCGAACGAGACCAGCACGAGGAAGGTGATCAGCGCGATGAAGCCGCCGATCATGAAGATGTCGCCATGGGCGAAATTGATCATGCCGACAATGCCATAGACCATGGTGTAGCCGATGGCGATCAATCCGTAGATTGAGCCGAGCACGAGTCCGTTGATGAGCTGTTGCGCGAGATAGTCCATTGGCTGCCGGTTCGAGATGACGCGGCGAGGGCCCCCAGGCAGCCTTGCTCGACGCGTCGTCCCATTCTCTAACAGTGGGAACCGCACGCGGCAACTGCGGCCGATCAGCTACCTTCGGCTTGCACAGACGTTTGTTCCGCGCGTGAGTTCCGGCCGCCGAGGACGGCAAGGATGGCCAAAATCGCGACAGATTATCGCCATGCAATCTGCCGAATAAACCAGCGCTTGGAACCGCTGTTCCTCCGCAACCAATCTTTTCCGGGCTCGTTGGTCCATTACTCCGAACAAGGAAAGGGAGAACTCTGAATGAGCCAGAACCAGAACCCGGGCCAGCAGAACCAGAA
>Ga0070709_10002050_pt1 | contig 10935 bp, 12 predicted proteins | sample LARL51metaG_FD_65449 | JGI IMG/M metagenome (GOLD analysis project Ga0070709, IMG submission 65449) | Corn, switchgrass and miscanthus rhizosphere microbial communities from Kellogg Biological Station, Michigan, USA - LAR L5-1 metaG | ecosystem: Host-associated > Plants > Roots > Rhizosphere ...
AGGACCCCAACGTCCGCCCGTCCGAGGCCGCCCGGCTGCGGCGCCTCACCGGGCTGCCCGCCGCCGAGCCGGGCGCCGAGCAGGCTGCCGACGGACCGGGCGCCCAGAAACCGCCCCACCTTCCCGGAGGCCATCCGTGATCATGGCGTTCTGGCTGCTCCACCGACGGCACGCGGATGGGTACTGGGCTGGACGATGATCCGCCTCGGCATGCACCTGGCCTTGGTGCCGGCAGGTCAGCCGATGACCTTGACGTTTTCCGCCTGGGGCCCCTTCTGGCCCTGGGTAATGTCGAACTCGACCTGCTGCCCTTCCTCCAGATTGCGGTAGCCGTCACTGACGATAGCGCTGAAGTGCACGAACACGTCCTGGCCACCATCGACAGCGATGAAACCGTAGCCCTTGTCGCCGTTGAACCATTTCACAGTGCCCTGCGCCATATTGACCTTCTTGCTGTTGGACGTGGCGCACCCCTCACCACATGCGGGGGCCCGCGCTTGCTGGATCGCTTACAGTCAGCCTGCCACGGAATACGCGGGCTGGTGATTCAGTCGACTCGCCCGGGGCCATGAGCCTCCCCGCTCACGTTTAGCCACGGCTCGGTGAGATGTGGGAGTGGCGCGCGTGATGCCAGCTTCCGGGTGGCATCACGCTTCACGCGCGACTGGAGTGCACCGTCCTGCTGGCGCAGCCGCGCTCATCCTGCGCATAAGCTGGGCGGTGAGGGCGAACGCTGGCTAGAGCGTCCCCGCCTGGGTCTCACCGGAGGCACCGTGCCGCTCTCTGAGCACGAGCGGCGCCAATTCGAGCAGATCGAGGCGGCGCTCCGCGATGGTGACCCACGATTTGCTGGCGCCCTCCGCGCGGCCGACCTGCGGGTGCATTACCGGCGCCGGGTTATCACAGCGGCGCTGGGATTCCTGATCGGCGTCGGGCTGCTGCTCGCCGGGGTCGTGATCAATGTCATCTTGATCTCGGTGGCGGGCTTCGTGGTTATGTTCGCCTGCGCCCTGTGGGCAGTGGCCAGCTACCGGCGCATGACCGGCAGCACCACCGGGCGCACCCCCGCCGAGGACAGGGGCTCTGGCAACAAGCGGCGTGCCGCCAAGGGCCGGCGGGCTGGCACCCAGGCGAAACCGCGGCTCATGCAGCGACTGGAGGAGCGCTGGCGGCGGCGCGCTCAGCCGCCGGATGGTGGCTGAGCTGGTGATAGGTCAGCCGTCAAGTCGATGATCAGGCACGAGGCCCAGCCGACAAGACTGGCCATGCCGGTTTCGCGAGCAGGTAACCGCCCGGCCGGCGCGCTGGGCGCAGGCTCGAGGGAGAACGACGATGTGGCGAGCGTGACCCGGTCCACCACGAGCACGCTGTTGTTGGGCAGCATGGCCCAGCCGGGCTGGGGCCACCCGGAACTGGCCACGACCACCGCGTCCGGCGTGGCCAGGCAGGCGAGGTGGAAGTACCCGGCGATCTCCTCGGGCGTGCTGGCCAGGCCGCGCTTCCGCAGCTCATCGGCGGGAATCCGGGCCGGGTCGTGCCAGGAGATCACGTACATTTTCGCGGGTGAGAGCAGCACCGCATTGAGGCTGTTCACCGCGTAGCGCTCCGCGATGCTGGCCACCGTGTCGGCGATCGCCGCGATCATGTCGCCACGCCGTACCCCCAGCCGCCACATGATGTGCAGCAGGTAGCGCTCGCTGTCGGTGGTGCCGGCGAGCCGCTGCTCCCATTCGGCGGGCAGCATCTCGCCGAGCCGGTCCTGCGGGTGGACCGCGCCGTTGTGGGCGAAGGTGTACGGCCCGAAGCGGAACGGGTGGGAGTTGGGGTAGCCGATGCCCAGGCCCGGTGTTGCCCAGCGCAGGTGCACCAGGCCGAGGTCGCCAAGCGCGCGCCCGGCCAGCCGGGTGTATTCCGGCTCCTCCGCCGCGCGGCGCGGCGACTTCCGTATCTCCGGCCCGTCAGAGTTGTACCAGGCCATGCCCCAGCCATCGCAGTGATAGGCCGACAACGCGGTGAACGCGCCAAGACCTTCGCTGGTGAGCAGGCCCGCCACGGACGCGCTGCCCCGGGAGCAGTAACCAAGCAGACGGCACATGGGCGAACCCTAGAGGTATTTGCCCATGCCGCCGGCCACGTCGATCGACGCACCGGTGAGGTAGCTCGCGCGGTCGCCCGCCAGGAAGGCGACCAGGCCGGCCACCTCGTCGGGGCGCCCGAACCGGCCGAGCGGGACCTCGGCCGCGGCGAGCTGGCCGAAGAACTCCTCGGCGGGCATGTCCGGTGCGCGGCGGCGGTGGATGTTCTCCCACTGCGGCGTCGTGACGAACCCGATGTTGACGCTGTTCACCAGGATCCCCTCGCTGCCCAGCTCCATGGAAAGGGCCTTGGCGAGGCTGAGGCAGGACGCCCGGTTCACCGACGAGGCGAGGAAGGCGGGGTCGGGGTAGCGCCCGTATACGGCGTTGATGTTGATGACCCGTGGTGCCGTGCTCTGCCGCAGGTGCGGCAGGGCCGCGCGGGTGCAGCGGATCTGGGAGAGCAGCTTGGTGTCGATGTCGGTGTGCCAGTCGTCGTCGGTCAGCGTGCCGAACCGGCCGGGCCTGGCGCCGCCGGCGTTGTTGACCAGGATGTCCAGCCCGCCCATGGCGGCCGCGGCCGCCTCGATGAACGCGGCCACCTGCTCCGGCTCCGTCACGTCGCAGGGCATCGCGCGAACCATGCTAGCCCCGGCCCCGCCACCCCGCCCAAAGCCGGCGCTCCCGTCGGGCATCTGTTTGACAAGCTCTACGGCTGCCGCGTCCAGCTCATCCTGATGCCGCGAGCAGATCACCACGGCCGCACCCTCGGCCATCAGCTCGGCGGCGATCGCCTTGCCGATGCCCTTGGATCCGCCGGTGACTACCGCGCGCCGCCCGGCCAGTCCCAGGTCCATCTACGCACCGTCCGGCGCGGCGCCGGGCTCCTGCTCTCCAGCCGTGGCCGCCTCGGCGGCCTGCGTCTCCGCCAGTTTGAGCAGGCTCTCCCGTGGCGGGACGAACACGTCGATCTCCAGGCAGGGGCTGTCGGTCGTCCAGGCTCCGTGCGGGACCCAGGACGGTACCACCGCAACGTCTCCCCTGCGCATGGTGCGCACGTCCCCGTCCAGGTCGAAGGTGAACTCGCCGTCGATCACGATCACGATCTGCTCTTCTTCGTGCACGTGCCGCGGCGCCTCCGTGCCCGGCTCGAAGCTGACGAAGTTCGCCATGCCACGCTGCCCGAGTACGGGGCGGAACCCGAGCCCGGGCAGGAACTCCACCGGGGTCACCGAGTCCACGTTCACGTACCGGCCGTCCCCGCCACGCTCGCCCAGCGCCTCCGTGGTGAAGTGACTGGCAGCATCGCCAAGCGCTTCGCTCACTTGCCCTCCTGACCGGTCTTCAGGACCTCGCCGATCCGGCGAACGCCCTCGTCGATGAGATGGTCCGCGACCCGGCTGTAGGCAAGCCGGATCTGCGTGGCCCCGGCGTCGCCGGGGTAGAACGGGCGGCCCGGCACATAGGCCACCTTGCGGTCCCTGGCCGCTGCCGAAAGCGCCACCGTGTCCACTCCGTCGGGGGCGGTCAGCCAGACGTAGAAGCCGCCCCGCGGCGTCGTCCATGTCGTGCCGTCCGGCATGTGCGCGGCCAGCGCCTGCGTGATCAGTTCGGCCCGGCGAGCGTAGAGCGCCCGCGACGCGACGATCTGCCGGTCCAGGTGCCCGGCCCGGCCGTATTCCTCGAACATCCGCTGGCCGAGCGCGCCGGAGCACTGGTCGGAGTTCTGCTTGGCCACCACGAGCCTGCCGATGACCTGCTGTGGTCCTGCCGCCCAGCCAAGCCGCACCCCCGGGAAGAAGATCTTCGAGCCGGTGCCCGCCTGCAGCACCACGTCGGGTGCCAGCGACCAGAGGCTGGCCGGTGGCGGCGCGGTGAAGCCAAGCTCCCGGTAGGCGACGTCCTCACAGATGAGAAAGCCATAGCGGCGGGCCAGGCCGACCAGTTCGGTGCGGCGGTCGGCGCTCATCGACAGGCCGGTGGGGTTCTGGTAGTCCGGAATCGTGTAAACGATCTTGGGCCGCAGGCCCCCGGCCAGCAGATTGGCGAGCACATCGACGCGCATGCCGTCGTCGTCCATGGGGACGCCGCGCACGTCCGCCTCGTACCCCCGGAACGCCATGATGCCGCCCAGGTAGGTGGGCGATTCGACGACCACCACGTCGCCGGGGTCGAGGTAGCTCTTGGCGAGCAGTTCCATGCAGTCGATGCCGCCGCTGGTGATCATCAGTTCGCCCGGGTCGGGGCGCGTCCCCTCCAGCGACTCCAGCCGCCCGGCCACGTAGTCGCGGACCCCGGCGATGCCCTCGGTCGCCGAGTACTGCAGGGCAACCGCGGCATCGCCGGCGATGAGCCGGCCCGCGATCTCCGCGAGGACCTCGGTGGGGAACGTGGCCGGGTCCGGGAAGCCGCCGGAGAACGTGATGACGTCGGTCGCCCCGGCCAGGGAAAGGATGGCGGTGATCTCGCCGCCACCCAGGTTTCGGGTCCGCTGAGCGAGGCCCGCGCTCCAGTCATGCTGCTCAAGGGCTGCGGTCATGTGCCTGTCCCTCTCCGACTGGCCTGCTTATCGTTGCTCGCCTCTCTTGACAGCAAAGTTTACAAATGTAAAAATCTTGGCCAGTCCGTACTTACATTGATAAGTCCTGGTTGCACTATAGCTCACACGGTCGGGGTTCACGAGATGGGCTACCTGGCAAATGGCAACTAGCTCGGCTCCGCTCGCCAAGCTGACCGAGGTCGCCGCCCCGTCCTCCCCGAAGGTGGAAGTCGACGAGCTCGACCTGGCGTTGCTGCGCGCACTCGCGACGGACGCACGCCAGTCCCAGCGTGCCCTCGCCCGCGCCGTCGAGATGTCCCCGCCCGCCGTGGCCGACCGGATTGCCCGGCTGGAGCGCAGCGGAGCCATCCGCGGCTACCGGGTGGAGGTCGACTGGGCGGCGCTCGGGTTCCCCGTCGTCGTCTATCTCGCCGTGACCGCCGGGCCGGGCATGGACCTGAGCGAGATCATCCGTGCCATCAGGGCGATGCCGGAGGCCCAGGACATGAGCGTCGTGACCGGCGGCCTTGACCTGCTGGTCCGGCTGCGCGTCCGGGATCACGCGCACCTGCGCGAACTCCTGCTCACCAAGATTTTCCAGATCAACGGCGTACAGCGAACCGAAACGTTCCTCTCGCTCGCCGACGTCGAACCCGAAAACTTCACTGCCGCCATGCTGGAGATCATGAGCCAGCGCAAGGCCCAGGGCCCAGTGGCGAAGGAACGGGGCCCTGGCCCAGCGGGGGGTTCCGGGGGGTCGCCCCCCGGGCCAGCACTGGGGGGTCCGGGGGGCGGCTTGCCGCCCCGGGCCAGCAAGGCAAGGCAGCGAACATGACCGGCACGGCCCGCGCCGCGCGCAGGGCACTGCCTGATCGGAGGCCAGCCAGATGATGGGAAGCCCGACGCCAGGCCGGTCCGGTGTCACCGGGGTGGGCCAGGCCGGATTTGTTGCGCGGCACGGCCTGTACACACCGGAGCAGGCCATCGACGCCGAAGCGGTGGCCAGCCAGATCCGCGAGCGCGGGCTGCGCACCGTCCGCCTGACCGTCGTCGATCAGCACGGCCAACCGCGCAGCAAGTCGCTGGCCCCGGACGTGGCCATCGCCGCGATGTCCAACGGCCTGGACTTCTCCGGGGCGATCTACAGCCTGGACACCGGCAACCAGGTGTTCGTGCCGGCGTTCGCCGCGGGCGGCGGGTTCGGCATCGACGAGTTCACCGGGTTCCCCGACATCGTCCTTGTGCCCGATCCGGCCACCTTCCAGGTGCTGCCGTGGGCCGACAGCACCGGGTGGCTGCTCTGCGACACCTACTTCTCCAGCGGCCAGCCGATGCCGCTGGACGGGCGCGGGCTGATGCGGCGGATGCTGGGCGAACTCGGCGAGGCCGGCTACGACTTCCTCGCCGGGATCGAGATGGAGTACTACATCGTCAAGCTCACCGGCGAGCCGGTCGCCCCGGAGAACGCCGGCTTCACGCCGCCACCGCCCGGCGTGAGCGTGTTCGAGCTTGGCTACCAGTACCTGTCGGAGGTGCGGCTGGACAGCGTGGCCGCCACCCTTGAGGCGATCCGCGACGGGCTGGCCGCGGTGGGGCTGCCACCACGCTCGATGGAGGACGAGTGGGGCCCGGGCCAGATGGAGTTCAGCTTCAGCCCCATCGGCGGCCTTGCCGCCGCGGACGCGGTCGTGCTGTTCCGCTCCGCGGTGAAGCAGATGTGCCAGCGCCGCGGGCTGCTCGCGACGTTCATGTGCCGCCCGGCGCTGCCGAACTTCTTCTCCTCGGGATGGCACCTGCACGAGTCCCTGCTGTCTCGCGGCGACGGGCGCAACGCGTTCGCCGCCGAGGACGACTACCTGTCCGAGACCGGCCGCCAGTTCGTGGCCGGGCTGATCGAGCACGCGATGCCGATGACGGTGTTCGCCACCCCCACCGTGAACGGCTACAAGCGGTTCCGCCCCTACTCCTTCGCCCCGGACCGGGTGACCTGGGCGCTGGAGAACCGGGGCGCGCTGATCCGGGCCCAGGGCGCGCCGGGCGACGCGAACAGCCACGTGGAGAACCGGATGGGCGAGCCGGCCGCCAACCCGTACCTGTACATGGCGGCCAACATCGCCGCCGGGCTCGACGGCATCAGGCGCAAGCTGGCCCCGCCCGCGCCGATCGAGGCGGACCCCTACGCCGCGGAGGCGCCGATGCTGCCGACGTCCCTGGCGGACGCCGTCGTGGCGCTCGACAAGGACACCTTCTTCCGGGATGCCTTCGGCAGCACGCTCGTCGACTACCTGCTCCAGATGAAGCGTGCGGAACTGGCCCGCCACGACGCGGCGGTGGCCGAGAACCCGCCCGCCGAGGGGCAGGACGTCACCGACTGGGAGATGCGTGAGTACTTCGAGTTCTACTGACGGCCGGCCACCCCGGCCGTCGTAATGCAGCGAAAACAGGAGCCGTGATGACCCTCCAGCACGTCGTGCTGTTCAGCTTCCCTCGCGAGCTAACCGGCGACGAGGCCGCGCAGATGCGCGCCATGGTGGCGTCCTGGCCCAGCGAGATCGGGCTGATGACCAAGTGCCGCTTTGGCACGGACCTGACCGGGGCGCGCACGCGGGGTTACGGCTACCTGCTCTACACCGAATTCCCCGACGTGGCCACGATGGAGGAATACCGCGCTCACCCGGTCCACCAGCGGTTCCTCGACTGGCTGATCGACCACGAATGCACGCCGCTGGCCTTCGACTTCTACCTCGGCGAGGACACCGTCCTGATGCCGGAGAGCAACGGGGCCGCCACGTTATCGCAGACCCCAAGACGGCCCGGAGGTGATGCCGGCCGTCTGAGTGAGAGGAACACGACATGGCCAAAACCGACCCCGCCCTGATACCGGGGGCAGCGACCGGCGAGCTTGCGCACGGCTCGCTGCGCCTGGTGGACGCCATCGCGATCTCGATATCGGTGATCGCCCCAGGCATGGCGATGCTGCTGAACGTCACCGGCGTCGCCGCGGTCAGCGGTGGGTCCACCCCGCTGGCATTCCTGCTGGGCGGCATCGCCTGCCTGGCCCTGGCGTTCGTCGTCATCGGCTTCACCCGCCGGATGTCGGCGGCCGGGTACGCCTACACCTACACCAGCCGCAGCCTCGGCAAGGACGCCGGCTTCATGGCCGGCTGGCTGTACTTCTTCGGCTTCATCTGCTTCGTCCCGATGACCATGTCCGGGGTCGGGTACCTCGCCGCCGACCTTCTGCACGTCAACCCGAACCTGTGGATCCTGTTCTTCTTCATCGGGATGGCGCTGTTCCTGTTGCTGTCCACGATCAAGATCCACGTCACCACGCGGGTGCAGATCATCGTCGGCGTCGTCACCATCGCGATCATCCTGATCGTGGACGTGGTCACCACGGCCAAGGGCGGCGCCAACGGGCAGGCGCTGTCGGCATTCAGCTTCAGCCACTCGAACAAGGGCGGCTTCAGCGGCGTGTTCTACGGGATCATCCTCGGCGTCACCTCCTATATCGGCTTCGAGACCGCCGCCGACTTCGGCGAGGAGACCTCGAACCCGCGGCGCAACATCCCGATCGCGATCATCGTGGCCACCGTGTTCGTGGTCATCTTCTACCTGTGGACCACGTACTCGATCGACATCGGCTTCGGCGTGAACAACGGCACGAAGTTCGGCGCCGACCCGGTCGCACTGAAGACCACCGCCGTCACGTACGTGGGCCCCTGGCTCGGCACGCTGGTCGAGATAGGCGGCATGGCCGCGGCGTTCATCGTGTGTGTCGCCTGTGCCACGGCCGCCGCGCGCACCCTGTTCTCGATGGGCCGGGAGGGCGTGCTGCCCGCGGCGTTCGGCCGGACGCACCCGCGGTTCAAGACCCCGGTCAACGCGACGCTCGCGGTCACCGCGGTGGCCATCGTGATGGCCCTGCTGGTGGGCTACCCGTTCTCGGACCCGTTGTTCGGCGCGCCGTTCAGCAACTACTACTTCTGGGCCACGCTGGGCACGCTGCTGATCATCGTGGTGTACATCTTGGTCTGCATCGGCGGCATCAGGTTCTTCTGGCAGACCCGCGAGTCCCGCAGGTGGAACCCGATCGTGCACGTGGCCGTCCCGGTGGTCGGCGCGGTGGTCTTCGCTGCGGCGTGGTACGGCTCGGTGCACCCGACCCCGCCGGGCATCCTCAAGTGGACGCCGTTCGTGGCCGTGGTCTGGCTGGTCATCGGCATCGGGGTGCTGCTCTGGCTGCGGGCGCGACGGCCCGGCTCGGTGGCGCAGATCGGTTCCATCCTCGGCGAGGAGGGCGGCGGCGAGGCCGCCGTCCTGGACAAGTAACCCGGCCCGCACCGCCGCGCGTGGTGCCGGGGCTATCCGGGATTCGTGCCGGTCCGGGCGGCGGCAGCCGCCCGGGCCGTGCGCCGCCTCAGTAGCCGGCCGGCTGGTTGAAGACGACGACGAGGCTGACGATCTTGCCGTCGCGGACGCTGAAGTAGTTCGACAGGATGAGCTCCTCCGGGAGATTGGTCCGGTCGAACGTGCCGTCATAGGCGCCGCGGACGATGGTGTCGCCGTGGTGGTCAAGCACCTCGCGCACGTCGATCCTGACCTTGTCCCCGGTCATCTCCTTGGCGACCCAGCGGCGGATGGCCTCGGTGCCGGCGAACTCGCGGCGGGCGTCGTTGACGTAGGCGTCCGGGGCGAAGGTGGCCACGATCGCGTCGGTGTCGCCCGCGTTGACGGCCGCGATGTGCTCGGCGACGACACCGGTCAGTTCGGTCGGGTTCATCCTGGCTCCTGTTCATCGGTGCTGGCGGACGGCCTGTCCTGACCGGCCGTCCGGGTGCACCTCGAAGCCTGCTTGCTGCCGCACCGGGAGTAACAAGCCCGCCGGCCGCGCTTCTTTCTCCCCCTGGGGGAGGTACCAGACTTGAGGCATGGCCCCTTCGCTGCCGATCGGCGACTTCTCCCGCGCCACCCAAATGAGCATCAAGGCGCTGCGGCACTACCACCGCGTGGGGCTGCTCGAACCCGCCGACGTGGACCCGTTCACCGGGCACCGCCGCTACACCACCGACCAGATACCCACCGCGCAGGTGATTCGCCGGTTCCGGGACCTGGACATGCCGATCGAGGAGATTCGCGCGGTACTCACCGCCCCCGGGATCCCGGCCCGCAATGAGCTGATCGCGGCGCACCTGTCCCGGCTGGAGGAAGACCTGACGCGCACGCAGAACGCGGTCGCCGCGCTGCAGGATCTGCTCGGCCACGCACACGACGGCCCGGCGCGTGCCGAGATCAGCCATCGAAGCGTCCCCGCGACCCGTGCCGCAGCCATCACGGACGTCATCGACATCAGCGACGCCGGCGCGTGGTACCAGGGCGCGCTCGGCGAACTTCACGCCACCATCGGCGCGCAGGGACAGTCGCCCAGCGGCGCTCCCGGCGGCATCTACGCGACCGAACTGTTCACCCTCGAGCACGGCCAGGCCACCTTGTTCGTCCCGTGTAACGGGCAGATCCGGCCGGTCGGCCGCACCGAGCCGCTGCTCGTCCCGCCCGCGGAACTGGCGATCATCGCCTACGACGGCCCGCACGACGGCATCGACCGCGCCTACGGCGCACTCGCCGCGCACGTGACCCAGCACGCGATCGCCGTGGACGGGCCCATCCGCGAGTACTACCTGTCCGGCCGCCACGACACACCCGATGAATCGGCCTGGCGCACCGAGATCGGCTGGCCGATCTTCCAGACGGCCCCCCGGTAGCCAGCAACCGCGCCGCGGCACTCACCGGCAACGAACGCGAACGTGCCCTGTTCCTTGCCCGCGCTGCCGAGTCCGAGCCCGGCGCTAACCGATCGTGATCGCGTCCAGGCGCGTCTTGAGGAACCGCGCCGACACGACCGGTTCGTAGTCGTTGGGCTTGCCGATCGGCGGCCGCAGTGACTCGATCACCGCGTCGTGGTCGGCCTCGTAGAAGTAGACGAGCGAGACGAGGTCCTCGTCGGGCGCCTCGGCCTGCGGCGGGAGCACGCGGTGCCGGTTGGACTTCCACCGGTCGCCGCTCCAGCGGGCGAGCAGGTCACCGGTGTTGATGGTGAACGCACCAGGCACATAGGGCGCGTCCTGCCAGCCCTCCTGCTCGGTCCACACCTGCAGGCCACCGCGGCCCGGCTCACGGTCGAGGATCGTGACCGTGCCGAAATCGGTGTGCGGGCCGATGCGGAACTGGCCGGGTTCCGGTACACCCGCGACCGCCATCGGCGGGTACCAGTTGATGTTCATCGTGTGGGTGGCGTGCCCGGTGTACCGGGTGAAGAAGTCG
>Ga0070709_10002053_pt1 | contig 10929 bp, 11 predicted proteins | sample LARL51metaG_FD_65449 | JGI IMG/M metagenome (GOLD analysis project Ga0070709, IMG submission 65449) | Corn, switchgrass and miscanthus rhizosphere microbial communities from Kellogg Biological Station, Michigan, USA - LAR L5-1 metaG | ecosystem: Host-associated > Plants > Roots > Rhizosphere ...
CGTCGTCATCCAACCTTTTCAGGTCGATGCGATGTCCCTCGAGTGACCACGGCCGGTAGACCATGTCGGAAAGAATGGTGATGCCCATGCCGGTCGCCACCATGCTGCGCACGGCCTCGACGGAAATCGTGCGGAAGATGACATTGGGGACGTGCGGCGTACGCTGCCAGTAGCGCATCGCGGAGCGCTCGGCTTCGTCGACGGTCAGCATCAGATAGGGCTCGCTCGTCAGATCGGCCAGCTTGACGCTGTCCTTGTGCAGCAGCGGATGGTTGGCGCAAGTCCACAGCCGCCGCGGCGACCGCATCAGGAGCCGCGAACGAATGCTGCTCCGGTCGTGCAGGTTCGACACCAGCATGACGGCGGCGTCGACGCTGCCGCTCATGAGACTCTGCTCGATCGCATCGCGCTCGAACTCGTGAAGCCTGACCGTGATCCCCGGGAAGGATCGCCAGAATCGCGACAAGAGCGGCGGCAGGAAATAGCCGGCAATGGTGTAGCTGACGGCGACGTCTACGGTGCCGTCGATCTGCGTGCTCCATCGATGCGGTCCGCGCATCGCATCCGAGACGCTCGCCTCGATCGCGCGGGCGCGCTGCAGGAACTGCTGACCGTCGGACGTGAGCGAAACGCCATTCGAATGCCGGTCGAACAGTTTTCGGCCAAGTTCGGCTTCGAGCGCCTTGATCGAGGCGGTGACAGTCGATTGCGTCACGTTGAGCGCGGCAGCGGCCGCGGAAACACGGCCGGTCTCGGCGGTGGCGATGAAGTGGCGGACCTGACGGAAAGTCAGGGTCATCGAAAATTCCGATATCAGCGAGCGATATTTCCAATTTTACAATCGCGTGATGCGCCGCAAAAATCAACCGGTCAGTTGGTGTTGGGGAAAGCGTCGATGGCTTCCGGAAGCTTGGAATTGGTCGCTCGCGATGTCAGCGTCCAGTTCGATGGCTTGAAAGCGTTGTCCGGCGTGACACTTGCCGTGCCGCGCGGACGCATCACCGGACTGATCGGTCCCAACGGCGCCGGAAAAACCACCCTGATCAACGTCCTCACGGGATTTCAGCCCACCGATAGCGGCGCCGTCGTGCTGGAGGACGAAGCAGTCGACGGTATCCCGGCACACCAGTTGCGGCGCAAAGGGATCGCGCGCACGTTCCAGTCGGGTCGGCTCTTCCGCGACCTGCGCGTCGTCGACAATTTGGAGGTGACGGGCGTCGGCCTCGGCCAGAGCCGGCGGGACGCGATTGCGGAAGCCGAGCACATCATGGCATGGCTCGGCATCTCGCACCTCTCCGGCATGATCGCCGGCGCCCTGCCCTACACCGACGAGCGCCGCGTCGCGATCGGCCGGGCCATCATGCGCACGCCGCGCTACCTCCTGCTCGACGAACCGGCGGCGGGCATGTCCGAGCATGAGAGCCACGATCTGGCCGGCATCATCAAGCGGATATCAGCCGAATTCGGCGTCGGCGTGCTGCTGATCGAGCACAATATCGGCCTCGTGCTCGAACTCTGCGAGCGCATCTTCGTGCTCGACTCCGGCGAAATCATCGAAGTGGGGCCGCCCCGCCAGATCCGCGACAGCGATGCGGTCAGGCACGCCTATATGGGCACGCAGCGCGACGAAGTCATTCAAGCGCTTGCGACAGAACAGGCTGAGGCACCATGACCGTGCTGGCCGTCAACGATATCACGGTCAGCTACGGGCGATTGACTGCGCTCCGCGGCGTCACGCTGAAGATCGCAGAGGGCGAGGTCCTGTTCGTGACCGGTCCCAACGGCGCCGGAAAATCGACACTGCTGAACGCGATCGCCGGCGTGGTGCCGCCCGCCTCTGGCACGATCGCGATCCGCGGCGCTGATATCACGGGGGCCTCGCCCGAGGCGATCGCCCGGCTCGGGTTTTCTCTGGTACCGGAAGGGCGCAATGTCTTCGGTTCGCTGACGATCGAGGAGAATCTGAAGGTCGGCACCGGCATGCGCGCCGACCGGAAGAAGATCGCTTCCGACCTTGAGGCCGTCTACGCGGAATTTCCCATGCTGGCCGCCCGCCGCAACACCCCGGCCGGCATGCTCTCGGGCGGCCAGCAGCAGATGCTCGTCATCGGCCGCGCCCTGATGGCCGCACCGCGGATCATGGCCATCGATGAGCCCTCGCTCGGACTTGCGCCGAAGATCATCGACCAGGTGTACGAGATCCTGCTGCGGCTGCGGCACCAGCGCAAGCTGACGCTGCTGATTGTCGAGCAGAGTTCGACGCGCGCCATGATGACCGGCGGGCGGATGATCCTCATCCGCGGCGGACGCATCGTGTTGGAGGGCGAAGCGGCCGAGATGGTCAGGGACGAACGCCTCAGCCAGGCCTATTTCGGCTTCGGGGACCACTGAGCATGACGGCGGTGCTGCAGATCATCTTCGACGCCCTGAGCCTCGGCAGCCTCTACGCCCTCGGCGCACTGGGTATCGCGCTGATTTTTGGCGTCATGCGGCTCGTCAACTTCGCGCATGGCGATTTCATCGCCTTCTGCGTGTTTGCGATGCTCTGGCCGTCGGTCGATGCGGCAGCGATCGTGTTCGCCGGTCAATTGCCGTTCTATCTTCTCATTCCGCTGTTGCTGCTGATCGGGGCGGCCCTGTCGATGGCTTCGGAGCTGATCGTCTTTCGCCGCTTCCGCAATGCCAATCCGGCGACCATGATGATCGCCTCATTCGCGCTGGGATTCGTGATCCGGCATCTCCTCCTGATGCTGTATTCGAGCCGGCCGAAATCGATCACGCTGTGGCCCAGTCTCGGGCTGCCGGTCGAATTTCTCGGCGCCCACATTCCGATGCTGCAGGTCGTCACCATCGTCATCACGCTCGCCGTCCTGGCGGTCCTCGTGCTGTTCCTGAAGCGCACGCGCTATGGCCTGGAGATGCGCGCCGCCGCCGAGAATTTCACCATGGCGCGGATGCTCGGGGTGCGCGCCAATGCCGTGATCCTGCTGGCCTTCGCCATCAGCGGCATGCTGGCGGCCGCGATCGGATTGATCCTGGCCACCAACTCCGGCACCGCCGACATCGGCATGGGCGCCAATGTCATGCTGATTGCCTTCATCGCAACGGTCATCGGAGGCCTCGGCAGCGTGCCGGGCGCCGTCGCCGCCGGCTTCCTGATTGGTGCGGCCAGCGTCGTCTTTCAGGCGACCCTGCCGCATGACGCCCGCGTTTTTCGCGATGCTTTCGTCTACGGCGCCGTGATCGTCGTGCTGCTGGTGCGCCCGCAAGGCCTGTTCGCCCCCAGATCTGCCAGGCAGCGAGTATGACCATGTCGCAGCGGCGCTCGATCATCCGGCAGACGATCACCACACCGATCATTCTGATGCTGGCCCTGCTCGCCATCGCGGCCCTCACCTACCAGTTCGGCAGCCGGCCGCTCAACCGCACCGCGGTCGAGATGTTCATCAACATCATGGTGGTGGTCGGGCTCTACGTCTTCGTCGGCAATTCCGGCCTGTTGTCGTTCGGGCACATCAGCTTCATGTGCCTCGGGGCCTACATGACGGCTTGGCTGACCATCCCGCCGGTGATGAAATCGATCACGCTGAAGGGACTGCCAGCCTGGCTTCTGCACACGCAATTGCCGATGTGGGCGGCGACCCCGATCTCCGGCGCGTTCGCGGCGCTGTTCGCGCTCATCGTTGGGCGCGTCATCATGCGCCTGTCGGGGATCGCCGCCTCGATTGCCACCTTCGGCCTGCTCGGCGTCGTCAACAACGTCTATTCCAACTGGGACTCGGTGACCGGCGGACAGGGATCGATCGTCGGCATCCCGCCCACCATGACGATCTGGACCGGGTGGCTGGGCGCCGCCTTCGCCATCGTCATCGCCTATTTATATTCGATCTCGCGCTCCGGCCTCGCGCTTCGCGCCACCCGCGACGAGGCCGTGGCGGCGAGCGCATCGGGCATCGACATGGTCCGCGAGCGGCTGATCGCCTTCGTCGTCTCGGCTTTCATCATCGGACTGGCCGGCGCGGCCTATGCGCATTTTCTCAGCATCGTCAATCCGGGCGCATTCTATCTGCGCACGACCTTCATTGCGCTGTCGATGCTGGTGGTCGGTGGCATGTACAGCCTCAGCGGCGCGGTGACCGGCGTCGTCGTCCTCTCGGTGCTGATCGAGCTGTTTCGCAACCTGGAAAAGGGCGTGAGCCTCGGCGGTCTCAGCATTGCGCTGCCAAATGGCGTCCAGGAGATCGCAATCGGCATCATCACCATCGCGATCCTGATGTACCTGCCGACCGGTCTCACCCGCAACCGGGAATTCTCCGTGGGCGGATGGCTGCTTCAGCGGCGCTTCGCACGACCTGCGCAGACGGCGCTGAAGGAACTGAATTGACGTTCGATGTACAATTGGAGGAGTGGGTCATGCGTTTGACGAGAGTACTTGGAATTCTGGCCGGTACGACCGCACTGGCGTTCACGCCGGCACGCGCCGCCGACGAGATCGTCGTGGGATTCGCCACCGCTGCATCCGGCTTCATGCAGGCCTATGACAAGCCGGCGCAGGATGCGGCGCTGATCCGCATCGACGAGATCAACAAGGCCGGCGGCCTGCTCGGCAAGAAGATCAAGGCCGTGTTTGCCGACACCAAGACCGACCAGGCCGAGGGCGCCAAGGCCGGGCTAGCCGTGCTCGATCAGGGCGCGGACATCGTCGTGGTCTCCTGCGACTACGACTTCGGCGCTCCCGCCGCGCTGCAGGCGCAGGCGGCCGGCAAGGTGTCCTTCTTCCTGTGCGCCGAATCGATCAAGGCCGGCATCCCCGGCGTCGGTCCCTTCTCCTTCTCCGGCTCGGTGCTCGCGGCCGTGCAGGGAGCGACGATGGCCGAGTGGGCCTACACCAAGAAGAATGCCCGCAGTTTCTACCGGCTGCTCGACAGCTGGACGGTCTACAACAAGGGTATTTGCGACGGCTTCGATTGGATGCTGCCGCGCCTGAAGGAGGCGGCGCTCGCCGGCAGCGACACGTTCAAGAACGACGACGCCTCGATCGCCTCGCAGATCACGCGCATCAAGAGCCTGCCGAAAGAACCAGACGCCATCATGCTCTGCACGATGATGCCGGGAGCCGTGTCCGCCATCAAGCAGATCCGCGCCGCCGGCATCAAGTCGATGATCCTCAACGGCTCCGGCGTCGACGGCAGCTACTGGCTCAATGCAGTGCCGGACCTGTCGAACTTCTACGTGCCGGTACAGGGCTCGGTCTATGGCGACGATCCGAATCCGAAGGTCAACGAGTTCAACAAGAAGTACAAGGAAGTCACCGGCGGCGATCCTTCGAGCCAATATGTCTATCCCGGATATGTCCTGATCGATGTCTGGGCGAAGGCGGTCGAGCGCGCCAAGACGACGGATGCGGCGGCGGTCGTGGCCGAGCTCGAGAAGATGAACAACGAGGCGACGCTGTTCGGACCACGCACGTTCAACAAGGATATCCATCACCAGAACCAGGGCCGCTACCTGATCGTCGACACCGAGGCCGGTAAGCCGAAGGTCGTCGATCAGTGGACGATCTCGGAAAAGATCCCGGTCGACTATCTGGTCTCCAAGTGAGGTGACAACGCGGCCCCCGGATGCCGTTACATCGGGGGCCGCCGTACCTATCGTCCGATACACCAGCCGGGAAAGGGACAGCACGAGATGGTCGTCATCAACTGCGACATGGGCGAGGCCTTCGGCCTCTACAAGATGGGCGATGACAGGAGCCTGATGCCTCACATCGACGTGGCCAACGTCGCCTGCGGCTTCCATGCGTCCGATTTCAATCACATGCGCAAGACCGTGCAGCTGGCCAAGCAGTTCGGCGTCAAGGTCGGCGCCCATCCCTCCTTGCCGGACCTGCAGGGTTTTGGCCGGAGAGAGATGAAGATCAGTCGCGAGGAGCTGGCCAACTGCCTGCTCTATCAGATCGGCGCACTGAAGGCATTTCTCGATGCCGAAGGCCTGGTTCTCAACCACATCAAGCCGCACGGTGCGCTCTACGGCATGGCATCGCGGAACGAAGAGATCGCGGAAGCCGTGGCCGATGCGGCCGACGTCTACAGGGTGCCGCTGCTCGGCATGAAAGGAACGCTGCATCAGAAGGTCTATGAGCGTCGCGGTCACACCTTCGTCGCCGAGTATTATGCCGATCTCGACTACAACGCCGACGGCAGTCTCATCATCACCAGGGAGCATGAGGCCAAGGACCCGGCCGACGCAGCAACGCGCTGCGCGAGGGCGGTCAACGAAGGCAAGACCCGTTCGGTGGCCGGGAACGACGTCACGGTCGGCGCCGATTCCATTTGCATCCACTCCGACACACCCAATGCGGTGGCGATTGCGCAGGCCGTTCGCGAGGCCGTACGCCCCCATCTGAGCGCGCGCTGACGCGGCGAAGCCAATTCATCACGAGGAAGCCATGGCCACACAGCAGATATTTTCGCCGCTACCCGGTATCTTCTATCGCAAGCCGGCACCCGACAAGCCCGCCTACAAGTCCGACGGCGATGCGGTCGCGGAGAGCGACACGATCGGGCTCGTGGAGGTCATGAAGTCCTTCAATGAGGTCAAGGCGGGCGTGACCGGGAGGATCGTGCGATTCCTTGCCGAGAACGAGGACGCGATCATGGCCGGTCAGCCGATCGCCGAAGTCGAAGTCTAGGTCCCTCGGGCCGCCGATGACGATCCGAAAGCTGCTGATAGCCAATCGTGGCGAGATCGCCGTGCGCATCATCCGCGCCGCGCGCGAACTCGGCCTTGCGACCGTGCAGGTCCATAGCAAGGCCGACAGGGATTCGCTCGCGGTGAGGCTCGCCGACGAGGCCATCGACATCGGTCCGCCACAGGCGTCGAAATCATATCTCAACCAGGGGGCCATCCTCGACGCGGCCAAGGCGAGCGGTGCCGACGCCATCCATCCAGGTTATGGATTTCTGGCTGAAAATGCCGGATTCGCCGCGGCCGTCGAACAGGCAGGTCTCATCTTCGTCGGGCCGACGGCGCAGTCGATCCGCCTGATGGGCGACAAGGTGGCCGCGCGCGAAGCTGCCGCCGCCGCGGGCGTTCCGACCGTCCCGGGTAGCCGAGGACGCCTGGAGTCTGCCGATGCCGCCTTTGCCCTGGTCGAGCAGACCGGCTTTCCCGTCATGATCAAGGCGGCCGCCGGCGGCGGCGGGCGTGGCATCCGCATCGCGCGGACGGCCGAGGAGTTTCATCATCTGATGCCGCAGGCGCAGGCGGAAGCGCTCGCCGCCTTCGGCGACGGCGGTCTCTACGTCGAGAAGCTGGTCGAGGGAGCGCGGCACATCGAGGTGCAGGTGCTGGGCGATGGACGGGACGTCATCCACTGCTTCGAACGCGAGTGCTCGCTGCAGCGCCGGCGCCAGAAAGTCTGGGAGGAAGCGCCCTCACCGTCGCTGAGCCGGGAGATCCGCGAAAAGCTCTGCGCGTCCGCCGTGGCGCTGGCCAGGACAGTACACTATCGCGGCGCCGGAACGCTCGAATATCTCTACGACGACCGCAGCCACGAATTCTACTTTCTGGAGATGAACACGCGCATCCAGGTCGAACATCCCGTCACGGAAATGATCACCGGGATCGACCTGGTGCGCGAGATGATCCGCATCGCCGGCGGCGAACCGTTGCGCATCCGCCAGGATCAGGTGCGGGTGAACGGTCATTCGATCGAAGTCCGCATCAACGCCGAGGACCCGGCAAAGGGCTTCTTGCCGAACCCCGGCACCGTCACCGCGCTCAGCATTCCCGGTGGCGACGGCGTGCGTTTCGACAGCATGCTCTATGCCGGCTATACCGTGCCGCCGTTCTACGACAGCCTGCTCGGCAAGCTGATCGTCCACGACGAGGACAGGCCGAGCGCCATGCAGCGCCTCGATCGGGCGCTGGCCGACCTGAACATCGAGGGGCTGGCGACGACCAAGGTGCTGCACCAGGCGCTGCTGCGCGATGGCGACGTTAAGGCCGGACGCTTTCACACCGCATGGCTCGAGCCATGGCTGGCCTCGCATACCGAAGCTCTCGCCGCAGCGGGCGGCGGGCCTGCCACGGAATCCACTGCCGCCACCACACGAGAATCCGCCCCGTCAGCAACAGGAGGCCGCTAGCCCATGCAAACCCGATTTTCCTTTGGCGGCGACGAGCACATCTTCGCCGAGGTGGATGAAGCGATGTCGCTCGAGGCCTTCTTCAAGAGCCTGTTCATCACCAATGCGGTGCGCGACGCCAAGATCAAGGGCGTATCCGAGATCTGCCCGGCCAACGCGTCGTACCAGATCAAGTTCGATCCCGATCAGATCAAGCCCGACGACATGCTCGCCGAGTTGAAGCGGCTGGATAGCGCAACCGAGAAGTCGGAGCCGGTGATCAAGACCAGGATCATCGAAATCCCCGTGTTCTACAACGATCCGTGGACGCACGAGACGCTGATGCGTTTTCGCGAGCGGCATCAGGATCCTGGCGGCACCGACATCGAATATGCCGCACGCATCAACGGCCTCGATGGTATTGACAGCTTCATCGCGGCGCATTCCGGCGCGCCCTGGTTTGTCTCGATGGTCGGCTTCGTGGCCGGCCTGCCGTTCCTCTACCAGATGGTCGAACGCAAGCGGCAGATCCAGGCTCCAAAATATCTTCGGCCGCGCACGGATACGCCAAAGCTCACGATCGGGCATGGCGGCTGTTTCAGCTGCATCTACTCGGTGCGTGGCGCCGGCGGCTACCAGATGTTCGGCATCACACCGATGCCGATCTATGATCCGAGCCAGACGATCAGCTATCTGCGCGATTTCATGTGCCTGTTCAAGCCGGGCGATATCGTGAAATGGAAGCCAATTGACCGGGACGCCTATGATGCTGCTGTCGCCGATGTCGAGGCGGGCCGCTTTTCGCCGGTGATCCGCGATGTCTCGTTCTCGCTGACCGAGTTCAACCTCGACAACGATGCCTACAATCGCAAGCTGGAGGGCGTTCTCCATGGCCATTAAGGTATTGAAACCGGGTCTTGCGACGACCGTCCAGGACCTCGGACGTCCTGGCTACTATCACATCGGCATTCCGCTCTCCGGCGGCATGGACCGTCACGCGCTTGCCGGCGCCAACCTGCTTGTAGGCAATCCGGAAGGCGCCGCGGTGCTGGAAGCCGTGTTCATGGGCCCGGAGCTCGAGTTCACTGACGATGCGACGGTTGCAGTCACCGGCGCCGAACTGCCACCGAAGCTCGATGGCGCGCCGCGCGAAACCTGGTCGAGCTTCAAGGTGAAGCGCGGGCAGATCCTCTCCTTCGATTTCCTCAAGCTGGGTGCGCGGGCCTACATTGCGGTCTCCGGCGGCATCGACGTGCCATTGGTGCTCGGCTCGCGCTCGACCTATGCGTTGGGCGCGCTCGGCGGTTTCAGGGGGCGCAAGCTCGAAGCTGGCGACGAGCTGCCGGTTGGCAGTGACACCACGTCCGTCAAGGAAGGCCGCACCATCGCAAGAGACCTGCGCGGCCTGCCCGGAGCGATGCCGACGGAGGTGCGCGTCATGCCGGGACTCTACTGGCATCGCATCACGGCCGCCGCCGGCGACGGATTTTTCGCCGACACCTGGAAGGTCGCCCCGGAGGCCGACCGAATCGGCTACCGCTTCAAGGGCGGCAAGCCGCTCGAGTTCGTGCCGCGCGAGCCGCCGTTCGGCGCGGGCTCCGATCCTTCCAACATCACCGATGCCTGCTACCCCTACGGCTCGATCCAGGTGCCGGGTGGCACCGAGCCGATCGTGCTGCACCGTGACGCGGTCTCAGGCGGCGGCTACTTCATGGTCGGAACGGTCATTTCCGCCGACATGGATCTGATCGGCCAGTTGCAGCCCAATACGCAGGTTCGGTTCGTGAAGGTCGAGATGGAGGAAGCGCTTGGCGCGCGCAGAGCTCGCGCCGCACTCACCGACAAGCTCCGTAATTCCCTCGCCTGATCTCTCTGACGCGATCACGAACCGAATAGCCGTCCCCAGGATGCCAAAGTCCTGGGGTCGGCGCCGGCGAGCTGCATGGTCCGCCACAGCGTAACGGCGACCGCATCGAGGACCATGACATCCAGGTCGCGCTCCAGGGATGCGGTCACGCCGGCAACCTCGCGGAGCATCGTACAGGTGACGGGCTCGAGCACGGTGTTCGAGGATGGCGTGATCATGCCAAGACGTTTGCGCATTCGCGGGATTTCCCGAGTCTGCCGACGAGCCGAGGATTACCGGACGAAGCCAACGGCTTCCAGCTCTTATCGGCCTGATCACCAGCCGGTCGGACGGATCGGCGACGGCGTCATCCGCCGTTCGATTCATGGATTGGTCGCGGACGACCGATCACCGCTTTCTTGCCGATCCTACGCGAGCTTACTTCTTACCCCGGGTATTCACGTCGATGCCCAGATTGGCAGGACCGAAGGAGTCCGGCAGCAGCTCGGACGCCGAAGAGACCCTGCATTTGCTGAGATCGCCATTGCAACTTATGACACGAATATCCGTGGCAGATGCCTGGCTCGCCTCGAGGATAACCTGGCGGCAGCGACCGCACGGAGCGACAATGTCGATGCCCTTGGCCGGATCGTCCGATGGATATCCTACCACGGCTATGGCGTTGATATTGAAATCGCCGGCTGAATTCGCCGCAGTCACGGCAGAAACTTCAGCGCAAATCCCGATGCCGTACGAGGCGTTTTCCAGGTTCGCACCAACGTAGACTCCACGCTCGGTGCGCACAGCAGACCCAACAGAAAATTTGGAATAGGGCGCGTACGCATGCCGCGCAACCTTGGCTGCTTCGTAGCAAAGCTGCTGGTCCAACGGCTCGAGCGTCGAAACAGGGACAATACGATGAATGGAAGGTCTTTCTGGGTCGCTCATCGATTG
>Ga0070709_10002054_pt1 | contig 10928 bp, 9 predicted proteins | sample LARL51metaG_FD_65449 | JGI IMG/M metagenome (GOLD analysis project Ga0070709, IMG submission 65449) | Corn, switchgrass and miscanthus rhizosphere microbial communities from Kellogg Biological Station, Michigan, USA - LAR L5-1 metaG | ecosystem: Host-associated > Plants > Roots > Rhizosphere ...
CCGGCCCAGCGTCCCCTCGATCTGCTCACGGGCCAGCACGAGGTCTACGTACACGCCCGTGCTGGAGGTGTTGACGAACGACCGCCGCCCGGCGATGCCGACATCCACCAGGACGGCCCGGCCGGCCCGCAACGCAGCGATGGCGTCGCGCGCGGACCGGATGCCCAGATCCGCCGCGAAGTGGTTGTACGTGCCCGCCGGTATCACCAGCAGCGGCAGGCCCAGTTCCAGCGCGATAGCGGCGGCGGTGCTGATCGTGCCGTCGCCGCCAGCCACGCCGAGGATCCGGGCCTGCTGTGCGGCCCGCCGGAGCTGGACGGCCAGGTCGAGGCCGGCCCGGGTCTTGATGATCGTGGCTTCGGGAAGCTCGGCGGCCAGCAGCTTGGCCAGCTCAGCTGAGGCCGTGCCCGCGCGGGTGTTCACCAGCAGTACGACGCCCTCCCCGGTGGGTGCAGCTGGCGCTGCCCGCGGCGGCCGCATCGCGGCGGCTGGCCGCAGTGGCCGCCGCGGCCACCAGCGCAGCGTCATCAGCCCGGCGGTGGCCCCCAGCGCGGCCGCGCCGAGCACTTGCGGCACTCGGCCCGCCCCGGTCACGGCGTGAGCCGCCGCCCACCGCAGGGCCAGCGCGGCGGCTGGTGCGGCCAGGTAAGGCAGCTCGAGTGCCGCGCCGGTGGCAAAGGCTGCCCCGGCGGCGGCCGGCCACGCCGGGGGCCGAGTGGCCAGTGGCAGCCACCGCAGCCGCCGCGCGGCCGGGCCCCCGGCCGCCGCGCCGCCCGGATCAGCGGCCAGCGCGTGGCCGAGGAGGCTGGTGGCGACGCGGGCGGCCAGCATGCTCCCCAGGCCGCGCCACGCGGCCCGGCGGGCCCACCGGTCGCCGGTCGCCCACAGCGCGGCGGCCAGCACCAGCCAGGCAGCACTGTGGCCGGCGTCCCAGGACAGCTTACGCATGACCTGGTTCACCGGCCCGCCAGCTCGTTCGCTCAGGCCCGGGCCACGGCGGCGGCCGCTGGCCGCTCCCAGGCCGGCGCGCTGGAGTTATCCCCGTGCAGGGCCTTCATCAGTTCCTGCTCGGTGCCGTGCGGCAGCGAAGTCTGCAGCACTGTGCCACCGTAGGGCCGCAGCGCTTCCAGAACCGGTCGACGGTGACCTGGCGGACGATGACCAGCAGCGCAGGGGTGCCGGGGCTGGACCAGTTCCTGCACGCGGCGTTTGAAATCGTCCTTGATCCCGAGATCCCCGCAGCGCCGAACGCGGCGCCCATGATGGCGCCCGCTACACCGGAACAGCGGGGCGATCGGGAACGCGAACAGCAGCCCGGTCAGCACGCCCGAGAAGAGGCCGCTGAGGCTGCCCCGGGCGACCGCATGATGCGCGGTCATGTGCAGCTTGACCCTTCGTGTCGCGCCAGATGACCGCCGCGTCCTCCAGGTCCACCAGGTAGTCCTGCTGGGGTTTGACGAGCTCACCCCCAGACTCGCTCGGCCATGGTCTCGTCCGGATATCCGATGACGATCAGGTCACTCATAACAGGGCCTCCCTAACTGGCCAACGCGCCGCTTTACGGGGAGACGACCAGATGGTTCTCCACCGAGGCCACCCCCGGTGCGGAGGCAGCCGCGGCGACCGCGGCGTTCGCCTCCGTCAGTGAGTGGACCTGCCCATCGAGCTTTGCGGTGTGGTCGGTTACCTCGACCCGGACGTGCCGCGCGTCGATCTCGGCTTCGCGCTTGAAGGCGTCCTCGATCGCGGCGTGGACCCGCGCCGGGGTCACTGGCGGGTTCACCGTGATGTGGTTCAGCACGCCGGTCACGCCACGAATCTGGCGCACCATGCGTTCCACTTCGCGGCGCTGGTAGTCGTACTCGACTTCGCCATCGAGCGTGACCCAGCCGTTCTCTACCTCGGCGTGCACCCGGCCCTCCGGCACTTGCACGTTCCACTCCAGGACGTGCGCGATGGCCCGGGCGATATCGGAGTCATCCCGGGGCAGGCCGGACAGCTGGACCTTGATGTCGTCGGCGACCGCCTTGACTCCGTAGACCCGCTCCGCGGCCCGGGCCGCCGCCAGCTTTTCGGCGTACGTGGACGCGTGACCGGTCAGCGTGACCGCTCCGTCCACCACGGCCACGCCAATCGCGTCGGGCTCGGTGATCTGCGGGTCCCAGCGCAGCTCCTCGATGACGTCATCCCTGATCTGCGCGTCGGTCTTCATGGGCTCACCTCACTGCGGGCACTCGTTGGTGATGGCTCCAGACTCGGGCCGGCTGACCCGGAGTCACATCACCCATTCGGGTAGCTATCGGGCCGGTCGGCCGCCCCGGGGCAGGACTAGCCGGATTAGGGATGTGCCGGGACAACGGAGACCGGCAGCGTGGGGCAAAACCGCCCACGAGCCGCTGGCTTCCGTGGCTCCACTGCAGGAGGTTTAGGAATGGCAGTCGCAGTCGGCATCGACCTTGGCACCACAAATTCCGTGATCGCGGCGACAGAGGCCGGCCAGCCGACGGTGATACCGAACGCCGAAGGGTCGCGAACGACGCCGTCGGTGGTGGCGTTCACCCCGCAGGGCGACCGCCTGGTCGGCCAGCTGGCCCGGCGGCAGGCGATCCTGAACCCCAAAGGGACGATCTACTCGGCCAAACGGTTCATCGGGCGGCGCTATGACGAGGTAACCAGCGAGCTGAACGCGGTGTCGTTCGACGTAGTGCCGGGCCCGGACAACGCCGTGCGGTTCAAGGTCCAGGGACGGCTGTACGCCCCCGAGGAGATCTCCGCGCTGGTGCTGCGCAAGCTGGCCGAGGACGCGTCCAAGTTCCTGGGCGAGAAGGTCACCGAGGCGGTCGTCACGGTGCCCGCGTACTTCAACGACGCTCAGCGCCAGGCCACGAAGGACGCGGGGCGCATCGCCGGGCTGGAGGTGCTGCGCATCATCAACGAGCCGACTGCGGCCGCGCTGGCCTACGGTCTGGACAAGAAGGGCAGCGAGACCGTGCTGGTCTTCGACCTGGGTGGCGGCACGTTCGACGTGAGCATCCTGGAGATCGGCGACGGGGTGGTCGAGGTGCGGGCCACCGCAGGCGACACCCACCTCGGTGGCGACGACTTCGACCGCCGCATCGTGGACCATCTGGCCGATGAGTTCCAGCGGGATAACGGCATCGACCTGCGGGGCGATCCGCAGGCGCTGCAACGGCTGTTCGAGGCGGCAGAGAAGGCCAAGGTCGAGCTGTCCTCGGTCAGCCAGACCACGGTCAGCCTGCCGTTCATCACGGCCGACGCCTCGGGGCCCAAGCACCTCAACACGACGCTGATGCGCTCGACTTTCGACCAGATCACCGCGGACCTGGTCGAGCGCACCACCGGGCCGGTCCAGCAGGCGCTGGCCGACGCCAAGCTGACGGCCGCCGATATCGACGAGGTGATCCTGGTCGGCGGGTCCACCCGGATCCCGGCCGTGCAGAATCTGGTGCGGCGGCTGACCGGCGGCAAGGACCCCAACATGACCGTCAACCCGGACGAGGTCGTGGCGCTGGGCGCGGCGGTGCAGGCGGCGGTGCTCAAGGGCGACGTCAAGGACGTGCTGCTGCTGGACGTGACGCCGCTGTCGCTGGGCATCGAAACCCTGGGCGGGGTGATGACCAGGGTGATCGAGCGCAATACCACGATCCCGACCCGGCGCACCGAGGTGTTCAGCACGGCCGAGGACAACCAGTCTGCGGTGGACGTGGTGATCCTGCAGGGCGAGCGGGAGCGCGCCGCGGACAACCGGGTGCTGGGCCGGTTCCGGCTGGAGAACATCCGGCCCGCGCCGCGCGGGGTGCCGCAGATCGAGGTCACCTTCGACATCGACGCGAATGGGATCCTCAATGTCTCGGCCCGCGACAAGGACACCGGGGCCGAGCAGCGCATCACGATCAGCGAGAGTTCCAACCTGGATCAGTCCGAGGTGGAACGGATGGTCGCCGATGCCGAGCGGCACCGGGATGAAGACCGGCGGGTGCGTGAGCTGACCGATGCCCGCAACGAGCTCGACACCGCGGCCTACCAGGTCGAGCGGGTGCTCGGCGAACGGGGGGACTCGCTGCCGGTGCACGAGAAGGCACGGGCGGAGAACCTGGTCGCCGAGGCCCGCCAGGCGCTCAAGGACGAGGCGGCGCTGGACCGGCTACGGACGCTCACCGCCGAGCTGCGCCAGGTCTTCGAGATCCTCGGCGCGTCAGCGTCCGGGCCGCCGCCGCAGGCCGAGCCGGAGGTCCCGCCCCCGGGCGACGATGACGTGATCGATGCCGAGTTCACCTCCCAGGACTGAGCTGGCCGATGAGTGACAACGCACGTACCCCGCCCGCGGCGGCGGGGGAGCAGGCCCCAGACGCAGCGGCCGGGCCGCCGCCGGGCAGCCCCGCCGCGGACATGGGCATCCCCGCCCTGCTGGGCCGGATCGCCGAGCTGGAGGAACTGCGGCTGCGCGCCCTGGCCGACCTGGACAACCTGCGCAAACGGTGCGCCGCCCAGGTCAGCCGGGCCGAGCAGGAGACCAGGGCCGCGGTGGCCAGGGAATGGCTGCCCGTGGTGGACAACCTCGAGCGGGCGCTGGCTTACACCACGACCGAACCGGACGCGGTCATCGCCGGGATCCGGGCGGTCTGGGAACAAGCCATCGGCGTGCTCGCCCGCCTGGGCTTTCCCCGGCGGGATGACCGCGGCGTGCCGTTCGACCCGGCCCGGCACGAGGCCATAGCGTCCCGGCCGGACCCGGCCGCCCCCGATGGCTCGGTGGTCGAGGTTGTCCGGCCCGGCTACGGCGATGGGGACCACCAGCTGCGACCTTCGCAGGTGGTGGTGGCCAGGTCAGGCTGATGGCGACCGGCCGGGACTTCTACGAGATCCTGGGCGTGCCGCGGGACGCCAGCCAGGAGGAGATCCAGCGCGCCTACCGCAAGCTGGCCCGCAGCTATCACCCGGACGTCAACCACGACCCGGCCGCTGAGGACCGGTTCAAGGACATCTCCGAGGCTTACAACGTCCTGTCCGACCCGCAGACGCGGCGCCGCTACGACGCGTTCGGGCCCGACTTCCGCCAGGTGCCTGAGGATGTGGACCCGGAAACCTGGCGGCGCAGCCAGGCGGGCGCTGGAGCCGGATCGGCCCGCGGCGGCCGGGAAGCCGGCGGGTTCGGCTTCTCATCCGGCGATATTGATCTGGAGGATCTGCTCGGCGGGTTCTTCGGCGGCCGGTCTGGCCGGGCGGGCCAGGGCTGGGGGCCGATTTCCGGCGCCGACCAGGAGGCCGAGCTCGAGCTGACCGTCGAGGAGGCCTATCACGGGACCCGCCGGACGATCACGCTGACCGGGGATGGCAGTCGCCGGGCCCTTGACGTCAACGTGCCGGCCGGGGTGACCAACGGGCAGCGGATACGGCTGGCCGGCCAGGGCGGCCGGGGCAGTAACGGGGCGGCCAGCGGCGATCTGTACCTAGTCGTGCGGATCGCCCCGCACCCGAGATACCGCCTGGACGGGCGCGACCTTCACGTGGATCTGCTGCTGGCACCGTGGGAAGCCGCGCTCGGCACCTCCGTCGCGGTGGACACCCCGGGCGGCGAGGCCAAGGTGAAGGTCCCGGGGGGCACGTCCAGCGGCCGGCGGTTGCGGCTGCGCGGCCGCGGCCTGCCCAATCCCAGGGGCAAGCCAGGCGACCTGTACGCGGAGGCCAAGATCATGGTCCCGCCCCGGCTATCCCGGGCCGAGCGCCGCCTGTTCGAGCAGCTCGCGGCCGAATCCAGCTTCGATCCGAGGAGCCGGCCGTGAGCTACGCGATGATCCCCGCCCCCCGGCTCCGCCTCGACGAGTTCGCTGTGGTCACCGGCCTGCACCCGGACCTGATCCGCAGACTCGTCGTCCTCGGCCTGATCGAGGGCCGCCGCGACTCCGCCGGCCAGCTGTGGTTCTCCCGCGGCCAGGTGGCCGCGGTGGCCCGGATGCAGCGGCTGCGCGCGGGATTTCAGCTCAACTACGCGGCCATTGCACTCGTCACCGATCTGCTCGACCGGATCGCAGCACTCGAAGCGGCCCTGCGCGGGTCGCCACGGCCAGGAGAGGGAACATGGACCCGAGCCACCTGACGCAGAAGTCGCAGGAAGCGCTGCACGACGCGCAGACCAAGGCGCTGCGCTTCGGCCACACCGAGGTAGACGGCGAGCACCTGCTTCTCGCGCTGCTCGATCAGGCTGAGGGCATCGCCCCCAGGCTGCTCAGCCAGGCGGGCGCGGATCCGGACCGGCTGCGCCAGGCGCTGGAAAGCGAGCTGGCCCGGCGTCCCCGGGTCAGCGGCCCGGGGGTGAGCCCGGGGCAGATCATGGTCACCCAGCGGCTGTCCCGGCTGCTCGATAGCGCCGAGCAGGAAGCAGGCCGGCTCAAGGATGAGTATGTCTCGGTCGAGCACCTGCTGCTGGCGCTGCTTACCGAGGGCCCGGCCACCCCGGCCGGCCGCCTGCTCCAGCAGGAGGGGGTGACCAGGGACCGGTTCCTGGAGGCGCTCACCAAGATCCGCGGCAACCAGCGGGTCACCTCGGCCATGCCAGAGGTCGCCTACGAAGCCCTGGCCAAGTACGGCACCGATCTGGTCGCGGCCGCGGCCAGCGGCCGGCTCGACCCGGTCATCGGCCGGGATGCTGAGATCAGGCGGGTCATCCAGATCCTGTCCAGGAAGACCAAGAACAACCCGGTGCTGATCGGCGATCCCGGCGTCGGCAAGACTGCCATCGTGGAGGGCCTGGCCCAGCGCATCACCCGCGGTGACATCCCGGAGGGGCTGCGCGACCGGACGATCTTCGCCCTCGACATGAGCGCGCTGGTGGCGGGTGCGAAGTACCGGGGCGAGTTCGAGGAGCGGCTGCAGGCCGTGCTCAGCGAGGTACGCGCCGCGGAAGGCCGCATCCTGCTGTTCGTGGACGAGCTGCACAATGTGGTAGGCGCCGGTGCGGCCGAGGGAGCCATGGACGCCGGCAACATGCTCAAGCCGATGCTGGCCCGCGGCGAGCTGCACATGATCGGCGCGACCACGCTGGACGAGTACCGCAAGCGGATCGAGAAGGACGCAGCCCTCGAGCGCCGGTTCCAGCCGGTCATGGTGAACGAGCCGTCGGAGGAGGACGCCGTCTCCATCCTGCGCGGCCTGCGCGAGCGGCTGGAGGTGTTTCACGGCGTGAAGATCGCCGACAGCGCGCTGGTCGCCGCGGTCACACTCAGTCACCGCTACATCTCCGACCGGTTCCTGCCGGACAAGGCCATCGACCTGGTCGACGAGGCCTGCGCGATGATCCGGACCGAGATCGACTCCATGCCGGCCGAGCTGGACGAGCTGACACGCCGGGTGATGCGGCTGGAGATCGAGGAAGCCGCGCTCGCCAAGGAGAGCGACCCGGCCAGCCAGTCGCGCCTGGAAGACCTGCGCAAGGAGCTGGCCGATCTGCGCGCCCAGGCCGACGCGCTGCGTGCGCAGTGGGAGTCGGAACGGCAGGCGCTGCGCCGGGTCCAGGCGCTCCGCGAGGAGATGGAGCAGGTCCGGCAGGAGGCTGAGCTGGCCGAGCGCAACTACGACCTGACCAAGGCGGCCGAACTGCGGCTGGGGCAGCTTCCTGAGCTGGAGCGGCGGCTGCACGCCGAGGAGGAACAGCTGGCCACCCGGCAGGGTGGCACCCGGCTGCTGCGCGAGGTCGTCACCGAGGACGAGATCGCATCGATCGTGTCCCGGTGGACCGGCATCCCGGTCAGCCGCCTCCAGGAGGGCGAGCGAGAGAAGCTGCTCCGTCTCGACCAGATCCTGCACGAGCGGGTCGTGGGGCAGGAAGAGGCCGTCCAGCTGGTCGCGGACGCGATCATCCGGGCCAGGTCGGGCATCAAGGACCCGCGCCGGCCGGTCGGATCGTTCATCTTCCTCGGCCCCACCGGCGTCGGCAAGACCGAGCTGGCCAAGTCCTTGGCCGCGGCCCTGTTCGACACCGAGGAGAACATAGTCCGCCTCGACATGAGCGAGTACCAGGAACGGCACACCGTCAGCCGCCTGGTCGGCGCCCCGCCGGGCTACGTCGGCTATGAGGAAGGCGGTCAGCTCACCGAGGCGGTACGCCGGAAGCCGTACTCGGTGGTCCTGTTCGACGAGGTGGAGAAGGCCCATTCGGACGTGTTCAACACGCTGCTCCAGGTGCTCGACGACGGGCGGCTCACCGACGCGCAGGGCCGCACGGTTGACTTCCGTAACACAGTCATCATCATGACCTCCAATATCGGCTCGCAGTACCTGGTGCAGGACGCGGTGGCCGGGGGCGAGATCAAGCCCGACGTGCGGGAGCTCGTGCTGGCCGAGATGCGCTCGCACTTCCGGCCCGAGTTCCTCAACCGGCTGGACGACATCGTGCTGTTCAAGCCGCTCACCGAGGCGGAGATCGAGCGCATCGTGGACCTCATGCTGGGCGACGTGCGGGCCCGGCTGGCCGACCGGCAGATGCATCTGGAGGTGTCCGAGGACGCCCGGCGCTTCATCGCCCAGCAGGGCTTCGATCCCGTCTACGGCGCGCGGCCGCTGCGCCGGTTCATCGCCCGCGAGGTGGAGACCCGGATCGGGCGCGCGCTGCTCGCGGGCGCCGTCCTCGACGGCGCGGTGATCCGGGTCGGCTACACCGACAGCGAGCTGACCGTCAGCTATGAGAACCCGTCATGACCGAGAAAACTCACCAGGCCACTGCGAGTGAGCTGGTCACCTGCCCGAACTGCGGGCGCCGCAACCGGGTCCCGGTCGCGGCGGCGGGGGCACCGCGGTGCGGCAACTGCCATCATCCGCTGCCGTGGATCGTGCCCGCCGATGACAGCACCTTCGCGGAGATCGCGGAGGCCGCGTCGGTGCCGGTCATCGTCGATATGTGGGCGCCGTGGTGCGGGCCGTGCCGCGCGGTGAGCCCAGCCCTCGCACAGCTGGCCACCGAGATGGCGGGCCAGGTCAAGCTGGTGAAGGTGAACGTGGACAACTCACCCCAGCTGCAGCGGCGGTTCGGCGTGCAGGCCATCCCGACGCTGATGGTACTGCGGCACGGCCAGGTGGCCGCCGTCCGGGCCGGCGCCGCGCCCATCGCCGACCTGCGGGCCTGGGCTGAAAAGGCCATCCAAGAGTGATGGGGCCAGCGACGAAAGCAAAGCCCAGGTAGCGCCGGTGGCCAGCGGCCATACCGGTCAGGACCCGCTCGGTGCAAAGGCAGCCAGTTGGCTGCGGGTGCCGCGCTGGCCCCGTTCCGCGGCCAGGCTGGCAAGCTGGACCCGGGACGTCAGGTCCAGCTTGCAGAACACCCGGCGCAGGTGAAAGGCGATCGTGTGGGTGCTCAGGAACATCTTGCTGGCGATCTGGCGGTTGGTGAGCCCTTCCGCCACCAGCAGGGCGACGCGTCGTTCGGTCTCGGTCAGGCTGTCCCAGCCAAAAGCAGGCCGATCCGCGCGGCGCCAGTGCCGCACCCGGACGCCGGCAGCGCGCAGCCGGGCCCGGACCCGAGCCAGGCTGTCGGAGTCGCCGAGTTGCTTGTACATGTCATGGGCCGCGTTTAGCTGGGTCACCGCCGCGGTCCGGTTGCCCTGCTGGGCCCACGCGACTCCGGCATCCTCGGTGGCCCACGCCCGGCCCAGCGGTGCCGAATACCGCCGGGCGGCCCATTCCAGGGCGCACGGTTCCTGCTCCACCACCCCCCGGGCATGGGCGCTGGCCGCCGCCATGTCGCGATCGCCTGGCCGGAGTGAGGCCAGCCGGCCCGTGGCCGCGGCCAGGTCCACCGCCCTGGGCCGGTCATTGGCGGCCAGTGCGCCGCGAACAAGCAGGATCGCTCCCTCTGCGTCCCGGACACCGCCGCCGAACACGGTCAGCTGCAGGTGCTCTTCCAGATCACGAACGTACGCTTGCAGGTCTGTCTCTGTGCGGGTCACAACGAACCCCTGTTCTGTTGACCCCCCTCAGGATTCAGCATCGCCAAGGGGAACCCGCACGGCACCGTCCCGGTTGGTCAGACGTGTTGTCCCGGCAGGACAGGCCCGCCCGGCCGCCGTTCAGGAGGTGCGCAGCGCTTGGATCGTGCGCCACGCCCGGGCCGCCAGCATCAGGTTGAACTGGGTGTCCGGACGGCCGAGGTCGTACCCGGTCACCTCGCGGATGCGCCGCAGCCGGTACTTGAGCGTGTTGCGATGCACCGACAGCAGCTTGGCGGTGGCGTCATAGTTACCGCCACACTCCAGGTACTCACTCAGGGTCAGTACCAGCTGGACACCGTGGCTGGCGTCATGGTCGATCAGCTGGCCGAGCCAGTCCTGCACGAAGCTTTCCATGGCGGCCGAGTTCTGCGCGGTGGCCAGCACCTGGTAGACACCGAGGTCGTCGAAGCGCGTCAGGCGGTCCCCGCCGCCGGCCGCCTTCTGGATCTTCAGCGCCAGCTGTGCTTCGCGGTAGGAATGCGGGAACTCGTCGATGCTGTCGCGGCGGCCACCCACCCCGATCCGGCAGTCCGCCCGGTGCCACTCCGCGGCCACGGCGGCCTGGAATTTCTCCCGGTCCGGTTCCGTGTCGGCCAAGATGACTACCTCACCGCACCAGGGGGCGAGCAGCGAGCCGACCCGGGTCGCCAGCGTGGCCCGCCGCATGGCTTGGAAGAAGTCGTCTGCTTGATGGTCGTCGTGGCATCCCTCCACCACGACCACCCAATGCGGTCGGCCGAGGTCATAGCCGAGGGCTTGCGCCTGGTTGAGGGCCTGCGGCGGATCGGTGCCCTCGATCAGCTCGGCGACCAGGTCGATGCGCAGCCGGGCAGCAGCCTGGGCCAGCGTCTGCAGGCGCACCAGCTCCATGATGAGCACCGTGGTGGCGTGCTCGATCGTCATCCGCTCCGCCTCGCCGGCTGTCCC
>Ga0070709_10002055_pt1 | contig 10926 bp, 8 predicted proteins | sample LARL51metaG_FD_65449 | JGI IMG/M metagenome (GOLD analysis project Ga0070709, IMG submission 65449) | Corn, switchgrass and miscanthus rhizosphere microbial communities from Kellogg Biological Station, Michigan, USA - LAR L5-1 metaG | ecosystem: Host-associated > Plants > Roots > Rhizosphere ...
AAGAACTACCGGATTCCCTGGGAACATGTGCTTCTCACCCGCGCCATCCTCCATCCGACACTGCCGATCCGAATACTCGCGCCTACGAGCGAAGCAGTGTTGTTGGTCGTACGCGCTTGCCTTGAGTTGCGGCGACTGGATCTCATGACGCTCTGCGTCTGGCAGGCGACAACGCGCAAGTTCGCCCTTGATCGGGCGGAGCTTGCGGCGCGCCTCGACCGCCGTGAAGTTCGCGACCTTGCGGCCGAGTTATTGAACGCGGACCTGGCAGAACTCGTCGTGGATGCCTTGTACAGCGAGCAGCCGTTGGAAACTCGGGCGAGGCTCCGCCGGCGCATGCAAAGGCATTTTGCCGCGTATCGCAGCTACAACGCCGTCGAGGCGCGGATGCGAAGCGTGGGGCGGGCGCTGCTCTGGGGTGCAGGCAGCCTGAACAAGCATGTTCTCCACGCGCCGCGACCATGGAGCCGGCGCGCGCCCGGCGGCGGCTGCATGGTGGCGATGGTCGGTGTCGACGGCAGCGGCAAGAGCACGTCGGTGACTACCATGCGAGCTTGGCTTGGCGCGAAGGTCGATGTCGTTCCGATTTATTTCGGTACCGGCGACGGCAGGCCGTCGTTGTTGCTCCGGCCGCTCAAGCTCATGATGCCGTTGACGCGGCGTGTGCTGAAGAGCAAGCCGCGGGTTGCGTCACACGGCAAGCTCTCCGGACCCGCTCCCGGGCCGCTCTATAGCCTTTTGCTGATGGTCTGGGCCACGGCTGTGGCCTTGGACAAACGAAAGAAGCTCGCCGCGGCACGGCGTGGGACCAACCGAGGGCTCATCGTCCTCACCGACCGATATCCGCAAAGTCAAATCCTCGGCTTCAACGACGGTCCCTTGCTGTCGCGTTTGACCAGGGTGCCCCAATGGCTCCGTCGATTCGAAGGCGCGTCATATCATCTTGCGCGTTGCCTTCCGCCGGATCTCGTCATCAAGCTGGTGGTAACGCCCGAGACCGCGGCAAGGCGTGAGCCCACGATGGACCCGGCGGTGATCCGGCAGCGCGTTGCTGCCCTGCAGCGACTCGAGCTTCCTGGGTCGCGCGTCGTTTGCGTAGACGCCGAACAGCCGTTGGCGGAGGTCATCCGCGCGGTCAAGCGTGAAATCTGGCGCCTGATGTAGGCGGTTCTCGCACGGGGCAGGGGCGAAGCATGATCATCGAGCTGTTTGGTCCTCCGGGAGCCGGTAAGACTACGCTCTCACGCGCGCTCATCGCTCGGCTGCGAGAGCGTGGCCATCCCGCTGAGCTCAGGCTCAGCTATCGACCGAGCGAACGTCTCGCAACGCTCGACTCTCGCCGGCCAATCGCCAGGCGATATCAGAATGCTGTGGTCGATCGCTTGAGGCGGCCGCTCATCGAGATGATGGCGATCGCGCGTCACCCGCTTGCGAATTCTCGCGACGTGATGACGGCAGTTCATTTGGTACGGCTTCTGCCGCCATCGAAGATCTTGGCATCGATCAAGGAGGGGCAATACTTGTTGCGTCTGTCCCACTCCTGGTATGACGAGTCGCGTCTCGCGCGTGTCGTATTGTTCGATCAGGGCTTCGTTCAGGCGGTGTGCTCGTTGGCGCTGCTGGCGGGTGTGGCGGATGACATGCTGATTGCCGATGCGCTCGAATACGCGCCGAAATCCGACCTGTTGATCCGGATGGTTGCGCCCTTGGAGCTCCTGAGAGCCCGCCTTCACGATCGGCGGAGCCGTCAAAGCACGATCGAGCAGCTGTTCGAATCTGACCTTAAGACGAGCTTGGCGTCGATCTCAATGATCGACCGCTTGCACCAGCTGTTGTTGCAGCGAGGTCGATCCGTGCTGAGCGTCTCGTCCCTTGACCAGCATTCGCTCGACGAGAGCGTGAACGTGATCGAGAGGGAAGTCGGCAGGAGGCTTCAGAACCGAGTGCCGAGGAGTTCCGTTCTAACAACGGCCAGAGCTGCCGCGTCACATCACGGAAGAGACAGACATGCGTGACGGAATATTTGAAAGCGCACCGGTGAGCCGGGTGGCTCGCGGTGGCGTTACCGCCTTCTTCGTTTATGGTGTCGGCTTTGGGCTTACCTATTGCTCGCAGCTCATCATCGCGCGCGTCGTCGGCGTCGATACTTATGGCGTGTATGCATATGTCTTCGCCTGGATGGTCGTGTTAGCGTACTTCTCGACGCTCGGCTTTGATGTCGGGCTTCTTCGCTTTGTGGCCGCTTACGAGGCGGAGCGCGCCTGGCCTCTGCTCCGAGGAGTGATACAGTATGCACAACGACGGGCGATGCTCGTCGGCCTCTCCGTCGTCTTTGTAGGTATCTGGGTCGTCAAGGCCTGGGCGTCGTCGCCCGAACTCCGAAGTACGTTTTTTGCCGGCTTCGCGCTGGTGCCCATTTTGGCACTCGTGCGGATCCGCTGCGCTGCCGTGCGTGCTTTCGGCGGTGTGGTTTCGGCGCTCGTACCCGACCGCGTGGTACGGGACGGGACGCTGATCGGTCTGCTCGTTGTCGCAGGTTTTGGCCTTGGCTGGACCATCAGCGCACCGTTCGTAATGGTGGCCACGCTGATCGGCTCTGCGTTTGGGCTCGTCTGTGCCGGCTTTGCCATGCGATATCGCCGCCCCCCCGCCGTCGATAACATCTCACCGGCGTACGACGCGGCAGCTTGGCGCAGGGCCGCGATTCCGCTCGTCATCCTAGGCGCGACCGAGGCTCTGATGAACCGCACCGGCGTTATCTTGCTCGGTTGGATCGCGGATACCAAGAATGCGGGAATTTACAGTCTGGCATTCAATATTGCGCTCGTCGTTACAATGCCGCGCATCGCGGTAAATACCTTGTTCGCTCCCATGATATCGAATCTTTATACCCGTCGCGACAAGGAGATGATGCAGGTCCTGATCACCAGGACTGCGTCTTGGACGTTCTATGGAGGAATTTGCATCGCGGCGGTGCTCTTCGTCCTCGCTGACCCCCTTCTTGCCTGGTTTGGCGCCGGTTACGACGCCGGCGTGCCGGCACTCCGTGTTCTTCTTATCAGTCAGGTGCTGGCCGCAAGCGCCGGTTCGCAATTATACGTCATGACCATGACCGGCCACGAGCGCAATGCGGCGGTGCTGCTCGCGTGTTGCGCTGCGGTCAATGCGGGCGCCAGTGCCGTGCTTGTCGGCATGTTTGGGTTGACCGGCGCGGCGATCGGCACCGCGGTGTCTTTGGTCGTCTGGAATCTGGCGATGGCACTCTTCCTATGGCGGCGGTTGAATCTGTCTCCTGGCATACTGGCCATCTTCCGAATTCCTTTTGAGAAGGGACGGCGATTTGTTCGCTCCAACGGAGTAGGGGCGTTCGCGCGGTTTCAGAAGAGGCACCGGTAATATCCGTACCCAGCCCATGGGGGCGGCTCGCGCGCAAGACGACGGCTCCGGAGCGTGTCCTCGTCGAGGTATCGCAGGCTTGCGCTGATCTTGGATCAGCACGGGCAGGTGCAGAACCACACCCGTCCGGTAGCCATTGATCGTCTTGACGCTGGTTACCGTCAAATCCTGGCGCCGACCGCGAATGAGGCTGTCAGCATGCCGTGTGACCGAGGGCTATTTGCCCGCCGTGCCAGGGGCGCTTCTGATGCCCTTGCGGAGCAGGTGATCAATCCGAGACACGTGGGTCGTGTCCTGGATCAAGCCTTGTGGATCTAGTGCTCCGATTTGTTCGATTTCGGAGATCGCCGGGACGGGCTGTGGAAGCAACTTCCTCACCGCTTCGGGTGGGGAGTCGTTGTTTCGTGTCAGTGACCTGTTGTTGGCCCCCCAAATCGCCGCCTGGGTTCGATTTTGGACGCGGATCTTACGAAGGATCGCCTTGACGTGTACCTTCACGGTCGCTTCGGCGATGTCCATCTTTCGGGCTATGCATTTGTTGGAGGCGCCCTCGATCAAGCAGCGCAGAATCGATCTCTCCCGCGAGGAAAGCTGCGGTGCGAGTGCGCCGTCGCTGGTCGTGACGACGATCGCCTTTTCGTCATCCAGCGCCGCCCCGCGCAAGCGTTCGCTTTCGGGGTCGAGAACGATCGACAGGAATGCTCGCGGAAAAATTATCTCACCCATCATCACCAATTCCAAAGACTTGACGAACGCAGCGCACGTCACATCGACGAAGTAGCCGTTTGCGCCCGCTCGAAATGCTGAAACCAGTTCGTTCGGGCGATGATGGTCGGCCACGATAGCCACGCGGCTACCCGGATGCTGGTCCCTGAGAAGTTCGATTTGTTCGAGCGCGGCGTCAAAATCATTGCCGATATGGACGACGATAAACAGCGGCTGCTGTTGTGGGGTGTTGCTCGTAAGAACTTCGTCGGCGCATGAAACCGAGGCTAGGATGCGGAAGCTTGTTGAGTGTAAGATTCTGGCCAGTCCGGCTCTGAGCAAGATGTTCTTGCCAACAAGTATCGTCGCGAAAGATTGTCGCCCCAGCATGGTAACCCTCCCGGCATTTCGCAAAATGATTGGCGGCGGCAAAAGCCTGCACTCGCCAATTTGGACATCCGCCAAATGGCGTGCAGGGAAGTCTTCTCTTTGGAGTTTTAACTGTTGAAATACTTCGGTTCTTCAGTCCGTGGAACTCTCCGCTTTCACAGCAGCGACAGACGTTTCGCTTTAAATTCGATCATGCGAGCTTCTGGATTCATGACGATTTTGTGAATAGTAAAGCCTAATCCACATTATCCCTATATACCTTTGGTTATAGGCGAGGCCGATGTGAATGGATTGTCGCTCAAGCCGCCGACCGCGCTGGAGGGAGCGCCATTGCAGCGAGCAGACTCTTGGAACAGCGGCAGCTTTACGAGCGGATACATCGCGTTCCTCGGCGTTTGCTGCGTGGGTCAGCGTCGCTGCAGCATCCTTGAAGAATTATGTCTGCTGTGAGAAGGTCATGAGGAATAGATGGGGCGCGCAAGGTTTTAATCAGGGGAGAACCTGAGGACTGTCCATGCATCGTACCAGTCTGGTGGTTGCGGACCGCCATCCCATCGTTCTGCAAGGCTTGACGAGCGTACTCGGAGCGCAGAGTGGTCTGGAGATTGTTGCATGCTGCAGTGATGGTCCTGGCTGCATCGAAGCGATCCGAAGCTTGACGCCAGATATCGCCATCCTCGACATCTCGATGCCTGGCCTGACCGGACTGGAAATTCTCGCCATCGCTAATTCCGAGGGACTTTCCACGCGGATGGTTTTTTTTACCGCATCCGTTCAAGATCGCGAATTGGTTATGTCGGCCGCCGCGGGCGCCTATGGTGTCATTCTGAAGGATGTATCGCTCGAGGCTTTGGTGCAGTCCTTGCTGCAGGTTGCGGGCGGCCACCGGTTGCGGTTGCCCTCCTCAGACCAGGTTGTAGCTCCGGAGCCGGAACAAAGGAACGTTGCGATCACGGAGAATGTGCTCGCGGCACTGACAGATCGCGAGCGCCAGATCATGGCTCTGGTGTCCGAAGGGCTGTCGAACAAGGAAATCGGGCGTCGGTTAAAAATTTCCGATGGCACGATCAAGGTTCATTTGCATCACGTTTATCAGAAGCTTGACATCAGCAACCGGACGGTGCTGGCGGCGCTTGCCATATCGCAAAGTGACGGCGCGGGTGTCCTTCCGGGAAATCCCGTTCCCCGCAATCGCTTTTGAGCAACGAGCGCGCCGATTTCGATCGTGATCGAGGGTAACCCGGTTAATCCTTCCCGCGAGCTGCAAGTAATCGACCGGCGTGAGTACGCCGCACCAGGGTATTCAAGCTAGCAATCTGCCTCTTGCCGGCTTCGAGTTCGCCTCTGGTGGACGCAAGCTCGCGCGCGAGGGCGCCGGCGCGATCACGCTCGTTGACGAGGACCTGTTTCTGATCCGCTATCAGGGCTCTGTCTGTCTGCGCCATCTTCAATATCTCGGCGTGTACGGCAGCCAGAAGAGCCGAACGCGCGTCGACCTCTTTTCGTGCCGCGGCAAGCTGGTTCGCTAGCGTCTCGGCCCTGTCCTGTTCCTTACCGAATATTTGCTTTTGCTCGATTTTCGTCGCCTCGGCGTTTTGGACGGCCTTCACGGCCGCGGCGCGCGCGGCATCGAGGTCTGTTCGGACCGAGGTGAGTTCGCGCCTGAGATTTTCGGCCTCTTCTCGCTCCTGATCCAGTAAGGCTTGCTTCTGCTTGATCTCTGCCTCCGCGGCTTTCGGACCTGCCATCCGCGCGGTGTCGAGCTCGGCCTGTAGCGAGGTAAGTTGACACGCCAGAGTGTCGGTTCGATTGCGCTCGTTGGCGATAGCCTGTTTATGATCCGCTGCCAGGGCTTTGCCCGTCTCCGCTATCTTCAAAAACTCGGCATGCGCGGCAGCGAGAAGTGCCGAACGCGCACCGGCCTCCTTCCGTGCGGTGGCAAGCTGGCCCACCAGCGCCTCGGCCCTGTCGTGTTCCTTTCCGAGTGCTCGCTTTTGCTCGGTCTTCGCCGCTTCAGCGTTTTGTGCGGCCTTCACGGCCGCGCCGCGCGCGGCATCGAGGTCTGTTCGGACCGAGCTGAGTTCGCGCCTGAGATTTTCGGCCTTTGCGCGCTCCTGATCCAGTAAGGCTTGCTTCTGCTTGATCTCTGCCCTCGCGGCTTTCGCACCTGCCATCCGTTCAGTGTCGAGTTCGGCCCGTAGCGAGGCAAGTTGACGAGCCAAGATGTCGGTACGATCGCGCTCGTTGGCGAGAGCCTGTTTCTGATCGGCTGCCAGGGCTTTGTCTGTCTCCGTCATCTTCAAAAGCTCGGCATGCGCGGCAGCGAGAAGTGCCGAACGCTCATCGGCCTCTTTCCGTGCGGCTGCAAGCTCGCGGGCAAGCGCCTCGGCCTTGTCGCGTTCCTTCCCGAATGCTCGCTCTTGCTCGACTTTCGCCGTCTCAACGGTTTGCGCGGTTTCTGTGGCCGTTGCGCGCGCCGTGTCGAGGTCTGCGCGGACGGAGATAAGTTCACGGACGAGGGCGTCTGCCCTTCCTCGCTCCTGGACAAGCACGTGCTCTTGCATGGTCTCCGCCTCGGTGGCTTGTGTGGCGTCCAGGCCTATGATCCGCACCTTGTCGAGTTCTGCCTGGAGGGCGGCAAGCTCTCGCGAAAGGGTGTCTGCTCTGTCACGCTCTTGATCGAGCAATTTCGCTTGCCTGAGTCTCTCCACTTCGGCCGTAGACCGCACCGCATCGAGCTCTCCATGCAGCGACGAGGTAAGCGCGCGTGCAAGGGCTTCAGCCTTGTCCCATTGCTGTTCGTGTTCAGACGCACGCTTCGCAATGAAAGTCTTGGCGCTGGAATCGCTGTCGTCGCACAGCGCGTCGTTCCCCGCGGCTCCAATGAAAGGCCACAGAAAGCAGACTGCAAGAGTGACGGATACGCCGGAAGCGACTCTGCCTCTTTCATAAGAGCGCTCGACGGCTTTGGATTTCGGCAACCAACGGGCCGGGCACAAAAAAATCGATGCGCCGAGCCTTTGCAACAGGACCCCAAGAAACCGACATACGATGGTCCCGTCACCTGTATCTCGGTTCACCAGAGAAACCGGGCTTCCGTAATTGCATCCGGCACCAATTGCCTGCGAGCCCATCGCGATAACTCAAAATCAATCATCAGTGCATAGTCATTTCCCATCCCATGACACAGCCTTCTCCGGCCGTTTGTCGATGTCGCGATTGAGGTAGTCCGAAGGGAGTAGCAATCCCGCAGAGCATATCGCGATGCTGATCGCATCGCGGGGCGGGATGAAAGCGGCGCCTGCCGACAAACAAGTCGGGCAATCGCCGATTGTCCCATCGGTTCATTCGATCGCGGTTTCCGGCCCCAAGCCGTCTCACGATCTCAGAGTCATTTTACGATCTTCCGGCGCTGCTCATTGCCACGGAAGCGGACGAACGGACACGTTTCTCGAGGACGAGGTAAACGGAGGCCGCTACCCCGATCCCGAACAGCCAGCTGAGATCCGCGCCGCCGAGCAGATTTATCGAGATCGGACCCTGCAGCGCGCCGACAAGGCCGTCCTGCACTAGCCAGCCCGCCACGAGGCCGGCGAAAAACGCCGCAACGCCGCTCCAGTTGATGTCGCCATAGGCGCTCGTTTCAGGCGTCCGATACAGCTCGGCGATGTCGATCTTGCCCTTGCGTCTGATGAAGAAGTCGGCCAGCACGACGCCCGCCCATGGGCTCATCCACATCAACAGGCTGATCATCCAGTTGTCGAATGCCTTCGCGAACGACGGCGCGAAGATGAAATAGAGCGTGACGAGATAGCCGGCGATGCCGACGATTGCCGCCAGTGCGATACGCGAGAGGCGGAAGCCTGCGCTGAGTGCGGCGAGGGCGGCCGAATACACGTTCAGAATGTTGGTCGCGATCGGGCCGTGCAGCACCATGAGCAGGACCAGGATGCTGATCGGGCCGCCGAACACAGCGCTCACCATCTTCGCCGGATCGGTGTCGAGTGTGGTGCTGGCGATCGTCGCACCGAGAATGGCGAGCCACACGGTCGGAACGAACATGCCGATATAGCTGTACCAGAACACGGAACGCGAGGGCACGTTGCGCGGCACGAACCGCGAATAGTCGGACGCCCATGTGACCCACGAAATCCCCCAACCGACGCCTATCGCCGTCATGAGCAGCGTCAGCATCGCAAGATGCGCGCCCGGCGGAAGCGATGTGGTCAGGCCCCAATTGACGATGCCGGGACGCGTCCAGGCCAGCACGCTCATCAGAACCATGATGGCGATGGTCGGGGGCACGGTGTATTTCTCGAAGGTTCGGATCGCGTAGAAACCATAGACGCCGATCGAGACCTGCAGCGCCATCACCAGCGTGATGATGGCGATCTCGAGCAGCCATGAGTCCGGGACGCCGAACTGGCCGAGGATCGCGACCGAGATCTTGACCGGGAAATAGGTATTCACGCCGATCCAGCACAGCGTCATCAGGAACATCAGGATGCTGGGCAGATAGGCGCCGCGAATACCGAACGCCGAGCGGCTCAGGACCATCTGGTTGACGCCGGTCTTGTGGCCCATCACCGTGAATGACGCGAAGATCGCGCAGCCGACGATGTTCCCGAGCACGATGACCGCGATCGTTTCCAGCAATCCGAGCTTTAGCACGATGCCGAGTGCGCCGAGCGCCCAGTTGACCGGCGCGATGTTCGCACCCGCCCAGATCCACATCTGCTGCAGGCCGGTGGAATCCCGGTCAGCATCCGGAATGGGCTCGATGCTATGAATATCGGCACGCAGCTCGGAATCCGTCATGACGCCCCTCCAATACGAAGTACACTTCGCATTGAGGTCAGCAACAACCGTGCCATGCCGGTTGTCGCTTTCGCGCTGAGGAGCGTCCGTCTTGCCGCGGGAAGAGGCGAGACGATTGTGGGTCGCCCGATTGACGCTGTCTTTTCAATGGCGAAGCGAGGCCTGCGGCTGACGAGGACGATCGCGAATTCTGCCTCCCACAGCGGTCGTCGCGGCTCGGCCCGCGAGTCAAGAGTCGTCTCGATGAGGCTCCGTACCGATCATAAAATGAGCAGCCGCGCCAAAACAGGCGGCAAGCGCTTCTAATCGAATAAGGCAGCAGTGCTGTCGCGATTGGCGTTGCCTGCGACAACGCGCTGCATCATCCTGATGAAGTGAGCCTGCTCGCGGGCGGATAGATCTGCGATCGTGGCCTGATGCGCGGCGCGCGCTGAGACTTCGATCTTGCCGAGCAGGGCTTCTCCCGCCGCGGTCAATCTGCAGAGCCGCGCGCGTCGGTCGTCCTCATTGACGGCGCGCTCGACCAGATTGCGCGTGGCAAGGCGCTTCAGCGCGCCGGTCGTCGTCGTCCGATCCAGCGCGATATCAGCCGCCAAAGTCGTCTGATCGGCGGTTTTCCGGACCGCAAGCGCCGAAAGCAGGCTGTATTGCAGCGGTGTAACGTCGAACTTGCCGCACGCTTCCTGGAACAGCGCGACATGGATTTGATGCAGCCGGCGGATCAGGAACCCGGGACGTTCTGACAAAGGCCACGGGCGAAGTCTGCTCTCGCCACGACGCTTCTTTGCTTGCCGCAATGCACGCTCTCCCCAACTCGGAGCCTGGCGGTCGTCGCATGATTCAAACGCGCCCGCCAAGGGTAGATACAACGGCGGATCATGGCACGAAGTTTGCTTTTGTAAAATACGAAGCATGCTTCGTATTTCGGCAAGGGTGTTGGCGAGAGCGGGACGAACCCGCGGGCAGACCAGAGGACCAGAGGAGTGCAGTGATGTCTATCAGCCCCAGCTTCGACCTGCTTCTGCGCGGCGGTCGCGTGATCTGCCCGGCATCTGGCATCGACGGTATCAGGGATGTCGCCATTCGAAATGGCAAGATCGCGGCCGTGCAGCCAGACATCCTGCCGAGCAGCGCGCGCGAGGTGGTCGACGTCGCCGGCAAGCTGGTGTTGCCGGGGCTGATCGATACGCATTCGCACATCTATCAGTATGTCACGGGCCGTTTCGGCATGAACGCCGACATGGTCGGCGTGCAGTCGGGCGTGACGACGCTGGTCGATCAGGGCGGACCATCCTGCATGACGCTGCCGGGCTTCCGGCATTTCATCGCCGAGCCGGCGAAGTCGCGTGTCTATGCGTTCATCTCGGCCTATCTGGTCGGTGGTCTAGAGGGCCACTACTATCCGCAACTCTATAGTCCCGACGGCGTCGATATCGATGCGACCGTGAAGGCGGCCACGGCCAATCCCGACATCGTGCGCGGCATCAAGGCTCATGCGGAGATCGGCGGCTTCGCGCGCTGGGGCATCCGCGTAATCGAAATGGCTGCGGAGATCGGGCGCCGCGCCGGTCTGCCGGTCTATGTGCATTTCGGCCAGCTCTGGGGCCTGCCGGAAAG
>Ga0070709_10002056_pt1 | contig 10924 bp, 11 predicted proteins | sample LARL51metaG_FD_65449 | JGI IMG/M metagenome (GOLD analysis project Ga0070709, IMG submission 65449) | Corn, switchgrass and miscanthus rhizosphere microbial communities from Kellogg Biological Station, Michigan, USA - LAR L5-1 metaG | ecosystem: Host-associated > Plants > Roots > Rhizosphere ...
GCCCGCGCCGGCCACGATCGCCACACGCTCGCTCATGCCGCCACCTCCGTGGCAGCGGCGCCGAAAACGGATGACATGGCGTTTCTCCTTCCGGTCATGAACGAACCTGGTCGCTCAGGACGCGTTCAGGTTCACCGTGGGGAAGGTGAGAGGTCGTCACCGGATTCCGGTGATCCAGAGGCGATCAGCCGGGTACCGGGCCCAAGACACTCGAGCTGACCAGCGGAGACAGCCCGGTCGCCGCAGCCGTCTGCGCGGTCACGAGTTCGCGGCCGTGGTTCGGTGCCGGAAGAGGGTTCGGTACTCCTGAGGCGAGGTGCCGAGATGCCGGTGGAAGGCGGCTCGGACTCCGGCGGGGGCGCCGAGCCCGGTGAAGCGGCCGATGTGTTCTACGGGTTGGCTGGTCGTCTCCAGCAGTTCACGGGCACGGTCGAGGCGCGCGCCGGTGAGCCAGGCCATCGGCGAGGTTCCGGTCTCCTCGCGGAACCGGCGAATGAGGGTCCGGCGGGACATGTGGGCGTGTTCGGCGAGCACGTCGATGCTGAGCGGCTGGGCGAGGTTTTGGAGCATCCAGTCCCGTAGCGGGGCGAGTTCGCTGCCGCTGGGTTGCGGGAGGAGCCGTTCGATGTATTGCGCCTGGCCGCCGGCTCGCTGCGGCGGCGCGACGAGGGCTCGGGCGCGTGCGTTGGCGGCGGCGGCACCGTGGTCGGTTCGGATCAGGTGGAGGCACACGTCGATTCCGGCGGTCACGCCGGCCGAGGTGAGGATATCGCCGTCGTCGACGTAGAGCTGGTTGGGCCGCACGTCGATCTGCGGGTATCGGCGCTGCAGCTGGTCGGTCAGTTGCCAGTGAGTGGTCGCCCGGCGCCCGTCGAGCAAGCCGGCTGCGGCGAGGGCGAACGCTCCCGCGCAGATGGAGACGAGCCGGGCACCGCGGCGGTGAGCCCCCTGGAGCGCGGTCAGTGCGCCGGCCGGCACGGGAGCGTCAACGTCCTGGTACCCCGGCACGATCACGGTATCCGCACCGCTCAGCGCGTCGAGCCCGGCCGTGGCGGTGATAGTGAAGCCGGAGGTCGGCACCGCTCTCGTTGACACCGGCGTGCAGACGGTCAGCCGGTATTGGGGTTCGGAGCCGAAGATCTGCGCCGCGATCCCAAGTTCGAGCGGAAACACGCCGGGCAGGACGAGAACCGCGACGTGATGGGCCGGTACCGTCATGGCCCGATTATAGCGGTCAATGGCCTGCGGGCCACTGTTGGGGAATCGGCCGGATTCGTACGGTCAACGTATGAACGACGTACCCGCCCTGCCTGCGGGGCCGCTGGCCGCGGCGAGCCTGTCCATCGTGGAGGCCACCGCGAGCGCGCCGATCGCCGGCCACAGCATCCGTACCTTCCTTTACGCCCGCCTGCTCGCCGAGCACGAAGGCAGCCTGAACGATGCCGCCTACGACGAGAACCTGCTCTTCGCCGCCTGCGTCATGCACGACCTCGGGCTGGGCAGCCGCGCCGCGGGCCAGGCTCGGTTTGAGGTCGAGGGCGCCGACCTGGCGGCCACAGTGCTGACCGAGCACGGTGTCGCCGCACCTGAGGTTGACCGTGTCTGGGAGGCCATCGCGCTGCACTCCTCGGTCGGTATCGCCCATCGGCGAGGACTGCTGACCTACCTGACCCACCGCGGCGTCTTCATCGACAGCGGCCGCGATACCGGCCTCCCGGCCGACCTTATCCAGCGGGTCCGCACCGCCTACCCCCATCGAGCGGGGAGGCGCTACCTGGCGGACGCGATCGCCGACCATGCCTCGCGCTCCGAAGCGGCGGCACCGCCGGGCTCCCTCGGGTTCGAGCTGCTGCGCCAACGACGAGCCGAAGCAGCGCCCGGGCGTTGAGCGCCCATGGGGTGAACGTCCAAAGGGCCAAGCCACGCCCGTACCTGACGTCGCACTCACCGGGCCCTCCTCGGTTGATGACGTTGTGGATGCCTCCGCCAAGATCAGGAGTGTCGTCCGCGTTTGAAAGGCCCGTGCCGCGTTCACCTTGATCCGCGACCGAGAATCGGCTCGATGGCCAGGATCGACGCGCTGGAAGGAGGTGAGGACCCGAAGCAGCTACTCGCTCAGATCGCCTGAGGAGCGACTATGGCGGTAATCAAAGTTCACCAGTGACAGGACGCGACCGGGGCGTGGCCAATGGCCAAGGCGGCTCCACCGCCCCCATATAAGAGTTCCAATCTGCGGGTGACTCAGAAGTCACGTGACGGCCGCGGTAAGGAAGGAGGCCACAGTGATGGCGGATGATGGTGACCGTCGCGAAATGGCGCGACGGCGCAATCGCCGAGGAATACATCTGGATGTAGCGTCTGCCGCGACCTTGCGGCCCGGTAGTTATCTTCGACGAGCTGGTCGGCGTCCGCGAGGGTTTCCGCATACGGCTGTGGCACGCCGTTCTCCGCTAGCGCGCGGGCGTAGTCCTTCTCGGGGCTGCTCAATACCAGTCGTCAGGTCGGCGGCGCACTTGGCTTGCCGTCCTGGCCACCATCGCGACAGCAGCGACACATCACGGTGACGGACTCGGCGTGCCGCACCTCGCAGCCCTGACCCACGGCTACACGCGCGGCTTCCTGGTCATAGCCGCCATCTCCGTCCTCGGAGCCGTGAGCGCGGCGTTCCTCAGCACCAGCACGCCCAGCCAGGACATACGGGGAGCGGCACCCGACGAGAGCGAACTCGTCGAGGTGACAGTCTGATGCGCGGCCATGCCTGCTGGCCTGAGCGGCCCCGGTCAGGCGGTGAGATCGACGATCCGCTGGAGCAGCGTGACGGCTTCGGCGAGAACGCCTTGCTCGTGCTGGTTGAGCTGGTCGGTCAGGCGTTGGGCCAGCCAGTCCTGCTTGACCGCCCTGGCTTCGTCGAGGGCGTGCTGGCCTGCGTCGCTGACCGTGATGATGCTCTGCCGTCCGTCGCTGGAGTCCGCGCTCCGGTCGGCGAATCCTTGAGCCTCTAGGCTGGCCACGATCGCGCCCATTGACTGTGACCGGGTTCCCTCAGCGCGCGCTAGCTGTGAGATGGTCTGCGGCCCGCCAGTCTCCAGCCTGAGCAGAGCGGACTCTTGTGACCACGTCAAGTCGCCGGGACTGGCCGTCGACCGCAGGCGCCGGATGAGCCCGACAGTCACTGCCCGGAGCTGGGCTGCGACAGCAGCCTGATCGATCGGTGCCGCGTCGCGTTCGGTTCGCACCTGCCCATCCTCTCCCACAACCGGGTACGAGCCCGGCAGATGGTATGAAGGTTGCCTTCGAAGGTTACCTTCATATATTGTCGGGCTGTCGCGACGTGGTGCGGCGCTACCGATGTCATCAACTCGCCGGCAGCCGGCCGGTGGAGGCGGTTCACGAACTGCTGCCCGATGGCGCTGGCAAGTTTGTTCGACGCGGAAATCAGCCCGGGGGGAGACCGAGTCCGGCTATCAGAAGCTCGCCGATCCGGAAGTCAGCCGAGTTGCCATCAGCAGATTCCGAACCGGGCACGGCCTCGCTCTGCTAGCTAGGCCACGAAAGGACCGAGCATGACATCCCATACGGCTATCTCGCCGCAAGAAGCCGCCGACCGCCTAGCCATCCGGGAACTGGTTGACGCCTACGCGCACTGCGCCGACAGGCGCGATGCCAGGGGCCAGATGGATCTGTTCACCGAAGACACCCGCTTCCTGGTGTTCTATGACCTGACTTCCGAGGAACCGTCCCAGGAGCTGCACGGGCGAGAGTCCCTGGCCCTGGTGTTCGACGACCTCAATCAGTACGCCGCCACCATGCACTTCAACGGGCAGAGCACGATCTCCCTCGACGGGGACCGGGCCACCGGCGAAAGCTACTGCCTGGCCCATCACCTCAAAGTCACCCAGGACGGGCAGCGCACCCTCATGGTCGCGTCCATCCGGTACCTCGATCAGTTCATCAAGCAGGACGGCCAGTGGCTCTTTGCCGAGCGGCGGCTGATGGTCAACTGGATCGATACGCGACCGTCTAAAGCCTGACACCAGGAAAGGACCGCGGTCCAGTCGTCGCCGACGCAGCCCAGCCGCATAACTGGTCAGCAGTGTGATTCTCCGGTGACGAGCTGGCAGAGTCGCCGCGCAGTGCTTGAAAGCCGCAGCATCTTCCTCAACGGACACGCTCATGCCGCCGATCGTGCTTCAGGCTTCGGTGGGTTCGCCTGCCAGATAGCTACTGATCTCGATGAGGTTGCCATGTGCGTGCACACCGCAGGCAGCGGGTCGGGGGTGATCAGGCAGATGTCTGCGCTGCCTGGCATGGGCCGTGCCGCCTTGGGCTCGAATTCCTGCCCTGCCTGGTGCAGGTTGATCTTCGCGTTGGCGAACCGCAGCGCGCGCCGCCCGCCCGCGAACGTCACTGCGCGCATGCCAAGCACTCGCTCGTAGAACTCGGTCGTGCGGCCAACATCGGCCACCGTCAGCACTAGATGATCGAGCCGGTCGATCCGCATGAGCGCTAGCTCCCTCCCGGCAGGGCCGCCGGAACCGGCCGCCACGACTCCACCTGGCCCGGCCCATCCTGCCGTAGCCGCAACCTGCGGGCTGACCATCAGAGCACCAAATGCAAGGGGCGGCAGTGACGGCGCGCTATCAACGGGTGCGCATCACCTGCGCCAGGGCGGTCACAGCCTCAGCAACCGGTCCAGCACAGCTGGGTCAGCGCCTGCAACCTCGATTATCTTTGTCCTGCTTGCTGTCCCCGCGACCAGCGTTACTGCGTGACGGCGGACGCCAAACGCCCCGGCCACCGCCGCCAGGGCGGCGGCAGTGGCCTGGCCATCTACCGCACGGGCGGTGACCCGGACGACCAGCGCGCCATCGTGCTCGCCGCCGACGCGAGTACGGGCTGATCCGGGCCGGACCCGGACGGTGATGCGCACCACACTAGTTTGCCCGGGTTCCGCGATCCCGCCCGTCGGCCTGCGCCAGCCACGCGGGGCGCCAAGAGCCGGCCACGGGCGCGGCGGCGAGTTGCGGGAGAATGGTGATCGGTCATGCCGAGCCGCACGCAGCGTGGGAGTTGTGATGGGAGATAGCTTCAGCCTGGGCCGGATCAGCGGGATCCGGGTCGGCGTGAACTGGAGCGTGCTGGTCATCGTGGCGCTGCTGGCTTACGGGCTGGCGGTCGGGGAGTTTCCCGCCGTGGCGCCGCGGCACCCGGTCGCGGAGTATGTGGCGGCCGCCGTAGTGACCGCGGTGGCCTATATGGGGTCGCTGCTGGCACATGAGCTGGCCCATTCGCTGGTGGCGCGGCGTAACGGGCTGCAGGTCGAGGGGATCACGCTGTGGCTGCTGGGCGGGGTATCCCGGCTGCGGGGTGAGGTGAAAGACCCCGGGGCGGAGGTCCGTGTCGCCGGAGTCGGGCCGCTGGTGAGCCTGCTGCTGGGCGGGGCGTTCTTGCTGGTGGCCTGGCTGGTGCACGCGGCCGGGGTAGGCGGCGTGGTGGTCGCGGCACTGGCCTGGCTGGGGGGCATCAACGTGCTGCTGGCGGTTTTCAACGTGATCCCGGCGGCGCCGCTGGATGGCGGGCGGTTGCTGCGGGCGGTGCTGTGGCGCCTCACGGGGGACCGGCTCAAGGCGGCGGTCTGGTCCGCGCGGTCCGGGCAGGTGTTCGGGTGGGCCCTGGTGGTGGTCGCGGCGTATCTGGTCTTGGTGCGGCGTGACTACAGCTGGCTGTGGTTTGCCCTGCTGGGCTGGTTCTTGATCAGCGCGGCCACCAGCGAGAGCCAGCAGGCGGTGATCCAATCCCGGTTGCGCATGGTGCCGGTGCGGCAGATCATGACCCCCGATCCGGTGACCGTGCCGGCCTCGGTCACGGTCGCCCAGTTCCAAGCCGACTACCTGCCCAGGCACCGTCACTCCGCCTTCCCGGTGGTGGCCGACGGGCAGACGGTGGGCCTGGTGACCACGCACCGGATCAACCAGGTGCCCGCGGGCGAGCGCGGCCAGACCACCCTGGGCGATGTCGCCTGCCCACTGCCCGAAGTCGCCCAGGCCACCCCGGATGAGCCGGTAGCCGACGTGCTGTCCCGCCTGAACGAGTGCTCCGAGAGCCGGGCGCTGGTCTTCACCGACGGCCACCTGGCCGGGATCGTGTCCCCCACCGATATCAGCCGCGCCCTCGAACGAATCAGCCGCAACCCCGGCCAGTTCGAATCCGCCCGGCGCTGAGCTGGTCTCACTAACCCGCGCCGGTCCGCCTCCGCTTGCACGACTACCCGTGAGCGCCTAGCAGCAGAACGCACTGCCCTGACGCACAGAGCGCGCACCTGGACAGGCGAGATCTCGCCGCCAGGACGCTGTGACCGCCCGTCCAGCGGTCAGGGCCGGAGAGGTCGCGGAAGAGCGGGCCCGACAGCCCTTGCACCGGAACATCCCCCCAGGCGAGAGCGTAAGAATAGTGTCTTACGTGCTTGAGGTCACGATCATGCGGCCGGACAAGCGGAGGTGGTCACGGTGGCAGGAACTTCTCATGAGCCGGCCGGCGAGATCGCGAGTGTGCCCGTGGCGCTCGCCGGCAGCCGCATCGAGGCGGAACTGATGGTCGGCATGCTGCGCAGCAACGGCGTGGCAGCAGTCCTGTCGGCAGACGATGCCGGAGGACAGGAGCCACAGTTGCAGCTTCAGGGTGTTCGCGTGCTGGTAACTCCCTCCGATGAAGCCGCCGCCCGCCTGCTCCTGGCCGCCGGCGATGACAGCCCCTCGTAGCCGGTCAGCCCGGCGCCGCCCCGGGCGGGGTTCATCGCCCGCTCCACGACGTGTCCTGCGTTCCACGGGGCGGATGCACCGCCGTAGGAGGCTACGGTTTCACCCTGGCCGACGCCAGGCCCTAGCCCCGGCGGCCTCTGTATGGCTAACCGAGGCTGTCAGCGGGCCGGGTCCCTTCCGCCGCTGCCCTGATGACGGCATGAACTCTTCTTTCTGGGAAGAACACGGCGAGGTTCCTCGCCGCGGCAAGAGCCCGGTCTCGGGCCTCGCCGCCGAGCTGGCGAGTTGCCCGCACGGCATACGTGGCCGCCCGGCGCCGGACTCCAGCGCGGTATTGCCCGATGTCCATGCTGATCGTCACGCCGTGGGCATCGGCCAGCTCCAGCGCCTCGGCTGTGATCTTTTTGCCCTTGGCCGAGTTGCACTCCTGGTGCAGGAGCTGGAGATTCCAGCGGCGGTGCGGTCCGCCGTAAATTCTGGGGATGATGTGATCGATCGCGGTGCCGCGCGGAGAGTCAGGCAAGTAATCCCCGCACCACGGGCAGCGCCAGTGTTGCGCCTCCACCAGTTCGGTCATGAATGCCAGGCTGTGCGATGCCCACGGCACAACCTCGTCGTCATGCTGGCCATCACCAGCCCGGGCGCCAAACGGCCAGCGGCAGAACCTCTCCCCGGCAGGCACCGGCAACCCGCACACACTGCACCAGCCAGGCTCCGCAGACATGAGGTCAAGCTAACCCAGACGGTCGGACATCGCGGCAGCTGCTGGGCGGCGTACTGCGCACGAACTGCCTGACGGTCATCAACGGACCAAGTCCTGTAGCAGGCTAGGCGTCGCGGCTGGGGATGATGACGTATTTCGAGCCGGTCGCCTGTCGGCCGTAGTCGGCGATCGCTTCGAGGGAGAGCGCGCCTGGGAGTGATACCCGCGCGGTGTAGCTACTGGCGAACGTAGTCGTGAGCCCGGCAACGACCTGGTCACGCAGCTGCGCAACGCGCGCCAGGCCAACTCTTTGCAGGAACGGCGTCAGCAGCCACCCTCCGATGCCCCACGCCATGCCATAGCTGCGGGTCAGCTCGGTCGGGCCGCGGTCAAGCGATCCGTAGATGTAAACCTGCTTGTGCACGGCCGACCCGTACCTGCTGTAGCCGCCCGCGGCGGCGCCAGCCGCGGCTTCCATGCCCGTCAGGATCTGGCTCGCCAGCCGGCCGCCGCCGGTGGCGTCGAAGGCAAGCGTGGCACCGGTTGCCTTGAGCGCGTCGATCAGCTCGGCCATGAAGCCGGCGGACGCCGTATTGCAGACGTGGACGGCACCAGCCGCGCGGAGCATCGCTTCCTGGTCTGGCTTCCGCACAATGTTCACGAGCGGAATCTGCTGCTCGATGCAGAGCCGGTTGAGCATCTGGCCAAGGTTGGAGGCTGCGGCTGTGTGCACCAGCGCGCCGTGATTCTCCATCCGCATGGTCTCGACCATGCCGAGCACTGTCATCGGGTTCACGAACGAGGCCGCACCTTCGATCACCGTCGCTCCGGCCGGGAGCTCCAGGCACAGCGCGATGTCGACCGACCGATACTGCGAGTACATTCCGCCGCCCGCCGCAGCCACGACCTTGCCCAGCAGAGCCCGCGCGGCCGCAGACTCGCCCGCCGCCACGACCGTGCCCGCGCCCTCGTTGCCGACCGGTACGGGCGTCCCTACCCGGCCGGCGAGGCCGCGCATGGCGGCATCGGGGATAGGCGCGGTGACGACCGGGCGCTCAGCAGATCCGCTCGCCACTGCGGCAGCCATATCAGCCCCGCCGAAGAGCAGGCCCATGTCTGACGGGTTGAGCGGTGCTGCCTCAACCCTGATGACGACCTCGCCTGGTCCCGGCTGCGGCACCGGGACCATATCCAGGAACAGCTCGAGGGTCTGATCGGCTCTCACCAGCGATCGCAGCTGGAGCGCTTCGGCCGGAATCTCTGCGGACATAGGTGAGATCCTCTCAAAGCGCGTCGGCCGGCCGTGATGTCGGCGCGCCACACCTGGCTGTCGTTCAGCCGCCGCAGGTGCACCAGGCCGGCGCCCAGTCCAGGCCGTGGACAAGCTCCACGTCGCCGAATCCGGGCCGGGCCGTATCTGGCAGGGGAGGCGGCCGCTCTGTATTGATGAGGGCTGGCTGCGGGCGGGCGGTACGCCTGCCCCTTGAGCCGGCCGCCGGAGCGGGTCGCCGCCCAGCCGCGACGACGATGACTGGCGCTGTGCGAACCAGCTCTGGCCCGGGCGATGTCCGCAATAGCGGCCCGGCCGGAAAGCAGATGTGAAGCGGTGAGCAAATCAAGACAGCGCAGCAGGATGGGCATCTGATCCCAGCAGCGGACTGGCAGGTGGCGGGAGATGAATGAGACGTGTGATCGGTGCGGACCCGCGATCCGCGCGGCGTACCGGGTAGACCGGGTCGGCGAGCTTTACCTGTGCGGAAATTGCGCGAACCGGCAATGGCGGGCGCTCTCCGCTCAAGGCTGGACCTTCTGGCCTCTTGGCGGGCATGCGCTGGCGCCGCAAGCTGACTACGACCCGGTTGACGATGCAGCGTAGCGGTCCCCCGCGGGGACGCCACTCATCCGATAGCACTCGACGGCGGTGCATGTCGGTTTAATCGGTGTCGCCGCCGGCTGGGAGCCGGTACACATGAGGGATGGCCGAAGTCCCGCTGCCGGGCGGCAACACTACCGGGGCTGTGCTAATCGATGGCGTGATCCACAAGCGAGCGTCGCCGTGGACGCCGACCGTGCACGCGTTGCTGCGGTACCTGGAGGAGGCCGGGTTCCCGGGCGCGCCCCGGGCGCTCGGCTTCGACTCGTCCGGCCGCGAGATGCTGAGCTATCTGCCGGGCGAGACCATCGGGGACCGGATGCCCTGGCCGGCGTGGGCGTCGGCCGACTCGATGCTGGCGCAGGTCGGCCAGTGGCTCCGGCGGTTGCATGACCTGACCGCCGGTTTCCGCCCGCCGGCGGGGGAGCGATGGTTCATCGGTGGCGTCATGCGGCCGGGGCTGATTGTCGGCCATCAGGACGCGGCTCCCTACAACGCGGTCGTGGACGGCGAGCGGCTGGTCGGGTTCTACGACTGGGATATCGCCGGGCCGTCGTCGCGGGAGTGGGATCTGGCCTTCTCGATGCTCCCCTGGGTGCCGCTCGCGTCGCCGCCGCCGGGTCCATCGGACGCGCGGGGTCCATCGGACGCGGCCGTTACGGGCGGGCCGGATGCCGGCGAGCGGTCGCGGCGGTTCCACCTGCTACTCGACGCGTACGGCTTCGAGGGCGACCGTGAGATGTTCGGGTCGGTGGTGCCACAGCGAGCCCGGCGACAGGCCGGGGTCATCCGGCACGCGGCCGCCGCTGGCGATCCGGCGTCCGTCGCGCTCCTGCCAATCGCCGGCCTGCTGGAGTCCTCCGCGGTTGATGTCGAAGCGCTCCCGCGCGACTTCTGGCTGCGCTGACCATCCCCGGCCCTTGATGCGCGGACCGGTGCAGTCGGGACCATGGATATTTTGGCGAAACCAAATCCAGCTCAGCAGCGAGGCAGTCACGGCTCCCTATTCGGCCACCCCGTGACCGCCCAGCCTCAAGTCACTACCCGTAATCAGCCCTGCTCGATGACAATGCGCATTGATCCGCCGGTATGGCGTCGGCGCGAGCGGCCACAACCAACTGCGGGGGCGTGCAGAATTGGGTGCTCCGCGCGGCGGGCGGCCCATCCGGCGGTCACGCGGAGAGTAAGAAGTCGGCGGACGCGCCAGCTAGGACAAGCGTGCTTCGGCTAGCAGCAGGCCGGCCAGGTCGGCCGGCGCCGGCGTCACTGCGGTCAGCCCGTGGGCGGTGAACCAGCGCGCGACGTTCGCCGAGTCCCTGGTCAGGAACTCCACGCCGCGCGGGTTGGCGATCAGGTCAACGATCTGCGGCATGTCGATCATGACCAGCCGGCCGCCGTGCACCAGCAGGTTGTAGGCCGACAGGTCGCCGTGCGCGTAGCCGAGCCGGGCCAGGCCGCAGAGGGCAGCCACAAGCTGGTCCCACAGGCTGGCGAGCTCGGCTCCAGCCGGCCTGATCTCGGCCAGCCGCGGCGCGGCCGTGCCGTCCGGCTCGCCGATGAACTCCAGCAGCAGCTCGGTCTGGAGTATCT
>Ga0070709_10002057_pt1 | contig 10920 bp, 11 predicted proteins | sample LARL51metaG_FD_65449 | JGI IMG/M metagenome (GOLD analysis project Ga0070709, IMG submission 65449) | Corn, switchgrass and miscanthus rhizosphere microbial communities from Kellogg Biological Station, Michigan, USA - LAR L5-1 metaG | ecosystem: Host-associated > Plants > Roots > Rhizosphere ...
AGCGAGTTCGGTACTTTCACCGCCGAGCTTGCCGAGCTTCGCGGGCGCGGCGTCTATCTGCGGCTCCCGGAATGAAGCCGAGCCGCTGCGCCGCAGCCATTCAGCCGCCAGCGGCTAATCGGAGAATGGAGGTCGAAAATGAAGCTCAGCTTGATCATACGTGGCCAGCATCGCGCGGGGGAAGACATGCGCGCCCGTCTCGCAGACGACATCGACCTCGTCATGCGGGCCGAGCAGCTCGGCTTCAATGCGCTGGTCAAAGGCTCTCATTACAGCGCGCACCCGCTGCAATCCTTGCAGCAGATCCCGTTTCTGGCGCAGGCGGCGATCTTGGCGCCGAGCCTGCGGCTCGTCTGTGGGCTCGTGCTGTTGCCATTGCACAAGCCGCTGGATATCGCCGAGCAGCTCGCGACATTGGACATCATGTGCGATGGCAAATTGGTGTTCGGCTGCGGCATCGGATATCGCGACGTAGAATTCGAGGCCTTTGGCCTGACGCGGAAAGCGGCGGCGCGCCGCTTCGAGGAGTGCCTGCTCGCGGTGAAGCGGCTGTGGACCGAAGATTTTGTCGACATGAGGGGCTCGCATTTCGTGCTCGACCACGCGAACTCCACGGTCAAGCCGTTGCAGAAGCCGATGCCCCCGGTGTGGATCGGGGCCAACGCCGATGGCGCGATCCGGCGCGCGGCGAAGCTCGGGGATTGCTGGTACATCAACCCGCACAGCACTCTGACGACACTCGCTCGCCAGATAGATCTCTACAAACGGGCGCTCGACGAGTATGGCAAGCCGTTCCCGGCCGAATTGCCAATGCGGCGCGAGGTTTTTGTCGCGGGCACCCGCGACGAGGCGATCCGGTTGGCGCAGCCCTATCTGGAGCTCAAATACAAGACCTACCGGGAATGGGGCCAGGACAAGGTCATGCCGGCGGGGGATGATTTCGACCACAACTTCGACGAGCTCCTCGACGACCGTTTTCTGATCGGCTCTCCGGCCGAAATCGCGGAGCGGCTGATCGATCTGCAGCGGCGCTTCGGGGTCAACCACCTCGTCGCCTCGGTCCATTGGCCGGGCATGCCCAACAGTCTCGCCCTCGAACAGATGCACATCCTTGCCGAGGATGTCATGCCTATGGTCCGCAAAGTCGGCTAATTCAAATGTTGTATTCGATATTGCCCGGCGGCTAGGCTGAGGCCGGCCTGATAGCCGAGGGGGGAGAGATGCCGACCTTGAAGGTTCCGGACGGCGAGATCTATTACGAGGTGCACGGCTCGGGCTATCCGCTAATGATTTTTGCGCCGGGCGGGCTGCGCTCCGAGCTGTCCTTCTGGCGGCACAGCCCGTCGAACCCGTCGGCGCCCGCAGTCTGGATGGACCCGATGGCCGTGCTCGGCGAGAAATACCGTGTCGTGGCGATGGATCAGCGCAACGCCGGCCGGTCGCGCACGCGGATCAATGCGATCGACGACTGGCATACCTATGCCGGCGATCACCTGGCGCTCGCGGATCATCTGGGGCTCGATCGGTTTCACGTGATGGGCGGCTGCATCGGCGCCTCGTTTTGCCTGACTTTGTGCGAGTTGGCGCCGAAGCGGATTACTGCAGCGGTGCTGCAGAACCCGATCGGCCATGCCGACAATCGTGACGTCTTCCAGAATCTGGTGCAGACCTGGGCGAAAGGCGTTCGCCAAGAACGCCCCGAGATCGACGAGGGTGTATTGAACAACTTCGGCGACAACATGTTCGGTGGCGATTTCGTGTTCAGCGTGACCCGCGAATTCGTGCGCCAATGCAAGACCCCGCTGCTGGTCATGCCCGGCGACGACCCGCCGCATCCGCAAGTAATCGGCGAAGAGATCGCCGCGCTGGCGCCCAATGTCGAGGAGCTGCGGCAATGGAAAGGCCCGGAGCATCTGCAGGCCACGATCGACCGCGTGACGCAATTCCTGGATGGCCACATGCTGCGCTGAGGCCAGCGCAGTGACGGACCTGCACGCCGATTACGTCATTGTCGGGGCCGGATCGGCGGGGTGCGTGCTCGCCGCCCGATTGAGCGAGGACGGCGCGCGAGTCGTCTTGCTCGAAGCCGGCCCCAGCGACTGGCATCCGATGATCCATGTGCCTGCTGGGGCACTGCATCTGCGAGCCAATCCGCTGGTTAACTGGAATTATTATGCCGAGGCAGAGGAAGGCACCGCGAACCGGTCATTGCATTGGCCGCGCGGCAGAGTGCTGGGCGGCACCAGCTCGATCAACGGCATGCTCTATGTCCGCGGCAACCCGGCCGATTACGACGGCTGGGCGCAAATGGGCTGCCGGGGCTGGAGCTATGCCGACGTCCTGCCCTATTTCAAGGAATCGGAACATTACGTGTCGGGGAACTCGGATTACCGCGGCAAGGGCGGTCCGCTCCTGGTCGAGGACTACCGCACCATCTTGCCGCTGACCCATCGCTTTGTTGAAGCCGCGCAGCAGGCGGGGTTTGCGTTCACCCCTGATTACAACGGCAAGGTCCAGGAGGGGGTCGGGTATTCGCAGATGACGCGGCGGGGGCGCTTTCGGGGTTCGACGGCGCGCACTTTTCTGGCTGGGGCGCGGCGGCGGCCGAACTTGCGGGTCGAAACCAAAGCAGTTGCCACGCGACTGCTGTTCGACGGAAAGCGCTGTACCGGCGTCGCGTTTCGCCAGAACGATAGCGACCATCGTGTCGTTGCGGCGCGCGAGGTCGTCGTTAGCGGCGGCACTGTCAACTCGCCGCATCTGCTGCAAATTTCGGGCATCGGCCCGGCCGGCCATCTGCGATCGATTGGCGTCGAGGTAGTGCACGAATTGCCCGGGGTCGGCGCCAATCTTTCCGACCATTTCGCCGTTAGGGTGACGCACCGTGTCAAGGACGAAGTGTCGGTCAACCAGCTGGCGCGAGGCGTCCGGCTGGCGCGCGAGGTCGGGCGGTTTGCCGCGACCGGCCGCGGCGCGCTGACCTTTGGCGTCACCACCGCGATGGTGTTCTGCCGCAGCCGCGAGGGGCTGGCGAGCCCTGATCTGCAACTGCTGTTCACCCCCGGAAGCTACGATCCGAATGGCATCGGACGCCTTGAAAAGCAGCCCGGCATGACGATCGTTGTGTGCGCGGTGCGGCCGGACAGCCGCGGGACGATCATGGCGCGGTCTCCGGACCCGTTCCAGCCGCCGGCGATCCGGCCGAATTACCTCTCGGCGGCGAGTGATGAAGACGTCCTCCTCTCCGGAACCCGCCATGCCCGGGGGATCTTTGCCGCCCCGGCGCTGGCCCGCCACAGCGCCGCCGAAACGATGCCCGGCTCTGCCATAAGCTCGGGTGACGCGCTGATCGACTTCATGCACCGCGCCGGCATGAACCTGCATCATCCGGTCGGCACCTGCCGGATGGGGGAGGATCCGATGGCCGTCGTCGACTCGCGACTGCGGGTGCGGGGTGTCGCCGGACTGCGCGTCGTCGATGCTTCGGTGATGCCGACCGTAACGACCGGCAATACGAATGCCCCCACCATAATGATCGGCGAAAAGGGCGCCGCAATGATCCGCGAGGACGTCGCCGCTGTTTGCTGACGCGGGTGCATCCAAGCGGACGAGGGAGGCTTCGGCGTTGATTCAGTTGCCCGGGGCTTGGGGGCGAATTGCCGTGCTGCCGCGGCCAAATACTTGACAAAAGTACTGCACCGAACTCACCGGTCAACATCAAAGCGTGTCCGCGCTTTTTTCCTTCCAGCAAAGAAACGCCAGCATCGACGCTGCCATCTTGCTCCACGAGCGCATTGTGTGTCCAGGACAGCACTGCAAACCGGCCGACGTACAGCACCGCGATGAGATCCATCGGTGCAATGTACCAGGGACTGAAGAGACCGAGACCGGGCGAGTGTGGACCTATGTCCGCGACGAGGGACCTTTGCCGGTAGGCGCCGCCGGCCGCAGGGATGCTATCTCTATTGCCGAGCGCTGTGGCGCCTTCCGTCCTCAATGGGCCAACAGTGGGATCAATTAATCTACGATAAGAGTGGCGCGCAGCAGACGGTTTGTTTCGGCAAGCCCCCGGAAGGAGCCGATTTCGTAGAATCTGCGGATCATCTCGTAGCCGGCGAGGCGGCCGGAAGTCGCCAATTCCTCGTAAAGTTCCGCCAAATCCCACGGCTCGCCCATTCTCCGAGTCGCAACCTCGCTCGCTTTCAGCATGCCGAGCCCCCAATCAATATGGTGCATTTCGGGCCGGCGAAACTTCTTGGAGTAGCAGCGGATGGCACCGTTCTCGAACTGGACATTACTCGCGTCCCAGCGGTTTTCATTGTGGAACACACACATGAGAGCAGGCAGGCCGCTCGCATGAAACGCCTCGACTACCGGCGCATAAGGCGCGTCCAGCCAGCTGTCGCAATAAGTCACTAGAAATTCCGGTCCGAGACGGTCGAGAGCGCGGCGGACTGCGCCACCGGTACCGAGCAGTGTTGGCCCATCGACAATGTAATCGACCCGCACGCCGAATCTGCTGCCGTCGCCAACAAACCGCTCTATCTGTTCCCAGCAATGGCCGACGAGCAGCTTGACATCTTCGATGCCTTCCCGAGCAAAAAGCCTCAGCTGATGCGCAACGAAAGGCTCGCCGGCGACTTCAAGGAGCGCTTTTGGGAATTGCGAGGTCAACGGCCACATCCGCGTAGCGAGGCCGCCGGCAAGAACAGCGATTGGCGGCATCCCGGTCACTGAATCATCGTTTTCGAGCCCTCGAAATCGAAACGGAAGCGCACCTCTTCGAGCCCCTGTTCAAGCATAGCATGCAACAGGCGTCGCTTGTTCTCCGTGTAGAACATAAGGAACCCGCCGCCGCCGGCGCCAATCAACTTGCCACCAAGTGCACCGTTGCGCAGGGCGGTATCGTACCACTCGTCGATCTGGCCATTCGACATATCGCCCGAGCGCTTTTTCTTCTGCTGCCAGTGCTCGTCCATGAGCTCGGCAAAGCGCGGAAGGTCGCCTTGCAGAAGTGCCGCATGGCTTCGCCGACCGAGGTCCTTGATGTAATGCAAGTTGTCGATCACCGAGCCGTCCTTCGCCTTCGATTTGTCGTCCTGGTCCTTCAGGATAGCCGAAGCCGAGCGAGTATAGCCGGTGAAGAAAAGACAGAGGCCGTCCTCGAGGTTGTCGAGCACCTCGTGGCTAATGGCCGCAGCAGCGACCGCAACGCTGTCGTCTTTGTTGAATTCGAAGCACGTAACGCCACCGTACGCGGCAATGAACTGGTCCTGCTTGCCGACCGGTTCGCGAAGCAAGTTGATCTCGATGTGGCAGGCTTGCTCGGCAAGCGCATGCGGGCTGATGACGTTGCGTTCGCGGGTGTGCAAGGCGCGCAGCAGCGCTGTCGTAAAACTGCCCGACGAACCGAGACCCGTCCCGGCCGGAATATCGGCCATGCTGGCGATCTCGATGCGGTCGTCCGTGCCGATAAGCTCGATGGCGGCGCGCACGATCGGATGTCTGATGTCGCTGGCTCGATCGACCCGCTCCAGCTCCGAATATTTGACAATAAAACCGGGCTGAAAGGTCTTGTGCAGGGTGATGTAGACATATTTGTCGATTGCCGCAGCGACGAGAAACCCGCCATGCTCCCGGTAGTAGGAGGGAAGGTCCGTGCCGCCACCCCCCAATGTGATGCGCAAGGGACTGCGGACGATAATCATCCCCAAGCTCCTTGGTAGACGCGTTCAATGACGGACATGCTGCCCACCGCGTCGGCTGCATCGCCGATCGGTCGCCGCCCTTCCTGGATCGCTGCTATGAATTCAGCGGTCTCGGTTTCCCACGAACGGTCTGCAAACGGATATTCCCACCGCGTCGTCTCCGGCGGACCCATTCCCGGCAACATGCGGTAGAAACTCAGGCTTTCGACCCCATAAGAGCCGCCAAGCCCGTTGATCTCGAGCTTGCCATCGCGGCCATAGATCTCAAGAGAGAACAAGTTCTTCCACTCCGTCCAAGTCGCGTGCAGCCAGGCGATTTGCCCGTCGGGTGTCGACAACGTGAGAAACACATTGTCCTCGACCTCGGCGTTCCAAAAAAACGTCCTCAGCGCAGCGTGTACGCCGGTAAATTCCCCGAGAAACCAGTGCGCGAGGTCAATCAGATGTGAGCCTTGGTCGATCAGCTCGCCACCGCCCGAGATCGCGCGTTCGAAGCGCCACTCCTTTTCATAACCTGGTCGGCCGCCGTGACCATAGCGTCCGCGTATGAACATTAATCGCCCGAGTTCTCCGCGATCGACGATCTCGCGCGCCTTCAACACCGCGGGATGGAAGCGGTGATTGTAGCCGACCTTTGCGACCCGCCCCGCGGCGTCGGCCGCTTTGGCCACTTCGGACACCTCGGCGAGGCTCCGTCCGCCCGGCTTTTCGACGAGCACATGCTTGCCCGCGTGCAGGCAGGCAACGGCGATCGCCGAAAGTTCGGCATGCGGGGTCGCGACTACGACGGCGTCGATATCGGCTGCCTCGACAGCAGCGTGGAAATCGGTTGCTGAACGCGCGCCAAGAGGCTCGGCGAATTCGACAGCGCGCTCTTTTGAACAATCGACCGCGAGAGCCGTCAGATAACCAAGCTGGGAGATAGCAGCGGCCCGCTTCTGGCCGATAAGGCCGCACCCGACGATTGCGAACCGCATGTCACTCATCCAGGACCAGATTTCGCTCTTCCGGCAGGATTCGGCGCAACGTGAACGCGTCCTTCTGAGCGACTACCTCCGGATAGCGATGAAAGCAGTCCCACCGGTCCCAAACGGCACTGATAAGCTTGCCCGTCACATCACGACCTTCGCCGACAGTCAAATAGACGACGAGCCGGGCCGCTTTCTGCGCGTTTGCGGTGTCCTCGGCGTCGAGCAGCTGCCGCGCCGTAGCGGCCTCGGCCGCGCCGGCATTTTCGGCGGATGAGTGGACGACTTTCGTGATCCCCGACGCGAAGGCACCAGGTGCAATGGCATTAACGCGGATCCCATCGCGCGCCGTCTCCATCGCGAGCGTCTCGGTGAAACGTACGAGAGCGGTCTTTGACGCCGCGTAAGCCGTGAACATCGGGCGCGGTCCAGTCGCTCCGCCTCCCGAAATGTTGATTATCCAACCCCGGCCCATTGTCTTCATGCTCGGGATTACGGCACGGCACAGAGCAACCGGTACGAGGAAGTCGAAGCGGACAGCCTCTTCAAACTCGCGCCAGGGCACCTCCCAGGCGGGGCCGATCGGTCCCTGGACCGCGGCGTTGTTGACAAGGATGTCGACCTGTCCGAGTTGATCGGCGGCCTCGCGCATACGTTGCGGGGCATCTGGTTCACGGAGGTCGCAGCCGAGTGTCGTCACTTCACGGCCCGGGTATTTTATCTTCGTCTCGACGGCAACGTCAGCAAGCGCGGCCCGATCGCGGGCGATGAGCAATAAATCGACACCATGCGCTGCGAGCTCGTGGGCGCATAACCGACCCAGGCCGCGGCTTGCTCCCGTGACGATGGCTAACATCCGCGCACCCTTCGAGCTCAGTGACGCTTCGCAAATACCCAGCGATTGGCATCCAGCCAATCTACCGTGAGTTCCACGGCTTCTCTGATTCTCTTCTTTGGATGCCAGCCGAGGCCCCGGATTCGGGAGGTATCAAGGTGTATAAGTGGATTGTCCCCGATCCATCCCTGCCGTCCACCGGAAAAGCTCAGCTGCGGCGAAAGCCTTAGCCTCCCGACGATCCAAGCGACGCTGTCGAGCACTTGACAAACGTCATCAGTGCCCAAGTTGAAAATTGCAATGTGTTCATCACCCTCGTTGAGGGCGAGTAGCATGGCGTCGATACAATCCTCGACGTGAAGATAGGATTTGCGCTGCTTGCCGTCGCCGAGAATGTGCAGCCTATTTTGGTTTTTTTCGAGCTGCATCATGAAATCAAAAACGTGCCCGTGGCTGTAACGCTGCCCGAGGATCGATACGAAACGAAATATCCGGGCCTTAATGCCGTAGCCTTCGGCGTAGGCCGCAATCAGTCCCTCGCAAGCGAGCTTGGAGGCGCCGTAGAGCGAGGTCTGTACCGGAAAGGGTGCGTCCTCAGGGGTCGGAACGACCGTTGCCTCACCATAGATCGAACCGGTCGAGGAAAAGGCGATCTCCCTTACGTGATTGGCGCGCATCGCTTCGAGCACGTTTAATGTCGCAATGGTGTTTTGCTCCAGGTCTTTGCGCGGGTGAGCGAGTCCGAAACGCACGTCAGCATTAGCTGCAAGATGCATTACGCGGTCTGCACCACGCATCGCCTCGGTCAAGCTGCGCGTATCGAGAAGATCCCCACGGACAAAAGTGAAATTCCGATGTCGGTTTGCAGAGACGAGAAATTCGTGCATCCCGGTGCTGAGATTGTCATAACCAACAATCACTTCGCCATCGGCCAGTAGCCGGTCGATTAAATTGCTCCCGATAAATCCGGCTGCGCCGGTGACAAAGGTAGTCAAGATGAGGCCGCTGGACGCAGAACTAACACAAGCACCGGCGATTCAGAGCGCAAATCCCGCGGCCCGTCCGTCGTCGTAGAACATTTCGACCGTCTCGAGGGAGTAGCTCCCGAGATCCTTGCCGACGAGCGCCAGCTTTTTCAGAATGTCGTTTGTCACGGTGATGACATGGCAGCCAATCGCATCTGCCTGAAAAATATTGAGCAACTCACGCGGGCTTGCCCAAATGAGCTCAGTATTAGGTGCGGCGGCGAGGCGGCGCACTGCCTCGGCCATCAGCGGCACAGGGTCGACCCCGGTGTCGGCAATGCGACCGGCGAAGACCGACACATAAGTCGGCGCGCCCCCCTTCACCGCGTCGACCACGGCCTGCACCTGTTCGAGCGTGAAGAGCGCCGTGACGTTGAGCGGGATGCCTTCCTGCGTCAGCCGCTCACACAACGGCACGGCGCTCTCTCGACGCGTATTGGTGATCGGGATCTTGACTCGGATGTTTTTCCCCCAAGTTGCGATTTTGCGCGCCTGCCTCGCCATCTCGGCAAAGTCGTCGGCAAAGACCTCGAAGGAGATCGGCCGGTCAGGGATCTCTCGCAGAATCTCTCGGGCGAAACCCTCATAATCGCTGACGCCGGCCTTGCGCATCAAAGTCGGATTTGTCGTAAAGCCTTTTATATACGGCTTGGCGTACATTTCGAGCATGCCCGCCTTCTCGGCCCCATCGGCGAAGATGGCGACCTTCAGGTCACTGACAGTCTTCATGTTATCTCCCGCCCCCGCCTGCTCTGTTGAACGATCCAAGATGCGGCCGCCGGCAACGAAGCGAGCTTGACAGTCGGCGCACAGGAGAAAGTTTCACCATAGCCATCACCGATCAAGATGGTCCGACAACCGGCCCGTCGACCAGCCTCTATATCACGCCAACGGTCACCCACGACAAAGCTGTTGGCAAGATCTACGGCAAACCTCTCCCCGGCGTGCAGTATCATGCCGGGTTTCGGCTTGCGGCAGTCGCACTGTTCCTTGTCGTCGTGCTCGCAAAGTTCTATCGCATCGAGCGGCAAAACGGCGGCAAGCTGTGCATTGATCTGATCGACCTCGGCGCGGCTTGCTGTGCCGCGCGCGATATCGGGCTGGTTGGTTACGACAATAAGCAGAAAGCCGTCCCGCTTCAATTCCTCGAGCGCTGCAGAGGCGCCGTGTGTGATGACAAGCTCGCTCAGATCACGTGGCGGGTAGGGCTTGCCATTGCGGACAATTGCTTCGTTCAATACACCGTCGCGATCTAAAAAGACGGCAGGCTTGGCGAGCCGCGCCATTAACGTGTCCCTTCCCACTTCGTTTGCCGGATCTTGAGAAGCGGATGGGTAACTAGCAGATGCCAGATCACCGCCTGAAACGCTTCCGAGTGCGGCGTTACAGCATCGGGGTTGACCGTCGGCACAATCGAGACGGCGTCGCCGACTTTGGCTGTGTAACCGCCGTCCCGACCGACGACGCCGAGCACCTTTGCCCCGACCTGCTTGGCATATTGCACTGCGCGAACCAGATTAGGACTCACATTCTTTTCGAGGTCCCCACCACCGACCGAAAAGACGAAGACCCCATCGGTCGGCTTGAGCCGGCTCGTCTTTAACCATTCAACGAAGACTGTTTCCCAACCTTCATCATTGATCCGCGCGGTCAACTCGGAAACATTATCGGTTGGCGCATAGGCCTCAATGCCGGCAATCTTGCGAAAGTCGTTAACCGCATGTCCGCAATTTCCGGCACTTCCGCCAACTCCAAGAAAAAACAGCCTGCCGCCGGCGTCGCGGACTTTGACGAGTATGGAAACCATACGTTCGATTGGAGCAACGTCGATTGCCTCGATGATTTCCCGCGCCTCATGAAGGTGACGCTCGGAAAATGTCATAAATACGCCTCCTCTTCGGGAACGCCACTCAAGATCCCATACGGCTCCTCAGGCTTCAAGCGCCAACCGCTTGGGCGTTGTAGCAGACGATCCGTCCGCTTTGCGAGGGCTTCCAAACCGCGGACTCGGGATGCGGCCCGAGTTACGAATGGCACAGATGCGGGGACATTAAAACGCTATTGGTGCACCACCGGTTTTCGCCGCCATCTGCGGTCTCGGTCGAATGGCCGATTTCGCCTCGTACCAAGGCGGCCGTCGTTGTGCATTATGCGGCAGCCGCGAGCCGACAAGCTTAGCGCGACGCACTGAAATCACTCAATTTCTGATCAGACACTGAGCGGCCCCAAGCGCCTTACGCGCGAGATTGCGGACCTCCACTCCGGATCAAACAGTGCAGTCGCGTGTAGCGCTTCTCGCCTTGTCCGCGCAACGTATGCTCGACTCAGATAAGATCGGCAAAGCTCTTTTCCATGTTTCGATATCTATGTATGCCGAACCACAA
>Ga0070709_10002060_pt1 | contig 10917 bp, 11 predicted proteins | sample LARL51metaG_FD_65449 | JGI IMG/M metagenome (GOLD analysis project Ga0070709, IMG submission 65449) | Corn, switchgrass and miscanthus rhizosphere microbial communities from Kellogg Biological Station, Michigan, USA - LAR L5-1 metaG | ecosystem: Host-associated > Plants > Roots > Rhizosphere ...
GGAGCATCCGTTCGGCACGATGAAGTGTTGGATGGGAGCAACGCACTTTCTCACGAAAAAGCTGCCCAAGGTGGCCACCGAGATGGCGCTCAACGTGCTCGCCTATAACATGAAGCGCGTGATGACGATCATGGGCGTAGGCGGATTGCTGGAGGCAATGCGGGCGTGAGGCAGGCGTCTGCGCGACCAAATCAGCGCCTACATGAAGCTCCTGGTCGCCACTGAGATGAGAGGTCGATTCCACCGAATTAGAAGCTCGGTGGCCGCGAGATGCGCCGGTGCGCCCCAAGTTGCGCGATTTTCACACGGCCTGGGCCATAAGCCGTGGGCCCGTCAGACTCGGGGAACTGAGTGAACAGGCCAATTGTTGGCAAGCAAGCGCGCGGCGCGAATTTCGCACTTCGGCGCGGTGATGATCGGCCGTAGTGCCTCCGAGCGCTGTTGTCGTTCGGGATCGTATTCAGCCGTCCACAATGGCGCGTTCACCGTGGATGTACTGCTCGAGCTGAACAATAACGAACTTCTGATCACCGATTATACTCTTGACGAGATCGCCGATTGAAACAATGCCAATTGGCTTTTCTCCCTCAAATACCGGCAGATGGCGCACGCGCTCCTCACTCATGACGGCCATACATTGGTCAACGGATTGTCCTGACTGTGCAATAACGACGTGTCTTTCCATGATGTCCCGGACGGGCGTTGCGGGAGATGTCTTACCCTTGAGAATAACATTACGCGCATAGTGCCTTTCGGTGATGATGCCAACGAGTTCCTCGCCTTCCATCACTAGCAACGATCCCACGTCTTTTTCAGCCATCTTCGCGACAGCGTCGAAGACGGTAGCATCCGGGTGAATAGACCAAATATGCCTGCCCTTCTGATCAAGCAGCTGTCGCACCGTAGTCATTGTGGATCCTCCTTCGGACACAAGCTCCTGCAATTTTTTTGACGGCAATCTGTCGGATTTCGATTGTCGCAGCTTCGTAATGACCGGCGATTGTGACGCGGCCGCAAGGGCACCTTACCCCCACACAATCGAATTGCTTATGCTGTGCGGCAGCTTCTCGCTAAATCGGCCATGTCGTGCATTTTCCATCAAGCGAGCAAACTGCGCATGACTCATATGGAGCAGCGTCTCGTGATCGCCCGCCTCCATATAGATCTCTGGCTGCGCCTCGATGCGGTCGTCCACGACGAGAGGCAGCGCGTAACAGTGACCGAGGGCCGGAACAGCCCCGTGCGCGCAATCCGGGAACAGCGCATCGATCTCGGGTTCCTCGGCCATTTCAACATTATCGCCAAGCTGATCCCTCAAATCCGAAAGGCGAAGGTGATGCGACGCTGGCAAGACGGCGAGCATATAGCCGGCATTGCCCCGCAACACGATTGCCTTCGCCAAACGATCCCCCGAAATCCGACAAGCCTCGGCAGTACGAGCGGATGACATGGTAGCGTCATGCGGAATCACGTCGTATTGGATGTTTTCGGCAGTCAAGTATCGCTGCAGTGTGGGAGCTATGGACATGATGGACCTCCGCTGCGGCTTACAAGCCCGGTATCACTAGCGCTCACGGCTCCATGGAAAGAGAGAGGCCGGGAAATCTGCCGCGTAGCGGTGACCGATCGGCGAGCGAAGCTCTTCCTGCGGGGGATTCGGGTCAGGCTCCACCACCTTTCGATAAAGATGCCAGGTGGCATGACCGAGCACCGGCAGAACGACGGCGAGACCGACGAAGAATGGCAGTGAACCCACTGCCAGCAATACCGCCACAATCAATCCCCACACGGCCATCTCAATTGGGTTCATCGTCACAGCCCGAACCGAAGTGCGGATCGCGTCGATCGCTGTCGCATGCCGGTCGAGCATCAGCGGAAATGAGACGACGCTGACGCACAGGGCCACCACGGCGAACAGGAAGCCGACGCCGCAGCCGACGATGATGAGCGACCAGCCTTCAGGCGTCGTCAGCACGCGCTCCGCGAAATCAGGGATGCTCGCAGCCGGAGCATAGCCGAAGGTCGCAACGTAGATCGCATCCGCGGTGGCGATCCAGACGCCGAACAGAATAAGAAGGAGGATGCCGAGTTCGAGTATGGCGCCGAAGGACGGTGCGCGCAGCACGTGCATTGCATCCCAGGCTGCTGCTTCTTCTCCGCGCTCGCGGCGGCGGCTCAGTTCGTAGAGGCCAAGCGCGGCGAAGGGCCCGATCAGGGTAAAGCCGGCGGCGAGCGGAAACAGCAGCGGCAGCACCGAGTGGCCAAGGACAAGTCTGAACAGGACAAGTCCGAGGACGGGATAAATCACGCACAGCACGATGGCGTGAGTTGGGATGGCCTTGAAATCTTCCCAACCCAGACGCAACGCGTTGCTCAGGTCGGAAAGGGTGATCTTGCGAACGACGAAGGGGGTAGAGACGCCAAACAATTGTAGTTTGGGTCTTGCGAATACCGTTGCCATGGCTCCAGTCTCCTTGCTCGTGGTCGCAGGGGAACGGAGCGCCCTCAAAACGCGCGCATCCGCCTCGTGCGCGAAAATCGCGATCGAGCCCGGCAAACCAAGTTCAACGAGAAGGAGCTTTGCCGGGCGACACCTGTCGCGACCGGTGTTGTGAACTTAGCGCGATGGAGGCCAGATGGCTAGCGCTCGCGGTTGGGTGGATTGTGCATCTGCGCATCAATTGTTGCATTGCATCACCAAACGATTGCTGCCGATGGGATGCTCATTGCAGGGCCAGATGAGGGGAGTGACATAGTCCTCTATTGAGCTATTGACGACGGGCGTGGCGGGTAGCATCTTGAAATTCTGAATGCCCCCGGCTCCTGTGAGATGAGCGGCCGTGATGGAGACCCAGGTTTTGGCGTCGCGACCGGTCGAATGGGCGAGGCAAGAGGCACGACGATGGCGAAATTGAAATCCGCCATCGCGACAGACGTGAGCTCCGCCCTTTAGTTTGTATCCTCAGCCTCTAACGGCAAGGATGCATAGGGATGGCTGTAGCGATCATACTGCTTTTGGTTGCGGTCGCCTCGGTGCTGTTTCACCTCTTCAGCCCGTGGTGGTGGACTCCGCTCGCCTCAAACTGGGGCTACATCGACGACACGATTACCCTGACGTTCTGGATCACCGGGGCGGTGTTCTCCGCGGTCGTCGCGTTCATGGCCTATTGTGTCTTCCGCTTTCGTCACAAGGAGGGAAGGCGGGCAGCCTACAATCCTGAAAACAAGAAGCTCGAATGGTGGCTCAGCGTCGGGACGGCAGTCGGCGTCGCGGCCATGTTGGCACCCGGCTTGGTTGTCTGGCACCAGTTCGTCACGGTTCCGGCCGGTGCCACCGAGGTCGAGGTCATGGGACAGCAGTGGATGTGGAGCTATCGGCTTCCGGGAAAGGATGGCCGGCTCGGTACCTCCGATGCGCGCAAAATCAGTTCCGACAATCCTATGGGGTTAAATCCTGACGATCCAAACGGACAAGACGACATCGTCATTCAAAACGACGACTTGCACCTCCCGATTGGGAAACCAGTGAAGGTGTTGCTCCGCTCAATTGACGTCCTCCATGATTTCTATGTGCCAGAGTTCCGGGCGAAGATGGATATGATACCGGGCTCGGTCACATATTACTGGTTCACGCCCACCCGCACCGGAACATTCGAGGTTCTCTGTGCGGAACTCTGCGGTGTCGCGCATGCGCAGATGCGGAGCAAGGTCATCGTCGAGGAGGAGAAAGAATATCACGCGTGGCTGGAGAAGCAGCGGACGTTCGCCGAGCTATCGGGGCAGCGCAACGTCGCAAAGGCGGCGTACAAGACAGGTAGCGAATGAAAACACCGACGAGGAGACGCTAAATATCGTGACGCGAACTCTTCGCTGAAGAGAAGACCAAGGAGGGTATTCCGATGGTCGATATCCCGTTTGACACAGTCGCAGGCGCCCCGCCGGCCGAAGTAGCTGAGGTCGAGCTCTATCACCCGAAACGCTGGTGGACGAGGTACGTCTTTTCGCAGGACGCCAAGGTTATCGCCGTACAGTACTCGATCACGGCGATGTCTATCGGAATGGTTGCGCTGGTGCTGTCATGGCTGATGCGTCTGCAACTCGGATTCCCAGGCACCTTCTCGTTCATCGATCCGAGCCAGTATCTCCAGCTCATCACCATGCACGGCATGATCATGGTGATCTATCTGCTGACCGCGCTGTTTCTGGGAGGTTTCGGAAACTACCTCATCCCACTGATGGTTGGCGCCCGGGACATGGTCTTCCCCTACGTGAACATGCTGAGCTACTGGGTCTACCTGCTCGCAGTTGTGGTGCTGGCCTCGACCTTTTTCGTGCCCGGCGGGCCGACCGGCGCTGGCTGGACGTTGTATCCGCCACAGGCGATTCTCTCCGGAAGTCCCGGGCAGGATTGGGGCATCGTTCTCATGCTGGCCTCCCTGATCCTGTTCATCATCGGCTTCACCATGGGCGGGTTGAATTATGTGGTGACGGTGCTGCAGGCGCGTACGCGCGGCATGACTTTGATGCGTATGCCGCTCACGGTTTGGGGAATTTTCACGGCAACCGTTATGGCGCTGCTGGCTTTTCCGGCGCTGTTCGTCGCCTCGGTCATGCTGCTGCTCGACCGCCTTTTGGGAACCAGTTTCTTCATGCCCACACTCGTCGAGATGGGCCAGCTGACGAAGTATGGAGGTGGCAGCCCGATCCTGTTCCAGCACCTGTTCTGGTTCTTCGGCCATCCCGAAGTCTACATCGTCGCCTTGCCGGCCTTCGGCATCATTTCCGATCTGATCAGCGTCCATGCGCGGAAGAACATCTTCGGCTATCGCATGATGGTCTGGGCGATCGTAGCCATCGGCGCCCTCAGCTTCGTCGTGTGGGCGCATCATATGTATGTGAGCGGCATGAACCCCTATTTCGGGTTCTTCTTCGCCACCACGACGCTTATCATCGCCATCCCGACGGCCATCAAGGTTTACAACTGGGTACTAACCCTGTGGCGCGGCGATATCCATCTCACCATCCCGATGCTGTTCGCCCTCGCGTTCATCATCACGTTCGTGAACGGCGGCTTGACCGGCCTGTTCCTCGGCAACGTGGTCGTGGATGTACCGCTGTCCGACACGATGTTCGTCGTCGCGCACTTTCACATGGTGATGGGCATTGCGCCGATTATGGCCGTGTTTGGCGGGATCTATCATTGGTATCCGAAAGTCACTGGACGAATGCTCAATGAGGCGCTTGGACGATTCCACTTCTGGGTCTCGTTCCTCGGGGCTTATGCGATTTTCTTCCCCATGCATTATCTGGGCCTGCTCGGCATGCCTCGCCGCTATCACGACATTGGAGAAACGGCCTTCATCCCGGCATCCGCCCACGACCTCAATGCGTTCATGAGCGTGGCGGCCCTGATCGTCGGCTTTGCCCAGCTTGTGTTCCTGTTCAATCTGATCTGGAGCCTGTTCAAGGGAAACGAGGCTGGCGGCAACCCCTGGGGAGCCGCGTCGCTGGAATGGCAAACACCGGAGACCCCGCCGGGGCATGGCAACTGGGGCAAGGAACTCCCGATCGTCTATCGCTGGGCCTACGATTACAGCGTGCCCGGCGCCACCGGGGATTTCGTGCCGCAAAATGAACCGCCGACCAGACTATTGGCGCAGGGGGCCCACCCGTGAGTGCCATTATCCTGTTCATGGCAGGAATAGCCGCGATTGCCGGATGGTGGCTCTCGCAGCAACGGCTGGCATCGAAACCGTGGCTAGAGGAAGGAGTGCTTGTCGATTTTCGCGGCGACAATGCTTCGTCCCTGCCGCCGGCGAAAATTGGATTGGGCGTGTTTCTCGCGGTCGTCGGCTCGTTGTTCGCACTCTTTATCAGCGCTTACTCCATGCGCATGAGCATGGTGGACTGGCGGGCGCTGCCCGTACCCAAGCTGCTGTGGTTCAACACGGGCGTTCTGATCACGAGCAGCATCGCGCTGCAATGGGCGTACATGGCCGCGCGCCGGAACGACATGGACGGCGTAATCATCGGCCTGCTCGCAGGGGCGGCATCCGCCGTCATATTCTTGGTCGGGCAGCTCTTGGCCTGGCAACAGTTGAAGGTCGCGGGCTATTTCGTAGCGTCCAATCCGGCCAATTCGTTCTTCTACCTGATTACCGCGGTGCATGGACTGCATCTGATGGGCGGGCTCGTGGCCCTTGGCAGAACGACTGCCAAGGTGTGGCGTGGCGCTAAGATGATCCAGGTGCGGCTGAGCGTGGAACTCTGCGCTATCTATTGGCATTTCCTTCTGTTGGTCTGGCTGGTCTTGCTCGGTCTGCTGACGGGCTGGACCGACAATTTCGTCGACATCTGTCGCCAGTTGCTCACTTAGGGGGTTGAGACGGCATGGCAGAGACCGCGCTGACGGACACCGTAGCATCGACCACGCGGCCTGAAGGCTGGCGAGGCATCGCCGCCGACTGGTCCTCCGATCAGCGCGCCTTCAAGAATGTTTCCTGGGGGAAGGCCATGATGTGGATCTTCCTCCTGAGCGACACCTTCATCTTCAGCTGTTTCCTGCTGTCGTACATGACGACGCGGATGTCCACGACTGTACCGTGGCCCAACCCCGGCGAAGTCTTCGCCCTCAGGATCGGCGACAGGGAAATCCCTCTCATTCTGATCGCCATCATGACCTTCATCCTGATCAGCAGCAGCGGGACGATGGCAATGGCGGTCAATTTCGGTTACCGCCATGATCGCGCCAGGACCGCAGCGTTGATGCTGGCCACAGCGGCATTTGGCGCAACATTCGTCGGAATGCAGGCCTTCGAATGGACCAAGCTGATCATGGAGGGCGTCCGGCCCTGGGGCAACCCATGGGGCGCCGAGCAGTTCGGTTCAAGCTTTTTCATGATCACCGGCTTCCACGGCACCCATGTGACGATCGGCGTGATTTTCCTTATCGCCATTGCGCGAAAGGTCTGGCGAGGAGACTTCGATGTCGGAAGGCGCGGCTTTTTCACGAGCCGCAAAGGACACTACGAGATCGTCGAGATCACCGGCCTGTACTGGCACTTCGTCGATCTCGTGTGGGTGTTCATCTTTGCTCTTTTTTATCTCTGGTGAGGTTGGCGCATGACCGACACAGCGGTACAGTTAGAAGGACGGGAACATTCGCTCCACGCTCAAGCGCATGACGCGCTCGTACCAGCAGTCGCACACACAAAGGGCCAGCAGCACCCGATCAAGCTCTACCTCGTGGTGTGGGGATGGCTGTTCGTTCTCAGCACCTGCTCCTATCTCGTCGACTACTTTGGCATCCATGGTTATCTCAGATGGTCGCTGATCCTGCTGTTCATGGTGTTGAAGGCCGGTCTGATCGTCGCTGTCTTCATGCACATGGCTTGGGAGCGGTTGGCCTTGGCCTACGCCATCCTGCTGCCGCCGGTGCTGGTGTTGGTATTTGTGGCGATCATGGTGTTCGAGTCCGACTACACTCATCTCCTCCGGGCGATATTTTTCGCGCCAACGGCGTAGCTAACATCGCTCGGTAGCGGAAGGAGGACGGTTACGACCAGAGACGTCATGCCTGAAAATTGGATCGGGAAGTCATCAACTCATTGCGCCAGCCGACCAACAGTGTGCTCGCGAACAGCCACGGACGGATGCGCGATCTCCTGCTCGGGGCCGGAATCGTCGCGATTGCGCCTGGCTATGCCCAGGACGTGGCTTCGAGTAAGAAGATTTTCGTCCGGTGCAAGGCGTGTCTCCAAGTCGGGGAGAACGCAAAGAACGCCGTTGGCCCAGTGCTCAACGGGCTCTTCGGGGAAAGGCAGGAACAATTGAAGGCTACGGACTGCTTGACGAGAATGTTCTGCAACCGATAGCTTTTTGAGTATCCGACTGAAAGAGGTCGCCATGTCGCTTGCAACGCGAGGCATTAATCTCGGGCGGGTCAATCGTTCAATTCTTCGCGGGAGCTATGCCAACATCGGAGACTATGTCGCGCTGTCGAAACCGCGCGTTATGTCGCTGGTCGTCTTTACCGCGCTAGTCGGTCTCATGGTCGCACCAGGCGGCATCGATCCCTTCACCGGCGTCGTTGCTCTTCTTTGCATAGCTGCCGGAGCTGGCGCCGCAGGTGCGCTCAATATGTGGTACGACGCCGACATCGATGCGGTGATGGCGCGTACAGCCCTGCGTCCAATTCCTAGCGGCCGCGTATCGCGCTCGAAAGCGTTAGTTTTCGGACTGATGCTTGGCATGTGCGCCATTCTGGCCCTCGGCACTTTGTTGAACATGGCCGCGGCTGCGCTGCTTGCTTTCACAATTTTCTTCTATGTCGTCGTCTACACGATGTGGCTAAAACGCCGAACACCGCAAAATATCGTCATTGGCGGTGCGGCGGGCGCACTCCCACCAGTGATCGGCTGGGTTGCGGCCACTGGAAATGTCGGGCTCGAACCGCTCATCCTGTTCCTGATCATCTTCTTTTGGACGCCACCCCACTTCTGGGCACTGTCGCTCAATCTTGCTGGCGAATATGCTCGCGCCGGTGTGCCGATGTTGCCGGTCGTTGCCGGCAGGACCGAAACAAAGCGCCAAATTCTTCTCTACAGCGTTCTTCTGGTTCCAATCTCACTGATACCCTGGGCACTGGGGTTCGCGGGAGCCATTTATGGCGGGGCTGCGGCGATGCTCGGAGCGATCATGATTTTTCTCGCGTGGCAAGTACGTCGGAGCGACGACAAGGAAAGGCGGCCTGCTCGTCGCCTGTTCGTGTTTTCGATGCTCTATCTGGTCCTTCTTTTTGGTGTGCTGCTGATGAATGCTGCACCCCACGCGCAGTCCCACTGACTAGACACATTCGAAGGGCCGATTCTAACGGTGAAGTCGCGAAAGTAAATCGACTTGCCAGGGCGCAAGCCCCAGTAGCAATTAGCAGGCGTGACGCATCATCCTAGCCTCATCCAAATCGGGAATAGCTCCGACGGAAATAGACGGGCTAACTTTGCGGCGTTGAGCACGACTTGCGCTCAGGGTCAAAGGCCGAAGAACTCACGGCGAAGTGCGGTAGGGACGGCCATTGCTGACCGCCCCCCGCTCAGATCCGTGCGAGCGGGATTCCCGCACACGGCTCCCACCTCGGGTGAGTGACGGCGAACCGCTTGTGCGACTCTCCGTATGCGCTCCAGCGCCTGTGACACGGTTGTCCGGTTCTGCGCCCGGTCCATGCTTTGCTGGCGCGCGTTCCCCTTGGCCCCCGCCCTCGGCTCCACCGGCTCCGCTGCGGTCGGGACCGCTTTGTTCGTCGGCTTCACAGCTACTATGGCAGAGTCTGACTTCTCGCGACCGTGCATCATCGGCTACGGCTCCTCGCCTTCCCGTTGCGGACCGACGGCTGTTGCCGAGCGGTCGATCGCGAGATCTCCCGGTTCCCGTGCAAGGAGCGTCTGCACATGCCAGGGTCTCTGACCACGCCGGGTCGTCCTGACGCTCGCGATGACGCGCCTGGACGTGTTGCCTTCCGCCTTGTGCACGGCGTCGGCACCCAGAATAGGACTCTTTCGCGGCTCGATGGCTGGCCTATGCGCCCCCCTGTCAACGCTTCGCCGAGACCCTCGCGGGCAACTGCGCATGACTCGGGGCCAATGTGGATCGCTACTCCTTCATCGTGAGAGACTTTCACTCTCTACTCCTTGCCAGTCTCCCGGCGCTTCGCACAACCAGTCTGTTTCACCCCTGGGAGCTGACCGTGCAGCAGATGTTGCGCCTGGGCGGCCCAGGTCCACAATCGGCGCTCAAGCCAACCGCCGACAAAGTGCGATCTAACGCGGACAGGCGACATAGCGACAGGAAGGCCGAGCCAGATTTTGCCGCTGGCCCGTCCTTCTCAATCCGTAGCATATTCAATCCGACCGTGAACGCCTGGCGACATCATTCGCGCGTAGCATGTCGACAAAGCGAGGGCGCATCGCGCCTTCCCGTCACTTGATCTCCCACGCCGTATTATGCGGGATATCCATCGCGGTATAATCGCCGGGGCCAGCGAGAGCTGGCATCGTTATGCATGCAAATGGCTCGGTGCCAGTTATGCCTTTGTACTTGCCGGTGCCGCCGGTGATGATATGCGTGCCGCACTTCATTTCTGGCTGCGACTTGTCGACGTCGCGAGTATCAAATGTCGAGAAAATTTTGTCACCGTCGCTGTCAGCCAGCACGCAAGCGCCGTCGATGTATTTCTTGTCGCCTGATGCAACGCTCAGCGCTGCGCAACGAGCCGACATCTTGTCGAGCATCTTCTCTCCCTTCATGTTTTGCGTAGTCCCGACAGCTTCCAGGTTGGTGGCAGTGCCAAGGCCCGGGATGTCAATACTCATGATCGGGCGAAAAATGAAGTGTGTCACGTAAGGGGTTGTTCCCTTCTTTTCTGTTGTTTGTTCTCCCGCAGCTGCCGGCACAATGGTCACAAGGGCTGCGCAAAGAACAGCCGTTTCCATCAATGAGAGTGGGCTAATTTTGACGTGGGTCATTGGTACCTCCTACCGAGCGGCAGTCTTCAAACCGCGACGGCCGCCATTTGCAGAGGCTGCTTTACGCGCACGGCTTTGGCCCGTTCCTGTGGCCAGGAACAAGCGAAGCTTGTTTTCTAAGCGAGATGGCTTCGGCCATGGCTATGCTCCGTACGCCGTGCCGGACGCATGAGCAGTTGGCTTGAGCGAAGAAACATATCTCACAGAGAGTCCTTGCGAAACGCTACACGACCGCGGCATTGGTTCCGACATACCTCCCCAGCATGTGACAGAGAAGCGCAGCTGAACGACCGCTCCGGGTGTGCGCCGTGACAAAGGCGGCGCTTTCCAGTGGGTGCAAGTCCCACCCGGCAAATGCTCCAGCCGGAAGCAGCCGGAGCAGCTATGGAGGTGACGA
>Ga0070709_10002066_pt1 | contig 10895 bp, 9 predicted proteins | sample LARL51metaG_FD_65449 | JGI IMG/M metagenome (GOLD analysis project Ga0070709, IMG submission 65449) | Corn, switchgrass and miscanthus rhizosphere microbial communities from Kellogg Biological Station, Michigan, USA - LAR L5-1 metaG | ecosystem: Host-associated > Plants > Roots > Rhizosphere ...
GCCTTCCCCGCCTCGCGCTTCTGGCGGAAACTGTCCACGGCGCTGCGCAGCGTGACGGTGCCAGCGTCTGCGGATACGGCAATCGCCTCGCTGTCGACCTTCGGGTCCCAGAAGAGCTCGGCAACGACGTCCGCCTGCAGCTGTTCATCGGTCATCGGTACCTCCTTCGGCCTATCGCCTCAGCCCGGCTTGAGGACGGGCCATGCCACCACGAGACGCTATGGATGGGCCGGTCGCGCCGCATCCATGAATCACCTAGTCCCTGCACCGGCGCGTCCGCCCGGGCGGTGACAGCGGCAGTCTTGCTCAGCTATGCACAGGCCGGGAACCTGCGTTAATCCGCGGTCAAAAGCCACACCGGGAAGGTGAACACCCTGCTGGCCATGGTGTCGGTCCCGGGGAAGCCACCAGCTGATACATGGCCCATGGAGTGCCCGGTAAGGCTAGGCAATCCATTGATTCGATCGGGCCGCCTGCCTGGGCAGGATGCCCAGGAAAGAGCCGCCCAGGGAAAGGATCAGGCAGTGAGCAAGAACAAGAACGTCCGCTCGGCGGTCGAAAAGGAGCTGGGCTTCGACCCCCGGGTCGACTCCTCGGATATCAGAGTCGTGAACATCGGCGGACACGTAAACCTCACCGGCACGGTGCCGAGCTTCCCGCAATACCTGCAGGCGTCGGCCGCCGCGCGGCGGGTCGCCGGGGTGACCAGCGTGGACAACAACCTGGAGGTGGCGCTGCCGGAAAGCAGCTACCGCGATGACGTGAAGCTGACCACCGCGGCGAACAACGCGCTCGCCGCGAACGTCACCGTGCCGGACAACGTGGAGGCGATCGCCGAGGACGGCAACGTCACCTTGACCGGCATCGTGTCCTACGGCACGGAGCGCGCCGCCGCCGCAGAGGCGGTTGCCGGACTAACCGGCGTCCGCAACGTCTGGAACAACATCGAAATCAGCTACGACATCGATCCGGTCGACGTCGACTTGCACGTTCAGGAGGCGCTGGACCGCTCGGCGCTGGTCCCGGACGGCAGCGACGTGAAGGCCGATACCAAAGACAACGTCATCACGCTGACCGGCCATGTCCGCACATGGGCCGAACACGACGCAGTGGTCGGAGCCGTGTGGATGGCTTATGGGGTCATGGACGTTCGCGACGAACTCCAGATCACCGGCTGACCGGCGGGAGCACGTTCCCCCATAGCCGGCGCCTCGAGCGGACACCATCAGCGTGCCCGGGGCGGTGGCCATCAGGGCCAGGCGGCCACCCGGCCCGGGCGGCTGAGCGCGAGTGGCTGCCCTCTTGACACATGGAATCATAACTGATTATCTGTTTCATAACTGATGAACCTTGACAGAAGTCATTGAAGCGAAGGAGTCAGCGGTGATGGCACAGGACAGCCGCATGGAAACCGCGGGCCAGGCCGTGGATCCGCATCGTTCCCTGCATAGCGAGGCTGGGGCGCTGCTGGGAGAGCACCCCGGGCGGTCACGCAATCCGCTGGTCAAGGTGGCGGGGCTGGCGTGGCTGGAATTCGAGAAACCGGACCTGGAGGCGGCCGAGCGGTTCCTGGCCGACTTCGGCTTCACCGTGGCCGACCGGATGCCGGACCTGCTGGTACTGCGGGGCCGGCGGGCGGGGGCGCCGTGCCTGGCTGTGCGCCGCGGCCCGCGGCCCCGGTTTGCCGGAGCCGCCTTCCAGGCCGCTGCCCGGGACGACCTGGACCGGCTGGCCCGCGGCACCGGCGGGGCGGTTACCGCGCACTGGGGCGGCCACGCTGTCGCTCTGCGCGACCCCAGCGGAATCCCGGTGCGGGTGACCTACGGCGTCCCCGACCTGCCCGGGTTGCCGGGGCGGGCCCCGGTCCCGCTGAACTTCGGGCCGGCGCCGGTGCGGATCAACGCCACGCAGCGGCCAGTGCGGCAGGCCGCCGAGATCGAGCGGCTGGGCCACGTGGTACTCGGCACCACCCGGTTCCGCACCGCGCTGGACTGGTACCTGGACACGCTCGGGCTGATCGTCAGCGACTTCCTCTACCTCGACGGGCAGCGCGAACGCGGCCCGGTGATGGCCTTCATCCGCTGTGACCAGGGCGCCGTCCCGGCCGACCATCACACCCTGGCCATGCTCCTGGCCCCGCACACCGGCTACGTGCACTCGGCCTACCAGCTCACCGACCTGGACGAGGTCGCGGCGAGCGGCGAGTACCTGCGGGAGCGGGGCTACCGGCACGCCTGGGGCATCGGCCGGCATATCCAGGGCAGCCAGATCTTCGACTACTGGCGTGACACCGACCGGCTCATGTTCGAGCACTACGCCGACGGTGACGTGTTCGACTCCTCCGTGCCGCCCGGCTGGGCCCCGCTGTCGGCCAGCGGGCTGGCCCAGTGGGGACCGAAGGCAACCGCCGAGTTCACCGGCACCCGCGACCCCGCCACCGTGCTGGCCGCGATCAGGGTACTGCGGGAGAAGGGCAACGAGATCGACTTCGCCGCGCTGCGCGGCCTGATCAAGGCGATGCGATCATGAGCGCCCGCCTGGCCCGCACCGCCGACGGCTGGTGGCTGGTCACCCCGGCCGGCCTGCTGCGGCTCGGCCTCGCCGCACCCACCACGGCCCGGCTGCTGGCCGACCGGGCCGCCCTGGATGCCGCCATCCGAGCCGGGCACAAGGCGGTGGCCGCCGATCCCCGGCAGGCGGTCCCGGCCACGTCCCTGGATCTGCTCAGCCCGGTGACCGCGCCCACCCGGATCGTGGCGCAGGCGGTGAACTACCGGTCGCACGCGACCGACTCCGGCCTGAACCCGGACCGGGTCCCGCCGACTTTCTTCCGCAAGGCGTCCCACTCCCTGACCGGCCCGACTGGGGACATCATCCGCCCGGACGGCGTCTCCTTCCTCGACTACGAGGTCGAGCTCGGCCTGGTCATCGGAGCCGACCTGCCGGTCGGCACCACGGTGACCGATGCCACCGTGGCCCACTATGTGGCCGCGCTGGTGGTTGCTGACGACGTCAGCGCCCGGCAGATCCAGCTCACCAAGACCCAGTTCTACGAGGCCAAGTCCTACCCCACGTTCACCCCGGCCGGCCCATGGCTGACCCTGGCCGCCGCGGCCGACCTGGCCCGGCTGAGCTCGCTGCGGCTCACCCTGTCGGTCAACGGCGAGGTACGGCAGGACGGCTCCGGGGCCGACATGATCGTCCGGCCCGCTCAGGCGCTGAGCCTGCTGTCCCGGTTCCAGCCGCTGGGACCGGGGGACCTGCTGCTGACCGGCACGCCCGGCGGCACCGCACTGAAAGCGCCCGCCAAGACGGTGGAGAAGCTAGCCGGGCTGCTGCCGCCCGCCGCCAAGTGGAGGCTGTTCTTCGGCCGCCAGGCGGCCAACCCCCGCTACCTGCGCGAGGGTGACGTCATCACCGCCACCATCGCCACGCCGGACAGGCAGCTGGACCTCGGCACCCAGCGCACCACCGTGATCGGGAAAACGCCATGACCGCGTCCCAGATCCTGCCGCCGCCCGAGTCCACCTACCAGCTGCTGCTGGATGCCGCCCGTACCTGGCCGGACGGCATCGCCACCCAGTGGATCCCGGACCCCGCTGCCTACACCGACTGTCTCACCTGGACGTATACCGATCTGGCGGGCACTGTGACCCGGATCGCCAACGGCCTGGCCAGCCTTGGTGTGCGGCGGCCCGACGCGGTCACGCTCTGCGGGCCCAACACCTCCCAGCTCTTCGCTGCCACCCTGGCCGCGCAGGCGGCCGGTATCGCCGCCCCGGTCAACCCGGCCCTCAGCGGCGAAGGGATAGCTGAGCTGATCCTCCGGACCGGGTCACGGATCCTCATCGCGGCCGGCCCGGAACTGGACCGTCAGCTCTGGCAGCATCTGCTGGCCGTGGCCCGTGAGGCCAGGATAAACGCCATCCTCGCGGTGCGCCCCGACGGCGCATCCGGCCGCCCGCCACGCCTGGCTACCGAGGGCGGTGTGCCTGCCGCCTACCTGGATGACCTGATCGCTGAGCAGCCCTCCGGCCACCTCGCTGGGATCAGACCCCCGGCGGCGGCCGATCTGGCCGCGTTCGTGCCCACCGGCGGTACCACCGGAGCCCCGAAGATCGCCGCGCATACCCACGCCAACCAGCTGGCCTGCGGCCGCGGGATCGCCGAATCCACTGGACTGATCCCAGGCGAAGCCATGCTGGGCGGGCTGCCGCTGTTCCACGTCAACGCCCTGATCGTCACCGGCATTGCGCCGCTGTTCGGCGGGGCCAGGGTGGTGTGGCCCGGCCCGGGCGGCTACCGCGACCCGGCCCTGTACAAGCACTTCTGGAAGATCGTGGCGCATTACCGCATCGCAGCGATGTCCGCCGTCCCCACCGTCTACGCCGCTCTGGCCCGGCTCCCGGTCGATGCCGACGTCAGATCGCTGCGGCTGCCCATCGCGGGTGCGTCACCGCTGCCCGCAGCGGTCCGCGAGGCCTTCGCCCGGCGGACCGGGGTAGGCCTGCTGGAGGGTTACGGGCTCACCGAGGCGACCTGCGCCAGTACCTGGACCCGGCCCGGCGAAGAGCGGACTGGATCGGTGGGCCGGGCCCTCCCCGGCCAGCAGGTGAAGGCCGTCCGGATCAGTGCCAACGGGTCATGGGCGGACTGCGCCCCGGGCGAGACCGGCGTGCTGGTTATCGGCGGCCCGGCCGTGTTCGCCGGGTACCTCACCGATCCGGGGCTCGGCGGCCGGCGGGTCAGCCGCGGTGGCGCCGTCCGGGATGGCTGGCTGGACACCGGGGATCTCGGTTACGTCGACGCCGATGGTTTCGTCTACCTCACCGGCCGGGCCAAGGACCTCATCATCCGGGGCGGTCACAACATCGACCCCCGCGTGATCGAGGAAGCCCTGCTGCGTCATCGCACCGTCGCCGCGGCCGCGGCGGTCGGCTCCCCAGACCCGCACTCGGGTGAAGTACCGGTCGCCTACGTCGTCCCCGCCGACCCCGGCCAGTTCGACGAGGCGGAACTGCTGGCCTGGGCCGGCACCGCTATCGGTGAGCGCGCCGCCCGGCCGAAACGGATCTACCCCATCCCGGCTATCCCCCTCACCCAGGTCGGCAAGCACTACAAGCCCGCACTGGCCGCCGACGCCGCCGCACGCGCCGTCGCCGAGGCGCTGGCCGACGCCGGCCTGAAGGCCGGCCACCAGATCACCGCGGCGCACGAGAACGGCCAGCTAGTCGTCACCGTGACCGGCACCGATCCCGGCCGAGTCCGCGACGCCGTCGCCGGCTTCACCCTCACCGTCCGCACCCGGCCACAGCGAAGTGACCTGCGGGCCAAGGGAGCTCGGCCGTGAACGGCCTGTACTCCGGGCCCCCGGAGCCTGTCATCGTGGTCGGCGCCGGCCCGGTCGGCTGCGCCGCCGCCCTCTTGCTGGCCGACTCGGGGATCCCGGTCACCCTGCTGGAACGCCACGCCCAGCCGCATCTGCTGCCGCGCGCGGTGCATCTCGACGACGAGGTCGCCCGGATCCTGGACTGTATCGGCATCAGCGACGCGTTCCTGGCCCGGTCCCGGCCGTGCCGCGGGCTGCGCCTGCTCGACGCCCGGCACCAGGTCATGGCCGAATTCCGCCGGGAACAGGCAGGCGTGCACGGGTTTCCCCAGGCCAACATGTTCCACCAGCCCGACCTGGAAGAGCTCCTGCTGGGCCGGGTCGGGCAGCACCCGCTGATCAGCCTCCACCGCGGCGCGGAGGTGTCCGGGCTGGGCGCGCTCACCGCGGCCCCGGTCCGGGTACATGCCCGCGTGGCCGGTGACGTGCAGACGTTCACCGGCCGGGCAGTGCTGGGCTGTGATGGTGCCAGCAGCACGATCCGGGAGCTGGCCGGGATCACCATGCAAGATCTCGGGTTCACCGAACGGTGGCTGGTCATCGACATCCGCGCTGACGCCGGCCTGGACACCTGGGACGGCGTAGAGCAGGTCTGCGATCCGGGCCGGGCCGCCACTTTCATGCAGGTCACCGGCGACCGGTACCGCTGGGAGTTCCAGCTGCGCGACGGCGAGGACGAGACAAGCCTGATCACCCCCCAGGCCCTCGGCGAGCTGCTGCGGCCGTGGACCGGGCGCAGCGACCTCGCGGGCCTGGAGGTCATCCGCAGCGCCAGCTACACCTTCCGTGCCCGGCTGGCCACGCGGTTCCAGGCCGGGCGTGTCTTCCTGCTTGGCGACGCCGCCCACCTCACCCCGCCGTTCATCGGCCAGGGCCTGGCAGCCGGGCTGCGCGACGCCGACAACCTCGCCTGGAAGATCTCACATGTGCTCACCGGCCGGGCCGGCGAGGACCTGCTCGCCACGTACGACGCCGAGCGCCGCCCGCACGCCCGCGCCATGATCAAGAAGGCCGTCCGGGTCGGGTGGGCGATGACCGGCGGCCAGGACCGGGCCGCCGCCGTCCGCCGGGTCGCCCTCGCCGCCGCGGTGCGCAGCGCCCGCCTCCGCGACGCCATGGCCGCCACCGCGACGCCACAGCTGAAGACCGGCGCCCTGCAGCACACCTCGCGGCGCCCGCTCCTTGCCGGCGTCCCCGCCGCGCTGCGGCCTGGCGGGCTGATCCCGAACCCGGTCGTCACCACCGGTGACGGCGCTCCGGTCCGGCTGGATGCCATCCTGGCTGGCCGGGCTGCCGTGCTGACCGGGCGGCGGGACGACGCCGAACTGATCGGCTTCTGCCACCGGCACGGCCTTGTCCCCGTGCAGATCAGCAACACAACACCCAACACCAGAAGCCCTCGGCAACCCGCCGCCGGCCCAGATACCGACCGCATCGGCATCCGCCTCGTAGCCGGCCGGCGGGCTGCTGGTCTGCAGGTCTTGGCGGCCAACCCGGCGCTGACGGTCATCGTGCGCCCTGACCGCGTAATCGCGGCGGTGGAACGCCGGCACCGGCTGCCCCGTGTGCCCTGGCTCATCCCGGACCCGGTCCTGCGCACGCGCCCGGCACGGGCTCACCCACCAGCTCAGACCGATCCGGCCGGCCCGTTCCTGGCCCCCCCTAGGAGGTTCTCGTGTTCGTCACCCTCTCGCTGCTGCTGGCCGCGGTCTATCTCCTCCCGGCGGCCGGCAAGATACTGGGCCACCCGAAGATGCGGCAATCCGCCGCGCGCTTCGGGATCTCCTGGCCCAGGTACCGGCTCATCGGGGTAGCCGAGCTCGCCGCCGCCGCGGGCGTCTTGATCGGCCTCTGGTGGCATCCCCTCGGCCTGGCCGCGGCGGCCGGGATGGCCGTGCTGCTCCTCGGCGCGGTGATCACCCACCGGCGGGCAGCGGACAGCGGGAAGGAGATGGCACCAGCCCTGCTCGCCCTCGCCATCACACTCGCCTACCTGGCCATCGCCCTCAGCAGCTGAGAGTCACCAGCCCTCGCGGGCAGCATCCCGCGGGATCTGGCCGGTTAACGGAACAGCCCAGAGATGAGGTTGACCGAACCTCCAACGATGACCACGCCGAACACATAGGACAGGATGGCGTGAGTAAGTACCGTGCGCCGGATCCGGGGGTCGCGCAGCGTGGTGTCCGACACCTGGTAAGTCATGCCGATGGTGAAGGCGACATAAGCGAAGTCGCGGTAGCCGGGATGCTGCTGGGCGTCTTCGGTGCCGAACGCGATGCCGCCCGGCGTCGACCGGAAGTGCTGGTCGGCGTAGCGCAGCGTGTACACGGTGTTGATCACGGCCCACGACAGGACGACGGTCAGCACGGCGGCGCCGATCAGGAGCACCCGCGGCGGGCCGCTCTGCTGCCCCGCGAGGTGAAGAGCGTAACCGGCCCCCAGCAGGCTGGCCACGCTAGCCGCGACCAGCAGCACCCTGGCGGAGCCTTCTGTCTGGTCGTCCCGGGCAGCGAACTGCGGCGCGCGTGAGCTGTCGGCTCGGATAATGATCGGCCAGGTGCTCAGGAGGAAAGCGAGCGCGGTGGCGTCCCAGCCCCCGGCCACCGCCAGCCCCCATGTCGTGAACGGCAGGAGGACAACGGCGACGATCAGACCGATGAGGAGTACCGTGATTGCCCGCCGCATGGCCGGGGCGTGCCAGCCGAGCCATCGGTGGTACAGGGTGGGTGCCGGGACGCCGGTCATCGTCTGAGTGTCGCCTGTTGCCTCCCGTCGTGTCATTTAGCGAGCAGGAGAACCCAGTGATAGGCCGACAGGCGGCCGCCCGAACGCGCTGCTGTGGTCACCTCAGCTTGACCGGGGCTGGCCCACGCGGCGGGGGCGTCGGCATGCGGGGCAGCGGCGCGGGCGGCGTGGATCGCGTCCCTGCCCGCTCGCCGCTGAGGGCCCTGGCGGCGCTGATGAGCGCGAGATGGGTGAATGCCTGCGGGAAGTTACCGACCTGCCGGCCGCGGGCGACGTCGTACTCCTCGGCGTACAGGCCGAGGTCATTGCGCAGGGCGAGCAGCCGCTCAAACAGCTCCCGCGCCTCGGCGTCGCGGCCGTTGACCGCGAGCGCCTCGACCAGCCAGAACGAGCAGGCCAGGAACTGGCCCTCGCTGCCCGCCAGGCCGTCGTCGGTGGCATCGGTCGAATAACGGGAGATGAAGCCATCGTGACCTAGCTCGCGGCGGACCGCGTCGATGGTCGTCGTGAAACGATCATCGGTCGGCTCCAGCAGGCCGACCAGCCCAACCGTCAGCACCCCGGCGTCCAGCGCCGTTGACCCATAGGATTGCGTGAAGGTGTGGCGCTGCGGATCATAGGCCCGCTCGAGGATCTCGTCGTGGATTTGGGCCCTGACCTGCTCCCAGCGCTGCACCGGCCCCGCCAGCTTGAAGCGCTTGCTCAGCGCGATGGCCCGGTCGAAGGCGAGCCAGGCCATCACTTTCGACTGGGTATAGTGCCGCCGGGGACCGCGGGCCTCCCACATTCCATCGTCGGGTTCCTGCCAGACGCTCTCCAGGTAGTCCAAGAGCCCGCAAAGCTGCCGCCAGAGCCGCTCGGAGAACTGCCCCAATGCCATCGCCACCGCCCAGCCAACGCCGACGACCTCGCCGTACACGTCGAGCTGGAACTGGCCCGCAGCCGCATTGCCGACACGGACCGGCTGGGAGCCCTCGTACCCAGGCAGCCAGTCCAGCTTGTACTCCTCCAGCCGCCGCTCGCCAGCAAGGCCGTACATGATCTGCGCCTGATCGGGCTGCCCAGCGGTCGCCCGGAACACAACGTCGCTGAACGCCAGCGCCTCGTCGGTGTAACCGCCGACCAGCAGCGCGTTCAGCGTCAGCACCGAATCGCGCAGCCAGGTGTAGCGGTAGTCCCAGTTGCGCTCACCACCAAGATCCTCTGGCAGGGAGGTCGTAGGCGCCGCGACGATCGCGCCGGTGACCTGATCGGTGAGAGCCTTGAGGACGATCAGCGAGGTCAGGACCTCATCGCGGTACTCACCGCGGTAGGTGCACCGGTCCGACCACTCCCGCCACCACGCCTGGGTGCGGGCCAGAGCCGCATGAGCGTCCTCGGTGCGGCCGGGGCGCTCGTAGGACGGGAACCAGCTGAGGACGAACCGCTCGCTGGCGCCCTCTTGGACGGTAAGCTCCGCCACCGTGCTGAGGTTCTCCCCGTGCAGTTCCACTGGGGTGCTCAGGTGGACTGCGTCGGGCCCCGCCTGGGCTACCAGCCCATCGGGCACCCGCTCTACCCAGGGCACGTTCAGGCCATACCCGAAGCGAATGATCAGCTGCATCCGCATCGGGACCCGGCCACGCAGCCCCTGCACGATTCGCACCAGCTGCGGGGCGCCGCTCTCACGGGGCGGCATGAAGTCGATGACCCGCACCGTGCCGTCGGCGGTCTCGAAGTCGGTCTCCAAGACCAGCGTCCCCTCGCGGTAGCGGCGCGACACGCTGCGGACCTCTCCAGCAGGGGCGATAAGCCAGCGCCCATGCTTCTCCTCCCCCAGCAGCGCGGTGAAGCACGACGCGGAGTCAAAGCGGGGCAGGCACAGCCAGTCCACCGAGCCATTTCGGCCGACCAGGGCGGACGTCTCCAGGTCACCGATCAGCGCGTAATCCTCGATCCTCACGGGAAATCCCCTCCTGGTATGAGGCCGACTGCCCCGACGGCGTACGGCGGGACCGTCGCGCTGCGATAGCTAAATGCGTCCCGTGTGGGAGCCTGCTAAGGACCTTGCGCGGATGCGGGCCGGGTCACTCCGGTCGGCATGCGGCAGGCAATCCCGCACCAGGTCACTAATGTCCACGCTACTCGCGCCCTTCAGCGGCCCGCTCCCCGCGTACATCTCCCCACTCGACCCCATCAAGCGCGCGGTGCCGGAAGTTTTAGTGTTACGCGTTTTCGCGCCGCCTGTATCCAACCGCCGCCAAGATCCGGGCCGCGCCCGCTGCGCGCTGACTGGGGCGCGGGCCCAAGGTCCCTATAAGGGCAGTCCTGAGGTCGTTACGGTGAGGTGGTGGGGACAGGCCTGGCACCAGCTGTGCGCAGCCGGGCCCGGGCCGGAGAACGAGATCGGGGGAAGAAATGAACGTTCGTGAGCCTGACCGGGTGCGAGAGTACGTTGACACCCTGCAGAAGCAGGTCACCCACCTGAAGGATGTTATGGATCTTGCCCGCAAGGAAACCAGCGAGCAGCTCAGGACGCGCGTCCAGCAGGCCAAAGCAGATATGGCTGCCCAGGAGCCGGCCAGCGAAGAGGCCGGGCAGGCCGCCGACCAAGCACAAAAACCGTGGCAGTCAATAAAGGCCAACGCCGCGGCGGGAGCGCGGGACCTGCATGACCGCATCGACCGCAAACGTCATGAGCTCGACGTCAAGAGCGCGGAACAGGACGCCGAGGGCGCCGAGGAGGATGCCCTCGATGCGCTGAGCTTCGCCCGGTGGGCGG
>Ga0070709_10002067_pt1 | contig 10885 bp, 9 predicted proteins | sample LARL51metaG_FD_65449 | JGI IMG/M metagenome (GOLD analysis project Ga0070709, IMG submission 65449) | Corn, switchgrass and miscanthus rhizosphere microbial communities from Kellogg Biological Station, Michigan, USA - LAR L5-1 metaG | ecosystem: Host-associated > Plants > Roots > Rhizosphere ...
TCGCCTCCTTATAAAATTCATTTTGAGTAGTTAGATACATAGGAACAGTGGCCGATATAAAACGAGAAGCACCGGCTTTACCCATCATGTACTGTTGGGCAGCTATAGCGGCTATATCACCGACAGTTCCGGCATTTTTATACAATGTAGCCTTGCTGAAAAAGTTAGCCGATTTTCCGAATTCCGGATTGGTAATACTTTCGATTTTGTCCTGATTTTCGGCAATTAAATCGTATAATTTTTTATGCTTCTGACTAGACGTTAGGCTAGAATCGTTTTGTATTGCTTTTGCAGCATCAGAAAGAGACTTATCAAATTTTAATGTTTGCGGGGCTGCTGATCTGTAATTTTCCGGCAGATAAAGGCTGCTTTCGGCCCTAGCACCTTCGCCAAGTGTCTCTAATTGATTGTTTTGCAAATCCTTTTCAGACCCAAACACATTAGCGTATAGGTTTTCAACCGCGTTGACTGATTCGGAATATTTATGAGCGAAAGTATTAGCGGCATACCCTAAGAATCCGCCCTGATCTGGGTCTTGCGTAAGTTCTCTAACTTGGTTTTCAAACTCCAAGTCTTTCATGTATGGAAACTTAGCTACGTCTTTTTTACTGTCGTCGTAAATATCATCTAACGTTGTCTTATTCTTCAAGTACTGTTGAGCAATCGCGTCCTTTTCCTCCGGCGTTTGCGCACTTTTCCAAGCCTTATCTAAATCGTATTGCTTTTCGTTTATATTTCGTATGGTGTTACTTCTACCAATATCTAGTAATTCTTTTTGTATCTTTTCCTTGCCTATCTTAGCGTCTAATAATTCATCCTCTGGCCCTTCGATTGGTTTTAATAGTTTGGCATAAGATGCTGCTTTTTCGGGATCAAACGCTTGTAGACTTTTCAAACCAGCATACTGGGTTATATTAAGCACACCCTTCAATTCCTCGTTATTCGCGTATTCATTTTGAATTTCAGGGTTTTCGATATTAAATGCCGCACCCCTGTTTCTTTCTAAATTAGCCAAAGCCCTTCCCCTATCCTCTCCGCTAAGATTGGAAAGAATTATTTCTTTTTGGTTTTGAATATTACGGGTAAGTTGATCTAGGTTTTGTATAGGGTGCTCTTCGCTGCCTTGTAATTGGTTATAAGCATTAGCATCATGAATGCTTTTTTTTGCAATCAGGTTTTTATTTTGATCCGCCGTTTTTAGCCGTTCATATGTCTCTGGGTTTTCGTCTTTTAGTTTGGCTTTTTGTTGTATGCTATTTTCGTCATGATCTTCTGTAAAATCATTAATGACTGTTTTTAAGTTGTTCGGGTCGGTGTTTAACTTAGTACCCAAATCCTGCATAGACTTGTCAAGCTGTTGCTGGTACTGCTTATTTTGATCTTCAATGGTGGTGTTCTTTTCTGGAATACCGGTTTCTGGATTTGTTACCATTTGTTGATCATCCGGCGTTTCCCTATTAGACATTTCATTTAAATGCCTTACGTCTTGAATGGTCGTATGGTCTATTTCATGTTCTGGTTTTTGAGGCACTTCCGTTTTAACCTGATAATTAACCATATCCTTGTATTCAGGATATTTTTCAACTATCTTTTGGGTTAGCAGGGTATCATTAACGTCCTTATAAGAAGGATATTTTGCCTTTATTTTTGCAGCGAAGTCTTGTATGGACAGTTTACCTACTGGCATTTAGAATAGTTTCAGAGGGTCTTTTGATGGTTTTGGTACGGCAGGAGTATTTCCTGGTAGAGACTTGGCAGCTCCCTTAACCCCCAACAATTCTTTAGCTAACCTTGTCTTAAACTCTTCCACCAACACTGGCTTACTATTATCCGTATCGACAGCATGAGCGCCAGTAGCAGACTTGTCACCCTTATAGAATATTGGTGTAATAGTTTTGCCATCTTCTGAAAAATGAAGTGCATCTGGATATACTGGGTGCCCCTTGTCATCTTTATACGCAAACATTTTTTTGGTAGAAGATGATGTAGGCAGTTCGAATTGCCTTTCTGTTTTACCTGCTGCCGTTGTGTATTTTTGCGGATTATTTCTAGCAGCCTCAAACATAGAATCATATAATCCATCGATCGATGCCGTTTGCTGATCCTTATTCTGCTGACGCATATCATTCTTGAAAGTAGCAAGGTCTTTTGCAGATGCATTTCTAGCTGCGATCAGGTCAAATGGATTAGCCCCTCTATTTCTAATCTGCTCTCTACCTTGTCTATTAGGATGCATACTTACAACGTGAGCTGTAGCCATATCTTCGGGAGATGCTATATCCCGACCGTAGTATGATTTAAATGCATTGTTAAGAGGCTCGTAGTTGTTAGCCAAAGGATCGCTTTCGTCGTCTACCATTTTTTTGAACCCGGGATTATTATGATATAGTGTGGATGCTATATTATACATCCCATTTAATTGGTCTTGTGCAAATACGTTTTTATACTTTACGCGCTCTTGGCTTGTGCCGGGTATTGGTTGTGGTTTTCCGTCAATGATCTCATTTGGTTTAAACCTACCCAACATTGCGGATAGTTGGCTTTGTTCTGTAAGGCCAAACGGCTTGGGATTATAGGCTAGGTGATTAAGGTCTATGGGTTCATAATTAGGGTCGTATACAGATAGCTCACCCTTCCCTATATCAGCAATGGCTTTTTCTGTCAACATTGATCGCTTGTTGGGGTCTTTCTGAATTTCCCCCACTTGTCCCAAGAGCTTTACTTTATTTTTAGACATTTCGGCATGGGATAGCATATCATTTAGCATGTTAGTATATTGGGTGTACGCCTTTCCGCCATCTAAGGATGGTCGCATAATAGCCCTTCTATTCTGTATCGCGTATTGCTGCCATGCGTTTTTTTGAGCCATGAATGGTTCTACATCGTTGGTATGCATCCCGGCAGGCGTAACGTTCTTTCCTAAATCAAGGAAATACTTATCTAAAGCCTCATTCTGCGCTTGTTTTCGTTGCTGTGTTTGAATGTAAAAATTAGTATACGGATCGCTGTTTAAAACAACAGCTCCGCCACTATACAAATTCGAAGGTAATCCAGTAGATGCGCTTAATCTAGCCATTTTTTCATATTGTCTTTACCATCCATAAGTACCTAACCCCTGATCAAATTGTGTTTGTTGAGCGCCAGACTTTGGCGCAAACGCTTTTAATTTAGCGAAATTGCCAACTCCGCCAAACAAGTTCTGAATTCCCGAACTTAACATTCTATTATATCCACTAGCTTTAGCTCCCAATAGTTGGCGCTTATTTTCATAAGGCATCATTTGATTATACTGAAATGCCGTTCTGTCGTCGGCGGCTTTCATATTAGTGGCCGTACCCAGTTGACTGAATTCCCGGTTTCTTTGATCTTCGGCAGAAACGGCAGCTTTTTGGAGGGCATTATCTTGGATGCCAACCAATTTCCCTACGCCAGCTAAAGCACTTCGTCTACCTTGTAATGCATTTAATCCGGCAGCAGTACCGGCCATAGCATTGTTTTTGGCCATTCCGTACGCTTGCGTGTCATATGGATTAGCATTGTATCGGGCTAAGGCATTATTGTAATAAGAGCCTATGGCTTGATTAGGCGTATAAGTCGGAGCTTGGAGCTTTTCAAGGGCTTTTTGAGCCTTATTTGCGCCAAACAGACCTTTTATTCCTTGAAAAAGACCTACACCGGCTTGTATTGCGCTGGGGGCTAGGACTGGCATGTTTATGCTATTATAAGTTGAGTAATTTGATTATCTCTTGTATGGATTTGCATTCCGTTTTTCACTAGCCACTGTATTCCGCGTTCGTTTTTATTCCACAGCAAACACACGAAGCAGCCCTGAAAATCTTCTTTAATGAGTGCAAAAAATTTTCGTAAATAAGAGCGCGTCCTAAACGAACATGCGAGCGCAAAACTAACCAATAATCCGCCACGGCGAACGTAGTACCCAATCAGTTTATTCTTGTCAAAAACCCCCATTATTTTAAGTTCATCTAATTCATTCAATTTCCTTAAAATATCTGACTGCACATCATCAATTGAAGAAACAGCCACATTAGGATCATATAAGGCGACTATTTTTGTATCTCCTTCAAAACCAGCGTTTATGGCACTTTTCAATTGTCTCTTATCGATTTCTTTGGCTATCATTTAGCGGTTAGTTGAGATTCTTCGTATAATACCGAAACCATATTTAAATATACAAAATTGGATGCGTTTTGCGACCTGAATTTTATGGTTATGTAATTCCCTTTCAGATAGTCGCCGTCTATAAGGCCCCCTATGCTTAACGAATCCCTTAAAAAGTCGGCGTGATACATAGATTCCAGTTTGTCGAAGTCGGAAACGACCAAATTGCTTTGTTGATTAGTGCTACCGTAGCTTTCTGATTGGGTTGTTATTTCTGGGCAATCCCAAGCTACGTTTCCTTGTTCTGCCATAGCTTGGAAGGTCTTTTTCGATAAGATTAAGCTATTAAACACAGCGGTTATGTAACAATCATATTGCACGCCGTAGAAATTACAATAAACGTCCGAATCATGAGTCCAAAGAGCGCCGGATTTAAAAGACAATAACAAGGTGTTTAGTGCCCCTAACCATTCAGGCGCGTACGAATATGGGCTTTCAAAGCCTTTTTTGTTTTGTTCATCAAAAGAAATAGTAACGGGGTCTTGGTGATAGACTAAGTTAGATGGGTCCGAGTACCGGTTGATCTCCTCCATTGCTATAATATACTTGTTCGTATAAGCATCAAAAACACCGTATACGCATGGGTCGCCGGGGTATGGTTGACCAGTTGGGGCTATGCCATTGTTCAAAGACTTTCGATAAGGAGCTAGTTTAGCCACGAAATATGAATTCATAGAGAATTCAATGCTTAGTGGCTTTATTCCATCAAGGGAAAGCCTGCATACAACACCCCTATAGTTATCGATAAAGTAATCAGCGAAGTTATTCCATGCCAGACTTTCCGGTACGTCACCTATTCCGTAGTCGCCCTGATAATAGGTGATCTTGTTTATTAACTGGTCGCTATTAGCCTGCAATGGGTTACCCGAAACGTCTTGTACAACTTGTGTTAAGACTGGGACGCGGCCTACTTTGAATTTCTGGTACACACTCAATCCGCGATCTCTTATGTGCATCCGCATAATATCTCCGAATGACCTATCATATTCATCTAGGTTATCGGGATAGAACCGATTGGTATTATTGATATTGGTATCCTCTTGATATTCCAACGAAAAACGAACTAGGGTGGGGAAGTATGTTTGTTTGGCGTTCTCGTCGTAAACAGATGGCCGGTTGTTTGAACTTGTGATAATGGCGTACTTGTCACTATATGTTGACTCAATAATTGGAATAGAAATGTTATTAACAATAGACATGGTAAAATCTACAAAGTTACCTATCGTCAGCATATTAACAGCATAAGTCATTATCCAAGCCTTAGCTCCGCCCGGTAGGGCAAACGTATAGTCTACCGTATATTCATGTACAACACCGGGCTGTAATCCTGTTTTTAATGGCAGAATCATATAAGTAATAACAGATGACGGTTGTTGTATTTTTACATACATGGCAAACTGGCCGTTAGGGTCTGTCTTATCGGAAACAGGAACGGTGAATTTTATTCTTACATTAAAAGGACTTCCCGATTCGTTATAAACATCCCAATCAGTATCAGTGTAAAGAGGGTCTTGCGTATGCCCCAACCCGCCATTTCTATTTACACCACCCTTTATATTCCAGATGCCATTATCAATCAATGGTACACCACCGGCCCCAGGACGCATCCAAATAGTACCATATGTAGTTCCTTGATCGTAAAGACCCGTTTGTATACTATACGAATTGCTAGTTGGTACGCTTCTATACCGATAAAAGAAATCACCTTCTGTTAAGTTAATAATAGCTGGTTGCGATAAAGTCGGTGTTTGAGTTTGTTCTGCCCCTATATGATAGGCATTAACCGTTCCGGCATTCCCAATTGAGTATTGACGGCCAAATTCGAAATACTGTTCTGTTCCCGGACTGCTGGCGTGTTTAACGTAATTATATATCAGAATCTTATAATTCTGAAACTTAGTACCTCCGAAGTCGAAAAATGAACTTATATCAGATGTTGGATATTTTATCTGAATGAATAAGCCAGTCTTTGCCTCACCATCTGCCAAAATAGATGTCCTTAAAGCTAATATCTCATAATCATATAGAGGTAAACTAGTTGGGGTAACGCCAAAAGGATAGCTCATTAAAAACCTGATCCTATCGCCGGGAGTAAAAGAGTATCCAACGGCAGGGACAGTACCAGATGCAGAACCCTGAATATTGGCGTTATAATCAAGCATATTATCAATTCCTATGAATGCATACTTGGTTCCATCGCTTCCATCAATTCCGGTGTATGTGCTATTGCTAACCCAAAACTCGTGTTTATCATAGGTTAGTTTAAGTGATCTTAGGATATGATAATACTTAGCCCAAATAGGTGGACGACTAAAGATGCTCAATGTTATTTGCGGGACAGTTGTACCAACGGAATCAGAAAGTGTATCGATAAACCCAACTGGCGATAACGTAGCGCCGTTCGTCTTTCCTTTTTCATCGAAATATTGAATAGCAAACTCCTCTTTCGACTGATGCGCATACGCAAAATGAACATCGTTGGTATTATCAAATGTGTCTGTTTGGTTCTTAACCGCTTGGGCTGTGTACAAAACAACACCAGAAAGCGATAATGTTAACGTGTTAGTTGTTTGGGATATGAATGAAAATCCTTTAGATAAAGCGTCTGTCCTAAGCCCATTTAAAATAGTGGCTACACTAGTACTATCCGTTGTGCTTTGATATTGAAAGGTTTTACTAACTCCTCCCGCAGAACAATCAACCGTATAAATAGCTTTACTATTATTCAATGTAATTACATTTCCTGATCCATCATTTGTTCCCGTACCGGTCAGGTATAAGACTATAACATTAGACGATGGATCGCTATCAACTCCATTTTGAGAAGCGAAAAATAATAAACCATTAAATGTTGCAACGGGCGGCGTATAATTAAGGTTTGTCGATAAGGTCATATTCAAACTAACCTTGTCGTATCCTTCTGTTATGCCTCCATAAATAATTGTATTACCATTGGGTGATTCTTGTGCATTTGTAGCCAATGGAACAAAATCAAACAAAAGCGTTTGTTCCTTTAAATCACCATATGTATAACTACCGTCATTGTAGAATACGAACCTGTATATTGAGTTATTAGGAATTGAAAGCGCAGCCTTATCCAGCGAAACGATTAAAAAATACTCTCCGGTTGTATCATTAGGCGCTGATCCGGTTGTAGTAATTTGCCTACCGCATATCTCAACTTTGGTTACGGACGGATCGCCGGTTGAAACATATACCGACAATCTGGCATTGATACTTTTATTTGAATCATTGGTTGCCAGAAATGGGTTAAGAGGTAGGGCAATGGCGCTCGCAGAACTGTAAACGGATTTCTGAAAGTCATCATAACAATAACGGTATTTGAACTGAAATAGAGAGTTCCTAAGATTGTTAACCGTTACCGTAGTATCATTTTCGTACGCGCATTTGGGAATCATGCTAGGAGGAGCCTTAGCCACATCTAGGTAAGATCGAACCCAAGGGGTATATACACGACTTGAATTGAAATAAGAAGGTCTACCCAAGCTGTCTACAAAATAGACTAAATCACCTTCGTCACGGTGAATAATGTTTATATTGAATATCTTTTTGGACGGGTTGAAGTTGAGTATATCAACACCCGCGCTATCTGTCATACTCTCCAACACCTTGGTTGCAACTCGCGTACTGTCATTATAAGATACAATAGAATGCTTTCCTTGGTCGTTGTAGATGAAATAGTAATACTTATTCCTACTCTTATCTTGTAATCCCCCAATAACTTTATTAAATCCAGTCGGTAGCGTGTAGGATATTACTTGATTCCCCTTTATGTTACTAATAACTTCATCACTGCTAACGCCGTCACTGTCCCTTGTTATGTTTATGGCGTCTATGTAATCGCCTTCCGGCATCCTATATGGATGATCGTCTAAGTTTAGCTTACCGTTGAATATTTTATTTATGAGGGGCATTTCTAAGATTTAACCGTCAGGCGGGTATTTTCAAGATTCCATTGATAGGCTGCGTCAAGATAGAATGGCCTCCACCTTGCGTTGGCTAATCTACGTTCGTTATAAAAGTTCCGTTTCCTTTGTTCCTTGTCCCCAAGTCCACCTTTCCTGCTGTTCGGCAACATGGCTATATCTTGCCACGCCATATACCAAACCAAGGCTTCCTTAAATTGAACCGGTAAATAATATTCGTCCTTTTTCTCGTTTGGACTAGCTATATACTCTAAGCAGATGTAGTCATAGCCAAACCATTCGCTAAGGAGAATTATTCCTGCTGTTTCGTCAATCTTAAAGTCACCAACTTCCGGGCTTCCGCTTGGCACACCATACAAGTTAGTAACGCCGAATCCGTTCCAATAATTATAGAAAATGGGACTGTTAAACTGATACCAATCGTAAAGCGAGTTGTCTTCTGTTTTCGCTTTACGATCCGGTAGCAGGTCGGCGAAGGTGGTTAATTTGTCGTTGTGTTTCAGAGGTATCACCTCGCCTTGGTCGTTGAATACGCCAACTTTTGTATATTTTAAAAAGTCATCTGGTAAGTTGACTGTTTTGTTTCCGTTTATCGGCAGCTTTTTAGACCTGATCTGAAAAAAGAAATCAAGCCCTAGTTGGGTCATTCCATCAAAAGCAATATTCCAGCATTTAAAGAATTTATTAATGCCTTGTTCGCTGCGATCAAGATATGTATTTACGCATTCCTCAACGGTTATAAATGCCTGCTTTTGATAGGTCATATCTTTAATTTTCTGTTGCTAGTAATGCTGTATCTTCCATAAGGTAATGAATAACGCCGTCTATTTCTATAGGTGTCCCCCAATTCTTCACACGGAAAACAACCATTCCGGGACTAAAACGCATTGGCTTTTTACTTACACCATTCCCCACAGCTACAACCCATGCTTTATTGTTTTCTTCTGCATAGGAATCAGGTACTAATATCCCACCCACAGATACACCTTCCGGTGGAAATAATTTAACGAGAACCTGATCCCTGATTGGCTGTACTTTATTCTGTGTCGGCATATGTTTCTTTTGCATTTTGATTGATGTAACCATTTAATCCACTACCAGACAAAGCTAATCGTTTCATTTCGTCCACAATATCCTGACCTGATATATCATAGTTGTAGCTGTAAACATTCCCGTCCGAAAAAGCCACTTTAATAAAGTCATCCCCTATCTCGAAGGCATCTATGTTTGATTTACCGGACCAATTTTGATAAGGTTGCATTAGTTGTCTCTTTTATCGTTAGTGGTATCTTTTGGTGTCATGCGTTCCCTTGCTAGGTTTCTAACACAATAATCAATAACAATCGGCAAGTAGTCTGCTGGTACATTTAATTCACTATCAAAGTCGGTTGGGTCGCCTCCTGAAATCATGGTCGCATTAGCCGTATAAGTATCCAATGGAAGCGTACTCATTACGTAGGTAAACTTCCCTTCCGGCCAGTAAAGTTGTTTGTTGGGTATGGGCCGCATTCTTCTCGCGTACCCTACTTGATATTCAGATAACGGGATGGCTGGATCAGAAACGCGACCGTTAGCATCCTTAAACCTCAAAAGATTCAGTCCACCGTTTTTTTCAATCCCCATCGGTAAGGCTGGCAGTTCGATCTTGTATAGTGCTGGTTCCTCTTGGGTTATTGTAAGTCCTTTATATTGGGTGTAAAATGAATTATTGACATAGGAAACGCCATCAAACGCGATTGAATCCTTATAGGCTTGCTTAACAGCTAGTCCTATACCGGGTTCGATCCATGTATTAACCAAGTTATCTGTTATAGCCCTATCGTTATTTGGTTGCTCACCATATACGTTCCTAACAACCATTTCTATGAATACGCCTCTTGTCATTGTCCAATGTTTTTAATTTCATTAGCGTATTGCGATACTTGTTGAGCTTGCAGACTTACACCAAACATACGAAGCATTCGAGACATCACTTCGCCAAAATCGGTATCATACCAAACAGGGTCAACACTTGCAATCGGATCATAAACCGGCCTTCCGTTTGAATCAGTTGTGTATGCCCATTTTATATCAGGTGGGGTTTTGACATAGGACAATGTTGCGCTACCTAGTGTTATTGGGTCGAATCTAAATCCCACATCTTCTATTCGATAGATTGGATTAGTCGCAACTGTATCTATTCTGGAATTAACAAATGCATCCTCTTGTTGCTGCTGGTAGTACCTGATTGCCTTTCTATCAATTGTCGTCATTGAATCCACCTGCTGAAAGTCGCTTGGATAAGCAGAAAGGCCAGTTCCGTCTATGGTCAGTGTGGTTCTTACAATAAGGGGCGTAAGCGATTGCCTGACTTGTTGATTCATTCCAAACTGTACCCGCGAAACTGGCTTTTGGTATTGATATTGTTGAAACTCACCTAGTAGATAATCGAGATACATTAATTGAGCCTGATTGATAAAGGTATTAAAGTCCAATGGACTAACATAGCCTTGCTGATTTTTTGACAATATCCGCTTAGTTAATGTAAACCAAAAATCTACGCTCATTATGTTGTGTGTTCTTGTAGTTGTTTCAAAAATGTTCTTCCCTCTTCTGAATTAGTCAATGCTAGTTCTATGAGATATTCAACCGCTTTTCTTGCTGCCGGAATCTTGCAGATAAGCCCTCCCGCTGCAAAATGTGCCTCTCCTGGCATCCGACCTAAATCAATTTTAGAATCAATCACAGCGCGTTTAACCATCCACGACACTTCTACTTCT
>Ga0070709_10002068_pt1 | contig 10879 bp, 7 predicted proteins | sample LARL51metaG_FD_65449 | JGI IMG/M metagenome (GOLD analysis project Ga0070709, IMG submission 65449) | Corn, switchgrass and miscanthus rhizosphere microbial communities from Kellogg Biological Station, Michigan, USA - LAR L5-1 metaG | ecosystem: Host-associated > Plants > Roots > Rhizosphere ...
CCCGACCAAACGCGCGGTTGCCTTCGGCTCGTACGCTGTCGCCAACGATTTTCTCGCGTCGCGCCTCGGGAGACCAACCCCGGAAGCGCCTCAGTACCCGTACGAAAAACGAGTCGCTCCATGCCTGGGCCCAGGCTTCGCCCAGACGCTCGGCGGCGTCGAGATCGGGGGCGGCGAGGCTCTCCGAGGAAGCGCGAGCCGCGAGGGCCAGGAGCGCGTGGAACGCTTCGCGCGCGTCGTCCGGGCGGCCCCGCACGGAGTCACGGAGGGCGGCTGTCACCATCGTGGCCTGGGCGAGCACCTGGAGTCGCTCCGCGGGGGGAGCGGGAGACTGATATGCAGCCCGCACGATGAGCAGGCTGGCGATCCCGAAATGCATCATCGACGGCCCGTCGGGCCGATCACGAAGTCCGTGAGCGCCGACTCTACCCAGCGGTCAACGTCTACACGCCCGGCAACGCTCCAATAGTACCGGCGGCCTGCCGTCAGATGCACCGACTCCGGCAGGGCGACGGTGGTGTCGGTTCCTTGAGCCTCCCACAGCACATCTCCATCGGCGTTGAAGAGACGCACGCGATAGCGTTGAGCGCCGGCAAAGCCCGACCACTGCATCCGAGGAACCGTCGAGACCTGCCCAGTCGGCTGCCGCAGCACTGGTGCAAGAGCGGGGGCCTGTGTGGATCCGCGATGCGCGCCGTTCGAGCGCCCAAGCCAAGCCGCTTGACGCTGAAAGACGAGCACAAGTGCGGCCGCAGTGGCCAGGCCGACGAGGAAACCGCGCGGGAGCCGGCGCGGAGCATCCCGGCCTTCTCGCTCCGTGAGCTTCAGGGCAGGTCCAGCGGGACCGCTTTCCCCAGCGGCGACCTCGGCGCGAACGATCAGCGCGATGCGCACCTCCTCCTGGCACAGTTCGCACGTGAGCAGATGCGCCTCCAGGGCACCGCGATCCAGATTGTCGTTCAGGCGCCCTGCGACGTAACGCTCGACGAGTCCCCGCTCGGCCACCGCCTCGCAGTTCAGGATCGCGTTCTTCACCGGTCGAACCCTCCTGCATTCTGAGTCGGGCCGGAGCGCCCATCGTGACCTGCCCCGCCTCGGAAGGCTTGCCGGAGCCGCTCGAGCGCGCGCGACTTCCGCTTCCGCACGCGATCGGCGGGCTCCCCGAGCCGCCCGGCGATCTCGCCGGGCGTGAGCCCCTCGAAGTAGCACAGGCGGAGCAGCTCGCGGTCAGACGGCACCAGCTGGCCCAAGGCCTCCCGCACTTGCGCCTGTTCGGCGGCGGACACGAGTGCGCTCAGGGCATCGACGTTGTTGGAGGGGTGATCAGTTGCGGGGAGGGTGTCGAGGGGAACGACGCGGCGCGCCGCTCGCACCATGTCGACGATCACATGGCGCGCGATCCCTGCGACAAATGCCGGAAGCTTCTCGGGGTCGGACGGCTGGCCGTTCGCGAGCGCGACGACGGCACGGGCGAGAGTCTCTTGAACCGCTTCGCGGGACGCCTCCGCGGAGCCTAGCGTCCGTAAGGCTAAAAGCTCAAGGCCCGGCCTCAAGGGCTCGAGTGCGTCCCCGGCACCCATCATTGCCTGTCCGGCAGGCTCCGCCCGGAGTGTCACGCTTTGACCCTAGCCGCGACAGAACTAAAAAGCCGCGGCCCGCACGGATGCGGCCCTTCGCGGTCAAACATCCGCCCGCGCGGGGAGAAGCGCAAGCACACGGGCAAGCGAGCGGAATGGCCTACTCCTGGAGTACACGATGACCCAGTCGCTCCCGTCACGCGCCGCGCGGATGCTACCCGCGCTCTTGATCCTGAACGCTTGCTCATCGAGTGATCGGCCGACGGCCCCGCGTGTCGGGCAGGAGGCCCTCATGAGGCCTGGTCCGCCTCCGGCCAACCCGGCGATCGCGTTTACCGCCGGCCAGACCACCCTCTGGGTCATGAACGCGGATGGTTCGAACCAGACCCAGATCACCAGCACGGTCGGCTCGCTCGCCTCATGGGCGCCGTTCGGTGACGGCACGCCCGCGAATCCTTATGCCATCGCCTATGAGCCGAGTGGCTGTCAGCTCTCGCGGATCGACGTCGCGGTCGTGAATGGCGTGCCCCAGGGGAGCAATGTCCGATCGCTATCGGTCGCTCCGTCGGCTTGCGGCCTCGATCCCGCATGGTCTCCAAAGGGCGACACCATCGCCTTCGGCGATGCGGGAAACAACAGTCCATCCTCCCTCTGGCTAACTCCCGCGGACGGCAGTGGCCCAGCGGTGCCGATCTACACGGCCCCGAGCGGCAACCGTGTCGTGTGGTCAGCGTGGCGGAGTGACGCGTCGCAAATCGCCTTTGTCGAACAGGACGCATTGGGGAATCGCGGAATCAAAGTGCTGAACCGCGCTACATCCGTCGTTACGACCGTCCTCGCGGCAGGCGTTCTGGCAGGTCCCCGCTTCGTCGATTGGGCTCGCACGAAGGATGTGCTGGCGTTCGATGCGCAAGGACCACGGCAGGACTCGCTCTACACCTTGGACATCGCATCGGGCCACCTGACCCAGATCGTCCCGGGCGTGTTTCCCACCTGGTCACCGGATGACAGCAAGCTGGCCTTCGCGGGCATCTCGGTGGTCGATGTGGCCACGAGGACGGTCACGAGACTGGCGAAGGGTGGGACCTGGCCGGATTGGCGGCGGTAGCTCGAACAATGTTGTCACGGCACTGGGCAACGACCGCCGCGGTCACCGCGGCAGTAAGCTGCGGAGGGGGGAGTACAGGTCCCTCGAATGGACCGACGCCGGCGGCTGTTGCCGTGGTCGCGGGGGACAACCAGAGGGGAACTGTCGGTCAGGCGCTGCCTCAGCCGCTGGTCATCAAGGTCACGGATCAATCGGGCGCCGCCGTGCCTGGGCTCACGGTGTCATGGACGGTTTCCGGCGGCGGTGGAAGCGTGTCGGCCGCGTCGAACCAGACGGATGCGCAAGGACAGGCGCATGGCACGTGGACGTTGGGTCACGTCGCTGGCTCGAACAACGACACAGCAGTTGCTCACGCCGGAGGGCTAGCGGCGTCGTTTACCGCGAGCGCAGACGCGGGCACGGCGACCCAGATTGCGATTGCCTCCGGTGACGGCCAGACCGGCCTCGTCGCGCAACCGCTCGCTCAGCCGTTGGTGGTGGCGATTGCCGACCAGTACGGCAACCCGACGATCAACGTGACGGTGGCGTGGGCGGTGACGGCCGGCGGAGGCGCCGTTTCCGCGGCATCAGGAGCAACCAATGCTCAAGGGCAGGCGTCCGTCAGCTGGACCCTTGGTCCGGACAGCGGAACGAGCCGCGACTCGGCGCAAGCATCGGCGCCGGGCTTGGCAGGATCCCCCGCGACTTTCGTGGCGAGCGGGGCCACGACGGCCATCTACACCGATCCCGCGGCGTTCGCGCAGGTCACCGCGGGTCGTGGCACGCCCACGATCGTGAACTTCGACGAGCTGGACGCGAGTCCAGTCAATAACACGGTCGCGGGACGTACGCCGTTTGACGGAGGCCATTACGCGGGCCAGGGCTTCACATTCGCGAGCCCGGGCAGCTACCCCCTGTACATCGCGCCCGGTGGGTTGCCGTGGAATACGAGCAATTCGCTGTCGGTTGGTCGCTTCCCGTACGAATCCGACACGACCCAAAGTGCTACGGACGACGCCGATTCCCTGCGCGTGACCTTGAGTCCGGCGTGTGGCGCCGTGTCGTTCCAGCTGCTCGACATTGGCATCGGGGCCAACGGGACGGCTGGTCCCGCTGACTCCGTGAAATTCCTTGACGCGAGCGGCAAGGTCGTGCAGCAGGCGCCATTCCCGCGAGACTACACGAGCTACCGAGCGTTCATCGGGGTCGTGTCCACGACGCAAGTGGTCACGACGATTGTCGTCGCCGAGGCGGCACAGAATGGGGACGACGTGGATTACGACGATTTCCGGTGCTACCCGTGAGCGTGGCGATGCGGGAGGGTCACGCTTTGGCGCTCGGCGCGACATCTAAGAAGTCGCGGCATCGTCAACCCCGGCGAACGCCCCGGGCGGTGCGGAATGCCTACTTCTGGAGTGTACGATGACCCTGATCCCGCTTCGCCGCTCGGCCGCGTTGTCCTTGGTCCTACTCCTCGGCGGATCATGCACCGACCGCCGCCTCCCGCTCGAAGCCAATACTCCCAAGCCCTCGCTGGACATTCAGGACGCTGCGCACTCCGGAGGTAACCCACACTTCCTTTTCCTCCCCCCGATGGTTCCCGCGCCGAGCGTTAGCGGCACGACGGATCCTGCGCAGTCTCCGGTCGTGATCGTTTGCGATTGGGTCGCCAGCGGATCGAGCAGCGCCTGCGGGACGATCGTCGCGTTCTTCTCCATGTCGACAGGGACCGGGTCCGAGCTGGTGCGGTACGATGCCTCAAGCCAAGCCTACATGGTCAACTGGCACACGGACCAATGCCTCACAGGTGCCTGCACCCTCGACCCAACGAAGACGTATCGGCTCCGCGTATTGGCCGGTCCGCTCGAGCTCGGCCATGCCGACGTGATCGTCGTGTCCAACGGGTCACAGCTGAAGAACATCCAAACGGGGCAGGACATCGGCCTGGTCGACGGCCGCACGCTCCCGGTGCAATTCCGCATCGAGCAGGGCGCAGTCGCCGTAGTCGCGCCGGGATCGCCGACCGCGATCGGGACGAGTGGGGGCAACATCGTTACGTCTGATGGCCACGTGGCGCTCGCGGTGCCGGCGGGGGCGCTCGCAGCACCCACCAACCTCACCGTGGCGACTGCCACGTCGTTTCCGATGGGCGCGGGACCGTGGAGCGCGCCCGCTACTCTGGGACCGGCTGGAACAACCTTCGCGACGCCCGTCGTCCTCACGCTGAGCTTTGATCCGACGCAGCTTCCGGCCGGCGTGCCGCCCACAGCACTGCGGGTCTACACCGCGGACGCCACGGGTTGGGAGCTGGTGCCTGGTGGCACCCTCAATCCGATCGATAACACGGTGAGCGTGCCGATTTCGCATTTCAGCACGTACGCGCTAAGCATCACACCTACGGTCGTGAACGGTGCACCAAGCCCGACCACGATCAACGTGGCCCAGACAGCCACGTTGTCCGGATTGCTGGTCAGCTATCAAGTCGTCCCCACGAATTACTGCTATTACGTCTACAACGGGCCGTTCTCACCTCCCCGTTTTGTGTGCGTCACGTACTCGAACACCTATGCCTACCCGGTTCCGAACCAGGCTGTGTTGTGGACTGCCCTCCCGACGGGAACGCAAGTCATCTCGCTGGCGTCCAACAGGACCTATACCGACCAAACCGGCGCAACTACGTCGCCGCTCATACGTGGCGTGACACCCGGTACGGCGCAGATCGTGGCTTCGGTGTTTGTCACGGGCGGCTTTTCGCTCGTGCAGAGCAATCCGGTCTCGGTCACCGTGCGAGCATGTGTTCCGCCGGCCCAGGGGCTGGTCAGCTGGTGGCCGGGTGAGGGAAACGCCAACGATGTGGTCGGCGGCAACGGTGGGACGCTCCAGGGCGGCGTGACCTTCGCGCCGGGCAAGGTGGGGCAGGCGTTCCTCCTGAACGGCTTCGATGGTGCCGTCGATGCCGGGAACGCCCCCAACCTGCGCGTGTCGAGCGGAGACTTCACGGTGGAGGCGTGGGTGTTCTTCAACGCGCTCAGCGATCCCCTAGGCGCGAACAGCGGCCCCGCCGGAGACATGTCGATCGTGGACAAGATGTCCGCGAGCGGCGTGAACACCGATGGCTGGCGGCTCCTGAAGCAGAGCGACAACCGGTTCTGGTTCTGCCTCGGCGGCGGCTCGACCGGGAACCGCTGCTTTGACCCCGCCTACACGGTGTTCAGCACGACCGTCGCGCAAACGGGAGTCTGGTATCACGTGGCTGCCGTGAAGAACGCCGCGGGCTTTGCGATCTACGTGAACGGCGTGCAGGAGGACGCGCGCTCATCCCTTCCCAATTTCCTCGATACACAGGCCGCGGACCTTCGCATCGGCTCCTATGTCCTCGAGGGCGCGCACTTGAACGGTGAAGCGGACGAGGTCTCGATCTACAACCGCGCGCTGACCTCCCAAGAGATTCAGGCGATCTATGCGGCCGGTGCTGCGGGCAAGTGCCCGGGCGCGGTGCCACCGTCGATCGCCTGGCAACAAAGCTTGAGCGGGACCGGAGATGTCTGGTCGATTGCTACAGGACCTGGTGGTCTCGTGTTTGCGGCGACTGCCAGTGGCGTCTATCGCTCAACCGATGCGGGCGCAACCTGGACGCTCGTCGGCTTCTCGTCCTCCGGCGCCAGCGCCGTCGGCATCAATCCGGCCACGAGTTTTGTCTACGCCGGGCTCAGCGACGGCGGTGGGCCGATCGGCCTTCCCGGGCCGTTTGGAGGCGGTCCGTCGGGTCTCTATGTCTCTACCGACAACGGAGCGACTTGGGGCTACGTCCTCGGTAATCCGGGTGCCTTCGGTGTCGCTTTTACCTCGAGTGGTTCCGTCCTCGTGGCGAGCTCTGGTCCCACCGGGGCAAACGGCGGGCTCTTCCTGTCAGCGGACAACGGAGCGAACTGGGCCTACGCGGGTTGTTGCTATCCCCGAGCGTTTGCTCTGACATCGAACGGCAACATTTACGCAGGAGATATGTCCGTCTCATTCTGGGCGGGCGAGGTCCCGACCGGAGGGGTTTCCCGTTCGACCAATTCCGGCGCGAGTTGGGCTCAGGTTGGCTTGGCCAACACTCCCGTCTATGGTCTTGCCGCAGCCCCCAACGACCACCTGTTTGCCGGCACGGCGAGCACCGGGGTATTCCGCTCAACTGACGGGATAACCTGGGCCCAGGTCAACGGCAGCTTCACCAGCCCTGTCACGTCACTGTCTGCCAACTCGATCGGGGTCGTCTTCGCCGGAGGCTTTGGCGGTGGCGTGGTCGCCTCGAGTGACGACGGCGCCACGTGGACGCAACTGAACACCGGCCTGACGGACATTAGAGTAGAAGCCCTCGCTGTCAGCCGGAGCGGATACATCTTCGCCGGCACGCCCAGTGGCGTCTTTCGGAGCGCGACGGCACCATGAGGACCCAATGATCAGTCACTGGCCGTGCGGCTCGCCGACGTCTCGATGCGACCGAGTCAGGCACCACCGGAGCGACGCCTGGGCGTGGTCAATCGTCTGGGTCTTCACGCTCCTCATCGCGACTGCCTGTTCCTCCGGTGATAGGGCCACCGCGCCCACAAGGCCAGAGTTTGCGATCTCTGACGCGGTCCACGAGGGCGGAACGCCAGGGTTCTTCTTCCTGCCGCCGATGGTCGTTCAGCCGACGGTCAGCGGCACCTTCGACGTCGACATCACGACGCTCAACCCTGCGATCGCGATCTGCGATGTCACGAACGACGCCAGCTGCGGGACGTCGAGTGCGACCCTCACCGTGTTCACGACCACGAGCACGCCCGCGATCACCGTCGATCTCACCACCCCGCAGTACCAGGTGAACTGGGACACGCAAGCCGCAGGTTTCGTCGCGGGTCATACCTATCGTGTACATGTCACGGCGGGAGCGAATGGGGCGCGGCGCGAGCTGGGTTTCGCCGACGTCTTGCTCACCACCACGCCCGGCCAGGCGAAGTTCCTGCAGACCGGCGACATCATCGTGCTCCAAGATGGGCGGACGCTCCCGCTCCACGTCCGGATCGAGACCGGGATTCCAGGCAGTCTCACAGTGAGTGCGGCGACGGCGAGCGTAGCGAGCGGCGGCACCGATCTCATTACAGCTACGGTGCAGGATCTGCATGGGGCCCTGCTAACCGGGGCCACCGTGGCTTGGAGCGTGACGACCACACCCGCCACGGGCGTCGCTGACCCGACTCAGCCCCTCACGCCTGCGAGTGGCCAGACCGGCGCTGCCGGCACGACGACGACCACGTTCAAAGCGGGGACAACGGCTGGCACCGCCACCGTGACCGCCGCGAGCGCGAGCCTCTCGGCAACCGCGACTGTGAGCGTAGGGCCCAGGTTCAGCGAATTCCCGGTCCCGACGGCCGGAAGCGTGCCTTTCGGAATCACGTCAGGGCCGGACGGCGCTATCTGGTTCACCGAGCAGGTGGGTAAGGTCGGCCGGATCACGACTGCTGGCGGTATTGCCGAATTCAACGTGCCCACCGCCGGTAGCGTCACTCTCAACATTGCAGTCGGCTCGGACGGCGCCCTGTGGTTCGTCGAGCAGGCGGGCAACGCGATCGGCCGAATCACCACTGCCGGTGTCATAACCGAGTTCACCATTCCGACGGCCGGTGTGTGGCCCAACAGTATCGCTGCGGGGGCTGACGGTGCCCTCTGGTTTACCGAGCAGTCCGGGAACCAGATCGGCCGGATCACGACCGCTGGCGTGATCACCGAATTCGCGATTCCAACGGCCGCCAGCCGGCCGCTGGGTATTGCTCCAGGCTCGGATGGCGCCCTCTGGTTCGCCGAGTTGAATGGCAACAAGATCGGCCGAATCACCACAGGCGGTGCGATAATAGAATTCACGCTTCCCACCGCTAGCAGCGGACCTTTCGGCATAACGGCGGGGCCGGACGGCGCGCTCTGGTTCACCGAGGCCGCGCCGCTCGACGGCGCCGCCGTTCCGCACGGTAGCAGGATCGGCCGGATCACCACAGCCGGAGTGATAGCCGAATTCACAACGCCGACAGCTAGCAGCGGGCCCTTCGCTATAACGGCGGGACCGGACGGCGCCCTTTGGTTCACCGAGTATCCGGCAAACCAAGTCGGGCGGATCACGACCGCCGGTGTGACCACCGAATTCCCTGTTCCCACCGCCGGCAGCGGGCCTTCCGCGATCACTGCGGGGCCCGACGGAGCCCTCTGGTTCAATGAGAGCGGCGGTAACAAGATCGGCCGGGTACAACCGTGACCCTAAGGGTCACACGACCGATCGGTCTACGGGTCGAAGTCCCAGCTACGCGCGAGCGACGTCGCCGACGTGCTCAATGAAATCGAAGAATCGGGGAGTGGGGAACGGGGAGTGGGACCCTCGAGTGGCATCTGAGGTTCCGGTGTGAAGGCGCCGTCCTCTCGGATCGCCAGCGGCACGCCGCGCGAGTCCGTTACCGCCACGGCGATCTGGTACGGTCCCTGAGGCAGCGCGCTCGCCGGGATTCCCACTTCGAGGGTACGAGCAGGGCGTCCATCGCCACGGTCCTCCTGCTCGAAGATGCAGCGGCTCGAGAATAGCACGGCGCCCCCACCCGGTCGCTTGAGCGCCACGAGCAGCGCAAAGGCTCCGGGACCGGTACGTACGCGGCAGCGCACGTCGATGCGCTCTTGCGCGCCCGGAATGATCGGTAGCACCTCCACGTTCTCGATGACCACCGTAGCGGTCGGGCCGCCCTCGGCGCTCGGCGCGGTGAACACGGCGATCGCCGTATCGAGATCCGTATCCGCGATGAGGCGTCCCCGCTCGAGTAGCAGTCCGCGGCTGCACAACGCGCGGGCGCAGAGCAAGTCCTGACCGGCGAGGATCACCGCCGCTCCCTCATCGGCGCGTCGCCGCAAAAACGCGACGGCCGCCGCGCGGTACGCCGGATCGCACAGCGACAACCCCTCGTCGAGGAGGTAGAGGTCGGCAGGCACCGCCAGGCCGGGCGCGAGCGCCAGACGGGCTTGCTCCCCGGCGGAGAGCAACCGCACCGGGCGCTGGGCCACCGCCTCCAGCCCGGCCTGACGGATCACGTCGTCCACATCCAACCGCACACCCGCGACCATTCCATAGGCGCGGACATGCTCGCGCGGCGTGAGCTCGGCCGAGAAGAGCGGCGTCCAGCCGATCACGGGGCCCACGCGCCCGCCGGCGCTGATCACGCCGCCCCGAGGGCGGTACACGCCGGCGAGGAGCCGCAGCAACGTCGTCTTGCCGGCGCCGTTCTGGCCGAGCAGCGCCACCGTCGCGCCAGGCGCGACGGAGAACGAGATGTCCTTGAGCCCGAATCCTAGGCTCGAACGGCCTAGGCCCAGGGGCGGGCGAAGCGTGGTGGCGAGCGCCCGGACTTGGAGCAGCGCCGGCCGCCCGGGACTCACAGCACCTCCCGCAGCCGCGGGTCGCAGAGTCGAAGCGCCGCCCACCCTGCACCGAGCAGCCCCAGCGCGACGAGCGACGCGACCCCAACGCCCTCGAGCGACGGGGGCACGCCGCCAAGCAGGGCGGCCCGGTAGGCGTCGATCGCGGCCGCCATCGGGTTCGCGAGGAACAGCGGGCGCAGGGGCAAGGGCACGACCGACGTCGGGTAGACGACCGGAGCGGCGAACATGAGGATGTAGAGCAGGGGTCCGATCGCGAGCCCGACGTCTCGATAGAACGCATTGCCCACGGCGACGAGCCATCCCAGGCCGAGCGTGGCGGCGATCTGGAGTGCGAGCGCGATCGGGAGCCACACCGCCAGCGCGGCGGGCTCGGGCCATCCGCGCAGCGCCACGACGCCCACGGCGAGGAGCGGCAGGGCGATTCCCGCATCGAGGACCGTGGCCAGCACCGCGCTGGTCGGCACGACGGCGGCGCGGAGCGGGACCTGCCGCAGCAGCGGAGCGGCCCGCACCAGGGAGCCGGCGGCGGCGCTCACGCCGCGGGCGAACGTGCGCCACGCGAGCACGCCGACATAAACGAAAAGCAAATAGGACACCGGGGTTACGCGAGGGCGGACGAACAGCGTGAAGACGAGCGTGAACGCCCCGCTCTCGAGCAAGGGCAGCCCCAGGGCCCAATAGCGGCCCACGAGTGTCTGCCGCAGCCGGGCCGCCCGCTCGTCGAGCGCGAGGCGAAGAACGACGCGGCTCACCACAGGATCCCCGCCCGCGGGCGCAG
>Ga0070709_10002070_pt1 | contig 10875 bp, 9 predicted proteins | sample LARL51metaG_FD_65449 | JGI IMG/M metagenome (GOLD analysis project Ga0070709, IMG submission 65449) | Corn, switchgrass and miscanthus rhizosphere microbial communities from Kellogg Biological Station, Michigan, USA - LAR L5-1 metaG | ecosystem: Host-associated > Plants > Roots > Rhizosphere ...
GCCGATGGCAACACCCTGAGCCAAATCCTGCAGGCGTGCGAAGGCTACAACCTGGACTTGTGCTCGCTTTCGCAGCGCAGCGCGGTTCTGCTGACCGACTCCAAGCAAGCCGTCCGCGAGCTGGAGCGTGCACTGCAGGATGTGGCGGAAGTTCAGGGCGAAAACCATAAGGCGATTGTGCGCGTCTTCGGTGACCGCATTGGACGGCGCACCCGGCTAGTGGGGCAGATTTTCGCGGCGCTCAGCGGCATCGAGGTGCGGCTCGCTTGTCCGGGCGAGGGCGAGCGCAACCTGACGCTGGTGGTGGATGAGGACCAGGCGGCGGAATCGGTGCGACGCCTGCACAACCTCTTTTTTCCCGTAACCGAGGAAGCAGTCAGACATCGTTCCCAGGCAGGTGCGCAATGAATGCCAGTCCGGCTCTTGATTTTCGCGAACAACCGGCGCGGCCGCTGGTGGCGCAGCAGCCTTGCAGGATTGCTCTGCTGGGCTTTGGCACGGTAGGGCGCGCCGTGGCCACCATTCTGCAAAGCGGCTCATTCCCCCACTTACGGCTGGAGTTGATTTACAACCGGCGGGTGGATCGCAAGCGGGTGCCGTGGGTTCAACCACAGGTGCGCTGGACGGATGACATCGAGCAGGCGCTGGCTTCCGATGCTGACGTTGTTCTCGAACTGGCAGGCGGAATCGAGCCGGCTTATTCCTGGGTGAAGCGGGCGCTGCTGCGGGGCAAGTCGGTGGTGACGGCAAACAAAAAGCTGATTGCGGCGCACGGCCCGGAGTTGCTGGAGCTGGCGCGGCGGCAGGGCTGCCGGCTGGAATTCGGCGCCGCTGTCGCCGGGGGCGTGCCGGTGCTCTGTGGGGTGAGCCCGGGGCTGAGTGGCGATCGGCTGTTACGGCTATGCGGGATTCTTAACGGCACTTGCAACTACATCCTGCACGCCATGGAGAGCCGCGGGTTGACGCTCGACCTGGCGCTGCGGGAAGCGCAGCAGCGCGGCTACGCCGAGGCGGACCCGACCGACGATGTGGACGGCCTGGATGCCCGGGCCAAGCTGGCCATTTTGGTGCGCACGGGATTTCACCTGCAGGCTGACCCGGAACAGGTCGCAGCACAATCTGTATTGCGGGTGCAGCCGGCCGATTTCCGTTACGCGCGCGAACTTGGATACACTATCCGCCAAGTAGCTCGCGCCGAGTTGAAGTCAGGAATGCTGCTGGCCGAGGTGGGGCCGGCTCTGGTGAGCCCGAACTCGCCTCTGGGGTCCGCCCGCAACAATCAGAATGTACTGATCACCACTGGCCAGTACGGCGGTGAGACGGTATTTGCCGGGGCGGGAGCGGGCGGCGCGCCGACGGCGGTGGCGGTGGTTTCCGACCTGCTGGCCGTGGCCGCATCCCGGCCGGCAGTACTCGCCGGACCGGCGCTGGTTGCCGTGCCGGTGAGCAACGATTTTCGCTGCCGCCACTATGTGCGGGTCACGCCGCCTCAGACCACCGACGCAGTCGGTGCGTTGCGCCGTACCCTGACTGGCAGGGGCATCAGCCTGCGCGGATTATTGCACCATCCCGACCCGCATGACCGGCGGCCCAGTCTGGCGCTGGTGGTGGAGGAGTGTTCGACGCAGGCGCTGGAGAAAGTTCTGGAGGAAGTGCGCCAAACCGGCGTGCTGGCGGAGCAGGCTTTGCGCATGCCGATTGTGACCAGTTCTTAACGAGAGGTGCGAACCACGCACCCGAACCATAACTGCCGGCCAGCCGTCGGTATGAAATTCCACGGTTGCCGTAACGAGGAAACGATGACAGAGAGATACGAACTGCAGTGCCGCGAATGCCGAACAAGCGTCGGCAATCGGCCCTCGGCAGTGTGCGAGGAATGTTTTTCTCCCCTGGAAGTGACCTATGACTATGACGACGTTCGAACATGCCTGACCCGGGAAGCGATCGCGCGGCGAGTTCCGGGCATTTGGCGCTACCGGGAGCTGCTGCCGATCCCAGATGGGTATGAGGCTACATTGCCCATCGGTTCCACACCGCTGGTTCCCGCCCCGCACCTGGCCCGCGAATTCCGCTCCCGCCACCTCCTGCTTAAAAACGATTGTTTCTGCTTCCCCACCCTGAGTTTTAAAGACCGTGTGGTGGCCATGGCACTGGCCCAGGCGCGCCGCTTTGGCTTTGAAGTGGTGGGCTGCGCCTCTACCGGGAACCTGGCCAATGCGGTGGCAGCGCAGGCCGCCCGTGCCGGTCTGAAGGCCTGCGTGCTCATTCCCGCTGATCTGGAAGTGGCCAAAGTAATCAACACGCAGGTTTATGGCGCCCGCCTGGTGCGCGTGGCCGGCAACTACGACCAGGTGAACCGGCTGTGTTCGCAGATTGCCGATTCCTACCATTGGGGCTTCGTGAACGTGAACCTGCGGGCCTACTACTCGGAAGGCTCCAAGACGGTGGGCTATGAGATCGCCGAGCAATTAGGCTGGCGGCTGCCTGACAACATTGTGGTGCCTATGGCCGGCGGCTCGCTCATCACCAAGATCAAGAAAGCATTTGATGAGCTGGTGAAAGTTGGTCTGGTCGAGCCAAAGCCAGTGAAGTTTTTCGGCGCACAGGCTTCGGGCTGCTCGCCCATCAGCACCGCGGTGAAAGCCGGACGGAGCGATTTCGAGCCGCAGAAACCGAATACGGTCGCGCGCTCGCTGGCCATCGGGAATCCCGCCGACGGGCACTACGCGATCAAAACCATCAACAGCAGCGGCGGCACAGCGGAAGATGTTTCCGATAAGGAAGTTGTGGATGCCATGCAACTGCTGGCGGCCACGGAAGGCGTATTTGCGGAAACTGCGGGGGGTGTGACCGTGGGAGTGGCAAGAAAGCTGTTCGCCCAGGGCCGCATCTCGCGGGACGAGACCACGGTGCTCTGCATCACCGGCAACGGGCTGAAAACTGTGGAAGCGCTGAATGGCCGGCTGGAGCTGCCGGAGCCGATTCCGGCAAAGCTGGCGGCCTTTCAGGAGCACATTGCGGACGAGGCGGAAGCGGTGGCAGTGTGATGAAGGCAAGTTTCAAGGTTTCAGAGGTTTCAAAGTTCCGAGTTTAGCGAGATGTTCGTGAAACATTGAAACCTGAGAAACCTTGAAACTTTGAAACCTTCCTTGTGAAACTTGAAATCAGCATCAACGGAGCGCACTCATGAGCATCCAAGTCCACATTCCCACCCCGCTGCGCAAGCACACCAGCGGAGCGGGGCAAATTTCGAGCAATGCGGGCAGCCTTCCCGAGTTGCTCGGACAACTTGGGCAAAGCTATCCCGACCTGCAGCGCCACATCTGCGACGAGCAGGGCCAGTTGCGGCGATTTTTGAACGTGTATGTGAACGAGGAAGACATACGCTTCCTGGGCGGAAGCGACTACCGCTTCCGCGATGGCGACGAGGTGCTGCTCATCCCTTCAATCGCCGGCGGCTGCCTCGCCGGCTAACGCGCTTTAGCACGCCCAGGTCAGGGGGGCGAGGACGCCCAGGCGACAACACTCGCGCCCCGACTCACACTCCGTCGTAAATTTCGGCGAAAAAAAGCAAAACGGCGCCGGGAGAGAGGCGCCGCTTGGCTGTGCTGCGGTGAAGTAGCTACTTCTGGCTGATCATCGGCCCCGCCTGCGTGATGCTGCCCTTTACTAACTCGGTCTCGATCTTAAGTTTCTGGTTGGGACGAACCGTAATTTCGGTTTCAAAGGTCTGGTAGCCGGGCAGAGCAATGCGTACCCGGTGCTTGTCAGGCGTGACCAGCAGGCCGTGGCCCAGCCCGGAAAATTCGTCGGCGTGGCCGATGAAGCGGTCATCAATGAACACGGCAGCCCGCCCCGGCTTCACGGATATTTTAAGCTCGGCGGTTTGCGTGGGCATGGCCAGGGTGGTGTCCTTCATCAACCTGATCTTCATCATGACGACCTGGCCGGGCTCCAGCACCGAATCTTGGGTAAAGTCCTTGTAGCCGGCCTGGCGCACGGCAAACTCGTGCTTGCCGGGAAGGAGAAGGATCTGTTTGTCGCCTTTTAGCTCGTCGAGGTAACCCACATATTGGCCGTCCACCCAGACGCCAGCGTTGCGTTCTACGCTGGTAGCGCCGGAGAACCTGACCTCGGCGAGAATCTGATTATCAGCCGCCAGCGCGCTGCCCAGGCCTAGAAAGCACCACAAGAGCGCTGATGCAACAAGCGATTTCAACACTGCTGCCTCCGATCACAAATTTTGTTCCTGGGGTTCAGTTGAGTGGCGTTGATGACAGGATGATACCAGTCCAGACAGCGGCCTAGTAGCAACTCAGGTTCGTTTTGTCGCCGGACTAGTGCGGGATTTTTTTTGAGCTAAGGTTTCAAGGTTTCAGAGTTTCAAGATTTCACAGGTTTCACAGGTATCAAGGTTTCGCCTTGTGAGACTCTTCGCTCCAGCCCATTGGGGCGTGCCGCATCCTGAAACTTTGAAACGTGAAACTTTGAAACGTTCCTCATCCGAGCAGTTTGAGAAATCCTGCCGCACTATTGTCAAACCCCGGAAAAACGCTGGCCAGATCGTGGTTGCCGAGGTGGCGCGAGAGCACTTCGCCGAGCACGCGTCGGAAGTCAGTGGTCAGCGCCAGATCGCGGCCTTCTTTGAGCTGTTCGGGCTCCAGGCCCGGCCATTGCCCATAAATTTGCCCGCCGCGAACCGGTCCACCGAGCACGAACATAACATTGGCGTGACCATGGTCGGTGCCGCGATTGCCGTTCTCGCGGGCGGTGCGCCCGAATTCCGACATGGTGACCACCACCGTGTCTTCAGCCAGCTCACCCAGGTCCGTCCAGAAGGCGGCCAGGGATTGGGAGAAATCTCGCAGCACGTTGGCCAACTGTCCCTGCGTGGAACCTTCGTTAACGTGGTGGTCCCAGCCGCCGATGTCGGCAAAGGCGATCTGCACGCCCACATTGGCCTTGATGAGCTGCGCCAGTTTAGGTGGCAACGAGCGAAGCAGCACCTGCTGTTGTTCCGAGGGCAGGCGCAGAATGGCAGCCATGCGCTGGTCTGGAGGCAAGGTGAGAATTTGCTCGGCGTCGGCTCTCGCGTCCATGCGCTCCTGGCGGCGCTGGGCACGCTCATCGTCGCTGGCATTGGCGCCGGAATCGCTGCTGGCGGATTGCAGCGCCGCCTGCTGCTCCTGCTTCTGCTGGTAGCGCGGCAGTTGCGCCTGATAGATGGCACGTTCCTGAGGATCGGAAGGCAACGACTGGCGACCATCGGCGACAGCCTTGATCAGCGGCTGCGGTGGGAAGTCTTCCACCATCTGCCGAGTGCTCATGCGCAAGGTGCGCAGGGGATCCAGCCGCGATGCCAGCGCGCTGTCGTCAATTTTTTCGGGATGGAGCTGCAGTTCGATCCACTTGTCCACGTCCATGGCCTCCACCCGTTGCACATCTCCCGGGCGCGGGCCGAAGGTCAGACGATTCAGCGCGTGCAGGGCGCGCTTGTGCTCGTCCGCAGCAGGAGGCTGATGCTTCTTTCCCAGCAGCAACACTGGAGCAAGCAGGGCGACAAGAAGCGCAATGGCAGCCGAGTAGCGGCGCATAGAGCTCCCCATTACTAACCCAAGTTGCTGAGAAAGTTGCGCTTATTAGCTGATTACCGCGGCACATGGCCTCTGGTTCACGTGTACTACTTCGCGGCAAATGGGGAGCCTTTCGTAAATTTTCAGCATCGTCCCCGGCAGCGATAATTAAGGCGGGTGATTGCGAGTTCGGAACGCCGATGAGACGACACTTTCCAAGGTTTCCCGCAGATATGCCCATGGTGGCTACGGTGATTGGCGACCGCGACGTTTCCGCCCTCTCCGGCCGCTGTACCGTGGTTTCTGAAGGCGGCCTGGGCGCGGTGCTGCCCGGACGCATTCCCCTGGGCGATGTTGTGGCCCTGGAGCTACATTTTCCTAATTCCGCCGATACCGTTCGCGTGCGCGCCACCATCCGCCATAGCCATTATCCCAATTATGGAATGGAATTCTGCGCGTTGGGCGAGGAGCAGCGAAGGGTCATCGCCCGTTACTGTGAAATATGCAGCCGGCCGGCTCGAGCCCTGATGATTGACATGATCCGCCGGTACTTCCTCGCCGGCGAAGATTAAAGTTATCCAGGATTCTGACTACCTCAGGGATGAGCAGCGCGGCGCTGCTCGGTCCTGTTGGCTAACAATGCTTTGGCCGCGGTTTCCGCAAGCCTGATGCCAAGCGGCTCCCAGCGGTACTCCCGTTCTTCGGCAGCAAGCTGCAGGTGGACGTCAATCTCGCGTACCAGTTCGCGCAATTCGGGCGCCGGACCAGCCTGTTCCGCATAGGCGACAAGAGAGTGGTGGGCCTGCTTGCGTTCGATTACCTCCTGCGCGTCCAATAACTGGCGATGAGCCGTGCCCTCCCAGATGGCCAGGATGATGGACTCGCGCAGCCAGCGCTCAACGCGGAATTCCTCGAGCACACCCAGTCCGCCGTGCACCTCCATGCACCACTTGGCGGTCTGCGCCGCGAATTCGGCGGTCCAGTACTTGGCGAGATGGGCCAAGAGACGGAACAGATGATAGCGCTCGGAATAAGGACGGCGTTCCTTCCAGACTTCGTTTAGAAGCTGCGCCGCCTCCCAGGCGAGAGTAAAGCATTCGCGCAGCTGCCGGAGACGCTCCTCGAACTGGCGGCGCAGCATGGGATGTTCGAGGATGGGCTTGCCGAATGCCGCGCGCGTCCGCGCGAAACCCAGGGCATCGGCCATGGCGCGCTGGGCCAGCGCTGCGCTGCCCACGCTGTTGGCGACGCGGGAAACGTTCAGCACTTCCAGGATGAGATAGATGCCTTCATCGGCGCTGCCCAGCAGATACGCTTCACTGTTGCGCAACTCGACTTCGCCCGTGGGAACCGAGCGGGTGGCAACTTTATCTTTCAGGCGGCGAAGAGTGTAGTTGAGGTCGCCGCTGGAGCGCAGACGGGGCAGCAGAAACAGCGCCAGGCCGCGCACGCCCCCAGGCGCGCCGCGCGGCCGGGCCGCCACCACGGCTAGTTCGGCGCCGGCGTTGCTGGCGAAGTATTTGTCTCCGGTCAACCGCCAGCAGTCGCCTTCGGGCACGGCCACGGTTTCCACGCTGGCGCCCAGGTCGGAGCCACCCTTGATTTCCGTCATCCAGGTAGCGCCCTGCCAGACGTCATCGTCGCGGCGCAGAAGTTTGGGGAGAAAGCGTTCCTTCACCTTCGCATCGCCGTACTTGCTGAGCGGCATAGCCGTGGAGAGCGAGACGGTATAGGGGCAGGAGAGACCGCTATCGTAAAAAGACGTCAGATAAATGAGCAGGCAGGCGGGCAGCAGCGATTGCTGTTCGAAGGCGCGCCACAGCACTCCCGCTTTGTAGCCGTGCTTGAGCATGCGCCAGTAGTCGGGCGGGTAGAGGATTTCATCCACTCTCTTGCCGGCGGCGTCGAACATGCGCACCCAGGGCGTGCCGGCACGGTCAACGCTGTCGGAGATGGCGCGGCCTTCCTGCTCCCACCATTGCTCGTATTCGCGCAGCACTGCATTGTAGGGAGTGGAGCCGGTCATCTCCCGCAAGAACTGAGTTGGAGAGGAAAGAACACTGAAGTCCATGGGTGTGAACTTATCTTACGCCCCGTTCGGGCGAAGTCATTTAGTGAAGATGGACTTGGGCAGCATGACGTGCACGCCCACGCTGCCGTCCACCAGTTCGGTGACGTCCACGTCGCCGGCCACGCTGGTCAGCATGTAAGCATCGTCACGGCTCATATGCTTTTCATTAACGAGGAAATCAATCATCTGCCGCACCGCGATACGCGTGGCCTCGTACAGTTCAGGGTGAAAACCCATGCTGATGTAGTAAGTGGGCGTTTCGGCGCGAGGATACTTCTGGTTCGTGCCCTTGTGAACGATGAACTGAAGCGTGCCCACGAGTGAAGTTTCCAGGGCGGTAATGTCCACCTCGCCATTGCCCTGGCCGACGTGGCCGTCGCCAATCTCGAAGAGCGCGCCCGGCGCCCACACCGGCAGGTACAAGGTGCTGCCTGCCACGAGCTCCTTATTGTCCATATTGCCGGCGTGAATTCCCGGCGGGGCGCTGTCAATGCGGCCGTAGTCGGAGGGAGGGGCCACGCCCATGCTGCCGAAAAAAGGGTGCAGCGGAATTTCGATGCCGGGCGCGAAGTGGGCCACCATGCGCTCGCCGTCCAGAGGGATAATCTTCATCCGGTGGTAGGGGAAGTCTTCGGGCAAGAAGCCGCGGGTGGGGCCAAAGGCGTTATAGGCGTAGGGAATGGCCAGCTCGATTTTCTGGATACGCACTTCCAGAGTGTCGCCTGGTCCGGCGCCTTCCACGTATACCGGGCCGTCGAGAATATGCCCGCCCGGCCCTTTGTTCGTAACCTCCTTGTAAATGTCGCGCAGGCTCTGCTGCACCTGATCTGGAGGAAGGCCCGCTTTCTCCAGTCCTGCGGGGCTGTTGGTTATCAGAGTTTCAAACTTCACCGTGTCGCCGGAATGGATGCGCAGGACGGGAGGCGCGGCAGCGTCGTAGTAGCCCCAGGCCACGGTCTTGGGCGTAGCTTTTAGAAGGTATTCGTGTGGAGCAGCAGCTTGCGTGCCAGGGGCCGCATTCTGCGCGATGGCGGCGCACGAAAAAAAACACAACAGAGCGATGAGGCGCATCTTTTCTCCTGCGGCCCGAGGGCTCGGTCGGGCGCGCCAGTATATACCTCTGTTCAGTGAAGGTTCGAGTCGAGAAGAAGAGTGCAGAGCTCGCAGGAGGAAACCGACTCCGTCGGAAGAGAAACTTCAACCAAATCTCTCCCCGGCGGCATGAAAATTTACCAAATCACAACGCGGGGGCGCGAAGAAATAGAAGCCCCAAAGGCCGGAACTCTATTTTCTCCGCGTCCTCTGCGTTAGATGTGTTAAGCGGCCGCGGTTTTGGATTTGCCCTTCAGTTCCGCTTCGGCTTGCAGCCAGTCGTCCACATCGTGTCCGTCCGCCCGGCCGCGCTGTTCATAGAGAAAATAGGCGCGCCGGCGGAGCTGTTCGTCGCGTTCTGGTGTGTGCTGTTCGGTTCCAGTTGAGATTGGGTCGGAGGTCGAGCGCCGCCTCATAGGTACCTCCTTGGAGGGCGAAAAGGCCCTTCGTGGGTCTGGGGTTTCCGCCACATTAGTCCGGCAGCCGGTGCGTGGTCAATGCCGCAGCATGGTGCAAATGCAAGCTGGTCATGCCGGCCGGCTTAGCTGTCAGGCGGCGCTCTTTTTCGAAGTTATGGCATAGAAATCAGCCCAGCGCTGTTCCACGTTGTCGCTGCCGCAATGGGGACAGGCGATTTTCTCTCCTCTATCGTGGTTGGCGATGGTCAAAATTTTGAAAAACGTCCTTTGGCAAGCCCCGCAATACCTCTTCTATCGTGTCACGATATTGCTGACGGCTAAAACCTGGAGACAGCCAGTTGTTGAGCCGCGTATTCCTCGCAGCGCCCGAAGGCGGGGTTCGAGGGCGGCCCGCATCGGCATGACTGACGTCATGCCCTGATACGAAGCTTCCCTCAAACCCGGGGGCTACGGGGCCACGCTGAACCGGGGCGATGAACAATCACGAAGCAGCACGGCATGCCGCTTCCCTTGGCTGAGGGTTGCGAAAGGCGGCGCGCTGAGGCATCATCGTTGCAGTATCCTTCGCCGAAAAGCGAACTCCACAACAGGAAGAGGTCAAAGTGAAAGAGACGGCTCAGGGCGGCTCCCTGTCCACCCGGCAAGCACTGCAGAACGCCTACAACGCATTCCGGGCCAAGGGCCTCAAGCTCAACCTGACCCGGGGCAAGCCCTCGGCCGCCCAACTGGAGTTGAGCGCGGAACTGCTGTCGCTGCCGGGACCAGGGACTTGGCTTGCCGCAGACTCCACTGACTGCCGCAATTACGGGGGACTGCAGGGACTGGCCGCAGCCCGCAAGCTGTTTTCTGGCATGCTGGGCGCGCCGCCGGAGCAAGTGGTGGTGGCCAACAATTCCAGCCTCGCCCTGATGCACGATGTGGTGATCTATTCCTTACTCAAAGGCAACTACGACAGCTCTGCTCCTTGGTCGCGGCACGGGGAAATTGCCTTTTTGTGCCCCGTTCCCGGGTACGACCGGCACTTCCGAATTTGCGCCGACTACGGCATCCGCATGATCCCGGTTGCGCTCCGGGAAGACGGTCCGGACATGGACGAAGTCGAGCGACTGGCGGCGCAGGACCCGACCATCAAGGGGATGTGGTGCGTGCCCAAGTACAGCAATCCCACAGGCACGGTGTATTCGAGCGCGGTTATCGAGCGGCTGGCGGCGATGAACACGGCAGCGCCCGATTTTCGGCTCTTCTGGGACAACGCCTACGCGGTGCACCATCTCACGCCGGAGCGTATTGAAACCGCTAATGTGCTCGAACTGTGCGCGCGCCACGGACATGGCAACCGGGCGCTCGTCTTTGCCTCTACCTCGAAGATCACCATGGCCGGAGCCGGCCTGGCCCTGTTCGCCGCCTCGCCGCAAAACGTGCAGTGGCTGCTGGCAAGGTTTACGCCGCGCACCATCGGTCCCGACAAAGTGAACCAGTTGCGTCATGTTCTTTTTCTGAAAGATGAAGCAGGAATCATGCAGTTGATGGACAAGCACAGAAAACTGCTGGCGCCCAAATTCCAGACCGTCCTAGATGTGTTTGGCCGGGAACTGGCCCAAGTTCCCGAAGTGACGTGGACACGGCCAAAGGGCGGGTACTTCATCAGCCTTGATGTTCCCCGGGGTTGTGCCCGGCGCGTTGTCGCGCTGGCGAAAGATGCCGGTGTCGAACTGACGCC
>Ga0070709_10002074_pt1 | contig 10866 bp, 11 predicted proteins | sample LARL51metaG_FD_65449 | JGI IMG/M metagenome (GOLD analysis project Ga0070709, IMG submission 65449) | Corn, switchgrass and miscanthus rhizosphere microbial communities from Kellogg Biological Station, Michigan, USA - LAR L5-1 metaG | ecosystem: Host-associated > Plants > Roots > Rhizosphere ...
CCAAAGCTCGCGGAATTGACCGAACACGGCGGGAGCGATGGCATAAGCGCCCTGCGAGATGGCGACGATCAGTGCTACGATCCGCGCAGCGTCTTCCTTGGAAAATTCGAGATTTGCGATCACCGGCGGAACGGAGATGGCGTTACCGACGCCAAGGCCGAAGAGCACGACGCCGACCACGAGGACGGCTGGACTGCTTCCGTCGGCGAGGAGGAGCACGCCGCATCCCAGCGCTTGCGCAACAAGGCTGTACGACGCGATAGCGCGCCAGTTCGAGGTGCCCGATGCGCGCCAGCCGACGGCGACGCGGCCGACGACGGCGGCAACGCCGGACGCGCCGGCGGCAAGCCCAGCGCCTTGCCTTCCGAGCGCGGGTGCGAGCACCGAGACGACGTGCGCAACGAGCCCGGTTTGCGCGAACAGGGCCAGGGTCATTCCGATGCACAGCGTAAGAACGGCGCGATCGCGGAAAAGGTGGCGCCGGGGGGCCGCCGCGGCAGTTTCAACGGTCGCGCCGGCGGGAAGGGCCGAAGGGGTCGACGGGCTGCCGTCGGGGGCCTGGTTCAGGCTCTCGGGCGTTCCGCGTCAGCACGAAGCCGGCCAGCGCGCCGAGAGTGGCGAGCATCGCCGCGCTAACCATGAGTGCCGCGGCAGGGAAGCCGATCCTGTCGATCAAGGCGACCCATAAGGGAGAGAAGATCACGCCTCCGACGCTGCCGCCGTTGAATGCGACACCGAGCGCCAAGGGGCGCTTGGCGGCGAACCACGGGGTGACGATAGCGTTGACGGCAACGGCGCCGAGGACAGACCATCCGATACCGGACAAGAACGCGGCCGCGTAGAGCTGCCACGGCGTGTTCGCTAGGGCCCAGCCCAGGACGCCGATCGCCATGACGACACCGCCAGCGACGGTGACGATCGGCAGTCCGAATCGCCGATAGAGGCCGGGCAGGTTCGGGATGAGGGCGAGGCCGACCAGGAAATGCAGGGTCACGGCGCCTGAGATGAGCGCGATCGGCCAGCCTCGCGATTGGCGCACGACCTCGAGATAGACGGGTGGGCCATAGAAGCCGGTGCCCCAGCCAAACACCGCGACGGTGAAAGCTGCGGCGACAACCCGCCAGCCGAAGAAGCCGGGCGTGGCGCTGATCGCGTCGACCACCGCCTCCACCGGCGGGTTGGTCAGATTGGTGTTGCGATTGGCCACGATGATATCTCCTGCGCGTCCGCACCCACACGTCGCGGGCCGCCGTAGCGGCCCTCGACCGGGGCGTCAGAACATCGTGTTGTTGTTCTTCGACGCGTCGGGGATGGGGGCGAGGACGTCCCAGTGCTCGACGAGCTTGCCGTCTGCGACACGGAAGATATCGACGCCGACATCGCCATTCGGGCTGGTGAGGCCGGTCCAGTGGGCGTGAACGGCGACGATGTCGCCGTCGGCGATGACGCGGCGAATGTCGCCCTCGGCGTTCGGGAAGGTCTTCAGGAAGAAGTTGATGTAGGTGCGCAGGCCCTCGACACCGTCCTCGGCGGCCGGGGTGTGCTGGATGTAGGTGTCGCCGACATAGCGGGCGATGGCGCCATCGACGTCGCCGTCGAAATGGGCCTCCTTGTAGAAGGCCAAGACGGTCTTCTTGTTCTGTTCGGAGATACTTTCGGTCGTCATGGTGATGTCCAATCGCGTGTCGTCGACGGCGCGTGCCGTCGCGGATGAGGGGTTTCTATGCGTGGGTAACCCGGCGGGCAGTCGGTAGCGCGATGGCCAGGCCGCGCCGCTGTCACGGCGGGATGCTCGTTACGCGGCGCGCTGCGGCGGGGGATTTGCAACGCGCCGCGAGGAGAACGGCTGCTCGACGATCCGCCGAGAGACGTTCGACAGGGGTGCGATTATCGCCTATTCCGTCTTGGGTGGGATCTGCGCGTCGAACTTGTTTTGCTGGACGATGTAGATCTGGCACGGCTCCTTGGAAACGCACGCGGTCGTGTGAGCCTCCTTGCCGCGCTGATACCAGTACGAACCCGGTCCCAGCTTCACCTGCTCCTGGCCCGGCTGGTAGTTCTCCAGCTGACCTTTGATGACGACCGCATAGTAGTCGTAGGTATGGGTATGGAGCTTGCTCACGAACCCCGGATCGAAGCGGAAGAACGCGCCGTGAGCGCCCTGCGTGACGTTACCCCAGACGTTCGAAACCTGGATGCCGGTCTCGGGGTTCACGCCCCTCGCGCCGGTGTCGGTGAAGGAATAGTGGCTCGCCGGATTGCTGACCGACGTACCGCCGTTGGCCGGGGGAAAGGACGCGTCCTGCGCCTGCGAGGAGGTCGTGAATGCAAGCGCCGCAAGGGCGACGGCCGCCAGTGATATCTTCATGGTAGTTCTCCTGTGCTTTGTCTGCTGCTGATGATGTGGCGTCAGGCCGTCTTCTCGAGGGCCTGGATGAACTTCGCGGCGAGCTCGTGGTCCGACATCGGGTTCTGAGCGGTAATCAGCTCGCGGTCGACAACGACGAATGAGGTGAAGTTGTCGGCGTTGACGACCTCGGCGCCGGCTGCTTCGAGCGCGTCGGGCATGTTGAAGATCAGCTTCTTGTGGAAGACGTTATCTTCGGCATATTCCTCCTCGCTGCGCGAGAAGACGGTCATGCGATAGCCGGCATACTGCCAGCCCTTGCCCAGCTCGCGCGCCTTCACCTTGTTGCCGTCGATCAGGGCCGCGCGGAATTCGCGTGCCTTGTCGAGCGCGGCAAGAACGCTGATCGGGCCGTGGCAGATCGCGGCGGTGGGCTTGTTGGCACCGTGGAAGTAGCGAAGCACTTCGCCCGCGTCGGGGTCCTGCATCACGTCCACGATGGGCGCGTGGCCACCCGGGAAGAAGACGCCGGCGAACCGATCAAGTCCGGCATCGATCACCGAGCGGATCGTCCGGACGTCGTTCATGGCAGGATCGCTATTGAAGAAATCGCGAGCCTTGGTGCGGGCCTCGTTGTCCTGCGCGAAGTAGATCAGCGCATCGGAGTCCTTGTCCATGTGCGGCTTCTCGCCGGTCGGGGTGGCGAGGACGAAATCGTAGCCGGCGGCCACGAGCGTCATCAGCGGGACGGCGGTTTCGTTCAGGAACTGGCCGATCGTGATCGTGCCGCCGCCCTTTGCCTCAAGCTCGGTCCCGTTCGAACCGATGACGAGGATAGTGCCCTTACTCACTTGAATCTCCTGTGATCGAAAAGTTGGTTGTGCTTGCTTGCGGGTGATGCTGAGTGGACGCGCAACCCAAAGTCTCAGCGGCGCGTCATGTTCGATGGTCGTTTCTTTGGCGACGGCCTGCGCCGGCCGTGTCGATTTCAGGCGGTCGCCTTGGCCGCCTCGGCCATCCGGTGCACGGTCTCTTCCGTGGTCCACACCGCGTTGGCCATGAAGCGCCAGTTGATCATGGCGGCGTCCAGGCCAGAGCCTTCCTCGTTCGCCGCTGCGGCGACGGCGTCACGGACCATCACGGTCTCAAAGCCGTCTCGAATGAGGTTGCGCATATGATCTTCGAGGCAGAGGTTCGCTACGGGACCGGCCATGATGACTGTCTCGATCTTCCGTCGACGCAGCAAGTAGGCGAGGTCGTTCGTGGGCGCGTAGGTGACATGGCGCGACACGACCGTTGTATTCTCGTCTTCCATGTATTGCTTAAACCGGTCGGGAATGTCGGCGCCGCCGCCGGGGACATCGTGGGTGTGAAGCGGGCTCGCGCGCGCGACGACTCCCCCGTGGAGCGCAAGGTCTTCCATGGGGCCAAGGCGGGTCTTGCCTTTGTGATCGTGCGGAAAGAAGTAATGAGGCGACATGAACACCGGATAGCCGTGATCCTTGGCAGCCCGAAGCAAGGCTTCCAGGTTGGCATTCACGTTGTTCTTCTTCATCAGCTCCTCGATCATGACGAAATATTTGCCGCCGTCAGTGAGGAAGTCGTTCTGGATATCGACAAGCACGAGCGCGGTCCGATCGCCGCTGATCTCCATATTGACCTTGTGTTCGAACAACATTTGAAAGCTCCTTGCGATTTGGCGAGCGCTGACTGCGCAACGTATGCTCTGTAAAGATAGTCCGCTGCTATCTATCGATAGATAGCTAACGGAGCTACATTGTCGAGTCAATATCTATCTATCGATAGACCGGCGACGCCTCGGTTGACTGAAAGGGTGGGGGTACCTGGTCGCGCCGCTCGCTTTGGCGTCATGGTCGCCTCACCTCTATCGGTAGATGAAGCTTCCGCAGACCGGCGCCAGTCGGTGTCGAGCAAATCAACGCCTCGCCAATGACTGCCGTCGGCGAGGCGGAAGGAACGGCCCGCTCAAGACGCTCTCAGCTTGTACCCTTGGCGTCGAGATCTTCCAATCGCACTCTCGCAACACGATCCTTGGCAGCGGTGAAGACGAGGTCGATCACCTTGCTGTCGTGGCCATGCCTGAAGCACTCGACGACGACGCCAACCAGAACGCTTTCGCAGATCACCAGAAGGCCCGAATAGGAGCCGCCCGCCGCTTTGGTCTCGTTGATGATCTGTGCGACCGCCTGCCGAGCGACCCGATTGTGCAGCTCGGTCGCCGCCTCAGCGGACAGGTCAGAATTCATGGTCATTTCGGCATCCCTCTCGCCTCGTCGAGGCAACTGCGCGTAATGGCGGCGGCTGTGGTGCACGAACCGACCGCTCTGTTTGACCCATGCCGCCGCGCGCCAACCGCTCGCGTCACATTTCTGTTCCTCTCTATCGATAGATAGAGTTTGACGACGAAGATTTCCAGCGATTAATCTCGGCGACCTAATTGATCTATCGATAGGTAGGATTCAGGAGAGTTTTTCATGCGCTTTCAGGATAAGGTCGCGATCGTCACAGGTGGTAGCTCGGGCATCGGCAAGGAGGTTGCGACCCGGTTCGTCGCAGAGGGCGGGTCCGTCGTGGTCAACGGCCGCGATGCCAGGAAAGCAGCGATCTCCGCTCAGGAAATTGACCCGAGCGGCAAGCGTGCCGTCGTCCAGGTCGGAGATATCGCGCTCCCCGGCACCGGCGAAGACATGGTGAAGGTCGCGCTCGAACGCTTTGGGCGACTCGATGTCCTGTTCAACAATGCCGGCATCTTCGGCCCCAAGCCGTTCCTCGAGCTCACCGAAGTCGAATACGACCGCTTCATCGACACGATCCTGAAGGGCAAGTTCTTCGCTGCGCAGGCCGCCGCGAAGGCGATGAAGGACGCCGGCCATGGTGGTGCGATCGTGCAGACGGGCTCGATGTGGGGCCTCCAGGCGATCGGCGCCACGCCGTCCTCCGCGTACTCCGCCGCGAACGGCGGCGTCCATGCGCTCGTCAAGAACCTCGCGATCGAGCTTGCGCCCTACAAGATCCGCGTGAACGCGATCGCGCCTGGGGTGATCGAAACGCCCGTCTACAACACCTTCCTGACGCCGGAGCAGGTCAAGGCCGTCCTGCCGACCTTCAATGCGATGCATCCGCTCGGACGCAACGGCCACCCGGCTGACGCAGCCGAAGCCCTCCTCTTCCTCGCTTCTGACCAGGCCAGCTTCATCACCGGCGTCATCCTTTCGGTCGACGGCGGCATCATGGCCGGCCGGCAGTGACCCGCACCCCCCAACTGCCCAAGGCCAATGCGTCCCGCGCGGGACGCAGCACTTCAACTCGCGCCCGCGGGGCGCAGCCTCAATACGACGGAGAATTCCGATGGATAAACATGCCGAAAAGAAACTATTTACGCCCGTGCAGGTCGGACCGCTCACGCTGAAGCATCGCGTGGTCATGCCGCCGATGAGCCGGCTGCGCGCGCAGCCGGGAACCGGCATCCCGAGCGACCTGCAGCTCGAATATTACACGCAACGTGCATCGAACGGCGGCTTGATCATCACCGAGGCGACGGCGATCGCACCGTCTGCGCGCGGCTATTATCACGCGCCCGGCCTCTACACGGACGAGCAGATCGCGGGTTGGAAGCGCATCACCGATGCGGTTCACGCGAAGGGCGCCTATTTCTTCACGCAGCTTTGGCACGCCGGCCGCACCACGCACATCTCGATAACGGGCTCGGAGCCCGTCACCGCTTCGGTCGATCCAGCTTATTGGGCTGATACGAGCATCACCGTGGACACGCCCGACGGCTTCGAGCCGACGTCGCCGCACCGTGCGCTCGAGACGGCGGAGATCGCCACGATCCTGGAGCAGTATCGCAGCGCCGCGCAGAACGCGAAGGCCGCCGGCTTCGACGGTGTCGAGCTCATGGCTGCGAACGGACACCTGGTCGACCAGTTCCTGCAAGACAACACGAACAAACGCACCGACCAGTATGGCGGCTCGATCGAGAACCGGACGCGGTTTCTGGCCGAGGTCGTCCAAACGCTGGCCGGCGTTTGGGGCGCCGATCGCGTCGGTGTCCGGCTCGCGCCGAGCGGCACGTTCAACGGCATGGGCGACAGCGACCCGCGAGCCCTGTTCCGCCACGTTGCAGAGCGGCTCAACGACTTCGGCCTCGCCTACCTGCATCTCATCGAGCCGCGCGTGAAGGGCGGTGAAACAATCGCGGAGGCGCAGGCGCCTGTCGCCGCGCAGGAACTGAGCAAGATCTTCCGGGGACCGGTGATCGCCGTGGGCGGATTCAACCCGGAGACGGCCGAGGCGAGCGTCGCCAACGGCGATGCCAGCCTGATCGCCTTCGGGCGGCACTTCATCGCCAATCCCGACCTGCCGAAGCGCATCGAACTCGGACTGCCGCTCAACCCCTACGACCGCAGCACGTTCTATGGCCACACCGGTCGTGGTTACACCGACTATCCGTTCTACGAGGCCACGGCGGCCGATCCGTTTCCCGCGGCCTGAGGTATCCGCAACCGCCCTGCCGGATGCATCCGGGCAGGGGCTCTGTCGCTGTCAGGTGGTGGTGTCAGGAATGTGAAGCGGCTTCCAACATTGACCAAGATCAATCAATCGCTTAGGACGCCGATCGGCTTTCGGGGGCCACGCCGAATAACATTACAGCGGTCGTTGCCCGGTAACGGGCTGAAAATCGTGATACGTGGTGAGGATAAGGAAGAAGCCGCCTAGTGGATCGGCGTTCGATAGATGAAGCGGCCCCGACCGATGCGCGCACACGGGGAATTCGGACACAACTCCGACGGTGGGAACTATACTGCTTCGTAGCCAGCCGTGGTTAACACCAGTCTTTACACAACGGAGCGGCAGCTCCTGGCGCAAAGCGGCCGCTCGACGAGAACCAGGGCCGGCGACACCATTCGAACGATTAGATGTTGCGCCTCTAGGACTTAAACCTCTTCCCCCGCGGCGAAGAGCCGCGCGCGAGTTGCAGCCTTGGCGGTCTTGCAAGACGCCACCTCGCGAGTTGGTCTCCCCGCCGATTAGAAAACAGCACTTCGGAAAAGTGGGTTTCGCGACGTAGCGGGGGCGCGCTACTTTTTCCAACAAATTCATACGCCAAATTCGACCTCGTAATCAGTGAGAAGTCGGACCGATTACTTCTGAAAAGCCCGGAAGACGAATTCCAAGCTGATCGCCTTCGATCTGCAATCGCTGCAGTTCGTCCTCAAGCTGCGCGTCGCGGCGGCCCTTGCCGATGGCGGCGAAAGCGCGGGCTCGCGTGATGATGAAGCCGGTCCAGGGCAGCGGTTCCGGACGCACAAAATCCTCGAGCGCGGCGGCATGGCGCTCGGCCTCCTCCCAGTCGCGAAGCAACATGGAGGCTTCGATCGCGTCTTTACGGAACAACAGGTGATTGTGGGCTACGACATTGCCCGAGAGCAATGCCTCGCCATCTGACAGTGCCGCTCTGCGACGGGTTTCGTCCTCCTCAATGAGGGCCAGTATGCCGTAGTAGACGGGCCCGAAATACGCCATTCCGATCTCAGCGCTGATCGCCAGCGCTTCGCCAATGGCCGCAAGCGCTTCAGACCGGCGTCCGGCCATGCGATCGAGTTCCGCGCCAAACGCCAACGCCTCCGCCTCGAACCGTCGCGCCTTCAGCTGCCGTGCCAGCTCTAGAGCCGCATCGACGCTCGCCTGTGCAGCCGCAAACTCACCCAGCGCGTGACGGGCGTGATAGGCGGCGTGGTGGGCTATGGCCTGCGCTTTGCGATGTCCGACCTTGGTCGCCATCTCGATGGCCGCGAGCGCCTCGACGAGCGCAGCCCTTGTCTCACCGGCAAAGAAGCGCATGAAGGCGAGCATCGGAAGATTTGCGACCTCGATGCCCAAAGCCGTGACGGCGGGACAGTTCGATGCAATTTACAAAATTCTCGCGTGCGCTCAGCATCCGGCCTCGCACGTATTCGGCATCGCCGAGCCCGCCAAGCGCTGCGGCCTCGAGTTCCGCAGATCCCGCCTCTCGCGCCAGATCGAGGCTACGCCGGTGCTCGCGAAGGCAGCCCTCCACATCGCCCCGCGGAAACAGCAGATTCCCGTGCAGGAAATGCGCGCGAGCGGCCTCGCCTAGCAATGACAATCGGGTCGCCACACCCTCTGCCCGTTCGACATCGGCAAGGGCCCCGGTCACGTCATCGGTGACCCGCTTAACGGCCGCGATGCCCAGCCAGGCACGGCAGCGGTCCGCATCATCCTGGGCTTGTTGCAGCGCCTCCTGGTACGCCGCGCGAGCGTCGGCAACTTCGCCCATGTCGTGCGGCAACTCGCCGCGGTAGCAGGCCAACGCAAAACGGTCCTGCGGGTCCCGTGCAAGGAAGGCGCCACGCTTGATCAGTGCAAGCGCCTGCTCATAGCGATATCGCCCGGCTTCGTTTCGCGCGGCTGCAAGATATGCCTGCGGCGCACGCGGATCATCCGCTCGCTCCAGGTGCTGGGCATAAAGACCGAGATCCCGCTCCGCAAACCACGATGCAGCGCGCCTGTGCAACTCTCGCTGTCGCGACCGGAGCAGCATCGAGTAGACGGTGTCCCGGATCAATGCATGGCCAAACAGAAATTCATCACCATCCAGCCGGAGCAGCGCATGTTCGACCAGCGTCCGGGGAGCATAAAGGGGGTCCTCGATCAAGGCGCGCAGCCCGTCAAGCGGAAAGCGCTGCCCGAACACGGATGCCGCCTGCACGGCCTGCTTGTCAGAGGGTTCGAGCCGGTCGATTCGAGCCTGCACCAGGCTCTGGACCGAGTCCGGAACGGCGCCGTCGGTGTGCTCCCCGCATTGCGCAGCAACTGCTCCAGGAATAGGGGATTGCCGGCGGCGCGTTCCAGGCAACTCATGGCGAAAGGACTCATCTGCCCGAGGACATTCCGTGCGAGCGCCAGCGCCTCCTCGTGATGCAATGGTGCGAGATCGATCGTCAGGATCGGGCCACCAGGCTTCCATCCGCGTGCCATGGGGTCACCGATATTGCGCGAGGTCAGGACGAGCAAAAGAGGACAGTCGCTCGTCGCCTCCGCGACGGCCGAAATTCGCGCGAGAACCGAAGCATCGGACCAATGCAGGTCTTCGATCACGATCAGCAAAGCGTTCGCCCTAGCCGCAGAGGCGACGAGCTGCGTGATGGTGGTCCAGACCCCGCGGCTCCGCGTGCCGGTGTCCATGGCGTCGTACAGCGCGCGCAATTCGATGGGCGGAGGGACGTTGAGAAGGTCATAGAGAAAGATCGCGTGGTCCGCACCGATCTGGCCGGCATCGACGAGCGCACCAATACTGTCGGGGCTGACATTCCCCACGGACGGCTCGGCATCACCTGCCAATACGATGCTGCGGATGAGCGCGCGCACCGCATCGCGGCCGCTGCCTGCGCCGAAGTCGAGCACCAGACCGCTGTGGCACGTGAAGCCGTTCCGTCGCGCACGGTGCTGAAATTCCTCGATCAGGCGGGTCTTACCGAGACCAGCTTCACCGCGCACGTAGATGACGCGGCCCCGACCGAGCTCGAGGCAGGTTGTCGTTGCCGCTGCAAACTGATTGAGTTCACTCGCCCGCCCAACGAATGCACGATTACCGACCGGTGCGTGCCGCGTTCCCAACAATCGCCAGGCTCTGACCGGAGAGACCAATCCTTTCACGTCAATGTCGCCCACATCCTCGCAATCCAGCCGGTCCTGCAGGCCACGATAAACGGAGGACGACAGCAGCACCTCGCCGCTCCTTGCGTGGTCAGTCAGGCGCGACGCGAGATTCACGCTCTCGCCGGTGACGGTGTAGGCCTTGTGGCGTGCGCTTCCCACTTGGCTCGCCAGGACTTCGCCACTTGCGATTCCCGCATGCACGCCGATGTCGCGACCGAGCCGCTGGCGCAGCATTGGAACCGAATCGCGAATGCCGAGTGCCGCAAGCACCGCGCGCTCGGCATCATTGTCATGCGCCACGGGAGCGCCGAACACGGCCATGACGCAGTCACCGATGTGCTTGTCGATAGTGCCGCCGTGCTCGATGATTGCGGCGTCGGCAACTTCGAAGAATGCGGTGAGAATGCCCTCGATCTCCTCGGCGTCGAGCAGCTTACTCAGGGTGGTATATCCCGTGAGATCCACAAAGAGGACCGTGACCTGTCGGCGCTCGCCTGGAGCAGTTTCGCGCTGCTCAACCGGCGACCGCTCGGTGCTTGCAAGCGGATCGGCGCTTGCCTTGTCGCGCAGCAGCCCGATTGCGTCGAGCAACCGACGCCGATGACCGACCGAGCTGACACCGAGATCCCTGAGATCATCCGCCGTCAAGTTCGGCAACAGATCGCCGGTGATGTGATTGTCGTAAAACTGCGGCGCGTACTGGTCTAGTCCCAGACCCTTGAGCCACTCCGCGACGTCCATCAGGCCAGCACCTCAGGGGATCCCGCCGGTCTCACATATCCGAGTGGATCATAACTCAGCCGATCGATCGATCA
>Ga0070709_10002075_pt1 | contig 10865 bp, 10 predicted proteins | sample LARL51metaG_FD_65449 | JGI IMG/M metagenome (GOLD analysis project Ga0070709, IMG submission 65449) | Corn, switchgrass and miscanthus rhizosphere microbial communities from Kellogg Biological Station, Michigan, USA - LAR L5-1 metaG | ecosystem: Host-associated > Plants > Roots > Rhizosphere ...
CTCTTCGCATGTACGCCTCCCGGGCTTGTTCCCCTCCCACAGCGATAGTGGCCCGGCGCGCGCAAGCGCTCTGTGAGATGGCTCACACAGGTCCGCGTTTTTGCGGCCATCGCTTGATCAAAAAGAAAGCGGACGACAAGAAACTCTGTCGCCCGCTTATGGGGGAGTGGGAAGTCTCAAAGCGATAGCTGATCCGGCAGCCGCAAGCTTGAAGGCGACCTGCATTTTTCCTTGAGGGGGAACGGATTTTACGTGGAGTGACCGCTTACTCGCGGTTACGCAGACCTGCGGTGACGAAATCGATCATCTGATCGAGCGTAGGACCGGGTTTATCGGCGCCTTCTGCGATAAACAAGGGGTGGAAAAAGCGGATCATCGCGGCGCAGGTGCACAATGCAGCAGTACCGGCGTCACGGGTATGGAATTCGCCTGATGCAATGCCCGAGGCGATCACAGACCCGATGACCCCTGTAATGAATTCGATATGGGCCTTGCAGACATCCCAATTCTCTTCCATCGCGCAGGCGACCATCTCATGCATCTTTGAATCGGCGACATAACGTGCCGAATTCATCTGATGGACGGTCGTCAGCAGCTTGCGCAGGCGCGCCGCGGCGCTTCCCTTGCTGGCGGCGATCGTCTGCGCGGCCTGTTCGACCTCGCTCATCAAGCGTCGGGCCACGCCAGTATTGATTGACCTCTTTGAATCGAAAAAGCGGTAAACGTTCGCCGGGCTCATGCGCAGGGCCTTGGCGATGTCGGCTACCGTTGTCTTTTGGTAGCCGATCTCGCGAAACAGCCGCTCCGCGGTAACCAGAATTTGTTCCCGCACATCCGGTTCGATGTGGTCGGCCACGTAGCTCATTTAACTGCCCAGCCTTTCCGTCATTTGCCAGCGGGTGCAAGCGAACCCGCCCCGGACCACTGCATGCGGTCCGATGTCTCCGTCACTTCATCCTCGGCCCCGCCACGCTCATCGAGATGCTTACGATACCACAATGCATAGAGGCTTGGCAGGAACAACAGGGTCAGAAACGTTGCCACAAACAGGCCACCCATGATGGTGATGGCCATCGGACCCCAGAAGGCCGAGCGCGACAGCGGAATCATCGCGAGAATGGCGGCCAATGCAGTGAGGATAACCGGCCGTGCCCGCCTGACCGTTGCTTCGACGATGGCTTCACCTCGCGGGAGTCCCTGGCCAACATCCGATTCGATCTGGTCAACCAGAATGACCGCGTTGCGCATGATCATGCCAGCAAGAGCGATCAACCCGAGCAATGCGACGAAGCCGAACGGCTTGCCCGTCAGGTTCAGGCCCAGCGAAGCTCCAATGATACCGAGTGGGGCGGTGAGGAAAACCAGAACGAGCCGCGAGATGCTCTGGAGCTGGATCATCAACAGCGTAAGCATGACGCCGATCATGACGGGGAAGAGCACGAAGATCGATGCATTGCCCTTCTGCGATTCTTCGATGGCCCCACCTATCTCAATTCGGTACGCCGGGTCGAGACGGTCGCGGATCGGTTTCAACTTCGGCCAGATGGCATTGGTGACATCAGGGGGCTGAACGCCATCGACGACGTCGGCGCGCACGGTCATCGCCATGTCGCGGTTGATGCGCCACAGGATAGGTTCCTCATGCGTGTATTCGACCTTGGCAATCTGCGTCAGGGGAACGGCGATGCCGTTGCGCGAATAGAGCGACAGATCTCCGATATGGGCGAGATCAAGCCGTTCGGCGGGCACAGCGCGCGCGACAACCTCGACCTTTTCGATGCCATCGCGCACCGTGGTGATGGGGACGCCCGAAAGCAACATGCTCAGCGACTTGGAGATGTCCTGTGGCGTCATTCCCAGCGCCCGAACGCGATCCTGATCGACCACGAGCTTCAGCGATGGTGTTTGTTCGTTCCAGTCGAGATGCGGATCGATCACCTGGTCATCGGTCCGCATGATCTCACGGACCTGATAGGCGATGTCCCGCACCTTCGTCGCATCCGGTCCGACGACACGGAACTGCACAGGGAAGCCAACAGGGGGACCGAAGTTGAACCGGTCGACACGCACGCGCGCTTCCGAAAGCGCGCCTTCCGCGACCGCTTTTTCGATTCGTGCCTTGATGCGCTCGCGCGCCTCGACATCCTTCGACACGATGACGATCTCGGCGAATGATTCATTCGGCAGCTGCGGGTTCAGTCCGAGCCAGAAGCGCGGTGAGCCCTGACCGATATAGGCGGTATAGGTTGAAATATCCTCGTCGCCTTTGAGGAGCCATTCGGCGCGTTTGACCGAATCAAGCGTTGTGCCGAACGCAGTGCCCGCGGGCAGGCGCAGTTGAAAGAACAGCTCTGGTCGTTCCGACAGAGGGAAGAATTGCTGCTGGACGTGACCAAACCCGACGATCGACAAGGCGAATACGCCGACCGTTGCCAACACTACGGTGATACGACGCTGCACGCACCATTCGATGACTCTACGCAATGTGCGGTAGATGCGAGTTTCGTAGATCGCATGCGGGTCATGTCGGTGGCCGAGCCGCTTGAGCGCTGGCAGGAGCTTGACCCCGAGGTACGGAGTGAAGGTGACCGCGACCAGCCATGACGCAACCAGTGAAATGGCGACCACCCAGAAAATGCCACCAGCGTATTCACCGACGGACGAGTTAGCAAAGCCGATCGGCAGGAAGCCGGCCGCTGTCACCAACGTTCCCGTCAGCATCGGGAAAGCGGTTGATTCCCAGGCAAAAGACGCGGCCCGAATGCGATCCCAGCCCTGTTCGATTTTCACCACCATCATCTCGACGGCAATGATGGCATCATCGACCAGAAGACCGAGCGCGATAATCAATGCCCCGAGCGTAATCCGGTGCAGGTCGAGGCCCATCGCGTTCATGACTACGAACACGATAGCGAGAACGAGCGGCACCGAGAGCGCGACGACGATGCCCGTGCGCCAGCCAAGCGCGAGGAAACTCACGAACAGAACAATCGCCAGCGCTTCGATGAAGGAGTGCACAAACTCACCGACCGCGTGCTCGACAACAGCCGGCTGATCGGCGATCTGCTCAAGATCGAAACCCCGCGGTACCGCGGCCATGAAATCGGCGGTGGCGTTGCTGACAGCCGGCCCGAGCTCGAGAATATTGGCACCCTTCGCCATCACGACGCCGATGCCAATTGCGGGCTTTTCTTTCTGTCGGACCATGAAATCGGGAGGATCCGCGAAGCCGTGCGTCACGGTTGCAATGTCGCCCAGCCGGAAAACGCGACCGTTGGCTTCAACGGGTGTCTCGGCGACGGCCTTGGCGCCATCGAGAGCTCCGGTTACGCGCAACGGCACGCGCTGTGCCGAGGCTTCAACAATACCGGCCGGTACCACGGCGTTCTGCCTGGCAAGCGACTGGAAGATCTGATCCGTCGTTACGCCAAGCGTGGCAAGCTTGGCGTGCGAAAACTCGACATAGATCTTTTCAGCCTGCGTGCCGTAGAGATTGACCTTCGTGACATCCTTCACCTTGAGCAGGCGCTGGCGCAGCGCTTCGGCAACCTTTTTCATCTGCGCATAGTCTGCGCCATCAGCGGTGAGCATATAAAGAATCGAATCGACGTCGCCGTATTCGTCATTGACGGAAGGCCCGATGAGGCCGGCGGGGAGGTCGTCCTTGATGTCGACGATCTTCTTGCGCAGTTGATAGAACAACTGAGGTACATCGCGCGCGGGCGTGTTGTCCTTGAACGCGACCTGCATCGCGGTAAAGGCCGGCTTGGTGTAGGTCGTCACTTTGTCGAAGTAAGGCAGTTCCTGCAGCTTCTTTTCGATCGGGTCGGCGACCTGCGCCTGCATTTCGGCAGCAGTCGCACCGGGCCACATGGCGGTTACCACCACGACCTTGATGGTGAACGAGGGATCTTCCGCACGACCCAGGCTGCGATAGGAAATCAGCCCAGCCACACCGAACATGACGATCAGGAACAGGATCAAGGCGGGATGCTTGACCGCCCATGCTGAAAGATTGAAACGACGCATGGTTTTTTCCTTAGTGATCCGACAATATTTCTTGGTCCACGCTCAGAACGACAGCGACGAGACGATCTTCACCCTCTGCGCGGGGTCGAGTTTTTGTACGCCTAGCGCGACGACGCTCGCGCCTTCATCCACACCGCCACTGATGAGGACGTCATTCCGTTCGTATGACTTGACGGAGACGGACTTCAAGGTAATCGCGCCAGTGTTTCCATCGACGACGAAAACCGAAGGGCCGTTGCCTTGATTGAACAATGCTGACAGGGGAAGGCGAGCGACTTGCTCGCTGGTTGGGTCGGACAACGTCAACGTCGCCGTCATCCCGAGTTGTACTGTATCGCCGGCATCCGGTATTGAAAATTTGGCAAGATAAGTCCGCGTGACCGGATCGGCTGACGGCGCAAGCTCACGAAGCTTGGCGACGTAGGACTTTCCCGGTTCGGACCAGATAGTCACTTGTGCGCCACCTGATTTTGCACGCGCCAACAGCGTTTCAGGGATTGCAACGACGACTTCCTTTTCCGCGAGGCGCGCCACGCGAACGGCGGTTTGTCCCGCACTGACGACTTGACCGGGCTCGATCAGGGTGGCGGTGACTACGCCGGGAGCATCGGCGAGAAGCCGCGCGTATGAGAGACTGTTTTTTGTAAGCTCAACCGATCGCTCGGCTCGATTCAGCCGAGCACGCGCTTCGTCGGCGGCGGCCTTGGCCTGGTCCAGCTGCGCGTCGGTCGACCATCCTTTCTGTCGCAGCTCTTTCGCGCGCGCTTCCGCGGCGGTCGCCTGCGACACGACCCCATTCGCCGCGGAGAGTTCTGCGGCAGCCTGCTCGGCTTGCAATGTGAGGTCCGCCTCATCGAGCAATGCGAGCGGCTGGCCCGCTTCAACGAGAGTGCCGACCTCTATCAGGCGCTTCGCAACTTTTCCGGCGACGCGAAAGCCAAGGTCACTCTCGATGCGCGGCCGGACCGTTCCAACGAAGCTGCGTTCACTGACCTGCGATTCGTAGTGGGCATTTGTCACGAGGACCGGTCTCGCGGGTACAGTCGGCTGAGCCGTCATCGGATCACAGGCCGCTAAAGCGAGGACCGGCAAGACAGCCAAAGCATTGAAAAGTCGGGGAAAAACAGCCTGGTACGACATAGGAAAGCCTCCAGTGAAGGCATGTTAAGTGATTAGTGATAAAAGTCAACATTCATCAGTTATCATTTAGTATAAGAGAGGGTCGCGCTGGTGCCACGCTCGTGCGACCAGCCTCAATCCGCAGATTTGGAGAGACGTGAGCGTCGGGCGGGTTCGCGAATTCAATTCGGCCCAGCCTGCAGCCTATGCTTTGTGGATCGCCCGGCTATCCGCGGGGACGTGTTCACGTTCGTTCATCCCGTAGTCTCGAACGACACATGCAACCCGCAAACGATAATTTGCGAAGATTTCGTGACGACCTTTTGACTGTGCCTTACGGTGTTCAACGGTGTTGCGCCAGGAGTTCACCGCGGCTTCGTCCCGGAAGAATGACAGTGAAAGAATTTTCCCCGGCTCATAGAGGCTTTCGAACCGTTCGATTGAAATAAAACCGTCTACTTTTTCGAGCAGAGGCTTCAGTTCGGCCGCGATGTCCAAATAGTCCTGCTTGCGGGACGTTTTCGGCCAGACCTCAAAAATGACAGCGATCATCATGGCATCCTTTTGCTCGAACGATCGAACCCTTGGCGATCCATTTGTTACCGCTATCTGTCGCGATAGTGAAAACCTAAAGACGGTATTCCGTGGCAGCAGCAACCCGATTCAGCAGAACACAGTCATTTGACTGGACATGGGTGTGTGTTCGTCCGCTGGTTAGTCACGGTTTGATAGCCGGATGACGCTGCAGCACATATATCCGGTATGTTTACGTTCCGATTGCCAGAGAATGACCTCGAATATGGACACGCAGTGTTCCTTGGTGAGGCGAATCCTGCGAGCTGGGGCGGGGCTTCTCCTCCTCGGCCTCACCGCTCAAACGGAACTTCAGGAACCATTCGGACTCCCGACGTTTGTTGTCGCTGAAGGATTGTTACACGCGACGTGGGAAGACCTCCGAGAGGACATTGAGGCGGATAGGACAGTTATTGCTCGCTGCCGCGCGCGGCCTGAGGATTGTTCGTCGCCTGCCGCGCTTCTATTCATTGCGATTGTCGACGAAGGTCAACTTCACCAAGGTCTCGCCCGGATCGGGCACATCAATCGGGCCGTCAATCTCTCGATCCGAGGGATCAAGAACTCGGCACCGTCCGATTGGTCATCTCCGCTCGCTGCCTTGACCGACGGTGCGGGGGACTGCAAGCAGCACGCGATCCTGAAGTACGCGGCCCTGCGTGATGTGGGGTTATCGCCGGATTCTGTGCGGATTGTGATTGTCGAAGACAGAGTGCTGCGTCAAAAGCATGCGCTCGTTGCGGTCCGCGAAGAGGGTCGTTGGATATTCCTCAACAATCATTCCTCGGTCCTTGCCGAGGGCGATCAGCTGGCCAAACGCTATACGCCTTTGAACGTTCTTGATCATGTGGGCGTGAGAGCATTTATGCTGCCATCATTTCAGGTGCAGACAGGCTCTGGTTCCGATGGCGGATGAGCGTGGGTTGCGCTGATACCGACCAAGAACACCAAAACGAACGAAATCATTTGTGGAACCGACGAGCGCGCGCCACTGGGTCCGCGTGTTCGCTCGCTTCGCGGATTTGCAATTTGAAATTAACCGACCGACGCAAACGACGCTATAGACCAAGAATTTTTCGCTCTCGTCCAAGATTGCATCGTCTCCTTGGCGTATCACGACACTCACAGGTCTCGTGATCCGGTGAACACCCAAGAAGAACGGCGCGCTCAACTCGAGCTGGATGAGAGATGGAAGCAGACCGAGACCTTACGCAGCTCATCGGAGATATTTACGACGCGGCGCTCGACTCGTCTCGCTGGGCGGACGTTCTCGCGAAGATTGCCAAATACACCGGTGGTCAAGCCGCGGGATTGCTGTCGAAGGACACCGTGAGCAAGTCGGGCAACATCTACTATCAGTCCGGCGTCGATCCTTATTTCGTGAAACTCTATTCGGAAACCTACTGGAAATTCGATCCAGCGGCGAATTTGACGGACTGCGAGGTCGAACAGGTCGTAAGTGTGCCTGACCTCGTGCCGTACGAAGAGTTCCGCGCCGGTCGCTTTTATCGCGAATGGGCGGAGCCGCAAGGCTGGATCGATGCCGCAAATGGCGTGTTGGAGAAAACGGCAACGAGTTGCGCGTATCTCTCTGTCGTTCGCAGCAAGGCAGCCGGCATGGTCGACGAAGAGATGCGGCGCCGTATGGCGCTCATCGTGCCGCACGTGCGCCGCGCTGTGCGTACCGGCAAGGTCATCGATCTCCGACAAGCCGAAGCCGCCACCTTTGCCGATATTCTTGACGGGCTCAGCCCGGCCATTTTCCTCGTCGATACCGACGGCCAGATCGTCCACGGAAACGCTGCCAGCCGATCAATGCTCGAGCATGGCGATTTGCTGCGTACCGTACATGGGCGTCTGAACGCCAGTGACGCGCAGGTCGATCAGACCTTGCACGATGCATTCGCTACAGCCGGTAAAAGTGACTCGGAGATGGGCGGCAAAGGGAAGGCTTGGTCACTCAAAGGGCGAGCCGGCGAACGTTATATCGCGCATGTTTTGCCGCTGAGCGTTGGTGAAAGGCGCAAGGCCGGCGCCGCGTCGGCCGCGGTCGCAGCGCTTTTTGTACGCAAGGCAGAGCTCGAGACCGTGCCGCCCTCCGAAGTGATCGGAAAGACCTATAAACTGACGCCGACCGAGCTGCGCGTTCTGCGCGCCATCGTCAATGTCGGTGGTGTTCGACAGGTTGCAGGAAATCTCGGTGTTGCCGACACCACAGTAAAAACCCACCTTGGGCGCCTGTTCGAAAAAACCGGCGTCAGCCGCCAGGCCGATCTCGTCAAGCTTGTCGCTGGATATTCCAGCGTATTGGTGGACTGACCGTCCAGAACCTCACGCTGTCGTCGTGCAAGCCTGGCCGCACACTTTTCGTTGAAGAGTATCCTCCGTTCGGAGGATAGATGCGCACACGCCGCATCTCATATCACCAAAAATTTTCTGCAGAATTGGTTTTCTCCTCCGATCGGGGGAGGACATCTCCAACCGAAAACTGTCATTTCAATCTCCACGACGTTCAGTGGCAGTTCACCGCTGCGCGCGTAAACCAAGATCGCGATCCGCTCGTGAAACTCTTCGCCGGATACGTGGATCGACGGCGATCACCGCAGGGAAATTTTCTCAAATGCCGGTCACAAATCTCATGTCGGTTAATCTGTCTCTTCGTGCCACCGCACTGGCGGTGGCCGCGATTGTCTTCCTCGTTCCAATGGTCGCTCAAGCTGGCAGTCGGCCGTGTACGGGCGCTCACTGCAAGCCGGTAAAACCAGTCGTGACCAAAATTGAAAAGCCCACAGTCAGCGGGCTGAATCCGCGCCGTCCAATCTCGGCGAAATAGCTCTGACGTTGAACGTCGCGCCGCATTTTGCAGTCGGGCGCGTCGAGCCGAACTGACAATCCGGAAACGCGCGATCTGAGCGGGAGCCTGAAAATGCGTGAGCCGTTCTACCTGGACCGTCTCAATGGCGACGATCGAAGAAAGGTCAGGCGGCTGTTGGGACAGGTCATTGTTTTCTACCTGTGCCTGGTCGTGCTTCTGGTTGGTGGTTCCGTGATGAAGGAAAGTCTGTCCAAAGGGACCGATGTCGCGCGAAAGCAAACGGACACCACGTCACCGTGGTGAAAAGGATCCGCAGACGCCCGTTGCCGGCGTTATGGGTGAAACTGTCGATCTGGACTTGATCGCGGGCTGTTGCCTCGGACTTGATTTCAATCTGACGATCAGGACTCGATGAATGTGGCGTCACACCGCAACGCGGTTGTGGCGCTTTCGCTAGAGCTCGCGCGCGAGCTCAACCGCCGCCGCCGCCACTGCTGCCGCTGCCACCAACACCACCGCCGCCACCTCCACCGACGATGACGCTGCCGCTGCCGCCAACACCGCCGCCACCTCCACCGACGACGACACCGCCGCTGCCGCCACTACCACCGCCACTACCGCCTCCTGAGCCAATCGCCGGCATCGGTCCGGGGCCGACCGGGGGCGGGATGAATGGAGTCGTCGTCAATTGACTGGGGTAGCGATAAAGGCGGTCAGAGGACGGAAGCACGGGATAGGCGGTCGTGGAGATCTTAGGCTGCGAAAAAATCACCGCCGTCCTGACCGCCGCTCTGGCCGCGGCTTCGTTCGCACAATTGCCATTTGCCGCCAGGCCCGCCGCGCATTTCCTTTGTGCGGAGGCGCCGATTGGCGAAAATAGAAGAGATGTCGTCGCCAGAACCAGAGACAGATGGACTAGGCGTGTCATGTCCCACCTCACAGTTTGATGTTGATGCCAATGGATGTCTGCCATCCGGTCCCCGAGATCACGGGCACGGTGGCCGCGGGCAAAACGCCCCCTGCCAGATCATCGAGTTTCCCACCATCGACGGCCGGATTTTCGTTTTCACGTGTCCAGATGCCCTCGAAACGAGCGTTGATTGTTATTGCTTCTTTTGGCGTGTACTGAGCGAGCATGCCGGCCGACCATCGTGTTTTCGGCGGCACAAACTGCAGGGTAGCCGAATTGTAGCCGTTCTGATCGCGGTACAGGACGCTGCCAACCGGCCCAATCTGGAAATTCCCGACCGGCACCATGTGCTGGAGCCCCACGCGGTAGACGTTGGAGTTCGAATTCAACGCCTCTATTGCGAGAAAGGAAAAGCCGGGGAGCAGGATCTTGTTGCGGTTGGAATGAGCAAGCGAGGCGTTGAGGGTCGTCGTCCCGAAATTTTCCGACCAGACATATGACGACTGAAGTGCGAGAAGAAGCCGATTGCCCGGCTTCAAGGTGTTCGTACCGTCGACGCTAGTGGCCGTCTCCCAGGTGACTGCGCCGGTGAAGCCGATTGCCAATTGGCCGATCTGATAGTTGATCGCGCCTGTCGCAGTGAGGTTATCGCCAGGGTCCACTCTGCTGGTCAGAAAAGGGTTAGTCGGATCGATGAAGGAATCCTGAGTGAAGCGACCACGCCACGTATAGCCAAAGCTCGTTGTAACAAGCAGCGAATCTGTTATCGGAAAATTGAATCCCGCAGTCGGCCCAAGATTGAAACCTTCGCCGAATGTCGAGATGTCGACGAAGTCTGGATCCATGCGGGCATTGGCTTGATTGCCGGGCAGAACGGTTTTCCCTGTCGGCAGATTTGCGTTGAGCGACACGAAAGGTTGAATCCCTTGCAAGCCAAGATACGTCACCGTACCCGATGCAACGGTATCTGTTGTGGTCTGAACTTCGCCTGAATGACCAGGAGTGGATTGAACGGCTTTGACCCATCCACCGCGCACCGTGAAATCTGCACTCCATGACTCGAGAGGCTTGCCCGTCAACTGCATCGCGAATGGCAAATAGAACTCGGACCCCCGGCCCGGGCCTATGCCATTTGGAGCCGTGAAATTGTTACGCCAGGAAAAGTAACGCGCCTCAGTCGAAAAGACAGTCATCCATAACGGATCAGTCGGCGCCTGTAGCTCGTTCGGCAAATCCACTGCACAAGCGACGGAAGAAATAAAGATTTGTCCGCAGACGGCGGCAATCAATGTTTTCATTTGTTCCGAGCCACACTGAAGAAAACTCAGGTGACCCGTTACAAAAATCGCGTGTTACAATCGTCAACCGATTGAAGTAAATCGCAAGCGCCCCATAACTTTTGGGAAAAAATTTTGGCGG
>Ga0070709_10002077_pt1 | contig 10859 bp, 13 predicted proteins | sample LARL51metaG_FD_65449 | JGI IMG/M metagenome (GOLD analysis project Ga0070709, IMG submission 65449) | Corn, switchgrass and miscanthus rhizosphere microbial communities from Kellogg Biological Station, Michigan, USA - LAR L5-1 metaG | ecosystem: Host-associated > Plants > Roots > Rhizosphere ...
AAATACTGGGACTTCGACGCGCGCCACACCATTTCCTACCCGAGAGACTCTGACTACGAAGAGCATTTCACAAGCCTCCTGAAGACATCCGTGCTGAGGCGCCTGCGCTCTGGTGCTCCTATCCTGGCCGAACTCAGCGGTGGAGTGGACTCGTCCTCGATTGTTTGTGTGGCAGACACGCTGGTCGCGAGTGGTCAGGCGCCAGCGAACAGAATTGACACTGTGTCGTTTTACCAGGATGGCGAGCCAGCGTGGGACGAGCGACCTTACATAGCCGTGATGGAAAAAGCACGGGGCCGTGCCGGTTGCCACATTGACGTTTCCGATCACACGCTCATCCGCTATGACTACGATCCCGATCGTCCTGAGTTGACACCCGTATCCAGAGGAGAAAGGTCCGAGCCTGTCCTGAAGCTGTCGAGATATATCGCGTCGCACGGACACCGAATTGTTCTGTCCGGCGTTGCGGGAGACGAACTTCTCGGCGGAGCGCCGAGTCTCATCCCGCAACTGGCGGATTTATTGGTAACGGCTCGACTAATGCTGCTCCTGCAGCAGCTCAGAGCTTGGGCAATCAGCAACAGAACGACCGTCCTTGCTCTCCTGGCCGAAACCCTACGGGCCTTCTTGCCGAGGAGCGCAACAGTCGGAGATGTTCGCTCCGCGCCGTGGTGGGATGCAGGCTTCATGGCGGCACACCGGGCAGCCTTTTCCCGATACGAGCACCGATTCTCCTTACTGCAAGCCAAACCGAGCTTCCAAGAAAGGCTGGCAACAGTGGAAGCCCTACGGCGGCAGATCGCCTCCTGCGTGCAGGCGCCGCAAATTCTATGTGACAGACGGTATCCGTACCTGGACCGCAACCTTGTTGAGTTCCTTCTCGCGATTCCTCCTGATCAACTTCAAAGACCGGGCAAGCGTCGCTCGCTCATGCGCCGGGCCCTCGCCAATGTCGTGCCTGAAGAAGTGTTGAACAGAAAACGGAAGGCCTTTATTGCCAGGCAGCCTTTGGTCGACATCATGTCTCATTGGTCTGCATACCGTGAGCTCACAGAGAATTCCATTTTGGTCGCCCTGGGCATCACTGACCGGGGCCAGCTCATCGCAGCCCTGGAGCAGGCCAGGGCTGGAAACATCATCCCACTGCCCCTTTTGGCCCATGCCGTGGTGCTTGAGAAGTGGTTGAGGCACATCCGTCCTTACGCATTTGTCTCCTCGCTGCCGGGACCCGTCCCGTTCAAGCTCCCGCTACGTCCCGACGTCAACGGTCATTCGATCTCAGCTGAGAGCACTTTCATATGAAAGGAGGTGATACGAGTGGAATACAGAAAACCTGAAGTCGTTGCGGTTGTGAACGCCACGATGGCCATTGCAGGCATCAAGCCGGGCCAGGTTGCGGACAACAACCATCCCACGACCCCGCCGAAATCCAGCGGGGCCTATCTCTCGGACGAGTAACAACCTGCCCGGGAGTGTGTTCCAGCGCCGCACACCTGGGCATTCCTCAGCAGTCTGTAAGGCCGCCGGTGGGGTCGGCCACTCGCACAGAGCCACCCCACCAGTTCTCAGCGCGGCGACCTCAAAGAGCGCCCGTTGCTGACAACAGTCCAACATGGAAGGAGGTGAGATGAAATGGAGTACCAGAAACCGGAAGTGGTTGCAGTCCTGGAAGCCACTGTGGCAATTGAGGGAATGAAGCCAGGCACGCTCCTAGATAATAACCATCCGTCGTTCCCGCCCCGATCGGCCGGGGCATATCTGTCCGATGAGTAAGCGTACGACCGGGGTGTCTTTAGTAGACACTCCGGCTTTCTGCGACGTGCGCGACTTCCCGATGGTCGTCATGGTTGAAGCTGCTTGCGGGATCCTTCTTACCTCCAGACAGCTGCATCCGCATTCTCTCCCAGCGCTGGTATTGTTTTCTTTTCGCAGGGTCAGGATCAGATCTCCCGTTCAGCCAGTAGTCGAACCAATCAACATTCCCTTGCTGAGATACGAGCCGCTCCCAGGGCTTGACCAGGAGGTGCGTCCCGAATGGAATCCATACGAGTTCCACAGGTTTGTCTCGGAACGAGAGGCCTGAGAACCATTCCCAACCTCCGAGAAGCGAACCATAGGCGTATTCCTCGATCCGGACAGGCGCAATAACCTTATCGAGATTGAACCCAGGAGAACGCTTCAGCCAAGACTGCAAAAAGTCGTCGGACGGCAATCCGCCGTTTACCCAAACCGAGTCCACAGCTTGAAATAGCACATAGTTGACGTAACCTCCTTCGAAGCCGTCGGCCAGCGTCGCCGCAGCGAAGTGGTATTTGGAATGAGTCAACGTATAAGCTACTTTATAGGCAGTTCGGCTGAAGCCGATCAGGCCCACACGGCTTGGGTCAATGAGTCCTCGTCGATCTAGTTCGTCGATTGCCCCCTCGTAGGCAGCCATCTCTCGTGGGCCCTCCTCGGTAGTGTTGGTGGCCGTTGTGGGTGGGCCAGATTCGACGGAGCGGCCAACCTGCAAGACAGCGATTCCCTTGCTGGCGAGGGGCTGAGCGGCAAATGCGCTGGTAAACGGTCCGTCAATCCGGAATCTGTCTTTGTCGAAACCATGAGTCTGGATGACTAGCGGGTATCGCTTGCCGGGCCTGTAATCTGGTGGCAAGTAGAGGCCGCCAGCCATGTCATGACCGTCGCTGGCTTTCCAGCGAAATTCGGCTACCGTCCCGAGGGCAAGCCCGCGAAACTGGGGATTCAGGTCAAGCAACAGGGTCCTTTGCTTTCGATCTGAATCCACGAAATAAAGGCGAGGGGGAGTGTTGAGATCCTCTTCCAAAACTACCTCAGGCAAGGGGATGCGGATCGAGGAATCGTCCTGCGGTATTTCATGCCAAACCGAACCAAGCTTCTGGTAGCCAAGCAAACGCAAGGCATCGTGCCCCGGCTCTTGCAGGACCAGTGTTGCGGTTGAACTGCGCCATTCCCGAATCGCGAGAGACCGGCTGGTGATGGGGAGGTACCCGCGGTCCGGCAACATCACTTCGACGACGAAAGGCCCTCGAGTTCGTTCCCTTCGCATCTCCGGGTCGGCGACGTCAAGTGGGAGGTAGGTGCCGGATATGACCACCGATTGCCCACCGTTTACCCAGGCAAACCCAGTCGCCCCAGAGGACAATGGCGCGTCAATGAAAGGTTGAAATATCTTTTTCTTGGTGTCCAGCAGCATATATTGCGGAACAGTGGAATATTCGCCTATCTTGCGTTTCTCTCGAAGGTACGGTCGAAGAATTTCATCCTCATATTCCGCCCATTCTTGCGGAACCTCCTTCCGATACACAGAAACTAGACCAAAGTGTCCGTTGGGCGCCATCGAGAGAGGCTCCCAGTCTGATATGAAGTCGTCGGTATCAATGTGCGAGACGACGCCGTCAGGCCCCTGAACGTACAACTGCTCGCTTCGGTCGGCCCGTTCGATCGCGCAGTCTTCGGTAAGAATATTGTCCGGATATCCTCCAGTAACAATGAGTCCATTCCGTCGCACTTCCGGCGTGTCGATTTTCTTTACGGAAGGAGGATGCGCCTCGAAAACAATTTGATCTCCGCTCCGACTGATGTCATAGGCGACGATTGCGGTGGGGTGGCTGGTTAGTTTTGTAAGTTTTCTCGATTTCACAGTCAGGCTGTAGACCTGCGGTATATCTCCAGAATTTTCGCCGAGGAAGACAATCGTTTCATTGTCGCCAAGCCATTTCACATTCTTGATCCCCTCACGATTAGAAGAAGACGACATCGTAATGAGAACTTGCGGCTTGGCTTCCGACGAAGCTTTAGCATCGAACAATAGAATCGAGAATTCGTTTGTATTTGTCGCCAGATTTCCCTTCTTCAGCAGCATTACGAACTGCTTTCGATCAGGAGAAAAGACACCGACTCTTCCCGCGGACGGAGCTCCCGCCGCGTAGCTGCGGTCTGCCCATTGCGTCATTTCAATGGTGTCGGCCACGGTCACCGGACGGCGCGCCAACTGAAGACCTCGACGTTCGTCTACCCGCACGGCAGTAGCGCACAAGCACAAACAGGCGCAACCCAGGCAAAGCAGATTTCGTATGCGGGCCATTCGAGATCCTCTTGGAGACAGGTTAGCCGAGTTCTTCTAAAAGACGAGCTTCAGGGAGAGTTGAAGGGAGCGGGGGCCACCCTGCTGGAAGAGTGGGTTGAGGCCCCCAAGGCCCATGTTGGACATCATTGAGGACTGCAAAAATGCTGGCCCGAATCCGACGTAGGCGAAAGGATTTCTGAAATTCGGGTGATTCAGAATGTTGAATGCGTCGACCCGGAAATCGACTGCGAGTTTGTCCGTAAAGAAAACTTTTCGAAGTACCGAGAAATCGACCTGAGTAAGGCCGAAACCCTGAATGTCATTTCGCCCCTCGCTGCCCTGCCGGAGCGTAGATGGAATGACAAACGCATCTGGATTGAGCCGCTGGTGGCCAGCCGCAAGCGGATCCGACAGCCAGGACGGCTGGCCGACCACCCGATCAGGCCGTGGAAAGGCTCCACCTATGGTTGCCGTGAGCACGTTGGCATTGAAAGGAAAGCCGCTTCTCGCCACGACGAGTGTTTCAACAGACCAACCGTTCGTAAGCCGCGCGAGCGTTCCCGAGCCGGCGGCCTTCGGAATCTCCAACACTACCGCTCCCGAGAAATTGTGGCGCACGTCAAAGTCCGACGATGCGTAATCATTCGATGCCGAGATCACATCCTTTGAGAGGAGCGGCTGAACGTCGTTCGACGCATTGTCCAGGGAGTGCGAGAACGTGTAGTTCAGGAGTACATGGAGCCGATTGGCGACGGGGCGTCGGTACTGGATCTGGAGAGCGTGGTAGTTCGAAAACGCGTCATTGCGGGTCAACGAGAAGTCGCCAGCGAAGTTGCTATTCGGTTGTGGAATACCCTCTTGCCGCAGCAGGTCTCGTCCGGCCTGTCCGACGTAGGTCAACGAGAGAGCCTGCTCCTGCCCGAACGATTTCTCCAGAGCGATATTCCACTGGTGAGAACGCGGCTGTTTCAGGTTTGGAGCAAAGCCGATTGCGCTCTGGTAAGGGGGTTGCGTGGTCAATGCTGGCAGATAGGGCGTCGGATCACTCAGCGGCACGGAAACTCCATCGAGAAAAGTTGAGGCAGAGTTAGGGAAAGTGCTGCCGAGAGATGCCACGGACTCGGCGCCCAAGTCGTAAAAGATTCCCCATCCCGCGCGCAATACGAAGTCTCCGGCTCGGGTCAAGCTGTAGCCAATCCCAATCCGGGGAGCAACATTTCCATAGGTCGTCGACCACAACGGGGTCCCTGCTGGAGCGAGCGCAAGCGATGCCGGGGTGTCCACATTCTGCCAGGCCGCGAGCACGGTATTACCTCTCGCCGCTGGGGCTGGGCTCAGTTCCCAGCGCACTCCGCATGTCATCGTCAGCCGGGAGGTGATATTCCACGTGTCCTGGGCATAAAGAGAGAAGGCATTGATTCGATATTCAGCTTCCCTGGCCGAAACGGCGAACAACTGAACCTGGCCGGATGAAAGGAAGCTCGCTACATCATTTGCCAGATAGTCCAGAAACGCATGATAAGGCCTCTGATCCAACAGGATCATCCTCCAATCGGTGCCGACTCGGAAGCGATGCGTGCCACGCATCCAGGCCAAGTCGTCGGCAATATTGAACTGAGTGTTGCTGTTACTGGCATTGAAGCCAGTCTGGTAAACAGCCGTGTCAAACGTGAAGAAAGAGGCAAAGGTGGAGGCCGGAGTTAGAGGGGCGGGAGTGAGCACGTCAAACGGCGGCGGAGTTGCTCCTCCTAGAGAATCCAAACTCGACACGCTGCTCGATTTCTGCAGGGAATAGTTTGCGCGAAGAGTATTGGCAAGCCGAGTGGTGAAAGTCATGTTGGATCCGACGGTCAGGGTTCTGGTCCTGATATCGACCGAATCGACTTCACTGAGTGCATTACTGCGGGACGCCACTGCCGAAGGAGCCTCGTTGTAACGCCCGAACAGCGAGAACCGTTCATTGAATGTGTGATCCAGGCGCACGCTGCCTGCGTTCAACGTCGAAGGATTCGAGAAGCTGCCGGTAAATTGAGACGTGTACGAGCCGGGAACAGTCATACGGTCATCGGGCCGGGGGTAGGCTGCCAAAAACGGCAACAGGCTTGGGTCGGCTACAGACCGGGCATATTCCGACGGGACTTGGATTACCTGAATGCTGGGCTGCCTCAATCGCGCCCCTTCATACGAAGCAAAGAAAAACGTCTTGCCACGCACAATCGGTCCGCCCCCATAGCCACCGAAATTGTTGTAACGTTCTGCTGCCCTTGGCTCGCCGGCGGCGATGGCAAACCAGTTATTCGCGTCGAGCACATCATTTCTGAAGAATTCGTACAGCCCACCGTGGAAACTGTTTGTGCCCGAGCGAGTGGTGAAGATGACCTGGCCGCCGGGTGATCGACCAAACTCCGGAGCAAACGATGAAGTCTCAATGCGAAACTCCTGCAGAGCCTCGACAGAAATCAGACTGCTTGTTCCTCCCAGCGCACCGAATGCTTGTGCCGCTCCAGTACCAGTTGTGCCGAGGCCGACCGTGGGCGCGACTCCAAAATTGGCGGACACCCCATCGATGAGAAAGTTGTTTGCACTGGTCCTTTGTCCTGCGACACTGAACTGCCCCTGGTTGTTGGAGGCTGCTTGAGCGATCACAACGCCCGGAGTGAGTTGCAGCAGCATATTGAAAGTGCGTCCATTCAGAGGCAGGTTTTCGACCATACTCCGATCGATCACCGTGCTTACCGATCCCGACTCGGTGTTGACAAGCGGCGCTCCTCCTTTGACGGTCAGCGTTTCAGAAATGGCTCCAACCGGCAACGTGAAGTTGATGGCAACAGCCGATTGGACGTTCAGGACAACGTCCGGCTTGATGATCGTCTTGAATCCGATCTTCGATACCTGAATGCGATAGGGGCCTGGAGGAAGGTTGGGAAGAGCGTAGATACCTTCACCGTTCGTCGTGCCTGCATATTTCACGCCGGTAGCATCGTTCACTACCAGTACTTCCGCCCCAGCGATTGCACGTTCAGAAGGATCCAAGACGAGACCACTGATCGTGCCATTGGGAGACTGACCGATTGCAGCCCTCGTGAACAAGAGCATCAGGAAGAAAAGCTGAAGGGGGAAGCGTTTCACTAGGGCTGCTCCTGGCTCGCTCGGATTCATACAGATTCATCCGGTCTACGGAAGCCCCCTTTCATTTGTATCAATATTTTTTGGAATGTCGCTTGCGAAGAGGCGGCGGTCGGTTTTCCGAGCACTCAAGGATGATTGGGATCAACGTGCAGGTAGGCAAACAACGGAGGTCTTTTGCTGGTTGGTTTGTGGCTTCCACCGTTTGGCTCGACAGTGATGAATACGGCGTCAATCTGTGCGAGCGCTTTGGGGTCGTCGAACCTCAACACCCAGTGCGCTTCCGCAGCTTCTCCAAATTGCGATAGTAACGGTTGCGGATGTTTCCCAGGATTGATTCAGCTCTAAGGCACTTTCGGCGAATGAATGGCCCTCCTAAAAGTGCAGCCTCAGAAGTATTACGCTGATCTTCGGTCAAGGTCTCTAGAAATCTCTGCATGGTCGTATTTCCGACCAGTTCGGACAGAATAGTGGTCTCTTTCCTGCCCGGACACAAATCGGCGAGGCTTTCGATTTCCTCCGGGATTGAGGTGAGTATAGAAGTGTCGCGAGTTCAAGTAGCGGCGGCGGTCAATCGCGCGCTAGTAGGTAATCAGCACAAGCCAAGAACGAAAAGAAGCCTTCTCGGAATCGAGGATGTAAGTCCTGCGATGCACAAACAAGAAGCATCCTGAAGGAGGTCATCCGCTTCGGAAGCATCGCGCAGAATGCGCACCGCAACACCAATCGTGAGTAGCAGCGAAACAGGATCGCTAGCGCTTCCCTGTTCTTGTCGATGACACCCGCGATAAGAGACTCATCAGAGGACTCCTCAAGTGCTGGCGGTGGGCTGGCACAATCGGGTTGCTCGATCTTTAATCCTCATCGGATCATTGGATCGAAGATAGTAACATCAGCGAAGTACCCTTCTTTCAATAGACCTCGATCCCGCAAGCGTTCGCGCTGTGCCGGTAGAAAAGTGATCTTGCGGATGGCTTGCTCGAGCGGGGGCAACCCAAACGCTCCCGCTTGCATGGCTTGCTCGACGAGCGCCTTCATCTTGTCCAGTTCTTGGGGGTGTAGGCTCTCGATTCTGTCCCCCAGGATAGCTTCCCGGATTTGCGATGCGCCCACGTAGGTTCCGATGTTAAGCGGTGTGCCCGATTTTTCCAGTCGCGCACAAATACTCCGCCAAGGTGGTCCAAACGACCTTCAAGTGGTACTGGTCGAGGCCAGGCTGGAGTTGCGCCAGCGTGCGCTGGTTCTGCGCTGCCGCCGAAGCGCCTTCTCTGGTGATTTCGGTTGTGATTCCCTGCGAAAGCTTGCTCAACGAGCGGTTGTCGATCAGCAGCGCGAATTCTGACTGACCTAACCTATCGATAGAGCCGGGGCGAACCACTAGCCCCTTCGCTTCGATGAAACGCTTGGCAGCGCAGGTCGGCGTCGTATGCGGCCGTCGCAATTTCGCCCAGCGCCTGGCTGGCAATTTTCTGCACTGTCTCAGGATCGTCCATGGGAGCAGAAACCATGCTGCTCGGCCACGGATTTGCTCCTTAGTCTCTTGTAAGCGAGTTTGAAATCGAGAATTGTGAAAACCTGGAGAGCACCGGGACGGGCGCCCAACCGCATGGGGATGGGGTGAGTAGGATGCGGAGTGCGCCCGTCCCTGTCTGTGGCTCCGCGGAAATGCAGGTTTCCTCAGATTCTTGTTCGATGCGTCTTAGAGGTCGCAGGTCCCTGTCTTGGCGAAAACGTGGCCGGCCGCATGGACGCCCTAGGATGCAGCCCATCATGGTCACCCCTCCGCAGAAGGAGAAAATAGGTGATACTGTTCTTCCAGGCGAACGCTTCGGGCAACCGGGATTTCCTTGAGGAATGGCGAAACGATTTAGGGACCATTTGGAAGAGAGTGACATGAGCAGTCCTCAAAATTCAGGGTGGAAGACGCGACTGGTGGAGCGGGGCTTCCCGGATCGATCTTTCGACATCGAGTTTTGGCAGGAGCAGGGAGATGAAGCCATCTTTGCCGCCGCATGGGAACTGGTGGAATTAGCTGAGGAAATCAGCCATGGCAGAAAACCCACACTACAGAGAACTGCTACAACTCTTAAACGAATTTGACGTCGAATATCTGATCGTCGGCGGCTTCGCAGTCATGAAGTATGGCGAGCCACGTTATACGAAGGACCTCGACGTGTGGGTACACAATTCACCGCAAAACTCCCTCCGGCTGGTCGGAGCCCTCAAGAAGTTTGGTGCTCCCCTTGACCATGATGGGATCACCGCGGAGACGTTCACTGAGAAGCAGGTGGTCTATCAAATTGGAATTGCTCCGGTGCGTATCGACATACTGACCGAAATCACAGGAGTCGAGTTCCCGGATGCGTGGGGAAAGAGGGTCGCAAGCACTTTCTTTGGGGTTCCGGTGCACTTCATCTCCCTGGATGACCTTCAGACCAACAAACGCGCTTTAGGTCGTAGCAGCGACCTGAGGGACCTGAAGCAGAATCCAAAGAACGCGAAGCCGGAGAAATAAGTTTTAAGTCCGCTGCGTCTTCAATTACATTATTGTTAACAAATAACTTACAACGCACAAAGCGTGAAAGTGTGTAAGTAAATGTGCCGGTTTTGAAGGTTTTCGACCGGTCACGTCACAAGGAAGAACCGCGCGAGGATGCGCTCTTGTCGGCGTTTTTTATCTGACTAATCCGAGCGGCGCCAAGAGCTCCTTTCCCATCCGCCTATGCATTTTTGTCAATTCACGAATTCAACGACATGAACGGCAGCTAGGTCGTCGTCGTCCGCTAGCGCATTCCAGGCTCAGGCTGATTTATCATGAACGTCGACATCTCATCGAGGAATTTCCGAAGAACTTGCTCGGCCTTTTCCGGCAGCGCAGCTTCCTCAAAAGCACTATCCATCAAACGCATCCATCGGTCGCGGGCAGTCTGATTGATGGAAAACGGAGAATGCCGCGCGCGGAGGCGAGGATGGCCTCTTTGTTCGATGTAAGCCTGCGGCCCCCCGAACCGACCGATCAGGAAATCTCGGAGGCGCTGCTCAGCACCCGAGAGATCCTGCGCCGGGTACATGGGTCCCAGAAGGTCGTCTTGCGGGACCAGCCGATAGAAGGCGGCGACCAAGCGCGTGAAACCTTCGGCGCCAATCACGGAATAAACTTCGACTTCCTGCATTTTCTTAGCTCTCCTTATCGAACTCTTCTCTACGTTCTCGAAGTCGCCGACCGTGTGCGACGCAGCTTCGATCTCGGGGTTGGTCCTTTAAATTGCCATGATCCATTGGGCGAATCGAAAAGCCATCCATAGCCCTTCTATCCTAGGAGAATTCGCACCTGAGGACTGAGAATTGTCGGACATCAGGCAGTAATTCCGACGGAAATGTCCTAGCGCACCCCTCGGTTGGCTCCTCTTATTACTCCGTCGGTTCCTGCCGCAACGGGCCATGCCGCAGCGCCCTTTCTTTCATCAACACGAAGAACACCGGGATCAGCAGCTGATGGCGAGTAAGTTTGATTTGCATTTCGATCGAACGTGATGGCAGATGAATTGCTTTGTTACGTGGCGACGAGGCAGCAACAGTGAACCACCAGCGTGCAGTTCAAGCCGAAATGCAGTGGATGGCGAAGTGAGCATGATCTCCTCTTGGG
>Ga0070709_10002083_pt1 | contig 10838 bp, 10 predicted proteins | sample LARL51metaG_FD_65449 | JGI IMG/M metagenome (GOLD analysis project Ga0070709, IMG submission 65449) | Corn, switchgrass and miscanthus rhizosphere microbial communities from Kellogg Biological Station, Michigan, USA - LAR L5-1 metaG | ecosystem: Host-associated > Plants > Roots > Rhizosphere ...
GACCAGGGGTGGTTTGAGGTGTCGAGTTACAGTGGCTGGGAATGCTTAGCGCGTTGACAGCCAAGCAAGGCAATTGCGAATATCCCCGAACGATGATGACGAGAGCGCGACGATGACCAAGCGGCTGGCCTTGACTCCAGCGGTTGGCCTGTTTGCCGGGCTTTCCGTGGTTTCTTACGGTGCGGTGAGCATGATGCTCACCGGTGTGCACGGTACTCGCCAGGCGAGTTCGAACCCGTGCGCGTCGTCGGCCCCGGCGAGTCCTACCCCTTCCGCCACCACCAAGGCACTGACGCGCCCGGCCGCCCACACCGGCGCGCGGGCGCAGCATCCAGCGGGCATGCCGGTGCTGCTCGCATACTCGGTCCACCTGGGCAAGCACAACGGCACGCAGGCGCCGGCCGGGCAAGGGTCCGTCACGGCGCAGGGAAACCAGGCGGCGGGCACCGCCTCGGTGAGCCAGACGCAGACCGCCAGCCAGTCCACGGCACCGCTGCCGAGTTCCCAGCCAAGCCCAAGCGTGGCCCCACCGCTCCCCCAGCCCAGCCCGGGCTCATCGGCCATGCCCGCGCCGGGTGGACTGCCGCAGCCAGCCCCGGCTAAGAGTTCGTCGAAGCAACTCACGCCCGGCGGGACGCTCAAGTCACCGATCGCCACCCCCACGGGGACGCCGACGCCCACGTCCACGCCCACGCCGACGACCACCCCAACGACGTCGCCTCCGCCGGGGACGCTGTGCCTCAAGATGCAGACGCTCGACGGCGTCAGCGCCGTGGATCCGCACACGAAGGTCCGGTACGCCATCTTTGTCTGGCTCACCAGCGGCAGCGGCAACGTCAAGGTCACGCTGTCGGCGAAGCCGACGAGCGTGAGCCCGGCGTTCTCCGTCTGCGCGACTACGGGCACGGCCAAGTGCACCACGAGCGTCAGTGCCGGGGCGCAGCCCGAACTGCAGGCCAAAGTGGCCGCGCCAAACCGGCCGACCAAGCGCTTCATCCTGACCGCTACGGCGACCTCGTCGCAGGCGTCGAACTCGGCGACGGCGTCGGCCACCGTCAACATCAAGCCGAAGAACCCGAGCCCTTCCTCGTCGCCGACGCCGAACGCGGGCGACGGCGGGACGCTGCCTCCCGCGGTGGGCCTGCCCGGCGGGACCACCACCATCCCTGGCCTGGGTATCCAGCCGAGTGGTGACCTCGGCTCGGCCTTCCCGCAGGTGTCCCCCTCGCCATCGACCTCGGCGGCGGCATCGCAGCACGCGCATGAGACGAAGACGGTCGACCTGTCCGCGGGCCTGCCCCTGGACGTAAGGCTCATCGGCGGGCAGGTCATCGGGCTGGCCGTGCTGGCCGCCGCGGTCACGATCGCGGTTGCCCGCCTGTCCCTGCGCAGGCAGCCAGCCAAGCACGGCGAGGACAGTTCGGGTTCCTGACGCGGTCGGCGGCGCTTCCTCCGTCCGGCCCGCCCGGCTTCGCGCGCGCATCCGATTACCTGCGCTACGCTCCCCGGCGCTAACCTCGTCCCGGCGCGCAGCGGCAACCTGGCCAGCCTTCCACCATGCGCTACGCCCGGCGCCAGGTGCGTCCCGGCACAACCAGCCTGCTACCTGGCTGGCCGCTCCACCGAGGGCCTGATCGCGCGCATCTGCGCCGCAAGCTGGGACAGTCCCATGGTCGGTGAGGCCACGACCCCGAACGTGTCACTGTCCGCCCAGGTGCACAGCGCCACGCTTCCCGCCGCGCTGCCCCGGGCATCGACGCAGGCAGCCTGCCCGCCCAGGGATCCGGGGCTGGTGGCAGCCGCCCCCTTGAACTGGGCGGTGAAGCTGGAGATGAACCCGGCGGGCGACTCGCCAGCCAGGTTCCCGCCGATGAACAGGAAGATCTGAGGCGCCGCGCTGCCCGACACCCCGGCACTGTTCTCGTACACGGCGGACACCACGTGGCTGGCCTGTCCGGCGCTCTTGGCGATGACCTGCTGCTGGAGCGCCCTGGCGTTCATCTGCTGCTCCAGTTGCGGCCGGCGCACGTAAGACGCGAGCCGGGAAGGCGCGACCAGCATGTGGGACCGACTGCTCCCCCGCGACACGAACTTCAGCGCGGCCACCGCGCCGGCCGCGACGACGACGATCGCCAGCACGGCCAGCAGCACGATACGGACCCGCCGCCTGCCCGCTCTGGCACCGGACCGGGCGGCACGGGGACCGCGGCCGGGCCGGTCGTCCGTCGTGGCCGGGTCCAGCGCGGCGTGCTGGTCCTCGGCCCGGCGGCGCGCCCTTCCCCCGCCAGCCCGGGTTCCGTCCCGCTCCCCGAAGTCACGCGCCGCGAGACCTGCGTCCTGCGGCCCGGTGGCCGCCTCATCCCAGCCCGGGGCGCGGCGCCGCCCGGCGGGCCGGCGCGGGTCCGGGCGGCTGTCGGCCTCGTCGTGTCCCGGCGGCGCGTCCCGGCGGCGCTGTGCGCCACGCCGCGGCGGCGCGTCCTGCCCCGGCGGCCCGGCCTGGCCCGGCGGCATGCTGCGGCCCGTACCCCGGCCGGTCGCCATGTCGCGGCCGGGCGGCGCAGTGCGGTCCAGCACGACATCACGGCCCAGCGGGGCCTCACGGTCCGGGGCGGGTGGCTCAGGCCGGCCGCGCCGGCCGCGGCCGTGTCGCGCACCCTCGTCCCCCGCGAGCGCTTCCGCCGGGCGGCCCTCATCCGGGCCCGGGCGGGAACCGTGGCGCCCGCCGCGCCGCGGGCCGGCGGCCTGCCCTGGCATGGGCGCGCCCGGGCCAGCCGACAGTGGGCCGGGGCCCGGTCCGGCACGCCGGTGGCCCGGCCTTGCGGCGCCGGGAGCACCGAGCGGTCCGCCGCGGCCGTTCCAGTCGGGGGCTCGTTCGCCCGGGCCGGCACCGGGGTCGCCGCCTGGCCGCTCCGTTCCTTGAGGCCATGGGGTCCCAGGCGCGCCGGGCGACGCCGGGCGAGGACCGCGTGCGGCACCCGGCCGTGCCAGGCTGTCGGCGCCCGGCCCGCCCCGCGCCTCCGGCGGGTGGTCGGGCCAGGGCCGCGGCCCGAACGTGGCATCGGGGCGCGGGCCGAACCTGGTCTCCGGCCCGCGACCGGCCCGGGAATCCGCTCCGGGCCGGCGGCTGCCTGCCCCGGCACCGGAATCCGGCTCGGCCCGGCCGCCGGGCCGCGGGCCAAAGCCTTGATCGGGATGCCGGGCCCGCCGCGTGCCCGCGTAGTCTTCGGGGGCCTGCGGGCCGGGCGGGGCGGAGAGCGGCAGGCCGGCCGCCGCACCATTGCCCGGTGCCCGCGCCCGTCCAGGGCCAGATTCCGTGCCGGCCCCAAACCCAGCGCCGGAGGAAAGACCACCGCGCGGATCGCCACCCGCGCCCCGGCGCGGCCCAGCGCCCGGAACCCCACGAGGATCGGCACCAGAATCCGGGTACCGGCCAGAACCCGGGCCCAGGCCGCCGTCCGGGGCCCGGCGCGGGCCTGCACCACGGCCCCCGCGCGGGTCGGCACCGCGAACCCCGAGCGGACCGAAGCCAGGATCCAGGCTGGTGTCCGAAAGGCTGCGCGAGCCCGCACCGGGAACCGCGCGCGGGTCGACCTCAGAATCCGGGCGCGGACCGGTACCCGGGACCCGGCGCGGGCCGGGGCCAACGCGCGGATCCACGCCCGGGCTCGCTCCCGGAACCGAACGCCCCGCCGCACGCGGATCCATGTGCGGATCGCGGGACTGGCTCAGCAACGGGTCCGGGCCGCCATCCCGCCCCTGGCCGGCACGGCCGGAGGCGCGCGTGTCGCCGCCGAGGCGAAGATCACCACCAGCATGGGCGCCGCTGCCATTACGCGGATCACCGCGCAGACGCGGATCACCGCGCAGACGCGGGTCACCGAGGCGGGGGTCACCCGAGCGTGGGTCGCCGGGACGCGGGGCGGCGTTCCTGCGCGGATCGGGGCCGGGCCCCAGGTCACCGTGCTCACCCGGCCGATACCGCCCGTCAGGATCGGCTCGGCCATCGAGGGCAGGATCTTGATCAGTGCCGGTGGCGGAAGGTCGCCAGCGCGGGTCCCGAGGGGGTTCCGCACCGCCGTCGCTCATGCTCCCTCTCCAGTCCCCGGACACCTCGCTGGCTGCCGCCGCGACCCGTTGGAAGTCACTCCATCATGAAGCACCAGCCCATCCCCCGCCCCCCTTTCGCCTCGTCGGCCCCCCACCCAGGCACCCGCCAAGACCATCCACCCCATGCGTATGAGGCATCGGCGACCCGTGGTCTCCGGCACCTACCAGAGCGTGACCGCAGCCCAAGGAAGCCGCGCAGGGTGCGGCAGTCCTGCCACGCTCCGTGTCCCGCTCAGCAACCGGGCCGTTGCCCCTTGACGTCACTGCTGAGACGTCTAGCATGGCAGTATTCTGCCGACGGTATACAATCTGGGGAAGTGGCCTGTGTACCACGAACTCACGGTGTGGTCCCGCGGAATCATCATGGACAAGGAGGCGCGTGACGTCTCCTCATGTGTCGCCACGGCGGCCCGCGGCCTCGGCTTCTACGCCGACAACGTCAGTGACTACATAGACGACCCGGACCGGACGAACTGCCTGGTCCGCCGGTACGCGCGGTTCGGCGACTCGCCCATCGTGGACCGGTTCGTGTACGAGAACCCACGCCCGGACTGGGTGGTGCTGGTCGAGGAAACGATCATCAAGGCGGTCAACTTCCTCCGCGGCACGCCCGAGCGCGGCGGCGTCCTCGTTGTCAACTCCACGCGCGATCCTGAGTACCTGCTGAAGTTCCTGCCCGAGGAGATGAAGGCCAAGCTGGCCAAGTTCGTCGTGGTGGACGCGGTCGGCCTGGCCGAACAGCGTGGCAGCAGCCCGTGGATGTTCGTGCGCAACCTCTCCGAGCTTGCCCTCGACCGGATGTCCACCGAGGGCGCGGAGGAGCGCCTCGCGATCGGGATGGGCATCGCCGCGCCGCTCATCGGGGCGCTGGTGGCCGCCACCGGCGAACTGCCGGTGGACGCGGTCGCCGACGTGGTCGCCGACCGCGACGCGATGCTGCGCGGCGTGGCCCACCACACCGTGATCGAGTTCGCGCCGGCCGCCCGCACACCCGAGGAAGCCGAGAAGCCAGAAACCACGCAGACGGACGGAACCGCACCGACCGCCGCTCACGCTGCCCGCTGACCGCGCTCTGTTGGCCCCGGCCCCACCGCCCCGCCCAACGCCGAGGAGTTCTCATGTCCGTACGCGGCACCCGGATTCCGCCGCATTTGCAGCTTCCGATCGCGGGAGTGACTCCCCCGCCGACCGAAAAGGAAGGCCAGCGGCTGTTCCCCACCGGCAACTTCCGCTTCTACCGCCCGGTCTACCGGGACAAGACGCCGCCGTGTAACAACGCCTGCCCGACCGGTGAGCAGATCCAGAAGTACCTGGACTTCGTCAAGCACGAGCGCTTCCTCGACGGGTACCTGACGATCCTCGAGGACAACCCGATGCCCTCGGTCACCGGGCGGGTCTGCTACCACCCGTGCGAGACCGCGTGCAATCGCGGCGAGCACGACGAGCCGATCGGGATCCGCAGCGTGGAGCGGTTTCTCGGCGACTACGGGCTTGCGCTGACCGAGAACCCGATCGCCGCTGCGCTGCCCACACTGAACGGCACCACCGTGGCGATCGTCGGCTCCGGGCCTGCCGGCCTGGCCTGCGCGTACCACCTGCGGCGGCGTGGCTACTCCTCGGTGATCTTCGAAGCGCTGGAGAAGCCGGGCGGGATGCTGCGGGCCGGCATTCCGCACTGGCACCTGCCGGAGGAGATCCTGGACGCCGAGATCGCCAAGCTGCTCTCGCTCGGCGGCATCGAGATCCGCTGCGGCGTCCGCGCGGGCGAGGACGTGAGCTGGGAGGAGTTGCGCGGTTACCCGGCCGCGTTCCTGGCGCTCGGCCAGGATGTCGGCCGCCGTCTCCCGGTGGACGGCAGCGGATCCCGCGGGGTGGTCGGCGCGCTGGAGTTCCTCCGCGAGGCCGGCCTGGGCCGCCCGGTCACCGTGGGCAGCCAGGTGCTGGTGATCGGCGGCGGCAACACCGCCTCGGACGCAGCCAGATCAGCGATCAGGCTGGGCGGCGGCCACGCGACGATCGTTTCGCTGGAATCTGAAACGGAACTGCTCATCGTTCCAGAGGACCTGGAGCAGGCGCGGGACGAGGGAGTCGCGTTCACCCCGAACACCGCGCTGGCCCGGGTGCTGGCCTCCGATGGCCACGTCACCGGGGCGGTGCTGTGCGACGCCACGCTGGCCAAGGACGAGAGCGGGGCCGTGGTGCCGCGACTGGTGCCGGGCACCGAGCGGGAGGTGGCCTGCGACACCATCATGATCGCGATCGGCCAGCTGCAGCAGCTCGCCTGGCTGCCCGAATACCTCAGCGACGGCGGGGTGATCACCGCGGATGAGCACGGCCGGGTCGAGGGCAACGTGTTCGTCGGCGGCGACGTGATGCGCGGTCCGTCCATGGTGGTGGACGCGCTCGGCGACGGGAAGCGGGCGGCGCGCGACATCGACCGGCTGCTCACCGCCCAGGCCCTGGAGCCCGAGCCGGACGTCGAGATCATGCCCTACCAGGGGCTGAACCCCGCGTACTTCCGGCACGCGCCGCGGCAGACGATCCCGCTGACGCCGCCGGAGCAGCGCCGCGCCAGCCAGAAGGTCGAGGTCACGCTGGCCTACAGCCGGGATGCGGCGATCGCGGAGTCCGACCGGTGCATGAGCTGCGGCGTGTGCAACGGCTGCGACAACTGCTACATCGTCTGCCCCGACGTGAGCGTGCTGCGCGACGCCAGGGAGAACGGGCACTACTCGATCCGCACCACGTACTGCAAGGGCTGCCTGGTCTGCGTGCAGGAATGCCCGACCGGCTGCCTGGAGAAGGTGCCGGAACTTGACTTCGACGACCCGGCCGACGTGGTCCGGATGGAGACCGCGTTCGCGCCCTACGACGGGGCGCACGCCGAGCAGTCGGCGTTCACCAAGCAACTCATCGAGGACACCATCGCCGAGTACGACGCCGCGCGCGCCAGCGCTGGCGGCAACGGCAAGACCGCTTTCACGCCGAACGGAGACTCCGGGGTGAGGTCATGACCACCGTTCACGTGGAGGGCGCCTGGGCGCCCGAGCCGGACTACGGCCCGGGCAGCAGGACCCCCGACGGGATAAAGATGCTCGCCGGCCTGGCCGGTACCCGCAAGCGGCTGAACGGGTGCGCGGCGGCGGCCTACGCCGCGACATACGCCAACGTGGACGTGATCACGGCGTACCCGATCCGTCCGTACACCGCGATCATGATGAACCTGTCGCAGTTCATCGCGGATGGGCTCCTCGACGCTGAGTACATCGTGGCTGACGGGGAGCACTCCCAGCTCTCGGCCGCGTTCGGCGCCGGGTCGTGCGGGGCGCGCGCGTTCACCGGCTCCTCCGGCGTGGGCGTGACCTACGCCTACGAGATGTACTCGATCATCTCCGGGGCCCGGATCCCGATCCAGATGTCGATCGCAGACCGCACCCTGGACCCGCCGGGCGACTTCGGCTCCGAGCACACCGACGCGCTGTGCACGCGGGACATGGGCTGGCTGATGGGCTGGGCCGCGACCCCGCAGGAGGTGTTCGACAAGACGCTGATCGCGTACGCGATCGGCGAGGACCCCCGGGTGCTGCTGCCGCAGATGGTGGTGCAGGACGGGTACTTCGTGTCGCACATCGCCGGTGAGGTGGATATGCCGTCCGCCGCCCAGGTGGACGCCTTCCTGCCGCCGTACCGGCTGCCGTTCCCGCTGGACCCGCGGCATCCGGTGTCGCACGGCCCGCAGATCCACCCCTCGCAGGGGCCCCCGCTGCAGCTCGAAAGGGCCAGGGCGATGGAGGACGCGATCCCGGTGATCCGGCAGAAGACCGACGAGTTCGGGCGCGCGTTCGGCCGGAACTACGCGCACTTCGTCGAGGAGTACATGCTCGACGACGCCGACATCGCCATTGTCATCTCCGGCGGGCACGCGGTCACCTGCCGGGCGGCGATCCGGCTGCTGCGCGAGCACGGGATCAAGATCGGGATGGCCCGGCTGATGTGGGTCCGGCCGTTCCCCAGCGACGACCTGCGGGTGGCGCTGCGCGGCGTCAAGGCCGTCGGGGTGGTGGAGACCAACCTCGGCCTCGGCGGCTCCACCTACGGTGGCATCCTCGCCCCGGACGTGACCACCGCCCTGTACCACGCGGAGCACCGCCCGCTGGTGACCTCGTTCATGGCCGGGCTCGGCGGCGAGACCGTGCCCGCGGCCGAGTTCGAATGGATGGCCGGCAAGCTCACCCAGGCGATCGAGCGCGGCGCGGTCGAAAAGCCCGCGCACTGGGTCGGATTCGAAGACTGATTAGCCCAGACCCCACCGCCCCACCCAAGCTAGCCCATGACCCCACCGCCCCACCCGAGGGAGCCATCGATGGCCAAGGAAGTTATCCGCCAGTTCCTCCCGCCGCTGGAGGAGGAGGGACGGGGCGCCGCCACCGACGACTCCGCGGGCCGCGACCGTCACTACCTGCCCGACACCCCGGAGGAAGACCCCTACCAGGCGGGTCACCGCACCTGCGCAGGCTGCGGTCCGGCGATCGAATACCGCTGGGTGCTCAAGGCGGCCGGCCAGGACACCGTGGTGGCCGGGCCCACCGGCTGCATGTACGTGGCCAACTCGACCTACCTGTGCACGCCGTACACGGTGCCGTGGGCGCACACGCCCATCGCCAGCGGCGGGTCGTTCACCTCGGGCATGGCCGCCGGGTACGAGGCGCTGATCAGGAAGGGCCGTCACCCCGGCCCGTACCCGAACATCATCACGATGTCGGGCGACGGCAGCGCCGCGGACATCGGGCTCGGCCCGATCTCCGGCGCCCTGTACCGCAACCACGACGCCCTGTTCATCTGCTACGACAACGAGTGCTACGCCAACACCGGCATCCAGGTGTCCCCGACCACCCCCTACGGCGGGATGACCACGTTCACGCCGTTCGGCAAGGCGATCCCCGAGGGGACCAGGCTGCCGCCGAAGAACCTGGCCAGGATGATGGCCGAGGGCCACCCGCACTGCTACGTGGCCACCGCGACGGTCGGCTACCCGGTGGACCTGATCAACAAGACCCGCAAGGGGCTCAACCACCGTGGCGCGGCGTTCATGCACTGCTTCACGCCGTGCCAGAAGGGCTGGGTCTACCAGACCTCGATGACCGTGGAGATCGGCCGCCGGGTCGTGGAAGCGGGCCTGTTCCCGGTCTGGGAGTACGACCCGGCCGAGCGCAAGTACCACTACTTCCACCCGCCGGTGCAGCGCCCGGTCACCGACTACCTGGCCATGCAGGGCCGGTTCGGGCACATGCTGGCCGAGCACATCGCGACCGTCCAGCAGCAGGCCAACCGCAACTGGGAAACGATCGGCATGGACGTGCCCGCCGAACTGCGCGCGGGCGAGGATCCCGAGCACCACAAGCGGATGCGCGAGGAGAGCTACTCCATGCCGCTCAACCGTGGCGTCGGCGCCTAGCGCCGCCGCCCGCGCCTACCGACAACCAACGACGACCGGGGAGCCACCGCCCACCAACCCATCAGCACCAGGGACGGCGATGCCCGCACAATGGCAGATCCGCTTCGACAACGGTCACCAGCAGCGATACCTGCCCGACCGGCAGGCGGTGCTGCGCTACGTGCTCGCCGTGGGGCCCAAGGCGGCCGGCCCACGGTTCGAGGTGTTCCGCGAGTCGGATCCAATCGTGCTGGGCGACGGCTCGCCGGGCGGCCGGGCGTTCTCGCTGGTGGAGATCATCGACCTGGGCCGGCCCGGTGAGATCGAACGGCTGCGCGCGGAGTTGTCCGCGGCCGGCCAGCCGGGACGGCAGCCATGACCGGACCGGGTAACGGCAACGGGCCGGAGCCGGGCTCGCGCACGATCATCCCGCTGATGGCAGGGGTGGCCCGGCCGCGCGGCGAGCGGCGGATGCTCATGCGCGAGGCGGTCGTCGAGGTGATCGGCCACCTGGTGCTCAAGGCGGTGCCCCCCGGCGAGCGCTCACCGCTGTTCGACCAGGCCGCCGGCCTGCTGGCCGAAGCGGGCTGGGGGCTCGACGAACTCTTCGAGGCGGCTCACGACGGGCCGGCCCAGCACGATCTGTTCCGGCTGCTCGGACTGGAGGAGTGAGGCCCGGCCCGTAGCGGCCGGGGCCGAATCTGGAGGCAGACATGGCGGATAGGCAAGGAAACCGCAGCCACCGGATACCGCACGGCCTTGGCCGGGGATCCCGGGGGCCACCACACAAGGCGGATCAGGGGCGCCACGCGGACACCTGCCAGCGACCAGCGCGACGCCCCTGCCCTCCCGGCTGGGCCCCGGGTTACGACCCGCGACCAGTCAGCCGAGTCCTACGCGAACCCTCCGATCCGTCCCGCGGTCCATCGGGACGGTTCCCCGCACGCCCGGCCCGGATTCAAGGGCCGGGTTCTTAGCCCACTCGCGTCGCATACGAGAGGAATCGGTGGCGACCGATGGCCGCAGTTAGCGGAAGCGTAGCTTTTCAACAAGTAACCAACTCAACCGGCCGGGTGTTCCGCGTCGGCGAGACCGACCGAGACATACTCGGCTACCGTCGCACGGTGATCCTCTGGGCCGCCTGGCTGGCCATGTGCCTGTCCGGGCTGCTCGAATACACCTGGGGAACCGTGGCCGGGTCGCTCCAGGCGGCCCACCACTGGAGCCTCGCCCAGACGTTCTGGGCGTTCTCCTTCTTCGTCGTCTTCGAATCGTTCGTCCAGATCTTCACCGGGTA